>Ga0182027_10013700_pt1 | contig 11275 bp, 8 predicted proteins | sample 712E1DmetaG_FD_121300 | JGI IMG/M metagenome (GOLD analysis project Ga0182027, IMG submission 121300) | Permafrost microbial communities from Stordalen Mire, Sweden - 712E1D metaG (Illumina Assembly) | ecosystem: Environmental > Terrestrial > Soil > Wetlands > Permafrost | place: Sweden...
ATCCAATAGGCCGGATGAAATGGTCGTTGCCTGGGGCGGTATATGTTGTTCCAAGCCGCCTTGCGTCGCCATCTCCATCCGGGAGGCCACATATACTTACGGCAATATTATGGCTCGTAAGGCGTTTACGATCAGTATCCCTTCGGAAAAATTTATCCAGGAAGCCGATTACTTCGGGATCGTTTCGGGCCGGACGGAGGACAAGTTTGCCGCTACGAAGCTCACGCCGGTGAAAAGCGACCTGGTGGATGCTCCGTATGTTAAGGAGTTTCCATTTGTCGTTGAATGCTCAGTAATCCAAATTGTAAAATTAGGATCCCACACGATGTTCATCGGCGAGATCAAGGACGTAAAGGCTGATGAGATGGTGTTGGGCAAAGACGGAGCACCTGAGATCGAGAAGATACAACCGATGATCTTTGACCCTGCAAACCACTCCTATTATGGCATTGGTAAATATTTAGGCGACGCGTTTTCGGAGGGAAAGAAGATAAAAAAATAAACTGCTGATCGGCATGTCTGCGATATGCATTTATGCGGCCTTTTGGGATGGGCGGATGGCGACTATTCCTGCATTGCCGTTGCCGGTTCTGAAAACAAACTTATCAGCTCCTGCCTTATCGGACGACTGTGGAGAAAGACCGTTTAAGATATCGTTTCTTAAAAATCCTGCCATATTTACTTCGGTAATTTTCCGTCGGCTTTTCATGAAGATCATGCTTAAAATTGAGGTTTTGGAAAAATCCGTGGGCAATTTTGGGCATTTTCAAATAAAAAGGGCTTACAGGTTCTTCTGTAAGTCCTTGATATTTAAAGCGTGCCTTGGGGGAATCGAACCTCCAACCTGCGGATTAGAAATCCGCTGCTCTATCCAGTTGAGCTAAAGGCACAAAGAGGTTATTTTTCCACGTAAAACCATATAAAAAATACAAAGGGAAGAGAGGTAATACCAACCAAAAATGAAAAATCTATGTCATTTACAAGAGAAAACAGTGCAGCGGTATGTACAGCCCCCCGATTTCCGCAGGTTTTTTAAACGCTTTCATCGATAACGAGTCCTTTAACGTCCGTTACATCGTGAATCAATTTGGAAAAATCGTCTTCGGTAATATCTTTTTTTATGCTTTCCGGGGAAGCGCCGTCGGGTTGGGAAACAATAACTTCCATCATCACGCCGGCACCCTTGCGATACACGGAAACACGTAACGGACTGTCCGTGTTTTCCAGGGTCCGGTTCGTAACATCAACAGCCTTTTCAAGGGGCCTGAAATATTGGAGGGTACTCATCTTTTTCGCTCGCCGTTGAATTCGTTTTACATCCTGAAGCCTTCGCCTGTTCCCGCTAATCGGCTCTTTTTGTGGAAGCCCTTCCAAAGCGAATACCGATTTTATCCCCATATTCCCAAATTCGTCGTCGAGAATATAGGCGCTGCTTGACCAGGCATCATTGCTATAAACTTGCATAAAATCCCCTCCGCCTTAAAATACGTTTCCCGACTATGGGATATTGGTGCAAAATATCAATAGTCTTTTTTAATCAATCGGTTAGACAATAAAAAAGCCCTTTTTAAAAGGGCTTTTTTAATTAGGTGGTCGGGGTGACTGGATTTGAACCAGCGGCACCTTGGTCCCAAACCAAGTGCGCTACCGGGCTGCGCTACACCCCGACATATGACAAAATATACATTTTGCTTGGGTTATTCGCGGGTAATTTTAAAATAGGCGATTGCCGTTTTCCAGGGAACATCTCTATTGTCCAGTTGCTGGTGGAAGAACCGCGTAAAGCCCGAAATCTGGTCTTCATCGAATAAGCCTTGAAGACGGCCGCCGAGGGATTTTCTTTCTTTGGGAGACGATGGTCTGAACCAGAAATCCACCTGTGCGGGAAAAATCCTCGTCATCGGCGCGGTCGTTACGGTGAATTCCTTGACTTGTACGGAGGGAAGGTCCTTTAAAAGCAATGAAAGCTTTTCTGGGTCCCAATTTATCATTGGATCGCGGGCGTCGCTGAACAGGTCGTGTTCGACTTTCAAATATCTTTCCACGACCGCAGGATCGTGTTTTGAGAAATCCAGAAGTTCCGAAAGCCGTTGACCCAGCCGCGGAACGACTTCGGCCAGAACAATACGTCCATCGTGATGGAGAAGTTTAAGCGCCCGTTCAACCACGGCCATCTTGTCAGGTTGACGAATTAGAATATTCCTGCCGAGTATGGCGTTGAACCTGACGCCCGCTCCCGCGGCCTTGCAAAGGTCCTCATTGAAAGTCTCCAAGGTCGTTAATACCACCTGAGGGCGGGAAAGGCCGTCTCCGCCATGCGATCGCGCGGTCAGGGTCTCGAATTCGCGTTTGTCATGGGCAAGCGCCCACACGCCGCCTTCCCTGGTCCTGCGGCTGACTTCAAGCGCCAGAAGGCCAGTGCGCGCGTGTAAATCGAGCGTAAGGTCGTCGTGCCTGATGGCGGCCACTTCCAGGAGCGTGTCCCGTACCTGCGCCAGTTGGCCACCGTGCTGGCTTCCCGAACGCTTCGCCCATTCGTCGCGCCGGGATTTCTTATCGCCGGTCTTTTGGGTCGGCATGTCGAAGGGGTCCAGGCGTTCTTCTTCAACCATCGCTTCGATCTGCGCTTCCCTGTTACGTGCGACCCGGTCCCGTATGCTCTTTTCATGGCCCTGCCCGGAGGGCTGGTAAAAGACCTTTCCCTGGAGCGCTTGCGGCAGGTATTGCTGTGCCACCCAGTGGTCGCGGTACGCGTGCGGATACAAATACCCTTCGCCATGGCCGAAGCCTTCCTTGTCGCGGCTCGCATCGCGCAGATGGTCCGGGACGTCGTCGGAGGCCTCCTCCGACACAACGCCCAGCGCGTCGAAAAACGCCATGCTGGAATTGCTCTTGGGCGCGGTGGACAGGTAAAGGCACGCGTGGGCAAGATGATAACGGCCTTCGGGAAGGCCCACGTAGTCGAATGCGCGCGCGGCGTCAACGACCACGCCCAGCGCCGCGGGGTCGGCCATGCCCACGTCTTCACACGCCAAAATCTGCATGCGCCGGAAAATAAAGCGCGGGTCCTCGCCGGCGTACAGCATTTTGGACATCCAGTACAGCGCGGCGTCGGGGTCGGAGCCGCGCACCGATTTGATGAACGCGGAAATAGTGTCGTAATGGGCGTCGCCGTCCTTGTCGTAGAGCACGGCGCGCTGCTGGATGGAATCTTCGGCTATGGCGCGGGTGATGTGAAGCGCGCCGGCCGAATCTGGCGGGGTCGTTTCCACGGCAAGCCCCAGGGCGTTAAGAACCCCGCGCGCGTCGCCGTTTGCCACTTTGACAAGATGCTCAAGCGCGTCATCGTCGATGAGCACCATTTTTGTTCCGTATCCGCGCTCGGTGTCGGCGATCGCATACCGCGCGATGCGCTTGAGGTCGTCGTCGGTAAGGGCCTTGAGCTGGAATATCTTTGACCGGGAAACGAGGGCCTTGTTTACTTCAAAGTACGGGTTTTCCGTGGTTGCGCCGATAAGAATGATGACGCCGTTTTCAACATGCGGAAGCAGGGCGTCCTGCTGGGACTTGTTGAAGCGGTGCACCTCATCGATGAAAAGAATGGTTCTACGGCCGTAGAGCGCCAGTTGCTGCTGCGCCTCAGACAGCGAATCGCGTATTTCCTTGATGCCGGCCAGCACCGCATTAATGGAAAGGAAGTGCGCCTTGGTCGTGTTGGCGATGATCCTGGCAAGGGTGGTTTTTCCGGTACCGGGGGGTCCGTAAAAAATAAGGCTTGAAAGCTGGTCGATCTGTATGGCGCGGCGCAGCAGCCTGCCGGGGCCGATGATATGTTCCTGCCCGAAAAATTCGTCAAGCGTGCGCGGCCGCATCCTGTCGGCAAGCGGCGCGTTTTTTCGCGCAAGGTTTTCGGCGCGCTGATCGAATAATTCCATGTTGTCCGACAATTCCCGGCTTGGAAAAAAAATACGTTGAATTTATTTTATAAATTAGTTACAATTAGAGTACGTTCCAACAATAATCAACGATACGGATAAAGTATGTTCGGCACAAAGAAACGCTCGTGGTATTGGTTCGCGTTGTGGTCGCTCTTTTTTTCGGGTTTTATTTACAGCGTCTCGCGGTTCTTTTTGCATGCTGTCAACAAAGAATCCGGCGCGGACAAAAAAGAGAAAAAAGTCAAGAAACCGCACGGGACCCTGGAAGAGCTGTTCATATAAGGGCACGGGTTATCCAAAAAAAACGTTCAGCCCGTAACCCGGCACTTTACACCTATTCCCAGATACCCATCACCTATAACCTTTGAACTACTATCTTCCGGTCAATGGCTCTTTTTTCCTGCTTTTAAAATCAATACAAAAACTCCCGTCCATCCGCTCCAATTCCTGAAAATATCCATTGATATCGGCGTGTTCAATAAGCCGCTTTATTGAATCGTATTCTTCAAGCGTTACCCTCCGGGAAAGTTCGGGGAATTCATGCGCCCGGTAAATCGGCCGGTATTGGGCCATGAGGCTGATGGTCAGGTCCTGTGGATCGAAGGACGATACAAGGAACTTCACGATGTCCTCGGAATGCGCCCGGCCGTTGGGCAGCACCAAGTGCCTGATGCAGAGCCCGCGGCAGGCTATTTCATTCTTGTCAATTCGCAAGGGCCCCGCCTGGCGGAACATTTCAATGATCGCGGCCCGGTTGACTTCCACGTAATCTCCGGCGCATGAATACTTCCGGGCTGCCTCAGGGTTTCCATATTTCATATCGGGCAGATAGATGTCAACCACGCCCCTAAGAAGGCCGAGCGCTTCGGGTGATTCATACCCGCCGTTATTATAAACAAGGGGAATTGAGAGTCCGAGCCCCGCCGCCTCCTTGAGCGCGCGCAGTATCCACGGCAGAAAATGCGCGGGCGTGACCAGATTGATGTTATGGCAGCCGAGCCGCTCAAGGCCTATCAGTTTTTGCGCAAGTTGTAAAGGCGAAAATGTTTCCCCCTCCGCTTCATGGGATATCTGGTAATTCTGGCAGAAAAGGCATTTGAGCGTGCAGTAGGAAAAAAACACTGTTCCCGATCCATTTTTTCCCGAAATGGGCGGCTCTTCGCCATGGTGGGGAAATATGCTCGAAATAACAAGTTCGCCGGGCGCCTTGCAAAACCCTTTTTCGCCTTTCATCCGGTTGACCCCGCATCGCCGGGGGCACAGCCCGCATGACGTGGCGATACGGTCGGCTTCGCGGATGCGCTCATCCCATTCATGGGGGGAAAGAAACAAAAAGGATGGTTTATGCGGCATACGCGAATAAAATACTACGAGGTCGTTTAGTTTCATAATTGGCGTTAATTTCAATTATTTTAATTTTAAAGGAGCTTGTCCCATGCACGACTGCAAAAAAATCTTCCTGTTTTCCGCGGCAATCATCATGCCGCTTATAGCAAGCTGTACCAAGAGTCCCACGTCGGCTTCTTCACAAAATGCGCAAATCACGGACATGCAGAACCGCGTCAATAGCGTTTCCATCGCCGTCGCGAACTTACGCGGCCTTAATTTTGTCCGGCCCGTGCATGTTGGCGTCATAACCCGCGCGCAATATGCGCAAAACACAGCCCAGAGCGTCAGCAATTCGCTCACCTCCGTTGAGGAAACCGCGCTTTCAAAGGAGTACCTTCAAATGGGGTGCCTGGCCGAAACCGATACGCCCGTGGGGCAGATCCTAACGGATTATTACTCCGGTTTTCCGGCGGCTTATTATGTGGACGGAACCGACTCCCTGTATATATTGACAGATGCATATAACAACGATACCGCCGTCCTTAACGTATATATTTCCCACGAGCTTACCCATGCGCTGCAGGACCAGAATCTGGGCATGAATTTCACCATTTTCCCCGAATATTCCTTTTACAATAACGATGCATACCTCGCTCAGACATCCCTTCTGGAAGGTGACGCCATGTTTGTCGAATATACATATATTATTTCCACCTATAACGTATATCCTTCAAGCAACCCCTATACCATGGCAAAGGAATGGTGCTTGGAAGATAAAGATGCCTTTTTAACGGCCAGCGACACGACGATACACCCGCCGTTTTTTCTCAGTGTAAAAGGAATGCTGCCCTATGACCTGGGCGAGACTTATGTGGCAACGCTCTATGCGGCGTCGTCGCAATGGAGCGCGGTCAATGCCCACTATTCAATATCGAGCGTACCGCGGTCCAGCGCCGAAGTCAACCTGGAAACAGCTTTTTCGCCCTGGTATTTCGAGTTTAATGCCGTGCATAACCTGCTGCTGTCGCAGTCGCCGGGGATCGTATACGCCGATGACGATAACGGCGGCTTTGCGCTGCTTCTGGGTTTGTTCTACAGTCAACTCCTCGACACGGCGCGCGTCAACCGATCGCTTGACTGGCGCGGCGACCGTTATACCTATGTCATGCGCAACGGCCAGACCTACGGAACGCTTGTGTGGGCGCTGGCCTTCAGTAGCGCCGACGCGGCAAACTATATGTTTTCGAACCTTGATAAATTAATCAGGTCGCGGACCATCGGCGGAAAATCGCCCTATTATTCCACCGTCGATTCGGCCGCCGACTCGGTGTCTCAGGGCCAGGGCGTCACGTACACGTATACCTCTTCGGTTTTCACGACCAAGCTTCGGCGGGTTGCCAACCAGGTCTGGTGGCTGGAAAACACCGACACGCTTACCCAGCCCATCATGAACCTTCTCGCGGCGCAGCAGACCCAGACGTCCCTCGCCAAAGCGGCCGCGTCGCCGCCATTGCATTTGGCGCTTTCACAAACGCAAAAGCACACGGTCATGAGCAGTGTCTTGCGCCATTTGTTTACCAAGCGGCGTTGATTGTATGACTCCCGAAAAACGAAGAGAGTATTTATTAAAAAGACCGAAGAATTCAATATTTTTCTTTAGGCTGCCGCTCTTTATTTTTATTATGATTTGTTTTTGGTCTTTTTTCGGCTGCCCCAAGCCGATTCCGGTTCCAACGGTTCCGGCCTCGACGGCCGTCACCGTTAAAGGTAAGGTCACAAATCCCACCGGCGACACACTTATCGCCGGCGTAAATGTTTCAACAATACCTCCAACATCCACGGTAAGCACAAATGAGCAAGGTTACTACATCATAGATAGTATTCCCCCAGGTCAATACACGGTGACGGCATCTAAAAGCGGTTATGCTCCCGACAGCGTGAAGATCACGGTCTCGGCGGGACAAACAGCAACGGCCAACCTGGCTGTCTCCCTAATTTCCACCAAGCCGCCGGTAGACCTGTTTGCGTTCAAATTCCAGTCGAATGATTACTGGGAATTTGATTGGAAAAAAACAATCGGCACTTTCTCCATCAGCGGTTCAGGCTCCAGCGCTACGACGGGCAAATTCCGGATCACCTTGACCCAACCGGCCATCATTTCCGGGGATACCGGATATCGGGCCGTTTATTCGGGGGATACATCCAACTTCAATGGGGGCGAAACGCGCTGGAAATTTCTCGCATTGCGGGCAAACCAAATTCTCGGTTCAAGCGATTCCGTGAACTGGGTGATTCTTTTTGATCCCCAGACGGGACAATGGCCTGGGACCGGCTTCTTCATTAAGAGCGGAAGTACCGTTCTTTTTCAATCGTCAAGCAAAGACGGCCTTTACACCGTGAGTAAATCAACCAGCACGTCGAATTGCCAGTACTTTTCCGGAGTCGGCACGATCTGCGGCGACCAGCCGTCTACCGGCGTCAGCGAGAGCGAGTCGTTTTCAACGGCAAAAGGCTTTCAGGGATTCCAATATACATCTAGTTACAGCACCCTGTCTTCGGGAGGGGATTACTCGTCCACGACCACGATCACCGTGAATCTTACGGACTACTCTCTTGACGGAACAGGACAAAGCTCGATCCCCGCATACACGGTGACGGCCACCGCCGTTCCATCGGCGGGGGGGACCATAACATTTTCACCGGCGGGCGGGACCTATGACACGGGAAGCATTGTGACGTTTAGGGCCGTTGCCTCTCCGGGATATGCTTTTTCCAATTGGAACGGGGACAGTTCGAAAACACGCGATTCGATGCAAGTTGTGATGACCGGCGACCTGCTGGTGACGGCGAATTTTCTGCAAAAAGCCGTTTACAACTATACCTTTCTTGACAGCACCGACGCACGCATGCAGGTTTGGATAAACAACGTTCTGTACGACACCGTGCCAGCGCAGGACAGCGTGACGATACCATATTCCCCTGATTCCTATCCGGTAAGCTTATTGATGAAACCTATTGTGGCGGTAGGAGGTTGGGATTGGCGCGACACGATCCGGTCCGCCCGGAATTATCATAATTCGTTTTACGCCGGAAATGATTTCTTCTTCTTGCGGTTAGCAAACAACACCGACGCCGCCATGACACAGGTCGTCGTTCGAAACTCCAAAGTACATGATTCATCGGCGGTGTCTCTGCCGATCGGCGGCAGCCAGGATATCGGGTTCTATCTTTCCGATACTTCAACCTACATTGCGGCATACTATTCCGGCGCCACCTATTATCAATTTTGGGACTCCCTTAATACCGTTAACACCGTTAACTATGCGTTGCTTGAGTCCCTTGTCGCCTCCGGGTCTGTCCTCAAAATAAAAATTAAATAGCCGCTGCCGCCCCATTAGCAAATTAAGGAAGCTTTGTCTTAATTGCATTGTAGAACCGCAAGGCCGCCATATTCATCATCGGGAAAAATAGGTTTTTACGCCCATTTCAATTTCCGGTGATTTTCGGCGCAATCCGCAAGGTAGGAGTCGATAAGGTTTTGGTACGGTACGCCGGTAGACTCGGACAAGTGTTTAAAGTAATCAAGAGCATCCGTTCCAATTCTGATCGTGATTTGCCTTTTCAGGCGTCTCGCAAACGGATTCCTGCGTCCTTTCATTTTATCAAAGTCGTAATGTGCTCTCATTTTGATCTCCTTCTAAAGTAGCTCATTGATTCTGATTTGTCGCCCTTTCGGGCGGAAATAATTCGAATAACGCTTTCGCCTTTCCTGTAGCAATGACAGACCAGCAACACACAGCCGGTCATCGGCTGCAACCGCCTGGTTGTAAGAGCGTTGATATCAATCTCATCGTTTGATGTCGGATTTTCCGGCCTTTTGAATTTATGCGTCGTTCAGTTATGAAGGCATTGTTAGCGTCGAACGAATCTCAGGTGTTTAGGAAGCTGTCTCCTTGATGGGAAAAGGCTTGTTTTTGTTGGCAAGAAGTTAATTTGAATTCAATGAAGAAGTTATGCCGCTTTTTCTTTTAATCTGCCAGACAAATACTTATGCAAAACGCTTGATACTAATGTCTGATAGGGAAGTCCCTCTTGCAAAGCCTTTACATGAAGCGATTCGAGATCCTTTTGAGAAATACGAATATTTACCCTTTTATCCTTTCTGATTGTCGCTTTTGCAATTTCCTGATAACGAAGCTTTTCTTTCCCAAAGTTAGAAATCCTTTTCCAATTTCCTTTTTCAATGGAACCAACCAAATCTTTTTCTTCCTTATCCAATCGTATCATAGTTAATCCTTCCGTAAATATTTTTTCGTCATTTTTCTGTTCGGAATAATTGTTTTCAGAAATATTTCCGATTCATTTTCTACAAATGGCACAACATAAACGTAATCAGAAATACGTACAATAAATATCCGTTGATGAAAGTGTTTCGTTTCATGTGGGTTATCTATGGTATCCAATAAACCGTCATGTTCAATTGCATATACAACATTTTCAAAAGAGATATTTCTTTCTCTTTTTAATTTTCCATTCTTATCTTCATTCCAATTAAAATTAATCACTGTAATAAAATACTACATTGTGTGCAATTTGGATACAATATATTAATAATTCGGTAGTTGGAAAAACCATCATCCGCATCGAGGACGCCATCCCGATTGAAAAACATCCTCAAGCAACTTTCTTAACCCCAAATGCGATGTAGTCCGTCATGCCTCGAATCTCAATTATAACAATCCAAATCAGCAGGTCACCCTGCTGCATTTGGGTGGTGTACGCCCGACACGGGCGTGATCTTAAGGGTGAAAGTCCCTTGTGGAGGCGCTACCCTTTTGTTAGGAGTAATATAGCAAAAGGAAAACCACAAGTCCAGGGCAAGGGCGATTCCGCGAGGAACCGTCTGAAGGAAGCCCGGTCGACACTCGAAAGCCAAGGATGGTTGGAGAGCACTGCTTTGCAGCCCGAAGGGTGCTTGCCCGGACGGCAAGCATGAACATAGCGAGCCGATGAACAAGAACCGCATATAAGGCCGACCGCTTGGGGACGAGCATGCACCAGTCTGCCGTTCTAAGTATAACACTGTTATCCTTATAAGGCCTTTAGGCGGCGGTTGCGTGGGGAAGGATCACACTCTTATTCGGGGAGGCCCATAAGCCCCAAATGCGATGTAGTCCGTCATGCCTCAATTGTCAATTATAACGATAAAATTCAGCGGGTCATCAGTTGCAATTTTGCGGTTATAAACTGTCAGTTAGGCCGCCTATCGCAAATCGGGACTTTGGGTGTGCGTCAATGAAAGGAAAATATCAGGATTTTGTCGTCCCTGATTTCAGAGGTCGATGGCGAGTGATTTTGATTATTCTGTGCCCGGATTTTCCTTGATGTCGACGGGCATTTTCGGTGATTGCATGAATATCAAATTCAAATCTTGCCGCAATTGCTTCGCGAGCGGCACGCACTTCTTCAACAATTGGGTCTTTCATAAATCCTGCCCCATCAATTCTTGAGGTGTACAAATTGTCGGGCATTTATAGCCCATTTCATCGCATGCAAATGAAATAGCTGCTCGCATTTCCGCATTTGCTATATGAGAACAATTCCATGTTAACAAATAATCAATTCCATGGACGGCTGCCACGGAAATATGCAAAGCATCGATCAACTTTTTCTTTGGAACGAGGCTTTTTTGCAAAAACCAATCGGCCAATTTCTCGACTTCATCGGTAATATCGAGCAATGAAAAAGGTTTTAGAGCTGAAATTCGATTTTTCGCAGCTAAATCATCGCCTGCCATAGCCTCCCGCAAAACAAAATCAGATATTACAATGCGATAGTGCGGCAACCGCTCTTGCCACCATACACGAGTTATTTCCTGTTGCGCTGCAATAATCAAATCACGACTTGGTCGAGCGCAAAAATAGCTTACGATGGTTGTTTCGAGATAAGCAGATGGTAGCATAACAGAAAAATATATAGTTCACGAACCTAAAGGAAAGAAAAGCCAC
>Ga0182027_10013701_pt1 | contig 11275 bp, 7 predicted proteins | sample 712E1DmetaG_FD_121300 | JGI IMG/M metagenome (GOLD analysis project Ga0182027, IMG submission 121300) | Permafrost microbial communities from Stordalen Mire, Sweden - 712E1D metaG (Illumina Assembly) | ecosystem: Environmental > Terrestrial > Soil > Wetlands > Permafrost | place: Sweden...
AGATCGTCGCGCTCTTGCCGATGTGGTGCATGGCTTGGCCGAGACCAACGATCGTGGTCGTCTTTCCCTCGCCGAGCGGCGTCGGGGTGATCGCGGAGACGACCACGTACTTGGCCTTCGGGCGATCAGCAAGTTCTGCGATGGCTTCCAACTTGATCTTCGCAACGCTTTCGCCGTACTGCTCCAAGAGCCGAGGCTCGATACCCATTCCCTTTGCAATTTCGGCAATCGGCTTGAGGTGTGCCTGGCGCGCGATCTCAAGGTCGCTAGGCATGGCCATGTCAGATCTCCTTTTCAGTAACCATCGACTGCGATGTTCAACCAGACGTCCACCTGAGGCGGAGCGCCGAATCGACATCGCCCGGGCGGTCGATCGCTGCGGAGCAGTTCCTGACAAACCGCTGCGAGATCGTCTCGGATGATGTCCTTCTCACTCTAGCCTCAAGCCTCCCGGGGCCCATAACCAGCCTGATCAGACAGCAATGACGCCCGAGTGCCGCTCCAGGAACGAGGAGGGGCTCTGTTGTCTCTCGACGTGACGCCGCTTGTCATCATGCAAGACTGTCTCGTCAGTCCGGCTGGTCAGTTTCCGGTCCGCGTCAGGCGATGCTCGGAGCTGCCGGCTGACGACAACGATCTTGCCGCAACAGCTGAACAGGGGTGATCATGCGGGAATACCTGCTCTACGTTGGAGGAACCTGGTGCCCAGGAGGGGCCGGCACCATGCCGGCAACGAGCCCGTCGACAGGCGACACCTTCGCCAGGGTTGCCGTTGGCGACGTCGCGGACGTCGGTCGCGCTGTGAACGCGGCACGTGCAGCCTCGGCGAGCTGGTCAGCGATTTCGCCATTCGAGCGAGCTGGCTACTGCGCGGCGGTCGTGACAGCTATCGGTGCGCGCCGAGACGATCTGGCTCGCGCGCTCACCGAGGACCAGGGCAAGCCTCTTGTTTCTGAGTCGTACGCAGAGGTCGACGAGCTGGCCGAGTACTTCGCCATGGCCGGTGAGGATGCCAAGCGCCTCGAGGGCTCACTGCCACCCTCCACCTCGGCGGACGCGAGGGTGCTCGTGATGCGCGTCCCGCTCGGCGTGGTCGCAGTGGTGTCTCCGTGGAACTGGCCCTACACCATGGGGGCCGAGGTGTTCGCGCCCGCGCTTGGCGCAGGTAACACCGTGGTGTGGAACCCGAGCTCGTCGACGGCGGCCTGCTCGGCCCTGTTGGCCGAGGTGATCGTGGAAGCTGGACTACCTCCGGGAGTCTTCAACTTCGTCCCCGGGTCCGGGGCCATCGTGGGTGACGCCGTAGTCGCGCACCCAGACGTGGATGCTGTCGGCTTCGTGGGATCGGTCGCGACGGGCCGGCGCGTGGCCGAGCGGGCCGCGGGCAAGACCCAGATCCTCGAGCTCGGCGGAAACGGCCCGATGGTCGTCCTCGAGGATGCCGACCTTGGGCTCGCGACAGAGGCGACCCTCGAAGCTGCGTACCTATGCGCCGGCCAGAGCTGCACCGCCGGCGAGCGTTTCCTTGTCCATTCCTCTGTGAAGGCGGAATTCGTCGAACGAGTGCTGGCGGCGACGACCGAACGGATCAGGCTCGGAGATCCCCTTGATCCGCACACGACGATGGGGCCCCTCAACAACGAGTCGAACGCGTCGAAATTCGACGAGCACGTCGCGGACGCCCGCGAACGTGGTGCCGTCATCGCCTGTGGCGGCAACCGGGCGCCCGGGCACCCGACTCGGCTCTTCGCGGAGCCCACGGTTCTCGACGGCGTGACGGGCGACATGATGATCGCCCGCGACGAAACCTTTGGCCCGGTGGTGCCGGTGATCGAGATCTCCTCGGACCAAGACGCGCTCGAGATCACCAACAGCTCGCCGTTCGGGCTGACCGCAGCGGTGTTCTCCGAGGACCTGGAACGCGCGCTCGCCTTTGCGGAGGCGACACGTGCCGGCTGGGTGAACATCAACGCCTCGACCAACCTCTGGGAGTCCCATCTTCCCTTCGGCGGTCGCGCCGGAAGCCAAAGTGGCCGAGGGCGCGTGGGAGGTCGCTCGGTCCTGGAAGCCTTCACCGAGCCGAAGACGATTCACTTTCCTGCCCCGCGTCGAGGCCGCTAGGGTTCTGCGGCAACAGAGCTAACGCAAGCTCGCCATAGGAGGCTGTGGCGATCCTAAGTCATAGCGGCCAGAATGACCGCATGAGTCAATCCACTAAGAGGGCCAGCGTCGTGATCCTCGGCGCGGGAATCGTCGGCAACAGCCTCGCTTACCACCTTGCAAGGCTCGGCTGGCGCGATTTGGTTCTTGTCGACAAGGGCCCGATGCCGAACCCCGGGGGCTCGACCGGTCATGCCTCGAACTTCATCTTCCCAGTCGACTACTCGAAGATGATGACTGACCTGACCGAAGACAGCTCGTCACAGTACAAAGAGCTTGGGGTCTTCACCGAAAGCGGCGGGATCGAAGTCGCTCGAACTAACCCACGTCGTCAGGAGCTCCGACGCCGGATGTCAGCTGCCAAGGCCTGGGGCATTCCTTACGAGCTTCTAAGCCCTGCCGAGGTAGCCAAGCTCGTCCCCTATATAAACACCGATGCCATATTGGAAGGCCTCTACTTCCCAAGCGTCGGAGTAGTCGACTCTCTGCGCGCGGGCACGCTCATGCGCGAGAGCGCACAGAAGATGGGTTCTCTCGAGGTGCTCGCGAACACCGAGATCCTGGACATCGAGCTCGGTTCCGACAATCGGAGCATCCGGGCGCTGCGCACGACCGCGGGCGACATCGAAACCGAGATCTGCGCGATCTGTGGGGGTGTATGGAGCTTGCGCATCGCCCGAATGGCTGGAGCCTTCATCCCGCTCACGCCGGTAGTGCACCAGATGATAAGCGTCGGGCCGATCCCGCTCTTCGCAGACACGATCGGGGAGATCAGCTATCCCATCGTCCGCGACATGGACACCAACATGTACGAGCGTCAGCACGGCGGCGACATGGAGGTCGGATCGTATGCACACCGGCCGATCGTCGTCTCCCCCGATGACATCCCGTCCATAGAGGAGTCGGCGCTGTCGCCGACCGAGATGCCGTTCACACAGGACGACTTCGACCCGCAGCTCCAAGACGCCCTTGAGCTCATGCCTGAGATCCTGGGCGACGAGAAGGTCGGTATCCGTTATGCCATCAATGGGCTCATCTCGATGACACCTGACGGCTTTCCTGTGCTCGGAGAAACCCCCGAGGTTAGAGGGCTCTGGTCGGTAGCCGCGAGCTGGATCAAAGAAGGCCCGGGAATCGGGCGGGCCGTGGCCGAGTGGATGAGCGGCAGAGCTCCCGAAATAGACATCCACGAGGCCGACGTCGCGCGCTTCCACGACCACCAGCGAACCGAGGCGCACGTTGGCGCGAGAGCCCGCGAGGGCTTCAACAAGATGTACGGGATCGTGCACCCCTCCGAACAATGGGAGTCTCAGCGCCCAACACGGCTCAGCCCCGTCTATCGCCAAGAGCGCGAGCTTCGGGCCGTCTTCTTCGAGACCGCCGGTTGGGAGAGGCCCTTTTGGTACGCGAGCAATGAAGCATTGCTCGCGAAGTACGCGGACCGCGTGATGCCGCGGACTGCCGAATGGGAGTCCCGCTGGTGGTCGCCGATCATCAATGCGGAGCACCTCGCAATGAGAGATGCCTGCGGCCTGGTTGACCTGTCGGCCTTCGTCGTCTTCGACGTGACCGGCCCGGGCGCTCTGTCAGCGCTCCAGTTGCTCACCGTCGCACAGATGGACGTGGCTGTCGGACGGGTCGTCTACACGTCCTTGCTCGACGAGCGCGGGGGCTTCAAGTCCGACCTGACCGTCATGCGGCTCGGCACCCAGCAGTTTCGCGTGGTGACCGGCGGCGCCACGGGGATGACCGACAAGAAGTGGTTCCTCGACCACTTGCCGGCGGACGGCTCCGCGCAGCTCACCGACCTCACCTCTGCCTGGACGACCTTCGGTCTGTGGGGTCCGAAAGCGAGAGAGGTCCTGGAGACCTGCACCGTTGACGACGTCTCCAATTCAGGTTTCGCGTTCGCGACCTGTCGCTCAATCGAGCTCGGCGGCATCAGAGCTTTGGCTTCGCGCATCTCCTATGTCGGCGAGCTCGGTTGGGAGCTGTACGTGCCCATTGAACAAGGCGCCCGGGCATGGGACACCCTCTGGGGGGCGGGGCAGAACCACGGCGTCATCCCGGTCGGCATCGGCGTGTATGCCACGACCGGACGCCTCGAGAAGGGATACCGGGCCTACGGCAACGAGCTGACGGCCGAGTACAACATCGTCGAGGCCGGCATGGCGCGTCCCTCGGTGAAGAGTCAAGAGTTCATCGGCAAGCAGACCTACTTGAGCCAGCGGAACGCAGAACCGGTCGCGAAGCTCTGCACGCTGACTGTCGACGACCACCGTTGTCTTGACGGAACGTTGCGCTACATGCTCGGGGGCGAGCCGATCGTCACACGAGACGGAGAGCTGCTCGTCGACGCGAACGGCAGACCTTCCTATGTGACGAGCGCTGGTTCAGGTCCGTCGGTAGGCAAGCACATCCTTCTTTCCTACCTGCCAAGTGCGTACGCGACACAGGGGACGAACCTTGCGGTGCTGTACATGGGAGAGTCCTACCCCGTTACCGTCGCCGTGGTCGGGTCGACTCCACTTTTCGATCCCGACAACGAACGGGTCCGGAGCTGACAATCATGAACGTCCTTGTCTGCATAAAGCGCATCCCGATGGTGGGCGGGAAGATCGTCCTGACTCCTGATGCCCAGCAAGTCGACACCCGAATGCTCGGGTTCACACTCAGCCCCCACGAAGAGTGCGCCGTCGAGGAAGCCGTGCGGATCGTCGAGCTTCGCGGCGGCGCTGTGTCGGTCCTGACCCTCGGTCCACCCGACGCCGCCGAACAGCTGCGTGACGCGGCAGCGCTCGGGGCACAAAGGTTGATCCTGCTCGAGACAGACGGCCGCGAGTGGGGCCCCATTGCGACCGCCGATGCCATCGTCGAGGCGGTGAGGCGCGACGAGCAGGCCGGACATGGCTACGACATAATCCTGTTCGGCAACGAGGCTGCTGACACCGGTGACTACCAGGTTGGCATCCGCGTCGCCCACGCGCTTTCGAGACCGTGCGTGACAGGTGTCAAGCATCTCGAGATCGCCGACACGGCCCTGCGGGCCGGGCGTGAGTTTCGCGGTGGAGACGAATTCTTCGAGCTGAGCTTGCCGGCGGTGGTCGCGGTCAAGGAAGGCATCAACCTCCCGCGCTATCCGTCGCTGCCGGGTCGCATGCGGGCCAAGAAGGCCGTCATCGAACAGTCAGCACCGGAATGGCACGAGGATCCCGTGCGCAAGCAAGCGCTCAGGGTCCCGGTCACAGAGCGCCAAAAGGCCGAGATCCTCGGCACAGGGATAGAGGCGGTACCGGCCCTGGTCGGCCTGCTCGAGCAACTGGGCATCGTGGCATGACCGTCATCTGTCTCGTCGAACATGACGGTAACGACACGATCGACGCCTCCCTGCGCGCTCTCAGCTTCGGCAGAGCCCTCGCAGAGTCGTCGCGCGATCCGCTCGCGGCGGTGCTCGTGGGCGAGGTTGCTGATCGTACGTTCGAAACGCTCGCATCCTTCGGGGTCTCCGAGGCCTTCGCAGTCGAGTCGGGCGAGTTTGGCTCCTACGCCCCGGTGGGGTGGGCCCGAGCTCTCGTCGAACTCGCGCGAAGCGCGCCGACCACCGCCGTCATTGCGGCAGGCACAGACCGCGGCAACGAGGTCATGGCCCATGTCGGCGCCATGACCGGGCTCGCGATGGTGGCAAACTGCCTCAGCGCGTCGCGGAGCGAGGAGGCGGCAATTCGCCTCAGCCGACAGCGCTGGGGCGGAAGTCTCATCGAGGATGCTGTCGTCGAGGTCTCCCCCGCGTTGCTCACCGTCGCCTTCGACGGGGTCGCGCCCGAGCCTGCCCCGGCGCCGGCCTCGATCGAGGTGCACGTGCATCTACCCTCGCTTAGCGGCAGCGACACCGAGGTCAAGGTCTCGGAGTGGACGCAACGAAGCACCGGCATCTCGCTCGCAGAAGCCCGCGTAGTCATCGGCGGTGGGCGCGGAGTCGGAAGTCCGGAGGCATTCGGTTCGATCGAGGAGCTTGCGGGTCTGCTCGGTGCAGCAGTCGGGGTGTCGCGAGCTGTGACGAGTGCCGGTTGGCGCTCTCACAATCAGCAGGTGGGTCAGACCGGAACACGGATAGCGCCAGAGCTCTACCTGGCGTGCGGCATCAGTGGAGCGACACAGCACCTTGCCGGCTGCCAGAGCGCCAAGCACGTGGTGGCGATCAACACTGACCCCGAGGCACCCATCATCTCGCGCGCCGACTACGCGGTCATCGGCGACTTGAACCTCATAGTCCCAGCGCTCGTCAAAGCCATCCGAGAACGGGGCTCGCCTGCCGCTGAGCTGTAGCTATCGACCGGCAGCAAACCTACTGGGAGCCTGTTGCGCTGGTCCGGCGGCGATAGAAGCCGGCCGTTGACGGTGGCAGGGGCGTGTTGGCGAGAATGAGGTCTGCTGCCTTCTCGGCCACCATCATGACCGGAGCGTAGATGTTTCCGTTGGTGACATACGGCATGACGGACGCATCAACGACCCTCAGTCCCTCGAGACCGTGCACCTTCAAGCTGGCGGGGTCTACTACCGATCGATCGTCGGTCCCCATCTTGCAGGTGCACGACGGGTGCAGGGCCGTCTCCGCGTCGCGGGCGACCCAGTCCCGGATCTCTGCCTCACTCGACACGGTCGGTCCCGGTGAGAGCTCACCGCCGTTGAACTCGTCGAAGGCTGGCTGCTCGAGGATGTGACGCGCGACGTGCACGGCCTCTACCCACTCCCGGCGGTCCTGGTCTGTAGACAGGTAGTTGAAGCGCAACGCCGGATGAGCCGTCGGGTCGATCGACCTGATCTTCACCGATCCCCTCGCGTCTGAGTACATCGGACCTATGTGCACTTGATAGCCGTGGCCACCTGCCGGTGCCGAGCCGTCATAGCGGATCGCGATCGGGAGGAAGTGGAACATCAAGTTCGGGTACTTGACGTCCTCGTTGCTGCACGCAAAGCCTCCCCCTTCGAAATGGTTCGTCGCTCCAGGACCGCTTCGCAACAGCAGCCAGTTCAAGCCGATCCAAGGCCGGTTGCGCCACTTGAGCGCCGGCGCTACCGAAACCGGCTTGGTGCACGAGTGCTGGATATAGACCTCGAGGTGGTCCTGGAGGTTCTCTCCGACCCCGGGAAGGTCCTCAACCACCCCAAGACCGAGGGCTTCGAGCTCCGCGGCGTTCCCCACTCCGGACAGCTGGAGAAGTTGTGGCGAATTGAAAGCGCCTCCACACAAGATCACCTCTCCCGCGAGCACGCGGGTGTGCTCCCGGGCCTTCAGCTCGACGCCCACGGCTCGATTCGCTTTGAACAAGATCTTCGTCACCAACGTTCCGCACTCGACCTCGAGATTGCGTCGGAACATCACCGGGTGCAGATACGCACGCGCCGCACTCAAGCGCCGACCGCGATGAATCGTCCGGTCGAAGGGAGCGAAACCCTCTTGGCGGTAACCGTTCACGTCGTCGGTGAGGTCGTAGCCGGCCTGCTGGACCGCTTCGAAGAAAGCCCTGAACAAAGGGCTCGTCGCCGGCCCCCGTTCGAGCACGAGGGGGCCGTCGCCTCCCCTGTACTCGTCAGCGCCCGCGAGGCAGGTCTCCATGCGTTTGAAGTAGGGAAGGCAGTGGGCGTAGTCCCAGTCCCCCATCCCCGGGTCGGCCGCCCAGCGCTGGTAATCGAGCGGATTGCCGCGCTGGAAGATCATCCCGTTTATGCTGCTCGAGCCGCCGAGGACCTTTCCACGAGCGTGGTAGATCCTCCGTCCGCCCATGTACGGCTCCGGCTCGGACTCGTACTTCCAGTCATAAAAACGACTCCCGATCGGCATAGTGAGCGCGGCGGGCATTTGAATGAGAACGTCCCAGCGATAGTCGAGACGACCCGCCTCCAAGACGAGCACCTGATTCGAACCATCAGCCGTGAGCCGATTCGCGAGAGCGCTGCCCGCTGATCCGCCCCCGATGATGATGAAGTCGTACCGGTTCCGCATTGCGCGCACCTCCGCTCCGGTCGCCTCGAAAGACGAGCGGGATGCTAGTTGCTCTCAGCTCTTGCCCGACAGGGCAAAATGATGCTGTGCTTCATTGAAGCGCGGTGACGTGGGGAGCCTCCTCGAAGCCGCTCGTGCCCGAGGCCTCTCAGGAAGTAGACGAATGCCCTCAAGAGCCCCCTTCCTTGCAAGGTGGTCACCCCGGATCGGGCGCAAAGCGGCGCGTCGTCATCTGCTCACAGGCTCACTGACAAGTATCGGCATGTGGACCCTTCCGGTCTGGCTGATTCTCTTCCTGATAGGCCAGGGGTGGTCCAGGATCTGTGCCTACACAGTGGCCGGGTTCGGTTTCGCCTGCCTCGCGCTTGCGGCCATCAGCATGCACCTCATGTACAAGGCGTTGGGCGAACGGTTCGGGTTCAAGGTTTCTTGGCGAAACGCACCGCCCTACCGCTACAAAGCATTCGGGGTGTGGTGCCGGGCCAACGGCGTGGACCCGGCTACCGGCCGGCCGCTAGACGGGCGTGTATTTCACGAGCGAGCGGCACACGCTGCAGGGGGTCACGCAAGTCACAACAACGTCGTGCATTCCAATCCCAAGCACAGCGGTCCTGGACGCGCCGACCTGAAACGACGCAATCTGAAGAGCAGCAATCCTGTCCGCGGCACTCCCGCGCACGTCGCTCGGTCCAAGTCGAACAGCTGACCGAGGTCCAAGTCGAACAGCTGACCGAGTGATTTGCGCTCCAGCACACCTGCGGCGGCATAATGGCGGCGAACTTCGGCTGGGCAAGGCAAAAGGGCACGCGATGGTCCAAAGGAGGCACGGGTGATCAACGATGGTGACACCGCATTCGTACTGATGAGCGCTGCTTTGGTCATGGTGATGACACCCGGCCTGGCGTTCTTCTATGGCGGCCTGGTGCGAAGGAAGAACTTTCTCACCATCATGTTGCAGAGCTTCATCTCGATGGGGGTCGTCACGGTGCTCTGGGTGGTGGTGGGCTACTCGCTCGCCTTCTCCGGGAACGTGGGTGGCGTGATAGGCAACCTCTCGTGGGCGGGCCTGCGCGGAGTCGGCGCCCAGCCCGGTCCGTACGCCCCTCACATACCCGCTCTGGCGCACTTCATCTTCCAGGAGATGTTCGCGATCATCACGCCCGCGCTCATCACCGGTGCCTTCGCCGACCGTATCGCCTTCAAGAGCTACCTCAAGTTCCTGGTCGTCTGGAGCCTGATCGTCTACGTGCCGATCGTTCACTGGATCTGGGGCGGCGGGTTCCTCATGAAGTGGGGCGTCGAGGACTTCGCGGGTGGACTGGTCGTTCACACGAGCGCAGGGTTCGCAGCCCTGGCGTCGGTGTGGGTGGTCGGGTCCAGAAAGTTCGCGCCGGGTGAGAAGACCCTCCCTCACAACGTGGCCTTCGTTGGCCTCGGCACCGGTTTGCTGTGGTTCGGTTGGTTTGGCTTCAACGGCGGCTCGGCGCTCGCTGCGAACGCGGTAGCGGCACAAGCCTTCGTGAACACCGACATCGCCGCGTCGGTGGCGATGTGCACCTGGCTCGCCATCTCCTGGATCAGGACAGGAAAGCCCAGCATCGTAGGAGCCTTCACAGGAGCGGTTGCCGGGCTCGCCTGTGTGACGCCGTGTGCGGGCTTTGTCCCGACATGGGCCTCCTTCGCGATCGGTCTTTTAGCTGGCGCGATCTGCTACTCGGCTGTTGCTCTCGTCCGCCACATGAACTGGGACGACGCCCTCGACGTCTGGGCGGCCCACGGGGTTGGAGGGCTTCTCGGATCAATGCTGGTGGGCGTGTTCGCTTACGCTTCGATAAACGCCGCCGGCCACAACGGCCTTGTCGCCGGCAATCCTGCCCTCTTCGGCAAGCAGGTCGTGGCAGCTGTGTTCATTGCGGTCTACGCGTTCGTCGTCACCTGGATAATCCTCAAGATCCTGGACCATTTCGAGTCCGTACGGGTGCCCGACGCTGTCGAGCTCGCGGGACTGGACTCCGAGCTCGAGGAGCCGGACGCTTACGTGTTCACCTGAGGAATGAACATCCTCACGGTCGACCGGTCGTCTCCCCGCGTGTGCGGAAAGCACCCGGTGAGATCCCAAGCGCTTGTTTGAAGAGATGGCCGGCTCGATGTACGAGCCGGCCATCTCTGTCAGTGTCCCCAAGTCGTCGAGCCGCCGTTTCGGGCTCGGCCTGCACTTGCGCCAGCCCGGGAACCGAAGGACCTGGCCCGGCTCTCAAGACGCGGGCGGCCTACTCGACGGGGATCTCCTTGTTGATGAGCCCGAGGTCGATCCCCTGGCGCTTTCGGATCAGGCGTGCCACGACGTAGACGACCACGGCAAGCCCATAGAGCAGGCCCATGAACACCAGCGAGCCGTTGTTGTTCACGCCATAAGCGCTGTTGGACAGCCATTCGTAGAGGTTGAAGATGACCAGACCCATCGTCGCAAGCCCGGCGACGGGCACGATCGGCACCCCGAGCACCTTGAACTTGCTCGCCGCCGAGGCTTTCCACAGCTCGGGCTTGCGCCAGGGCAGGATGACCACGGCGAACGCGCTGATGAGATAGGTCACAGCGATCACGAGAGTCGCGTCCAGCGTGTAGGTCTGGAACTTCACCCAATAGGCGTAGACAGCGCTCAATGCCACGGCGGGCAACAGCATCAGCACAAGCGAGGCCAGAGGCACCTTCCGCTTCTCCGAGACCGTCGCTGCGGAGTCAGGGAGCACCCGGTCAAAGGCCGCGGCGAAGATCACTCGGGTGGAGGAGAGGAAGAGCGTGCCCACCCATCCGAAGAACCAGAGGCTCATCACGAGGAGGAGCACGACCTGGAACGCCGTGTTGTGAACGAGCCAGGAGGCCATCATCGCCGGGTACGGCCAGATGGGGATGCTCGAAGCCGGATGACCGACGTAGATCGCGTTCCAGTACACGGCGTTCGCGTTGTTGTAAAAGCTCCAGCCGAAGGTCTTGTCCATGAGCAGCAGGAACACCACCGAGAGCAGTACGGTCAGCCAAAGACCGCTGAACATGCCGGTGAAGACCCGTCGGAAGTCGCTCGCCCCGCGTACCTCGCCGTACAGCGTCGAG
>Ga0182027_10013702_pt1 | contig 11274 bp, 9 predicted proteins | sample 712E1DmetaG_FD_121300 | JGI IMG/M metagenome (GOLD analysis project Ga0182027, IMG submission 121300) | Permafrost microbial communities from Stordalen Mire, Sweden - 712E1D metaG (Illumina Assembly) | ecosystem: Environmental > Terrestrial > Soil > Wetlands > Permafrost | place: Sweden...
CCCGACCCGACCGTGCTCGAGCAGCTCGGTATCGACACCCGGCGGGTCGTGGGCGTCATGCGACCGGCGCCCAACGTGACGCTCTACCATCGCCACGAGAACCCATTGTTCGACCAGGTGGTCGAGGGCCTCGCCGGCAAGCGCAACGTCACTCTGGTCATCACGCCGCGCACCGAGGAGCAGCGGCGCCACTACTCCTCGCTCGGCCTGGCCAACGTCATCGTGCCCGAGAAAGCGGTCGACGGGCTCAGTCTCATCGCCGCGGCCGACTTCGTCATCGGCGCGGGCGGCACCATGAATCGCGAAGCCGTCGCTCTGGGAACGCCCGCCTACACGATGTTCGCCGGCCGGCTCGGCGCGGTCGACGAGCACCTCATCGCCGTCGGCCGCCTGGGCCGCGCCTCGTCGGCCGACGACGTGGCCGTCCGCAAGAAGAGTCGCCACACCGTGCAGGCCGAACGCCGCGATCCCCAGCTCTTCGTCGATGAGATCCTGAGCGTGGCGCGCCGCCGACTGACCCGCCGGCCACTGGAGCCGGTGCTATGATGGACGGCGTCGGCCGCGGCGCGGCGCGCCGCCGGCCGGCTCGTACCCAGGGTCACCAGGGCCGGGAGACCCCGTGAGAGAGCGCCTCTTCGTCAGCCGCCATCGCATCTGGCAGATCGCCATCGACGCCGTGCTCGTGTCGGTCGCGCTCACCGCGGCGTATCTGCTGCGCTTCGATTTCGACGTTCCCAGAGCCTACTGGCATCAGCTTCTGCAGGTCATCGTGCCGATCGTCATCGTGCAGCTCGTCGTGTTCGTCCTGCTGGGCATGTACAACAAGTGGTGGCGCTACGCCGGCGTGCGCGACCTGACCAGCCTCTTCTGGGGCACTCTGGCCGGCGTCACCCTGTCGATGGTCGTCGGCGAGGTCGTGGCCTTCAAGCTGCAGACGCCCATCTACGGCCACTGGCACAACGTCATCACCGCGGACGCGCTGCCGCGTTCGGTGATCGCCCTCGACTGGGTACTGTGCTTCGGGCTGCTGAGCGGCGCCCGTCTGCTGTCGCGCCTCGCCTGGGAGCGGCCCTGGCGCGAGGAGCTCAACCGCGACCACAAGAAGGCGCTGGTCGTGGGCGCCGGCGACGCCGGCGAGCTCGTCGTGAGGGAGATGCTGCGATCGCGCCGCCTCCGCTACCGGCCGGTCGGCTTCGTCGACGACGACCCCAAGAAGAAGAACCTGCGCATTCACAACGTGCGCGTGGTCGGCACTACGCGAAATCTGCCGGCGCTCATCGCCGAGTACTCGGTCGACGAGGTCATCATCGCCATGCCGTCGGTGGGAGGCCGGCCGATCGAAGACATCGCCGTGTCCTGCAAAAAGGCCAACGTGCCGGTGAAGACCCTTCCCGGCGTCTACGAGCTCATCAAGGGCACGGTGACGATCGAGCAGCTCCGCGAAGTGCAGGTCGAAGACATCCTGGGCCGCCACGAGGTCTCGGTCGACTACAACAGCATCGGCTACGTTACCGGCAGGGTGGTCATGGTCACCGGCGCCGGCGGCTCGATCGGCAGTGAGCTCAGCCGTCAGCTGGCCACCATGGGCCCGCGCCTGCTGGTGCTGGTCGACCACTCCGAGGGCAACCTCTTTCAGATTGAACACGAGCTCGAGACCGAACGGCACTTCGCCGACCTGGCGGCCTGCCTGCTCGACATCCGCGACAAGGTCAAGCTGCGCGCCCTGTTCGAGAGCCACCGTCCCGAGATCGTCTTTCACGCCGCCGCCTACAAGCACGTCCCCATGATGCAGCACAATCCGGCCGAAGCCTTCGACAACAACAGTTTCGCGACCGTGTCGATCATCGAGAACGCCCTGCGCTTCGGCACCGATCGGCTGGTGTACATCTCGACCGACAAAGCCGTCGAGCCCGAAACGGTGATGGGCCTCTCAAAGGCGCTCTCGGAGCGCATCGTCGAGACGATGGCCCGCGAGGCCTCCGACACCAGGATGATGACGGTCCGCTTCGGCAACGTGCTCGGCTCGAGCGGCAGCGTCGTGCCGCTGTTCAAGCGCCAGATCGCCGCCGGAGGTCCGGTAACTGTGACCGACGAACGCATGACGCGCTTCTTCATGACCATCCCCGAGGCGGTGCGGCTCGTCATTCAGGCCGGTGCCATGGGCAACGGCGGCGAGACCTTCGTGCTCGACATGGGCGACCCCGTGCGGATCGTCGACCTGGCGCGCGAGATGATCAGGCTGTCGGGGCTCGACCCCGATCGCGACATCGAGATCGCCTTCACCGGTAATCGCGGCGCCGAGAAGCTCAACGAGAAGCTCTTCAACGACGGCGAGCAGGTCGTCGGCACGACCCACCCCAAGATCGCCATGGCCGTCCGCCGGCCGCTGCCCCGAGCCCTGCTCAGACAGACGCTCGCCGGCATCCGCGCGGCCCTCGACAAGCACGACGTGGAGACGGCGCTGCGCCTTGCCCGCGAGGTGGTGCGCCTCGCCGCGCCGGCCGGCGAAGCCCCGCCGGCGCACCCGACCGAAGCACTGCCGGCCGCCGCAACCTCGCCGGCGGCCGCCACGGCGCCGGCCGCCCCAACGGCGCCGGCCGCCGCCCCGCGCGGCGCCGGCGACGACCAGGCCGCTTCGCCGCCGCCGGCGACGGCCGCGCCCCCAGCGCCCGCCACCCCCGCGTCACGCAGGTAGGTTCGCGCTGTCCAGCCTCATTCTGGCCAAGCTGAGTCTCCTGGGCGTCCTTGCCACCTTCCTCGCGCTGTTCGTGGGCATGCCGCGGGCCGCGGCCGCGCGGCGCATCGTCCTTGTGGCCCTCGTGGCCTTTGCCGTTCTGCTGGCGCTCTTCTCATTGGCAGCGCTGCGCTCGACGAGCGGCACGGCCGACCGTCTCGCCCACCACCTGCCGCTGCTCGGGGTCGCCGGTCTCGCCGGTCTCGTGTTCCTGGCCGCCGCCACCTGGCTTGCGTGGCGTTATCCCGACTGGGCGATGCCCGCCGTCGTCGTGCTGGCGCCGCTGCGCGTGGGGCTGTCACTCGGGTCGAACACGAGCAACCTGCTCATCCCGCTGTATCTCATCCTGCTCGCGGTCGCCATCGCGGAGATGGTCGTCCGCGACCGCCTGCGGCTGCCCTCGGGCTGGCGCCCCGACCCCGTGCGCGTCGCGCTGGCGGTGATGATCGCCGTTGTCGGGGTCTCTTCGCTGTGGACCGGCCAGGACTACGCCGCGCACACCAAGGCGTTCGCCGACGCGCTGATCAAGCTCTTCGCCTTCTATCTGCCGTTCGGGGTCCTCTATTACGTGCTCTACCGCTATGCCGGCGACGTGCATCGGCTGGCGCGCCTGCTGATCACGTTCGTCGCCGGCGGAGCGGTGCTGGCCGTCATCGGCATCGTCCAGTACCCGACGCACTGGGCCATCGTCAACCGGGCCGAGGCCGTCCATGAGCATGCCCTCGGTTTGCCCTTCCGCGCGAACTCGCTGTTCTGGGACCCCAACATGTTCGGCCGGTTCCTCGCCCTCGTCATGCTCGTCGGGACGGCCCTGTTCTTGACGGCGCGTCTGCGCGAGGACGGAGCGCGGCGGCGAGCCATGTGGCTCGCCGCCGCCGCCGTCGGCCTCGCCGCGATGGCCTTCGTCGTGACTCTGTCGCGTTCGAGCGTGGCGGGCCTGCTGCTCGGCGCCCTGGTCCTGGAGATGGCCTGGCTCGGCCGTCGCAAGGGTGGCGTCGCGGTGCTGGTGACCGTGCTCGTGCTGGTCGTGGGCCTCGCGGGCTTCACCGAGCTGCGCCACACGCCACATCTGCCGACCAGGCTGGCGACGATCAGGCGCATCAACAAGCTCACCGGCGGACGGTACTATCTCGTGCAGACGGGCGTGCGCATGTTCGATCGACACCCGGTCGCGGGCATCGGGCTTGCCGGTTTCCCGCTGGCCTTCCCCCACTACCGTACGACGCACGCCGCGGTTCTCACCCTGATCGACAGCCACACCACGGTGATCACGGTCGCCGCCGAACAGGGTCTGATCGGACTGGCCGCCTTTGCCTTTTTGCTCGTGACGTTCTTCGCCACCACCCTGCGCAAGCGGCGCTTCGGCGCCGACCGGCGCCTGTATCTCTGGCAAGCCTCGCTGGTCGGCTGTGTCGTCGCCGTCTTCGTTCACAGCCTCACCTACAACGCCTTCTTCGAAGATCCGTACATGTGGGTGTTCATGGCGCTGGCGTCGGCCGTGGCCACGCGCATCGTCCTCGCCGAGCCCTGAGCAGCCTCGCCCACCGCGCCACGGAGGTCCGCCATGTTCGTCAACTTGTCCATCCACTACCCCAAAGCGCAGCACAGGCGTGATCTCATCGACTCGATGCACCGCTTCGGCGCCGCCGCCGCCGGAGCGCCCGGCCTGCTGCGGGTCGCGACCCTCCAGGACGAGCGCGGCGGGCGGCTCGTCGGTTTGATGGTGTGGGATTCGCGCGCAGACTGGGAGGCCGGCATCGCCCGGTCCCGGGCGGCCGTCGAGCACGACGATTTCGACCTGTGGGAGGAGCGCGCTCCCGAGGGGTTCGCGCTCGACGAGGTGTGACCACTCGCAGCACCGGGTAGGACGAGCCCGCTTCGGGCGCTCCGTTTGCCTGCGGGGCGCCCACGTTCTTCGTCTACGGAGGGCACGCCATGAAGAAGCTTCCCGACCAGCTCCTCGACCTGCTCTGGGGCGGCCACAACATCTGGGTCGCGACCGTCGCCCCCGACGGCACGCCCAACGTCTCGATCAAGGGCTCGGGAGCCCTGCTCGATGACGGTCAGCTGTACTTCGCAGACATGTTCTCGCACAAGACCCGCGAGAACCTGCAGCACGACCCCCGGGTCGCAGTGGGCGTCCACGATCCCGAGCGCAAGATCGCCATGCAGGTGAAGGGCCGCGCCGAGCTCATCGACCACGGTGAGGTCTTCGACCAGGTGAGCGACCGCCTGAGCAAGCTCTCAGACAAGATCAGCCTGCCACCGGTCAAGTACGTCGTGAAGATCGAGGTCGAGTCGGTCTGGGACATGGGTCCGGGGCCGCACGCCGGCGACGAGCTCGATTAGCTCGACCAGGGCACCGACACACGGCCGTCCCCGCTCCGCTACCCGACGTGGAACCCAGCCCGCAGCCGATCGGTCACGACTCACGCCCGGTGCGCCTTTACGTCGTGCGCCACGGCCAGACCGACTGGAACCTGGAGCCGGCGCGCTGCCAGGGCTGGGCCGAGGTGCCGCTGAACGCCACCGGCCGCCGCCAGGCCCGCGAGGAAGGTGTGCGACTGCTCGACGCCGGCGTCGAGCTCATGATCACGAGTCACCTGCTGCGCGCTCGTCAGACCGCTGAGGAGTTGCGCGACGTGCTCGGCCACGACGTCCCGGTGAGCATCGACCGGCGGCTGGCCGAGACCAACTGCGGCGCCTGGCAGGGGCGTACCTTCGCCGCGATCGCGAAGAACGATCCGCGGGAGTGGGCAGCGTACCGCGAGCACCCGGGATCGTTCAGGTTCCCCCACGGCGAGAGCCTGGCCGAGCAGCGGCGGCGCGTGCTCGAGGCGATGCGTGACGCGGCCCGCACGGGCCGCGTCACGCTCCTCGTCACCCACGGCGGCTGCGTCCGGCTGCTCGAGACCTTTCTCGACGGACGCGGCATCGGCGCGTTCCACGACGCGCAGGCGCCCAACGGCGAGGCGCTCGAGCTCGACCCGGCCGGCCTGACGGCCCGCATCGACGCTTTTCTCGAAACGGCCACGTAGTCGCCCGACGCCGAGGTGCGAACGAGCTGCGCCGCGGGTCGTGGCGACGCTCGAGGAGCGCGGGCTGCGGACGGCGAAGGGTCCGGCTACTGCTTGATCGAGAGCCGGCGGCCCTGTGCCTGGCCGCCGACCGGCGTCTGCGGGCCGGCGCCGGCGCTGCCGGCGCGTGCGCTCACCACGAACTGGAACGGCGCCCCGCCGTCGAGCAGCGCCAGCGTAGTGCCGTCGCCGACGATCAGCCAGCCGTGCCAGCGGCCTGTAAGGTCGAGCTTGACGGCGCCGCTGAACAGCCGGTAGGCGCCCGGCTTGAGGGTGATGTGGATGGCCGAGCCGAGGTCGCGCTCCTGGTCACCGGGGCCGCGGGCGACCAGCGTGACGATCGCCCAGGTGCCCGTCTGGGCGCCGTCGTTGCGCAGCGTGAAGTTGGCTTTGAGCGTCGCGCCGCGCACGTAGGGGCCGGGCGAGAGCTGCACCGGGCCGATCACGTCGAGCTTGGCGGCGCCCTTGGGTGCGTCGGGGCCGGTCCAGGGCGCGGCGGACGCGCTTGCAGGGACCGCGCCGCCGGACACGGCGCCGCCGGCCACGGCGACCAGCTCCGTCCCCGGGTAGTAGTAGTTGACGATCCACTGGTGGTCCCGACCCTGGGCGGCCCAGTACTGCGAGCCCCACTGGGTCATGTGGTCGCCGTCGGTCGGTGCCCCGGAGTAGGTGCCCGCGTAGTAGGACGCCTGGAAGATCTGCCCGTCGCGGGTCATGGTCGTGCCCCAGGTGCTGTTCACGGCGTCCCAGTAGCGCTGACCGTAGTCCCAGCTCATGTACTCCTGGTAGTTGGTCGTGTCGTCGACGTCCGCGCCCCAGGCGGCCACGTCGGGCAGCTTGGTGGGGTGCGTGGCCCAGTACCAGGCGTAGTCCTTGACGGCCAGGGCGCCGGCCTGCAGGGCCTCGTCGGAGAAGGCGCTGGGCGGCGCCCACTCGTGCGAGAGCACGCGCACGCAGTACGTGCGAAAGTCGACCGTGTCGACCCCGACGATCACGCCGCTGGGGTCGTTGGCCGGGAACCGGCGGGCGACCTTGATGGTGGCGGGTGGCGTGAGCGTCGTGCTCGGCACGGCAGCGGCCGCCGTCGCGCCCGTGGAGGGCTGGCCGGCGCCGGCCGCGGCCGCGCTCGCGGCGACGACCGCCGTCGCGCCGAGCGCCAGCAGACCGACGAGAAGGGCGCGAGCAAGCGCGCGCCGGCGAGACTGCCGCCGGTCGGCGCGGACTGCTGCCGTTCCTCTCAAGCCATCGCTCCTCTCGGTCCCGTGGTGTACCCGACCCGGCTTCGCCGCGTCTGCCATATTATCCTGTGCTTCAAGAGACGCCGCAACCGCGCGCAGGGTTCACCGCTGCTCGACGACCGGCGGGCCTCGCCGCCGGTAGCAGGTAAGATAGGCGTCATGCGCCGCGGGACCTCATGAAACGCCTCCTCTCCGTCGCCGACCTCGCGCGCCACCGTGGCTGAGCCGGCGGCCGCGGGCATCCGCCGGGCGCCGAGCACGGCGACCACGGCGACGCTTCTGGTCGCCGCCGCCGCCACCGTCGGGCTCACCGCCTTCGCCTTGCACGGCAAGGCGTCGCACGTCCATCTGGCGATCGCCTTGGGCCTGCCCCTGCTGGCGGGCGTGGCCATGTTCCTCGTGCTGACTCGCGAGAGGCTCGCGCGACTGCCGATGAGCCGCCTGCTCGTGGTCGCCATCGTCGCGCTGCCAGCGCTCGCCGTCCTCGGCCCCGCGTTCGCCCTGCCGCACTTCAGGGCGCTCTTCGCGTTTCGCGTCGCGCTCGGCCTCATCGGCCTCGTCGGCATGTTGTGGCTCATCCTGGCGCGACGGCGCTGGCATTTCGAGGCGACCACCTACGCACTCCTGTTCGGAGCCTGGTGCTGCTGGCTCGTCATCTCATTGTCCTGGGCGCCCGATCCAGTGGCCGGCCTGCGCTACCTGCTGCTGTTTGCCAGTCTTGGCGCCGTCGCGGCGGCGACGGCCAGCGCCGGTGTGAGCCGGCGGCGTCTCATCTACCTCGTGCTCAGTCTGGCGGTCGTCTACGGTCTCTCTGTGGTCGTCGGGACCGCGGAATGGCGTCTGCGCATCCATCTGCCCACGGCGTTGGCGTTCTATACGGGCCGCCGTACTCCGGCCGCCTTCTTCCTCAACGCCAACGACTTCGCGACGTATCTGGCGCTGTGCTGGCCGTTCGTCCTGCTGTTGCCCTCCCTGCGACGGCGCGCCGCAGTCGTGGCCTTCACCGCCGTGGTGCTGCTGGCGACCGTGGCGGTGCTGCTGTTCACGGGGTCGCGCACGAGCCTGCTGGCGCTCGGCGTCGAGACCGCCGTCGCCGCGGTGGTGATCGCCGCGACGTCCGGCAGGCGCACCCGCCTCGCGGTGGCCGGGCTCACCGTCGTCGCCCTGCTCGGCGCCGGCTTCCTGCTGGCCGGCCGTGGCGGCACCATTGGGCAGTCGTTCAGCCTTCCGCAACTGGCCGGCCAGGTCCAGAGCGGCAGTGGCAGCGGCGGCGTGCGCTCCGAGCTCCAGGTCGCCGGTCTGCGGGCGGCCGCCTCGCGCTGGTTCCTGGGCGTAGGACCGGGCAACGCCGAGGTCGTCGTGATCCGCCAGAACCCGCAGTTCACCGTGTTCAACCTTCATGACTGGTGGCTCGAGGTGTTGGTCGACGGCGGCCTTCCCGGCCTGCTGTTCTTCGTCACGATCTACCTGCTGCTTCTCGCCCAGATGGTGCGCGTCGCGCGCTACGCGGGCGACGCGCTGCTGCGCTATCTCGGTGCGGCCACGGCGATCGCGCTGGTCGGCTTCAGCGTCGCCATCGTGGGCCCCAGCACGGCCATCAAGTTCCCGCCCATGGCCATTCTGTTCGGTCTGGGGATCGCCGTCCTCATTCGAGCCCGCCGCGAGGATCGCGAGCCGGCTGGGGGGCTCCCGGAGCCGATGGTATGATGCGCTGTCGTGAACATCCTCGTGGTCTCACATCTGTACCCCTCGCCGGCCCGGGCCGGCTCTCTGTTCGTCCATGAGCAGGTCCTCGCGCTGCGCGAGCTCGGCGTCGAAGCGTGCGTCGTGGCGCCCACGATCGCCACGCCGCGACCGCTGCGGATCAACGATCGCCTGCGGGCACGCGGCGCCACGCCGCGGGCAGCCGTGATCGATGGCGTCGCCGTCGAGTACCCCCGGGTCGTGGTGCCGCCGCGGCGGCTCCTGGCGCATCGCCAGGGCGACCTCTTCTACCGCGCTCTGCGGGCCGCCCTGCCCTCCCTGCGGGAGCGCGGGATCGAGCTCATCCACGCCCACCAGGCTTACCCCGACGGCGCCGCGGCGCGGCTGCTCGCCGCCGATCTGGGCGTCGCCTGCGTCGTCACCGTCCACGGCGCCGACGTCAACGTGAATCTGAGGCGACCGGGTCCGGTGCGCGAACGCACCATCCGCGCGCTCGACGGCGCCGCCGCCGTCGTGGCCGTCAGCGGCGCGGTCGCCCGGCGCCTCGCAGGCGTCGTCGCCGGTGAGCGGCTGCACACGGTGTTAAACGGCGTGACGGGCCTCGAGCAGGTCACCCCCAGCGAGCTGCTGCCCGGACGCCCGCTCGTCCTGTCGGTCGGCAACCTCTACGCCTCCAAGGGACACGCCGTGGTGCTGGACGCCCTCGCGCGTCTCGGGCCGCGCCACGGCGACGTGGCCTACGTCGTAGTCGGGGACGGACGCGAGAAGCGCCGTCTCGAGGCTCGCGCACGGCAGCTCGGCCTGAGCGGACGGGTCACGTTTCTGGGGTGGCGGTCGCACGACGAGGTGCTCGGCCTCATGGCCCGGGCCGACGCCTTCGTGCTGCCCAGCTCACCCGAAGGCTTCGGCCTCGTCTACGCCGAAGCCATGGCCCAGGGCACGCCGGTGGTCGCCTGCCGGGGCGAGGGTCCCGACGACTTCATCGGTGACGACGTCAGCGGCCTGCTCGTGCCGCCGGGCGACTCCGACGCCGTGGCTCGCGCCATCGCGCGACTGCTCGACGAGCCGGCCACCGCCGCGCGGCTCGCCCAGGCCGGCCGCGCGGCGGTGGCCGGCCTCACCTGGCAGCGCAACGCCGCGCGCCAGCTCGAGATCTACGAGCGCGTGCTGGCCGAGCGGCGGGCGGCGCGGGCGGCGCCGCGCGTATGACGTCGCCCATCCCCGTCGTCCACCTGTCCGTCGTCCATCGCCCCGACGACACCAGGATCCACGAGCGCGAGTGCCGCACGCTGGCCGAGGCGGGCTACGACGTGACCTACCTCGTGCCGGGCGCGACCGCCGGGCGCGACGACCACGGTGTCTGCCTGGCGTCCCTGCCGGTGCGCTCGCGGACGCGTCGCATTCTGAGCTCGCGCGAGATCGTCGCCGCGTTGCGCGCATTGCGGCCCTACGTAGTGCACACGCACGACCCCGAGCTGCTGACGTTGTTCCCTCTGCTGCGGCCCTTCGTGCCGCGCCTCGTGTGCGACGTGCACGAACATGTGGCCGGAGCCGTCCTGGGCAAGGAGTACATTCCGGCGGGCGCCCGGCGGGCGGTGTCGGCGGCTACCGGTCTGGCGCTGCGCGGGCTCGTTCCCTGGGCCCACGGCGTCGTCGTCGCCTACGACGACATGCTCCGCCAGCTGGGTCCCTGGCCCCGTCTGCGCCTCGTCGCCCCGAACTACCCGCGCATCTCCTACTTCGACGCCGCCGCGCCGATCGCCGACCTGGCCGCCGATCCGCGGCTGCGCCTGGTCTACATCGGCGGCCTGTCGCAGATGCGGGGCTGCAGCCTCATGCTCGACGTCATGGAACGCCTCGATCGGGACGACGCCCTGCTCATACTCGGCGGCGTCTTCGACGTGCCCGACACGGAACGCCGGACGATGGCCCGCCTCGCCGGCGGGCTCGGCGACCGCGTACGCTTCCTGGGGCGGGTGCCGCGGGCCCAGCTGGCGAGCTACCTGGCCTCGGCCGACGTCGTCTGGAACCCGATGCTGCCGAGCGACCAGTACGCCCTGCCGAACATCGAGACGAAGATCTACGAGGGTGCGGCGGTGGGCCTTGCCGTGCTCACCAGCGACCTGCCGGGCAGGACCGAGCTGGTCGAAAGCGAAAGGCTCGGCATCGCCGTGCCGCCGACCGTCGACGGACATCTGAACGGCGTCCACCGCCTCCTCGCCGACCGCGCTGCCGTCGCCGCCATGGGCGAGCGGGGCCGCGCGGTCACCCGCGAGCGCTACTCGTGGGAAGCCGTCGAGGGACAGTTCCTCGACTTCTACGCCCGGCTGTGCCACGGGCGTCACCGAAGCTGACCCCCAGGGAGCACCGCTCATACCGATGAGGATCCTCTACTTCCATCAGTACTTCGCCACGCGGCAGAGCGCGGCAGGAACACGCTCGTTCGAGCTTGCCAGGAGGTTCGTCGAGCACGGCCACCAGGTCACCATGGTGAGCAGCGTCGCTCAGCTTCCCAAGGGCG
>Ga0182027_10013704_pt1 | contig 11274 bp, 8 predicted proteins | sample 712E1DmetaG_FD_121300 | JGI IMG/M metagenome (GOLD analysis project Ga0182027, IMG submission 121300) | Permafrost microbial communities from Stordalen Mire, Sweden - 712E1D metaG (Illumina Assembly) | ecosystem: Environmental > Terrestrial > Soil > Wetlands > Permafrost | place: Sweden...
AGCATCTCGGCCCACGATATGAACGATATTAGACCGAACCAATCGGCAGACTCGACGGCCTCCGCTGGCATTTCGGCTGCGGAGCAGCCTCGGGTGCCAGCCTCGGCCGCGAGTCGCCTTTAGGCGCTAAGGCGAACCACGCATTGACGGCGGTATCGATCGATCGTCTTACCGTATGCACACCGTCACCATCTCACCAAAATTCCAGGTTGTTATTCCACAAGCTGTTCGCGAAGCAATGGGACTACGCACCGGAGAGAAAGCGCACGTTATCTCTTTCCGCAACCGGATTGAAATCATTCCCATGCGGGACATCCGCAACCTTCGCGGCTACTTGAAAGGCATCGACACCTCGTTCCTTCGTGAAGGCGATCGCGTATGAATCTCGTAGATTCCTCCGCTTGGTTAGGGGTTAATCGTTTTCCCCGCGACACTGGTGATCTGGGTGTTTTGGTGGCGATCCCCGCACCGCCTTCCTGGTTAGAGACACCTTGGCTCTCCGGGATATCCAACCAACCCAACCTGTGATGAAGAGCCCAGGGTGGCCGGCCCAACGTTGACCGTGGCAGCGGGCGCGATAGCCTGACTGGCATGACGATAAACTCCCTGAGTCGGATGGCGATGGCGCCATGGGTCGGCGTAGTTCTCCTGGGGCTTCTGGGAACGGCAGTGGCGGCTTCCGAACCCGCCCCCGTCCCGATGGGCGACAACACCTACAGCCTCACGCGCAGGGCGGGGTTCGCCTTCATCCGCAACACCGCCAGGCTCGAAAAGGAGGCCAGGGCGGATGCGACTGAGTTCTGCGCCAGCCTGGGCCGGAAGATGAAGGAGGTGTCGATCTCCTCGCAAAAGGCGTCGCCGATTTTGGGAGGCATTTCTCAGGCGACAATCGTCTTCAAGGCCCTCGATCCGGCAGACCCGGAACTGGCCGGCCCGCCGGCTTCCGCGGCCGGGGCGGGTGATCTCGACAAGCTCGCGGGCCTGCACGACAGGAAGCTGTTATCGGACGCGGAATATGAGGACGCCACGAAGCGGCTGAAGGAGCGATTGAACGATCTCGACCAACTCGTCGAACTCCATCGGAAGGGCGTTCTCACGGATGCCGAGTTTGAAGCGGCCAGGACCCGGCTGACGGAGCGCGCGAAATAGCTGAGTCCGATCAAGCCCGCGGTTGAGTGGAACATGACGAATGACATGCCTATCGCCGGCAAACCCGGGATGAGACCTTTCCGCCAGGTTGTCGTGAACGATGCGCAAAGACGACTCGGTCGGACCAACCTCCCGGAGGACCCGTGAGAGCGATCGTCTACGCAGAGTACGGCCCCCCGGAGGTTCTTCGGTTCGCGGAGGTGGCCACCCCGACCCCGAAAGACGGCGAGGTTTTGGTGCGAATAAATGCGGCATCCGTCAACCCACTGGACTGGCACTTCATGCGAGGCGCGCCGTACCTGGTTCGCGCGATGACCGGTGTGCGCAAACCCAAGGACGGGCGCTTGGGAGTTGATCTGGCCGGGCAGGTGGAAGCGGTCGGCCGGAACGTGACGCAGTTTCATCCCGGTGATGGGGTCTTCGGTTCGAGCAGGGGCGCCTTGGCCGAGTATATTTGTGCAGCCGAAAAGGCGTTGGTGCGAAAACCGGCCAACGTGACGTTCGAGCAGGCGGCGGCCGTGCCGGTGGCGGGCATAACCGCCCTTCAAGGCCTGCGCGACAAAGGACGGATTCAACCTGGGCAGAAGGTCCTGATCAACGGTGCGGCGGGAGGGGTGGGGACGTTCGCCGTGCAGATCGCAAAATCGTTCGGTGCGGACGTGACCGGGGTGTGCAGCACGAGGAATGTTGACCTGGTCCGATCGATCGGCGCGGACCATGTCATCGATTACACGCAAGAGGATTTCACCCGGGGCGGGCAGCGGTACGACCTGATATTGGATTCCGTGGGGAACCATTCCCTGTCCGATTGCAGGCGCGCGCTGACGCCCGACGGGACCCTCGTGCTGGTTGGAGGGCCGGACAAGGGGCGTTGGCTGGGGCCGCTGACTGGAATGCTCAAAGCGGCCGTGTTGTCACGGTTCGTGAGCCAGAAACTGCTCCCGTTTCTGGCGCATTTGAACCAAAGTGACTTGATGGTCCTGCGAGGGCTCCTTGAAGCCAAGAAGGTCACTCCGGTCATCGACCGGCGCTACCCATGGAGTGAGGTCCCGGAGGCGATCCGATATCTGGAAGAAGGACACACCAGAGGGAAAATCGTCATAACGATGGAGGATCCCTTAAAGGCGCCGGAATGATACCGACGACGACGATCATCGAAACACCTCGCTGCGCGCTGCAGAGAATCAGCCGCGACGACATTCCGTTCGTGTTTTCCGCGAGCCGTCACGCGGGCTTTTGTGATGGAATGCGGTGGAGTCCGCCTGCAACAGAACAGGAGCTGCTGGTGCCGCACGAAAAGAACGTGGCCGCATGGGAGGCGGGCACAGCTTATACCTTTACGATCAAGCTGAAGGACGCCACCATGCCGGTCGGCCGGATTGCGATTCGATGCCAGGGCGCCGGCTGCTGGGATTTGGGTTTCTGGACCCATCCAGATTACCAAGGGCAGGGTTACATGACGGAAGCCGCTGCGGCAGTGCTTGAGTTCGGATTCAGCACTCTGTCAGCGAGCAAGATCGAGGCCGCGCACGCCATTTGGAACATGGCCAGCCGAAGGGTCCTGATGAAGATCGGCATGAGGTTAGCGCGGCACGTTCCACAAGGCTTCCAGAAAGACGGGAAATGGATTGCCGAAGATGTCCTTGCGATAACCGCTACCGAATGGGAGAAGCGCATGGGACAATTCGCTGCGCCCATCCGCGAGTAAGCTCGCGACCGGTGGACTGAGCCGTCTGGCACGCAGAAGAATTCCTAAGGGCACCGCCGCGGGCTCAAGGCCGGCGGTAGTCTGCGCGCGGTGGGGAGAACACCTCGATGGCGACGGAGTCCTCCAGGACCTTCGCACCGTGGTCGACGCCTCCGGGGATCGTCCAAGCGTCGCCCGGATGCATCTCATGGTCGATCCCGGCGATGGTGAGCCGCAGCCGGCCCGACACGAGGTAACCGGATTGTTCCTGCGGATGTTGATGGACCGGGATGACTGATCCCCGGGTCAGCCGGAATTCGGCGAGCTGGGTATGCGCGCCTTCAACCAGGGTCTGGCGCAGGATACCCGGCAGGGCGGAGACGTAGCTGTCCGGTGCGGCGTGACGCACCTGGATGGGCGGCGAGGTAGGACTCATGGCGGAATTCGGGGTTCAAGGAAGCCACAGAGGACACTGAGCCGGACAAGGAGAACACGGAGAGATGGTTGGTGTTGCGAGTGTTTTCCGTCTCACGCCACGGACGCAAAGAGCGCCACGGTCGGGAAAACAATATCCGACTCTCCGTTGCGGCCTTCGCGGACTTTGCGTGAGGAAGCCTGATACCATCCGAGTGTTTGTTGCAGGAGGCAGCAGAGGAAGCGGAGGATGATCGGTCGCGAGCGACCTTCCTACTCGGTCCCCGCGCTTCGTTTCCTTCGTTTGCTTGTGAAATGGATTGGCGAGGGTTGCTCACACCCCTGATCTTATCCTGCGTGAGGCAGTCGAGGTAGCGGGGCCAAGGAAGCCGCTCGGGACGCCAAATCCCGGCTTGCGGCATCGGTGCCGCGCGGGAAGATGACGCACTCGCCGGTCGCACCACGATTTTGCCCCATGCATTCCCGACTCATCGCGCGATTTCTCCCCGCCTTGTTGCTGGGCGCGGCCCTGCTGCCCGCCGCCCCCCAGGTGGAAAAACTGCCCGACGGCATCATCGTGCCGCTGGGCGACACGTTCCTCAAGGTCGAAGTCTGCGCGGACAATATCGTGCGGGTGGCCGGCGCCCGTTACCGGCCGGGCCTCGTGCATCCGAGCCTGGCGGTCGTGCGCTCAGGGGGCGCGGTGCCACCCTGGGAACTGGCGACCACCGCGTCCGAGGCCGTGCTGAGCACGGCGCGCCTTAAAGTGAAGGTCGACCTCGCCACCGGAGTGGTGGCCTTCTGCGACCCCGAGGGCCGGCCGATCCTGGCCGAGCGCAAGGGCGGACGCACCATCACCCCGGCGGAGGTGCAATGCGAGCAGACCTATCACGTGCGCCAGGAATGGGAACCCAACGGCGACGAGGCGCTGTACGGTCTCGGGGAGAACCACCTCGGTCTGATGAACGTCAAGGGATACGACCTCGATCTCTGGCAGCATAATGGGACCGCCTTCATCCCGTTCCTCGTCTCCAGCCGCGGCTACGGTCTCCTTTGGGATAACCCATCCTACACGCGGTTTGGCGACGTGCGCCCGTTCGAGGCGATTCCGGCCGCACGGCTCACCGGCGCGGACGGCCAGCCGGGAGGCCTGACCGGTTCCTATTTTGCGGATGCGAACTTCGGGCAGCTGGCCGGCAAGCGGGTCGATCCGCGCATCGACTTCCAGCCGGTCGGCCGGCGCATGGCCAACACCGACATCCTGCCCGCGCTGCCGCCTCGCGGCCCCTTCAGCGTGCGCTGGGAGGGTGGGATAGAGCCGGAGGTGACCGGAGACTATCAGTTTCAATGCTACTCGGATGGCGGCATCCGGCTATGGATCGACGGCCAGAAGGTCGCCGATCACTGGCGGCAAGGGTGGCTGCCCTGGTACGACCTGGCGCGGGTGCGGTTCGAGGCCGGCCGGCATTACCAGCTCAAGCTTGAATGGACCGCCGATGACCACCCGCCGGTCATGCAGCTTCGCTGGAAGACGCCGGCGCCGGCGGACGCGGCCACCGCGCTCTGGTCCGAAGTTGGCGAGGCGGTGGACTACTATTTCGTGTACGGCCCAAATCTCGACCAGGTGGTGGCGGGTTACCGGACCCTGACGGGCGCAGCGCCGATGATGCCGCGCTGGGCGTTCGGCCTGTGGCAGAGCCGCGAGCGTTACCGCACCGCGCAGGGTCTGCTGGACGTGGTCAACGGCTTCCGCACCCGTGGCATCCCCTTCGACAACATCGTGCAGGACTGGTTTTATTGGAAAGGCGACGCCTGGGGCTCGCACCAATTTGATCCGGCGCGCTTCCCTGACCCGGAGGGGATGATCCGCACGCTCCACGACCAGTACCATACGCATCTGATGATCTCGGTCTGGCCCAAGTTCTACTCGGGCACGGCCAACTTCGACGAGATGCTGTCCCGCGGTTTCCTCTACCGGCGCACCCTGCGCGAGGACGCCCACGACTGGGTGCACTTCCCGTACGCGTTCTACGACGCCTTCAACCCCGCGGCGGGAAAGTTGTTCTGGACGCAGATGGAGCGCGAGCTGTTCCGCAAGCACGTCGATGGGTGGTGGCTGGACGCCTCGGAGCCCGATCTGACGAGCAACCCCACACTCGAGGGCCAGCGCACTTACGTGCATCCCACGGCGCTCGGTCCGGGAGCGCGCGTGCTCAACGGCTATCCGCTGGTCAACGCCGGGGCGGTCTACAACGGGCAGCGGGCGGCCGCGCCCGATCAGCGGGTGTTCATCCTGACGCGTTCGGGGTTCGCCGGGCAGCAACGCTACGCCTCGGCAGTGTGGTCGGGCGACACCAGTTCGACGTGGACCGCGATGCGCAAGCAGATCACGGCGGGCCTTAACTTCTGCCTGTCGGGCGTGCCGTACTGGACGATGGACATCGGCGGCTTTTCCGTGCCGCGGCGTTTTGCGCCGAACCAGGGCGACGACAACAAAGGCGAGCCCGTCTTCGGGAAACCGGTCGACGCCGATGTGGAGGAATGGCGCGAACTCAACACGCGCTGGTTCGAGTTTGGCGCCTTCGTGCCGCTCATGCGCGTGCACGGCCAGTATCCGTATCGCGAAATGTGGTTTTTCGGCGGGGAACAGCATCCGGCCTATCAGGCCCAACTGAAATTCGACCGGTTGCGGTACCGGCTGCTGCCGTACGTGTATTCGCTGGCCGGGGCGGTGACGCACGAGGGCGGCACAATCATGCGTCCGTTGGTGATGGATTTCCCGGGCGACGCGAAGGCGCGGGAGATCGGCGACCAATACTTGTTCGGACCGGCGTTGCTGGTGAGCCCGGTGACGGAGCACAAGGCGCGCAGCCGGTCGGTCTATCTGCCGACGGCGGCGGGCTGGTACGACTTTTGGACGGGCGCGGCGCTGGCCGCGGGGCAGACGATCGACGCGCCGGCCCCGTATGACGCAATCCCGGTGCACGTGCGCGCGGGGGCGATCGTGCCGTTCGGTCCGGAGTTGCAGTACGCCGGTGAGAAGCCCGCCGATCCGATCACACTCTTGGTCTACGGCGGCGCTGACGGGGCATTCACGCTCTATGAGGACGACGGCCTGACCTACGGCTACGAGAAAGGCGCGTTCGCGCGCATTCCGCTCCGCTGGGACGAGGCCCAGCGCACGCTGACGATCGGGGCACGGGAAGGATCGTTCCCCGGCATGCTGGCGGCGCGGACCTTCAACGTGGTGTTCGTCGACCGCGAACATCCGGTCGGCTTTTCGTTCACGCTGCCGGCCGGCCTGACCGTGCGCTATGCCGGTGAATCGGTCGCGGTTCGGCGGCCATGAGCGGGGCGGGTGCATCAGCGACGGTACTCAGGGCGCGGTTTCAGCCGTGGCTGCTTCGGGTGACGGCGGCCACGGCGATTGCGGTCGCGGTGCTCGCGATGGCACCGGGCGCCCGCGCGGCGGACGAAAGGCCGCCCTATTTGGATCCGGCGCGGCCGGTCGAGGTGCGGGTCGAGGACCTGCTCGCCCGCCTGACGCTCGACGAAAAGCTGGCCTTCGTGCACGGCGATTCGAAGTTCACGACTCCGGCGATTTCCCGCCTCGGCCTGCCGCGCCGCTGGATGTCCGATGGGCCGCACGGCGTGCGCGAGGACGTCAAGGCCAACAACTGGGATCCGGCCGGGCGCACGGATGACTTCGCGACGTTCATGCCCGTGGTGCTCGCCTTGGCGGCGACCTGGAATCCGGAGGCGGCGCACGCCTATGGCGAGGTGATCGGCGAGGAGGCCCGCCAGCGCGGCAAGGATATCATGCTCGGGCCGGGCGTGAACCTCCTGCGCACGCCCCTGAACGGTCGAAATTCGGAGTATTTCGGCGAGGATCCCTGGCTCGCGGCGCGGTTGGCGGTCGAGTACATCCGCGGCGTCCAGGCCCATGGCGTGGCCTCCTGCGTCAAGCATTTCGCGGCCAACAACCAGGAGACCCAGCGCGGCCGGATCGACGTCGAGATGGATGAACGGACGCTGCGCGAGCTCTACCTGCCCGCGTTCGAGGCAGCGGTGAAGGAGGCGGGGGTTTGGGCCGTGATGGGCGCCTACAACAAGTTCCGGGGTGAGTATTGCTGCCATAACGAGTACCTGCTCAACCACGTCCTCAAGGGCGAATGGGGCTTCCGGGGCCTGGTCATGTCCGACTGGGGCGGCACGCACGACACGGGCCAGGCGGTGCGAAACGGCCTCGATCTGGAGATGGGCACGTGGAAGCCGTACAACCAGTACTTTCTGGCCGATCCGTTCCGCGATGGGCTGCAAAAGGGCGACTTCTCCCAGGCGGCGCTCGACGACAAGGTGCGCCGCAATCTGCGGGTGATGATCGCCACCGGGGTGCTCGACGGTCGTCCGGCGGGCTCGATCAACACCAAGGCGCACCAGGCCGCCGCCCGCCGCGTGGCCGAGGAGGCCATCGTGCTGCTCAAGAACGCCGGCGGCGCCCTGCCGCTCGATGCGGCCCGGCTCACCTCGATCGCCATCATCGGCGAGAATGCGGTGCGGCTGCACGCCTACGGCGGCGACAGCGCGCGGATCAAGGCGTTTTACGAGGTCAGCCCGCTCGACGGCATCCTGCGCCGCGTCGGCGACCACGTGAATGTCACCTACTCGCCGGGCTATCGGAACAATGCGGCGCCCGGCCTCCTCGATCAGGCGGTCGCCGCCGCCCGGGCGGCGGATGTCGCCATCGTCGTCGGGGGCCTCATCCATGAACGGCCGTTCGACTGCGAGGGCACCGACCGCCGGGAACTCGGATTGCCGTGGGGCCAGGACGAGCTGATCCGGCGGGTGGCCGCCGCCAACCCGCGCACGGTCGTCGTCCTCTGCTCCGGATCGCCGGTGACGATGGGCGGATGGCTCGACCAGGTGCCCGCCGTGGTCGAGGCGTGGTATGACGGCATGGAGGCGGGGAACGCGATCGCCGCTGTGCTGTTTGGTGATGCCAACCCCTCGGGCAAGCTGCCCTGCACCTTCCCGCGGCGGATCGAGGACACGCCGGCGTTTGCGGGTGGCGCGCGCACCTATCCCGGCGAAAACGGCGTGGTCCACTATGATGAGGGCCTGCTCGTCGGCTACCGCTGGTACGACACGAAGGCAATTGATCCGCTCTTTTCCTTCGGCCACGGCTTGTCTTACACGACCTTCCGTTACGCCAACCTCAAGCTCGTTCCGGGCACCAGCGCGAGCGGACCGGTCGTCACGGTTCAGTTCGACCTGACCAACACCGGGACGCGGGCGGGGGCCGAGGTCGCGCAGGTCTACGTGCACCAGGCGAAACCTGGCCTACCACGGCCGCTCCGGGAGCTGAAGGGTTTTCAGAAGGTCGTGCTCGAACCGGGCGCGACGCAGACGGTCTCGATCGCGCTCGGCCGGCGCGCCTTCGCCTTCTATGATCCGGGTAAACCCGGTTGGCTCGCCGAGCCGGACACGTTCGAGATCAGCGTCGGCGGTTCGTCGCGCGACCTCCGGTTGCAGGGCGCCTTCGACCTGCCCCAAACGACCCTCGCGCCCGAATGAGGCCGGCGCCGCTGGCCCGCAATCCCGCCCCAAAAAGATCTCCGCCGCCAGGCGGGGCTGGCGGCGGAGTTTCGTTTACGGGTCGGAACCCGTTACCACGGCTTTGGTGGTTGTCTTCGTCGGTTGTCCGGCGGAGCGGACATCGCATCTCTGCGATGCCTTTTCAATCGGCGCAAGGTCGCGAAACTTCATCCGGTTTTTTGCGCGGAAGGCGTTTTCTTCGGAGGGAGGGATGAGGCTGGCCGGAAGACGCGAGACGGCCGGCCTGACCTGAGGGGTGGCATGGGTCTCCCGACCCATGAACCGGATCGCTCACGGCTCTGGAGAGCCGTGCCACGGCTGCAACCCGAGCTACCACGCGGCGCGCTGGTGGCCCGCCGCGCGCTCGACCTCTTTCGCGGGAACCCGGCCATCGGTTGCTGTTGCACAGGCGGACCGGCGGAACTACTGTTTAACCGTGTATGAAACCGTGACCACCCAAGGTGGAGCGGCCTGTCCGCCAGACGCGGAGAGCGCGTTGGGGACAACGCACTCCACTGATTTCGCGGCCATGCGTAACATCCAACGATAGCCCTGCCATGCGCGTGCTGTTCCTCTTTGCCCTGTTGAGCGCAATCGGCGCCGTGGCGTCGGCCGCCGTCGGACCGGACACCTTCCCGGTTGAGATCCAGGTCGACGCCGCCCGGGCGCCCGGGCCGCTCCGGCCCATCTGGCGGTTCTTCGGCGCGGACGAGCCGAACTACGCCACGATGAAAAACGGCCGGATCCTGCTCGGGGAGCTCGGCCGACTGCAGCCCGGGTCGATCTTTTTTCGCACCCACAATCTGCTCTGCACCGGCGACGGCACCGCCTCGCTCAAATGGGGCAGCACGAACGCCTACACCGAGGACGCCCATGGCCGGCCGGTGTACGATTGGACGATGGTCGACGGCATTTTCAGCACCTACCTGGAACGCGGCGTGCGACCCTACGTGGAGATCGGCTTCATGCCGCAGGCGCTGTCGCTTAAGCCCGAGCCCTATCGGCATCACTGGACCCCGGCGGCCAAGTACGACGAGATCTACACCGGATGGGCCTACCCGCCGAAGGACTACGCGAAATGGGGCGAACTCGTCTACCAGTGGGTCGAACATTGCGTCGAAAAATACGGCCGGACCGAGGTCGAGCAGTGGTATTGGGAGACCTGGAACGAGGCCAACATCGGCTACTGGCGCGGCACGCCGGAGGAATTCCGGACACTTCACGATTACGCCGTCGCCGCCGTGCGCCGCGCGCTGCCCACGGCGCGGGTCGGCGGGCCTGATTCCGCCGGCAACGGCGGGCCCTGGATGCGCGATTTCCTCGAACATTGCCTGCGCGGAAAGAACGCGGCGACCGGCCGGACCGGCACGCCGCTCGACTTCGTGTCCTTCCACGCCAAGGGCGCACCGGTCTTCGTGGACGGCCATGTGCGCATGGGGATCGCCAACCAGCTCCGGACCGTTGACGGGGGCTTCGCGATCGTCGCGGCCTACCCGGAACTGAAAGCCACCCCGATCATCATCGGCGAGTCAGATCCCGAGGGTTGCGCGGCCTGTCAGGGCCCCCAGCTGGGCTACCGCAACGGCACGATGTATTCCAGCTACACCGCGGCGGTGTTTGCCCGCAAACTCGACCTGGCGGAGCGGCGCGGAATCAACTTCGAGGGAGCGCTGACTTGGGCGTTTGAGTTCGAGGACCAGCCGTACTTCGCCGGCTTCCGCTCGCTCGCCAGCAACGGGCTCGACAAACCTGTGCTCAATGTCTTCCGCATGTTCAGCCTGATGGGCGGGCAGCGTCTGGCCACGCGGAGTTCCGGCGAGATCCCGCTCGACTCCATGCTACACGATGGTGTCCGCGGCCTCCCCGATGTCGCCGCCCTGGCCAGCCGTGACTCCCACCGCGTCTGCGTCATGGTCTGGCATTATCACGACGATGACGTGCCCGGCCCCGATGCCGCGGTGCAGATCGCTGTGACCGGGCTGCCGGTGGCCGCGGGCGAGGTCCGTGTGACCCACTATCGCATCGACGAGACACACAGCAATGCCTACAGCGCGTGGAAGCGTCTGGGCTCCCCGGCCGCGCCGACGCCCGCGCAGTACGCCGCCCTGGTGGCGGCGGGCGGTCTGCAACCGCTGGCCCCGCCGGCTGCGGTGCCGGTGCATGACAGTCAGGTCGCGCTGGCGTTTACTCTCCCGCGGCAGGCGGTCTCGCTCTTGGTGATGGAGCTACCCTAGTCTCCCTTGGTGAACCTGTAACGGATCCTATGAAAAACCCATTCCGTCTGTTGTCCTGGCTGGCCGCATCGGCCGCTGTGGCTTTAGCGTGGTACTCGCTCGCCGGCGCCGAGATTGCCGGATCGCCGTCCGCCGCCGCCTCGTTTGTCCTCAAGGCCGACCAACCCGGTCCGGTCATCAATCCGAACATCTACG
>Ga0182027_10013705_pt1 | contig 11274 bp, 7 predicted proteins | sample 712E1DmetaG_FD_121300 | JGI IMG/M metagenome (GOLD analysis project Ga0182027, IMG submission 121300) | Permafrost microbial communities from Stordalen Mire, Sweden - 712E1D metaG (Illumina Assembly) | ecosystem: Environmental > Terrestrial > Soil > Wetlands > Permafrost | place: Sweden...
ATGATCCAAAATATCGTAATCGCGGTGTTCAATCGACCATAGCAGCCCTTTTGCAAGGATAAAATCACCGACAAGTACCGCAATCTTGTTTTTCCAAACTGCATTCACCGAAAAAAATCCACGTCGTTGATACGAATCGTCGACTACATCGTCATGAACAAGTGTTGCAGTATGCAATAATTCTATGGTTAACGCAGCATGGTAGGTTCGTTCATTGAAAACGCCATTTAATTTAGCTGCCAAAAAAACCATCATTGGCCGCATTTGCTTCCCTTTTCGCCGCAAGATGTAATTAATGATGGTACTTAACAGTGGCAGGTCACTCTTTGTTGCTTTTTTGAAATAGGGTTCAAATTTGATAAGTTCCTCACTAATAGGCGATATAATACGTTCTTTAGATGACATTCTTTAAATGTTGCATTCTTTCTATTCATTCTCCTTCCTGCCAAAGATAAGAATTTAAATATATATTCATATATTTGCATCGATAATTAAAAAGGTCAATAATTACTTCCAAACTAATATTTTATACTTCGTAAGATAATGAACTACTCAGAGTTAGATATCGAGAAGGTGACATTAGCCACAGAGATGTTAAAAGCCATTGCCCATCCAATGCGTATTGCCATTGTTGGTTACCTTGATGGAGGGGTAAAACTTACTGTCACCGAAATTCACGAACGTCTCGGAATTGAGCAATCAACAACTTCTCACCATCTCGGAATTCTTAAAAACAAAGGCGTTCTGAGTTCGAAACGTGATGGGAAAAACACCTATTATTTTCTAAAACATCCAGCCTTTACCGGTATTCTCGAATGTATCGATCATTGTGGTTGTCAGGATTAATATTCTTATTTGCAATATACTATAGGCCGGCAAAATTTTGTCGGCTTTTTTATTATTTTTCCGTAGCTTTGATCCTAATTCATATGTATCATGAACAGATTGTTTTTGCTTGATGCTTACGCCTTAATTTATCGGTCCTATTTTGCGTTCATTAATGCTCCGCGGGTAAATTCCAAAGGGCTCAATACCTCCACCATGTTGGGATTTGTGAATACGTTGGATCAACTGCTTAAAATTGAAAAACCTACCCATATTGCCATAGCGTTCGACATGAAAGGGCCAACTTTTCGTCATGATATGTTTACCGCCTATAAGGCAAACCGCGAGGAAATGCCCGAAGATATCCGAAAATCAATTCCTTATATCCGTGATATTATTGAGAGTTACCGAATCCCAATTATAGAAAAAGAGGGTTTCGAAGCCGATGATGTGATAGGGACATTGGCAAAAACGGCTGAAAAAGCAGGTTTTCAGGTTTTTATGGTCACCCCGGATAAAGATTATGCCCAATTGGTTTCGGAAAATATCTTTATGTATAAGCCTAAGCGGATGGGTAACGAAATTGAGATTCTGGGAGTCGAACAGGTATGTGAAAATTTTCAGATTCAAAATCCGCTCCAGGTTATTGATGTTCTTGGTCTTATGGGAGATTCGTCCGACAATATCCCCGGCTGTCCCGGAATTGGTCCTAAAACGGCCATGAAGCTTGTAAGCGATTTTGGAAGTATAGACGGTGTTTATCAGAATATCGATAAGCTGAAAGGAAAGCAAAAGGAAAATCTTGAGCAATTTGAGGAGCAGGTCCGGATGTCGCGAACTTTGGCTACCATCATCCTTGATGTTCCTGTTGAATTCAATCAGAAGGAGTTAATGATCGAGGAACCCGATTATGGACACCTGCGCAGTATATTTCTTGAACTCGAATTCAGAACCTTAGCTGAAAGGATACTGTCAACAACTACAAATGCAGCACCTCCACCTCCGGCATTTGAACAGGGAACCCTTTTCAGTATGGGGGAGCAAACCCAATCCGAATCCATAAATATTCATGAAGATATCCGATCGACAGCACATCATTATCATTTAGTTGATAATGAGATGAAGATTAAAGATCTGGTTTCCAAATTATCGCATCAAACAGCTTTTTGTTTCGATACTGAAACAACCGGGCTTGATCAACACGCCGATTACCTTGTTGGACTTTCATTCTCTTTCAAAGCCGGGGAAGCTTATTATGTTCCTGTTCCACAAGATCAAAAAAAGGCAGTACCGATTGTTCAAGAGTTCAAAGCAGTATTTGCAGACGAAAACATCCTGAAAATTGGTCAGAATATGAAGTTCGATATTCTTTTCCTTTCGCGTTATGGCATTGAGGTGAAGGGAGAATATTTTGATACAATGGTTGCCCACTATCTGATTCAACCAGAACTACGCCATAACCTGGATTACCTGAGCGAAATTTATCTTGGTTATAAAAAGGTGGCGACCGAAGAGCTAATCGGCAAAAACGGTAAAAATCAATTATCGATGCGCCAGGTTGATATGGAACTGATTAAGGAATATGCCTGCGAAGATGCTGACATTACTTATCAACTTAAATTTTTGTTAGATCAGGATTTAATCAAGGAAAATGTAAAAAAACTGTTTACAGAGGTCGAAATGCCTTTATTAAAAGTGCTGGTTCAGATGGAACAGACAGGTTTAAGAATTGATCCGAAAGTGCTCGACGATTATGCCGTCACTTTGCGGAATCAAATTATTGAACTCGAGACGAGCATCATCGAAATGGCGGGCGAGCATTTTAATATTTCATCACCAAAACAGTTGGGTTACATCTTGTTCGACAAACTGATGCTCGACTCAAAGGCGAAGAAAACCAAAACAAAGCAATATTCAACCGGAGAGGAAATTCTGGTTAATTTGCAGGACAAGCACCCGATCATCAACAAAATTTTAGAACACAGGGGATTAAAAAAACTATTATCAACTTATGTTGAAGCACTTCCTAAATTAATCAATCCTAAAACAGGCAGAATACACTCATCATTCAATCAAACGATTGCAGCCACAGGCCGACTAAGTTCCACCAATCCAAATCTTCAAAATATCCCCATCAGGGATGAAAACGGGCGCGAAATCCGAAAAGCATTTATACCAAGCGATGCTGATCACCTGTTTTTATCGGCTGACTATTCACAAATTGAACTCCGGATTATGGCAGCCGTTTCGGGCGACAAAGTGATGACGGAAGCTTTCCGCAACGGCGAAGATATTCACGCGGCTACCGCTTCCAGAATCTTTGGAATACCGATCAGTGAAGTCAATTCAGATATGCGCCGGAAAGCAAAAACTGCCAATTTTGGCATCCTATACGGAATTTCGGCTTTTGGGCTTGCTCAGCGTTTGAATATTCCACGGAGCGAAGCAAAACAGCTGATTGATGATTATTTTGCCAACTTTTCGACAGTCAAAAATTATATGGACAGCCAGCTTGTGCTTGCCCGTGAAAGGGGTTATGTCGAAACAATCATGGGACGTAAGCGGCACCTGAGCGATATCAATTCGGCTAACGCATCGGTCAGGGCTTTTGCCGAGCGAAATGCCATTAATGCCCCCATCCAGGGTTCTGCCGCTGATATTATTAAAGTTGCGATGATCAACATTAATAAACGTTTTGCTGAGAAAGGGTTTCAATCAAAGATGATCCTCCAGGTCCATGACGAATTGAACTTTGATGTTTTGAAAACTGAACTTGAAGCGGTTAAAGCCATTGTAAAATATGAAATGGAAAATGCTGTAAAATTAGCTGTTCCGCTTGAAGTTGAAATGGATGCTGCCGAAAACTGGTTACTTGCCCATTAATCATTATAGAATATGAATATAAGGACTTTTCTCATTCGATTAAAAAACAGCGTAAAGACAAAAATGGGGCTACTGATGCTGGGAGCCCTACTTTGTCTTGTAATAATATTGACCATTAATACAGCATCTTCATATACCTCCACCGACAAATATTGCATGTCGTGCCATGTTCATCCTTGGGCAGAACAAAATTGGAAATTGTCACCGCACCACAATAACCGGACAGGTGTCACCGTCCATTGTATCGAGTGCCATTTACCTCCAAAAGGAGAGGGTTATTTGTTTGCTAAAGCTAAACATGGCGCGATAGATGCTTATGGTTATTTGTTTAAAGATAGTGCCAAAATCAACTGGGAAGCCAAAAAATTACTTGAAAATGCGAAAGGTTTTACCTACGAAACAGCCTGTATTAAGTGTCATCAAAACCTGTTCCCGGTTACGTTGTCAGTAAATGGAAGCAATGCCCACCTCGCCTATTTGAATACAAAAGAGGAACCAAAACCCAATTGCATCAACTGCCATCTAAATGTGGGACACTTCGATCGGAATGCCAAACATGAACACGATACAAATTTTGGGGTTGATGCCACAGCAAGTAATGAATTGTTCAACGAGGCTACGAAAGTTGAAAAATTTGAAAATTTCACCGAAAAAATTCCAGGAACGAGTGTTTCATTTGATATGGTTGCCATACCGGAAGGGACATTTAATATGGGAAGCCCCGAGAGTGAGCCACTTCGAAAACCAGATGAAGGACCTGTTCATAAGGTGAAGCTTTCTAAATTCTGGATGGGAAAGGTTGAGGTTTCGTGGAACGAATATCTTGCTTTCTTCCAGACCACCGGGTCACAAGGAAGAACTGAAGGACAGGTTTTTAAAAATAAGAATGTTGATGCCATCACCGGGCCAACTCCGCCGTGGGGCGCTCCCGATCAGGGTTGGGGCAAAGGATCGCGGCCTGCGATCACGATGACCTGGAAATCGGCAAATACATATTGTCAATGGCTATCAAAAGTTACCGGTAAAAAATATCGTTTACCAACAGAAGCCGAATGGGAATATGCCTGTCGCGGAAATACGACAACACCATATTTCTTCAAAGGTGATCCTAAAAAATTCACTTCGAAAGGGATCTTTAAGAAACTATTTGGGCGTGATACTACAACAATTGGGTCGTATATTGTTTACGCCGAAAACAGCGCTTCAAAAACTAAAGATCCTGTTTCTGTAAAGGAAAACCCTTTCGGCCTGAAAAATATGGCCGGAAATGTTGCCGAGTTTTGTTCAGATTATTATTCGCCGGATTCTTATAAATCAAATGGCGAATCAATTAATCCGAAAGGACCGAAATCGGGACAGGAACATGTGATCAGAGGAGGTTCGTTTAAAAGCGATGCAAAAGATGTTCGGAGTGCGGCACGAGATTTCACCAAAACGAAGGCATGGTTGGTTACCGATCCGCAAATGCCTAAAAGTATATGGTGGTATTCCGATTGCATTGATATTGGATTTAGGGTTGTTTGTGAGGCAGATAGCGTAAAATGAAAAAGTGAATGACTTAAAATGTATATACAATGGAGAACGGTTCAAAGAATATTAACAGAAGGAAGTTTTTAGGCGCAGGTGCTTTGGCAGGAATTGCCGTTGCCGGGGCAGGAGCCATCCTTTCATCCTGTAAGAAAGAGCTGGACAATACTGCTCTTGGACTTCCGCCTATACTGAAAGGTGCTCCAAAAGGAAGAAAGCTTCGCGCCGGCCTTGTTGGTGTCGGAAACCGGGGAACAGGTGCCGCTATTAATTTTATCAGTGCCGGTCCCGATCTTGAGATTATTGCACTTGCCGATGTATTTCAGGATAAAATTGATAGCTGTCGCGAAAGGTTTGCCGGATTTCAATTACCCATTCCTGCTGAAAACTGCTTTGTAGGCTTTGATGCTTACAAAAAACTGATGGCCATTCCTGAAATCGATGTGGTAATCCTCGCTACTCCTCCCCAATTTCGACCGGAACATTTTCTGGAGGCAGTTACTAATAAAAAGCATTGTTTCCTCGAAAAGCCGGTGTGTGTTGATCCGGTCGGCGCAAGGCTGATGATCGCGACAGCAAAAAAAGCCGAAGCACTCGGACTTTGTGTCGTAACCGGAACGCAACGTCGTCACCAGGAAGATTATATCGAAACCTATAAACGGGTGGCCAATGGTGCCATCGGTAAATTGACTTCAGCCAAAGCATTTTGGAACCAGGAACATGTCTGGTTTCGTACGCGGGAAGAGGGCTGGTCAGATATGGAATACATGATCCGAAACTGGAATAACTTTTGCTGGCTCTGCGGTGACCATATTCTCGATACCCATGTTCACAATATCGATGTAATCAATTGGTTTATGGGCAAATATCCTGAAAAAGCGATTGGTTATGGCGGTCGTGCCCGTAGGGTAACAGGTGATCAGTACGACTTTTTCAGCATTGATTTCGATTATGGAAACGGCGTCAGTTCGCACAGCATGTGCCGTCAGATCGATAGCTGTGCCAACTCAACCGGCGAAATCATCAACGGAACCGAAGGATATACCAATTGTATTAATACCATCTGGAACCTTGACGGGAGCATAAAATGGCAGTTTGAATATCCTAAAGATGAAAACGGTAATCCAATGAACCAGGTAAAAATTCCGCCTTACGTTCAGGAGCACATGCACCTCGTTTACGCCATCAGAACCGGAAAATATGTGAACGAAGCTGAGCGGACTGCCCTTTCAACACTTACGGCCATTATGGGTCGAACGGCGGCCTATACCGGACAAATGATCACCTGGGATGCCATCATGAAATCGGACATGGACCTTGGGCCAACCAAACTCGAATTTGGACCGGTTGATATGATATTTGAAACACCAATTCCCGGAACACCGGTAAAGGTTTAATAGTTAGTTAATTTTTTATTTATATTTACAATCCAATGCCAAAAAATAATTAGCTATGCTCTCAATCATAATTCCCATCTACAATGAAGAAGGATTGATCGACAACCTTGTAAATCGTACGGTCTCAGCATTGGAAGCATTTGTTAAGGATTACGAACTCATCTTTGTTGACGATGGGAGCGAAGACCGAAGCCTCCAATTTCTCCTCAACGAGCAAAAGAAAAATCAGCATATCAAAATATTATCGCTCTCCAAAAATTTTGGTCACCAGGCGGCATTTACAGCTGGTTTGGAACACGCCTCAGGAGAAATCGTTGGGATGATGGATGGCGATTTGCAAGATCCACCTGAACTATTTGGTGAGATGTACCGCAAAATAAGGGAAGAGGGTTTCGATATTATTAGTGGCAAACGAAGCGGAAGAAAAGGGAAGAACAGTAGAAATATCTACACGTTTCTATTTCACCTTCTGTTCCGAAATATTGCTGAAATTGAGAAAATGCAAAATTCGGGGAATTTCTCAATGATGAAACGCGAAGCGGTCACAGCTCTTTTACAGATGAAGGAAAAAATCCGTTATCTACCAGGCCTGCGTACTTTCATCGGCTTCAAACAAGGATCAGTCGAGTATGTCAGAGACAAACGTTCGGAAGGAGATCCCAAAATGAGTCTTTCCAATCTCTTTGGACTCGCATCAGATGCCGTTTTTGCTTTTTCGAAATTTCCAATCAAAATGTGTTTGTACCTCGGCCTTTTCGGAACCATCGTATTTATGTGCGCCGGTATTTATGTGCTAATTGCCAAGGCGTTCGGTTTTGCAATCATTGGCTGGTCTTCTACTTTGTTAAGCATTTATTTTCTGGGGTCGATCCAGCTTGTCTCGCTGGGAGTTGTGGGCGAGTACGTTTACCGGATTTATAAGGAATCGCAAAACAGACCGGTCTATTTCGTTAAGAAATTCTACGATGGGAATCCGGCAAAATAATGAACAACAAAGTTTTAAAATATATCTTCTACAGTTTCGCCGGTCTGCTGCTCGTCTTCATGCTAAAAAGTGGAAGGGATGCCGGAATATCGGGCGACGAATATTTACATTACAATCAATCGGTTTCGGTATACAATTACTTCGCATCATTCGGAAAAGATACAACAGCTCTCCAAACGCCTGTAACACACCTTAAATATTACGGCCAATCGTTTGATAATATTACTACGATATTGGTCAAATGGTTTAGGATCGACGACATTTTTCTGTTCCGGCATTTATCCTGCTCTTTTGTTGGCTGGCTTACGGTAATTGTCACCGCCTTTTTTGCCATCTGGCTGGCCGGATACGGAGCAGGAATTTTTGTAATTATATTATTTGCCCTTTCTCCCACGTTCCTCGGTCATTCGCAAAACAATCTGAAAGATATCCCCTTTGCACTAAGTTATATCTTAGCCATCTTCTTCATATTGCGTTTTCTCTTTCGCGAGAACAAAACCAAAATCTATGATGTGCTTTTTCTCACTGCAGGCATTGCCTTTTCGATCAGCATCCGGCCCGGAGGTTTATTGCTGATCTGCTATCTTTTCCTTTTCTTCATATTGTACTTCCTTTATAAATATTTACACAACAAGCAATTTGATTCAATTTTATTTCGAAGACAGCTGATTCAGGTTTTAATAATTTCAGGTGCCGCATGGTTCATCAGTCTGATTCTATGGCCCTACGCTCAACGAAATCCGATCCTGAATGTTTTAAAATCTGTCGGGGTGATGACGCAGTATCCAATTACAATCACGCAACTCTTCGAAGGTAAAGTGGAATGGTCCGATTTTATGCCCTGGTATTATTTACTTAAATACATGGCCATTACCATCCCATTAATCGTCTTTGCCGGACTTGCCACCTTTGCGATCTCATCTAAAAGGATCATTAATGAAGCTAATTTGTTAAAATACGGGTTCCTGGTTTTCTCCATCCTGTTTCCAATTCTCTTTGTTATCTACGAAAAATCGAATCTTTACGGCTCGTGGCGACATTTTTTATTTATCTATCCGGTTGTTATACTGTTAGCTGCTATCGGATTTTCGCAACTGATCAAATACCTGAAAAACAAATATGTAATTTTTGCAACATTACTTTTTGTTTTGACCCTGGCTTTTCATCCGGTCAGATTTATGGTTCAAAATCATCCCTATTACTATTTGTACTACAATCAACTGATAGGTGGAATTGACGGAGCATACGGGAATTATGAAACTGATTACTATTACCACACTATTCGGGGAGGGTCAGAATGGTTGGCGGGCTACTTAAAAAACAACAAGCAGGAAGATTCGGTTAAAATTGCATCTAACTTTTCGGTCGGTTGGTTTTTTCGCAATCGTTCGAAAACAAAAACCTTTTATTGTCAGTACGATGAAAGGGGTCAGCGCAACTGGGATTATATGATTGTAGCTAACAGTTACATACCGGTTAACCAGCTCAAAGATAAAATTTGGCCGCCGCGAAATGCTATTCATGTAATTTATGCCGATCAGGTTCCGGTTTGTGCTGTTTTGAAACGGGAAACAAAACTTGATCTGAATGGGTACAAAGCTTTGAAAATGGGAGATACAGCCAACGCCATCAGGTTTTATGAGGATGCCCTGAAAATTAATAGGCAGGATGAATTAATCTTTTATAATTTTGCCACTGCCCTTGTGTTGGAGGGCAAATTTGACAGTGCGAAAATAGCGCTTCAATCGGCATTGAAAATTAATCCAGGTTGCGAATCCGTTTTGATGAATCTTGGAAGTATTGCAGTTTTACAAAAGAAGAATGACGAGGCGATCGGGTATTACGAAACCTTAATTGGATACAACCGGAAATATTTTGAAGCCTATGTGGGATTATCGAAGTTGCTGATGGATAAAGATATCGGAAGAGCACGAGTATTATTAAAAACCTGCTTAACGATGAATTCAAAATATAAACCAGCCATTTTAGCACTTGCGGAATCGTACCGAAAATCGGATCCAGAGGTGGCTCGGAAGTATGATGGACAGGCAAATTCTATTAAATAAATTAAATATTTGAAGTATGAAAAAAGTTATTTTAATGATTTCGATGGCAGGAATATTGTTCCTGAGTGGTTTAAGTTTGGCAGTTGCGCAAGATCAGCCATCTGCAACAAAAGATTCAGTCAATGCTGATAAAGCCGCTAAACCGGTTTTTTATGATGCGGCCAAGGAAGAGGCGCCCAAAAGCAATTCAACGACCTATATTTTGATTGCCGGTGCTGTTGTGATTATTGGCGCAGCTGGTTATTTTCTGACGAAGAAAAAGAAAAACTAAGCAGAAATTTGATTAAAACAAATATAAAGGCGGTTATTCTTCGACGAGAATAGTCGCTTTTTATTTCATATGAGTCGTGCTGACAGCCATACCGTTGCTGGAGCAGAAGGCCTGGTACATTTTTCGCTTCCTAAAAATCTACCAAACAGGCATCAACCCCGGATGACTCCCGGTGATATTCCGGCCACCCTGTGGGGTAACGATAAACGTATTCTCAATTCCCACCATTCCGATGTGCGGAATCCCCTTTTTAGGTTCAATGGCAAAGACCATCCCCTCCCGGATCGGTTCGTCAAAGCCATTGGCAATCACGGGCAACTCATCGATTGTTAACCCAATTCCATGACCAAGAAACTTTACTTTGCGCGTTCCGAATCCCATAAAATTTTCAAGAAAAGCGGGGCTCAATTCGTTTAAAATATCATTATAAATTACTGACGGGATTGCCCCGGGCGTCAGCATGGCAGCTATTTTATTTTGAATATCGACACATTGCAAATGGATATTAATCACCTCATCGGGGAGCGAAGCCCCAAACATATAGGTGATCGTTTTATCGGTATGATATCCTTCAACGCCACAGCCCGTATCCACAAAAACCAAATCTCCTTTGCGGAGTTTCCGGTTTCTGCTCCCCATAATCGGAACTGCCGGACTCATTCCATAGTTGCCACCGGGACCGTTAAATGAGGTTGGATAGATCGAACTTTCGCCAAAAGCGATCTGTCCCAATATGGTTTCTGTATCGAACATTCCGAAGCGCGCCACACCATGATGCCCTTCATTCATCATCGCCGTATAGAGATCGCAAAAAAACTCCGATTCGCTCATCCCCTCTCGCAACATTGCCGGAACGAGTTCTTCGGTAACCCGCTGGTGAATTTTTCCCGATTGCTCCATTAACCCGAGCTCATACTTACTTTTAATGGCCCTCACCGCCCCAATCTGAAGATCAGCCGATTCGATTACTGAGAATGGGAAGTATTTCTGAAACCGCTGAAGCATTGCAACTGGAACAATCTCTTTTTCGATATAAACCGTATCCGGAAGGTTTTTCATGGTCGTGGCTGCATCGCGGTAGCTCTCCATCGGTTTAATCGCCGGGAAAAGCGATTCATCAACAGCCCGCTCGTAACTACGTCGTACCCACAAAACAGCTTCATCCGATTTCGGGATAAACAACACCCCCTCCTGCATGGTTCCTGTGAAGTAGTAGAGATTAATTTTGCTGAACACAACGGTCATCTCCCAACCGCGACAATGCTGATCCATTTCTTTTCTGAAACGCTCCAGACGGGAATTCAATTCTGATAAGGGGAC
>Ga0182027_10013706_pt1 | contig 11274 bp, 11 predicted proteins | sample 712E1DmetaG_FD_121300 | JGI IMG/M metagenome (GOLD analysis project Ga0182027, IMG submission 121300) | Permafrost microbial communities from Stordalen Mire, Sweden - 712E1D metaG (Illumina Assembly) | ecosystem: Environmental > Terrestrial > Soil > Wetlands > Permafrost | place: Sweden...
AGCCCGTTAAAAAAGGCCTCGGATCCGCCGCGTGAGGGCACGCGGCCTTCATTTCCCCCAGCAGAACCTGCATGTTCTGTAGGCCCGGTGCCCTCACCGGGCGGTTTTTTAACGGGCTGCTAGCCCGGACATTCCATACCTCCGGGTTCGGAGCGCCGATTTTCAATCGGCTTTCAACGTGTTCGCGACCACAAAGCCGACTGCAAGTCGGCGCTCCGGACTGTTGGCATTTCGTGCGCAGCATGAAATATCCGGGCTAGCGCGCCGGGTAAAGAGGCGCGATCGAGACAATCACCAAACCCGCCATGTAGAACAGGAACATCAGGGTGAGGAGCCGGTTCACGCGCGACCCGCCGCCGGCGAATTCCCGCCAAACCAAAACGCCCCACAAGGCTCCGACCATGCACGAGCCTTGTCCGATGGCGTAGCTGATCGCCGGACCCACCTGCAACGCTTTGGGCGCGCTGGCGGCGACGAAGTTCGCCAAGGAACCGGCGATCCACATCATGCCGCCCAGAATCCCAAGGATATGCACCCACGCGCTGCCTTTCAGGTAGTCTGCGAAAGTCAGCCGCGAGCCTTCGATCGGGTATCTCATGAAGTAAAGATTGTAGAGGAACACCGAAACCAGCACGCCCAGACCGAAGACGAACCCAACCGCATAAGGCCCAAGCCCGTGTTCGCCTTGCTTGCCAATCTCGACCAACGGATAAAACGTGCCCATCAGGATGCCGCCGATGATGGCGAGCTTGATCCCCTTCCAGGTGGCGGCTTTCCGCACGGCTGCATCCGCCTTGTCCCCGGCCGCGCTTTTGCTGGCCGCCAGCGCCCGGTAGGCGACGGCGTCCACGATGATGGCCGCCATCACCAGGGCCACCCCGGCAAACAGCAGCACAGGATTCCCCTGAGGGTTCACGCAGTAGTTCCAGATGACTCCCACCACCAGAGCCAGCCCAACGCCGATGGGAAACCCCACGCCCATGCCCGCCACCGCAATGGCCCCCACCACCAGCATGTTCGAGAGGTTGAAAATGACCCCGCCGGCGAATGCGCAGAGGATGTTGGTGTTGCCGGCGTGCGACAGATCCGCGCCGAAGCGCAGGCCGTCCGATCCCCAGGCGCCGAAGGTCAGCCCTGCCAGGGCCGCGCCCAGCGCCACGCCGATCGAGTAGTCATAGTAAAGGAGTTCAAAACGCCAGCCTTTGGTGAACTTGAGCACATTCGTCCACGATCCCCAGCAAATCATGGTGAAAATGGTGAGCATCAAAACCATCCCGTAAGAGTGCGGCAGAGTCATAAAATGTTTATCACTTTATCCCGTTCGCGCATGCCTGCGCATGCTTGACGGGCAGCCTGCCCGAAATCCGAAAGCGTGTCAAGGTGCTTTCTGTTCCGTTGGCGTCCTCTGTTGCCCTTAAGGTGCCGTCAAGAAATAACCTTCACAAGCTGACTTGTTCTTTTGCCGGCTGGCGGCATTGCTCGCTCGTTGCAGATCCATGCGGATATGTGCCTCGCTCGCGCCTTGCCAGCCGCCAAAATCCCTGCGTCATCTTGTAAATCTTATTTCTTGACGGCACCTAAGTGGATCGGCACGGACCTTTACGTTCTTTCCGGCAGCAGCGCCACCATCACGGAGTTCGACGCTGGCGGCAACACCGTGCGCTCCCTCGGCGGCATTGGCTCCAACCCGCAAATTCCAGAATAGCCGGTGCCGGGCCCAAAGCGGGCTTGAGTTTTTGTCCGGCAACGTGTCCCCTCAGCCTGTGCTCAGGACCATTCGACGGGCCGAATATGCGGAATTGATTGCGCTGTTTTTCCTCCAAGGCGCCGCGTCCGGCATTTGGCTGGTGCCATTAAGCCCGTTGCTCGATGCCCATGGTTTGCACTCCATCAAAGTATGGGCGTTCGCCACCAACGCCCTGGCCGCGTTTGTTTCCCCGCTCCTCTTCGGCGGGATGGCGGACCGGTCGGAGTCTCCGGTTCGGGTCCTGCGCGGACTCTCGTTCGCCGCCGCGGCGCTGGCAGCCCTGGTCGGCACCGCGATCCAGTTTCACTGGAATCCCTGGCTGGCGCTGGCCTTGATTCAAGCCACGGCGCTTTGCCTGTCGCCGGCGTTCAGCCTGATTTCGTCCATCGTCCTGGCCCGGTTGCAATTCGCCCAGTTGGAATTCGGACCGATCCGCGCCATGGCCACCGTGGGCTGGATGGCCGGTTGCTGGGTCATCAGCGCCTTCCATGCCGATAGCTCCGCCCTGGCGGTCTATCTGGCCGCCGCCGCATCCCTCCTGGTGTGCCTTTGCGCCGGTTCCGTCCCTCCTCAGAAATCGCTCCGGCTGGCCGGGCAAGTCTCCTGGCACGCGCGGCTGGGCCTGGACGCGCTCACGCTTCTGAAAAACCGCGACCACCGGGTCATCTTCATCATCGTCGGGGCATTCAACATTCTTCTGACGGGTTTCTATCCTTATGGGCCGCTGCATATTCGCGAACTGGGTTTTGTCCGCGTCAGCGCCTGGATGAGCCTGGCGCAAACCACGGAGGTCCTCTCGATGTTCGCGCTGGGGGCGCTGCTGCACCGCTGCCGGTTGAAATGGATTGTCGCCTGCGGTCTGGCCATCGGCGTCGTCCGCTTTGCGTTGTGCGCTTTGCCGTTCAAGGCCGCCATGCTCGCCGGAACGGCCCTGCACGGCGCTTGCTATGCCTTGGTCTATATCACGGCGCAGATTTACGTGGAGCAGCGCGTGGATCCCGGCTGGCGCGCGCGGGCGCAGGCGTTGCTCAACTTGATGTACAATGGATTTGGCAGCTTGATCGGTTATCTGGCGTGCGGCTGGTGGTTTGCCGCTTGCACGCATCCCGCCGGCACGCAATGGCCGGTTTTCTGGTCCGGGATGGCGGCGGGGATGGCGGTCGTGCTGGTCTATTTTCTGGCCGCGTATCAAGGCCAGAGGGCCGGTCCCGCGGCCAAATTGGCGAATCCATAAACTCATGCCCTTGCTTTTTCCATCGCACGAAACAGCGGCCCGGCGCCTCTTTCCGCCTTCCACAGGTAGTTGAAGCCGCTGCCCCATTCGGGTTAAGATGCGCCAATAATGATGACGGCTCTGGCAACTGGAGTTCTGCTGGGACTCTTCTGCGGCCTGGCCCCCGGCCCGCTGCTGGCGCTGGTACTGGCTCAAACGCTGCGGCATGGCGCGCGGGAAGGCTGCAAGATCGCCTTCAGCCCGCTGGTCACCGATGCGCCAATCATCGCCCTGGCGCTGGCGCTGGCGGCGAAGATGGCGCAACTCCGCCCCTTGCTCGGCATTGTGTCCATCGCCGGGGGAGCCTTCGTCCTCTATTTGGCCTGGGATGGTTTCCGCCCCGCGCGCGTGGCTGCGGAAGCCCAAGATGAACACCCCGGATCGTGGCTCAAGGGAATTTTGACCAATCTGCTCAACCCGCACCCCTGGCTGTTCTGGCTGACGGTTGGGGCGGCGACCCTGGCGAAAGCGATGGCGCAAAACTGGCTGGCCGCCGCCGCCTTCCTGTGCGGTTTTTACCTGCTGCTGGTTGGCTCGAAGGTGCTGGTGGTGATGCTGGCCGCGCGATCCCGCGGGTTCCTGGCCGGGCGGCCCTATCGGGTGGTGATGCGCATCCTGGCCGTGCTGTTGGTTTTCTTTGCGCTCCTGCTGTTCCGGGAGGGGTGGAAGCATCTGGCTTTCCCCTGACAGCCCGTCAGAACCTCTTACCTGGTCCCTATGGGGTAGCGGTCTATGCAAGTGGCTAATTGCCAGGGAATTGCAAAAAATCGGCAACAAACTGTAATGCGTCAGTCAAGAATGGCAGGGCGCGCACTCCGTGCGCGCCGCGGCGGGTCCCGATGTATCGGGACCCGCCCTGCCTTTTTTCAATCCGTCCATGGCGCATTGCTGCGGCACTTTGCTTCGTGAATGGGCCTTTTCGCGGCGTAAAATATGGCGCTTTTTTTTCTGGCAAGCGGCTGCGGGGGTGTGTAGTTTCGCCGGATGCAAACAAAAAACCAGGAGGAATATGAGCCTTCGTAGTCTGGATGTTGTCATCATTGTCGTGTATTTTCTGACGGTCGTCCTGGTCGGCCTCTGGGTCTCGCGGCGCGGGACCAAGGACATGGATTCCTACTTCCTGGGCGGCAAATCGCTGCCGTGGTACCTGCTGGGAATTTCCGACGCGTCGGGCATGTTCGACATCAGCGGGACGATGTGGCTGGTTTATATTCTGTTCGTCTATGGCCTGAAAAGCCTCTGGCTGCCGTGGTTGTGGCCGACCTTCAACCAGATTTTCCTGATGATGTTCCTGAGCGGCTGGGTGCGCCGCTCCAATGTGCTCACCGGCGCCGAGTGGATTCAAACCCGCTTCGGCCGCGATACCGGGGCGAATCTGGCGCATTTGAGCGTGGTCTTTTTCGCGCTGGTCAACACCATCGGCCTGCTGGCTTACGCCTTCAAGGGGATCGGCGAATTCATCGTCCTGCTCCTGCCGTGGCATTTTGACGGCGTGCGCCATTTTGTCGGGTTGTTCCTGCCCGCGTCGGTGGCGGGGCTTTTTTCCGATGAGAACATTTACGCGATCCTCATCATGGGGGTGACGTCGCTTTATGTCATCAAGGGGGGAATGATCAGCGTGGTCGTCACGGAGGTGATGCAATTCACGATTCTGACCCTCTCGGCGCTGGCCATCGGCTGCATCGCCCTTTACAAGGTGTCGCCGGACATGATCAGCCACGCCATACCCGCCGGCTGGATGAACCCGTTTTTTGGCTGGAAGCTGGACCTGAACTGGACGGGCATCCTGGACAAGGTGAACAACGCGATTCATGAGGACGGCAATGAATTGTTCGGGCTGATCTTCGGGATGATGTTTTTCAAGGGCGTGCTGGCGAGCCTGGCCGGCCCGGCGCCGACTTACGACATGCAGCGCATCCTGGCCACGCGCAACCCGCGCGAGGCCTGCATGATGAACGGGTTCGTCAATGTGGTGCTCTACTTCCCGCGCTACCTGATGATCGCCGGCATCACCGTCATGGCCCTGGCCTTTTGCATGCCGGACTTGCGCGCGATGGCGACGTTCAATTTTGAACAGATCATGCCCAAGGTTCTTTTCGGCCAATACCTGCCGGCGGGCGTGGTCGGTTTCCTCCTGGCGGGATTGATGGCGGCGTTTATGTCCAACTTTGCCGCCACCCTCAACGTCGCGCCGGCGTATCTGGTGAACGACGTGTACAAGCGGTTCATCAATCCCAACTCGGGCGGCAAGGCCGAGGTGCGCATGAGCCGGATCGTCTCCCTCGTATTTCTGGCCATCGGCATCTGCTTTGGGTTGATGACCAGAAACATCACGGAAGTGATGATGTGGCTGGTCGGGGCGCTTTACGGCGGCTTCGTCATGGCCAACGTGCTCAAGTGGTATTGGTGGCGCTTCAACGGCTACGGATATTTCTGGGGATTGATCAGCGGCATCGTCAGCGCGATGGTGGCCCCCGGCGCCGCCAAGTTGATCCTCGGACATCCGGTCAGCAACGACCTCTATCTTTTCCCCGCCATCTTCGCGGCGTCGGTCATCGGCAGCCTGCTCGGCACGCTGTTGACCAAGGCGGAGGACGACGAAATCCTCAAGAAATTCTACAGGACCGTCAACCCGTGGGGCGCGTGGGGACCCATCCGCGAAAAGGTGATGAAGGACGATCCCTCCTTCAAGCCCAATTTCAACATGGGCCGCGACCTCCTCAACGTCGCCGTCGGCATCGTCTGGCAGGTCTCCCTCACCGCGCTGGCGATTTACACCGTCCTCCACAATTGGACGCTGGTCGGCGTGATGATCGGGTCGGTGATCGTCACTTCGATCTTTCTCAAGTTTAATTGGTACGACAAACTGGAAAAGGCCTGACGGGCCGTCCCGGCGCCCCCAACATGGACCCGACCGAGTTGAAGGAATTTTCGCGCAAGGCCGCCGCGCAACTGTACGGGCATATTCTCCCGTTCTGGTGCGGCCCGGCGCTGGACCCCGATCAGGGCGGCTGGATGGCCTGGCTTTCCAACGATCTCAAGCCGGACCGCACCCAACCCCAGGGCCTGATTATCAACAGCCGCATCCTGTGGACTTTTTCCGCCGTCCACCGCGCCCATCCGCAACCGCTCTTCCGCCAGATGGCCGGCCGCGCGCTGGACGTGCTGCTCCACCGGTTCTGGGACCAGGAACACGGCGGGGCGTTCTGGCAGTTGGACGGCGCCGGGCATGTGCTGGACGACTCGAAGAAGATTTACGGCCAGGCCTTTTGCATCTATGCGCTGGCGGCGTATTACCGGGCATTCGGGGAGGCGGCGGCCCTGGAGCGGGCCAAAATTATATTTGACTTAGTGGAGCGCCACGCCCACGACCCCCGCGGCGGCGGTTACTGGGAAGTCCGCCGGCGCGATTGGTCCGAGGCCGGCCCCGAAGCGCGGCTCAGCGACAAGGACATGAACGAGAAGAAATCCATGAACAACCACCTGCATGTTCTGGAAGCCTTCGCCGGACTGAGCCGGGTCTGGGACGACCCGCGTGTCAAGCAGCGGCTGCGGGAACTGATCTGCCTGTTTGAACAGCGCATTTTGGACGCCCGCACCGGCCACTTCCACCACTTCTTCGACGAGCACTGGAATGTGCGGTCGGACACCTGCACCTTCGGGCACGACATCGAAGGAAGCTGGCTGCTGTGCGAAGCGGCGGAAGCCCTCGCGGATGCGCCGCTGCTGCGCCGCATCGAATCCGTGGCCCTGCGCCTGGCGGAGACGGCCTTGCGGGAGGGCGTGGGCGCCGATGGCGGGCTGTTCTACGAGGGCAAATCAGGAAAAGTAATTGACGCAGGGCGGGAATGCTGGCCCCAGGCCGAGGCGGCGGTGGGCTTTCTCAACGCCTGGCAAATTTCCAGGGATGTCAAGTATTACAGCGCGTCCCGGCGCGCCTGGGACTACATCGAGGAGCATCTGGTGGACCGCGTCCACGGCGAATGGTTCTGGCGCATTGGCCCCGATGGGCGGCTGGATGCAACCCTGCCCAAGGTCAGCGAATGGAAAGGCCCTTACCACGGTTCGCGCGCCTGCCTGGAAATTATGCGGCGTCTGCAGCGGGTCATGGAAGAAGCCCCAACAGAACCGCCTCCGCCTCCTGTCGGACGGTGAGGACTTTCTTGAGATTGGCTTGGGCGGCTTCCAGGCTGTCCTGCTTGGCTTTGCGGGCGGCCCGGTACTTGGCGAGCAGGTCTTTGATCTGCGCGATGGGCGCGCTGTTGGCAAGGGCCTGCTGCAACGATTGCTGTTCCTCGCTGGCTTGCGCTCCAACGCCGCCCGCTCCGCCGCGGCCGCCCCGGCCGCCGCCGCGCATTCCCATGGCGCCGGCGCTGTTCAGCGCCTGTTGGGCGTCCAGCACCTTTTGGATCAGCGGTTGAATGACAGACCATTCATCGTCGTTGGTGATGACCAGGCTTTGCCGGTCTTGGGCCAGGAGGCGTTGTTGCATCTGTTGTTGCAACTGGGCGGGGTCGAAATTGCCGCCGCCAAAGCCACCGGGACCGCCGGGACCGCCAAACCCGCCCGGAGCGCCCGGAGCGCCGGTGTTGTCATTCTGGGCGAGGAGGCTTCCCGCGCACAGGCACAGGCCGGCGACCGCTCCCCAAACGCCTAACATGGTTCTTAGTTTCATGGATCGTTTTCCTCTCAATAAGTTCATCAGTTTATGTTTTCGCGGCTCGCGGCGGGACGGCTTTCAAGCCCGTCCGCAACCCGCGCCGCGGCTCTGTTTTCACGCCCCACGTTGCCACAACGAACCTTAAGGGAAGATTAAGACGCCCAATCCCCGCGTCAAGATAATCAAGCCCGGAATTGCGGCCTGCATCACTGACGGAGGGGAAAAGGTAGGGCGGGCAGTCCTCTGCCCGCCGCGGCGCGCACGGAGTGCGCGCCCTACCAGCCAGGACCGAGAAGCTGTGAAAAGACTGATGTCGTGCGCAAAAAGCCACGAAACCCGCAGGCAAATCCACACTTTACGTTTAGACGGCTAATCGTAAAGTAGGGTTGCATGATCGAAAGACCGATTTGGAAGGAAAGGCTGGCCGCCGCCTGGAAGCAGGCGCCCATTGTCTGGCTGGCGGGCCTGGGTCGTAGCCCGGCGTCTGCTCCCGTTTATTTCAACAGGGCGGCGGCGGCTTCCACGGTGCCGGCGAACTTCCAGTCTTGGGATTCCTCATAGTTCCGGCATTTGGCGCGCAGGCTGTCCGATCCCACCATGATATGTTTGAGGGACAGATCGCCGGCCGCCTGGATGACGGAGAGCACCAGCTCAATCATGCGAAGCGTTGGCTCTTCGACGGCGCTCAGATCCACGATGAGCTTGTCGCCGCCGGCGTCCACGGTGGCGGTCAACTGGTTGTTGAGGTCGGACGTGATTGCCGCCTTGATTTCCGGATTGTATTCCTTGGGCAGGGACACCACCAGGGCGCCATCGTGCTGATGGAAGTATTTGTAGAAAGTTTCCAGGTTGAGCGCGCGGCCCACTTTGGTCTTGAGTTCAACCGGGTCTATCGGTTTGGTCACGATAGCGGCAAAGCCGGCCTGCTGGGCGCGCTCCTGCTCGGCGGTGGCGGTGCGGACGCACATCCCCATCACCGGGATGGAAGCCGTGCGGGCCAATCCGCGCAAGTTTTGAAACAGCATGTTGGCTCCGTCGTTGGGCAGGGACAAACTGGCCAACACCACGTCCACGCCGTTCTCCGTGCAACTGTCCAGCGCTTCCCGGGGTTGGCCGGCGCTGGTCACCTTCCACGGCGTATCGGCCAGCGCGGCTTTGATTTGGGCGGAGATGGCGGGTTTGTCATCCACCACCAGGATGCTGATCGGGTCATCAAACCGCTTGCCTCTGGCCGCGTCTTGGGTTTTGGCCTGCAAGTCCACCACGCGGCTGACCCGCTCGACCAGGAGTTCGCCTTTGAACGGCTTGATCAGGTAGTCGCGCACGCCCAGTTTTGCGATCTTGACGACCGTGTCGCGTCCGGCTTCCGCCGTGAGCATGACCACCGGCGTGGCTCTGAGTTCCGGATCGGAACGCAGCCGCTCCAGGACCTCAAACCCGTCCATGACGGGCATGGTATAGTCGAGCAGGATCAAGTCCGGCTTCTCGCGGCTGGCCACCGCCAGGCCGGCGACGCCGTTCTCCGCCTCCAGCACCGTGCAATCGAACGGTTTGAAGGCCTTCGCCACAATGAGGCGAATGGTTTTGCTGTCATCTATGGCCAGGATTTTCATGCTCATAATTATTTCTCCATGGATTCTTTTAGCACAATTTCCGCCAGCAAATGATATTTGCAATTGCGGAATCCGATCACCCTTCGGGTGGTTTGCGCCGAACTTTCGATGCTCAGGTGCTGCCCGCGGACCACCGAGGGGATGGTGAGCACGCAGTTGGATCCCTGGTTGCACAGCCGCGACTTCACGTAGCCTGCCACCATGTTGCTCAATTCCCCGATGGCGTCCGCCACCATTTCCCCGCTGTCCACCTCCGGCTCGGAAATTCCCAGCAGGAGGCTGGTAATGACGCGGGCAAAACCCAGACCGGCGCAGAGGTAGATGATGCCGGTGGCCTCGCCAATGAAGGCGACGGAACCAATAATCTCGCCGGCGGGGTCCGCCTCCAGGGGGTGGGGCGGTTCGGGGTTCACCTGCATGGACAACATGCTTTGGAACACCTCCTTGATGGCTTCGTGTGTCAATTGGTCAACCTGCTCGATGTGGCTGTTCATTTTTTGCTGATGGTGGCTCGGAGTTTTCCTGCTCTAAAAACGGGCCGATGCGCGGCAGCGCCAGGACCTGCTGCGCGGCGCCCAGCCGAACGGCTTCCCGCGGCATTCCAAAGACGGCGCACGTCTCCTCGTTTTGAGCCGCGGTGGCGGCCCCGGCCTGGCGCAGCCGCAAGAGGCCGGCGGCGCCGTCCACGCCCATGCCCGTCAGGACCGCGGCGGTGGCGTGGGGGCCGGCCCCCGCCTTCACGGCGGAGTCAAACAAAATGTCCACCGACGGCCGCTGATGATGGACGGGTGGGCCGTCGTTCAATTCCACCGCGTAATGATCTTCCCGCCACTTGAGCAGCAGATGCCTGCCGCCCGGGGCGATCAGGGCCAAGCCCGGCCTGACCCGGTCGCCGTCGCCGGCTTCGCGGACTTCCATCGGGCAGATTTCATTCAGCCGGTCCGCGAAGGCCTTGGAGAAATAGGCCGGAATGTGTTGGACGATGCAAATGCCGGGCAGGTCTCCCCGCAGGGAGGTGAGCACCAATTTCAGCGCCTCGGTGCCGCCCGTGGATGCCCCGAGCAAAATGATTTTGCGCGCGGGAAAGAACCGGGGCCGGGCCGGGCCTGCCGCGGCCACCTGCGTTGGGCGGCGGGCAGGGGTGGCGGCTGGCTCCAACCCGGCCCGCACCCGCGCGCCGGCGGCCGCCCTGATTTTTTCCGCCAGGCGGGTGCCGTCGGCGCGGGCGGAAAAGTTGCCGCCCGGTTTTTCCATGATGTCCACAGCCCCGGCCTGGAGCGCCTCCAGCGCCTTGGCGGAACCGGCCTGGGTGAGGGAACTCATAATGATGACCGGCATGGGGCGGTGTTTCATGATGACTTTGAGGAACGTGATGCCGTCCATGCGCGGCATCTCAATGTCCAGCGTCACCACATCGGGACGCAGTTCCAGGATTTTATCCCGGGCCGCGTAGGGGTCCGCCGCGGTGCCGACAATTTCGATGTCGTCAAAGGGAGCCAGGCTGGCGGTGATGATCTTGCGCGCCAGCGCGGAGTCATCCACCACCAAGAGACGTAGGGGCATGGCGCTCATGAGGTGAGCCGGGTGATCCCGGGGCATTGTTGCAAAGCCGCGTCGGTTTCGAGGACCAGGGTGTCAATTTCCTTGGGGCTGATTTCCAGGATGTGCAGCGCTCCGGCCTGCGCCCGCAACGCGAAGGATTGATGCCCTTGGGCCTGTCCCAGACAGTGGGCGATGATGTCGCCCAAATGCACATAGGCGGCCAGTTGCTCGTGGGGAGTGGCTCGGGCCGGGTCGTGATGATGCCAGACTGCGCTGACCAGGTTTTCGGGGAAATTCCATTGGGCCAGCACCCGGCCGCCGATTTCCGCGTGGTGGACGCCCAGAATGGCCTTCTCGGCTTCGGGGAAGGAACGGCCCGACGGCCCGGTTTCCTGGAGCACCGACTGCTCGCAACCTTCCAGAAAGGCGCCCAGCACCA
>Ga0182027_10013710_pt1 | contig 11269 bp, 8 predicted proteins | sample 712E1DmetaG_FD_121300 | JGI IMG/M metagenome (GOLD analysis project Ga0182027, IMG submission 121300) | Permafrost microbial communities from Stordalen Mire, Sweden - 712E1D metaG (Illumina Assembly) | ecosystem: Environmental > Terrestrial > Soil > Wetlands > Permafrost | place: Sweden...
CCAAGGTCATCGGCAAGGCCCGCCGCGACGGCAAGACCTGCTATTACATTGACGACGGAGTCTATCACACCTTCTCCGGCATCATCTTCGATCACTGCCAGTACCACCTCAAGGCCTTCAAGCGCGGCCCGGCCGAAATCTGCGCCGTCTTCGGCCAGACCTGCGACGCCCTGGACACCATCTCGCTGTCGGAGGATTTGCCGGACCTGCAATTGGACGACCTGCTCTATTGCGAAGCCATCGGGGCTTACAGCAACGCCTCCGCCACCTGGTTCAACGGTTTCGCCCCCGCCAAGGTGGTTCAGATCAACCAGTAGGGGCCACTCCCGTCTTACAACAGATTGGCCGCCAGTTCGGCCAGTTCGGAGCGCTCGCCTTTTTGCAGTTCGATGTGGGCGGCGATGGTCTGCCGGCGGAATTTGCTGATAATGTAGTTGAATCCATTGGAGGTGGAATCCACGTAGGGATTGTCTATTTGATAAGGGTCGCCGGTGAAGATGATCTTGGTTCCCTGGCCCACGCGGGTGATGATGGTCTTGACCTCCAGCGGCGTCAGGTTCTGCGCCTCGTCTATGACCATGAATTGGTGGGCGATGCTGCGGCCGCGAATGTAGCTCAGGGCCTCCACCACGATGGTGCCGGACCGCATCAAGTCGGTGCTGCGCCGGTGGTCGGCGCCCATGTTCAAATCGCTCAACAACTCCAGCGCGTCGTGTATCGGCTGCATCCACGGATTCAACTTCTCCTCCAGCGTGCCGGGGAGAAAACCGATCTCGCGCCCGACGGGCACGGTGGGCCGGGCGACGATGAGGCGGCGGAATTCACGGTCCATCACCGTGCGCTTCAAGCCGGCGGCCATGGCCATCAGGGTCTTGCCCGTCCCGGCCTTGCCCATGAGGGTGACCAGCTTGATGCGGTCGTCCAGCAGCGCATCGAAGGCGAAATGTTGCTCGCGGTTGCGAGGCTTGATGCCCCACACCCCTTCCCGGCAATCCAGGATGGGGACCAGTTTGGCGCCGGTCGCATCCACCTTGGCCAAGGCGGTGCGCTTGGGGTTGGTTTCCTCGGTCAGGGTGCAAAATTCGTTGGGGCAATAATCGCCGTGGCCGTCGAGGTCCAGTTCGCCCTCGGTGCGGAAGCGCGCCATTTTCTCCGCGCTGATGTTCAACTCGAACATGCCCGTGTAGAGGTCGGTCAGCGGAACGCGGTCGCTTTCATAATCCTCCGCCTCCAGGCCCACGATGTCCGCCTTGATGCGCAGGTTGATGTCCTTGCTGACGAGGATGGCCGGGACTTTTGGCTCGGCCTTCTGCACGGCCAGCGCCAGGTTGACAATGCGGCTGTCAACAGTGTTGTTTCCGAAGACCGGCTGGGCGTCGCCGGGCCGGTCGTGAAAGATGATGCGCAGCTTGCCGCCGTTTTCCAGCTTGACGCCCTGGTTGAGGCGCCCTTTTCCGCGCAGCGCGTCCAGGGCGCGGGAGACGTTGCGGGCATTCTGCCCCAGCTCGGTGGATTCGCGTTTGAAACGGTCAATCTCCTCGATCACCTCGATGGGGATGAGCACCGTGTTGTCCTGGAAACGGAGCAGGGAATTGGGGTCGTGGAGGAGGACATTGGTGTCAAGTATGTAATTTTTCACGGTGCGGGTCGGTTTTCCCGGCCTGGGACATGCGCCGGTGCCATTCGTTCAGGCGCCCGTGGACGGCGGGCAGTTGGTAATGGCCGGAATAAAGGAAATTGGCCAGCATCCCCCAGAGGTCGAAATCCACAAAGTGCGGTTCCTCGCGCAGGAGAAAGGGCCGCGTGGCGAGCATCAATTCAAAGGGCAGCAGGTTGCGGGTGAGCTGCTCGATCCAGGACGATTGCTCGGCGCGCCATTGTTCCAGGCAGCCGCGGCCGAACTTGCGCTCCTTGTGCCGCCGGTAGGCCAGTTGCTCCGCCGGGGGAACTATTTCCTCAAAATAAATGTCGTTGAGCCGGAAGCACGGGCCTTCGATCTGGTCTTCGATGTTCCGCCAGACCATCCGGTCAATGCCCTGCCAGGGCTTGGGGAACAAATTGAGCTGTAGTTTGCCGTCCAGGTACTTGGCGATGATTTGCGAGTAATCGTCCGTTTCAAAGACCACCGTCCGCCCGTCCTTGATGATCGGCACGCCATAATAGCGCTGCCGGGTCAGCCGCCAGACGCGGGAGCGGTCCGAAGGCGGGATGTCGGTCGTTTTGAACGCCACCCCGGAGTACTCCAGGATGCGGCGCTGGACCAGACAGAACGGACTCCATGGAAACTGGATAAGCTCGATCATTTCTATGGGCTGAAAAACCTCATTACGCTAACGGCGCCCGCCGCCTGTTGCAAGAAAACTTTGGGATTTTCCGGCTTGGAGAGGGCTGCCGCGCCATCGCCTGTTTTCCATCCCGGCGCTTGTTTTGGCTGGCTCACCTCTCAGTTCGCACGATCAACCAGACTTGGCCTGGCGCACCAGATTGACGCGGATTCAGAAAAGGAGTTCTTCAACTGCGTCTATCTGCGGGGTCCTCCTCGGATTGACCGCAAAGAGAAGGCGGGACGGAATGTGTTTGGCGGGACGCCAGTATGTGTTGTTCGGCGCGGCCTAAACCTTGAAGTCCCACTCCTTCCGATAGGGCGTGTCCACGTAGCCGTTGGCCTGCTCGTCGTTGGTGAACCGCATGGCCTTGGAGTCCCAGGTGAGGACCTTGGAACTTCGGTAATAGACTTCTCCTGTGCGAATGCCTGCCTGGGGGCGCGCCCCGGCGACGTGGATATGGCCGTCGCCTGTGGCCTCCACCCACACGACGGCGGAGTCCGAGCGGCCGGATCCACCCCAACCTAATCCGGGGGTCGCTCCCGGCGGGGGCGCGGTGTACCGTCGCAGGGTCGCGCTGCCGAGCAACGCGAATTCCGTGAAGTCGCAGGCCAGCTCGATGGGCAAAATGGACTTCTTGCCGTCTTTGCACGCCTGTATCCACTCTTTGTAATGATCCGCTCTTTCGCACCGCGCCAAGGACGGGTCGGGCTGCTTGAAATCCCTGAACTTGGCCTCCGGCAGGAGCCAGCCGCCGGGCAACCCTTGAATCCGCTGGCCCGGCCGGGGTGAAGTATGGTCCTGCACGGAGGGAGTGCCGCCATAGAAGGCGGAAACCTGCACGCCGTTCTCGCCGACGAACATCACCCCCCGGCCTGGCATGCCTGTCGAAGGGGGCATGGCCAACGGGCGCGGCGGCTGCAGGCCGCCATCGTAGTAGTAAGCCATCATCTCCGGGTGCTTGCCGCGCGCCGGAAAGTGCCACTGGACGTAGTTGCAGATGCTCGCGCACTCGTAGTTCCCGACCGTGCCCATTGCTGAAAAGGCCTGGCAAGCGTCGGCCGCGACCCAGTCCGGCGCTCCCATCTCCAGTTCCTCAAAATAGGTATGCAGCGTGTGGCAGGCGACGTCGCCCAGGTTGCCGGTGCCGAAATCCCACCAGGGCCGCCAGTTGCCGTAATGGTAGAGGCTATTGTAGGGCCGGGCCGGAGACGGGCCGCACCACTGGTCCCAATTCATCCCCGCCGGCGGCTGCTCGACATTCGCCGGCCTTTTCAAACCGCTGGGGCTGTGAGTGCCGGTCCAGAAATGCACTTCGCGCACCTGCCCGATGGCCCCGCTTAACAGCAATTCCGTGGTGGCCCGGGAATGGGAACTGCGCGAATCCTGGACGCTGGCCTTGGTGGTCATCTTGGAGGCCAGAGCCGCCGCCTTGAGCTTTCGCGCCTCGGCGATGGAGTGCGTCATCGGCTTGGCGCAATAGATATGTTTGTTCATCGCCAGGCCCGCCAGGGCCAGGTGGGAATGCCAGTGGTCCGGCGTGGCGATGATCAGGGCGTCGAAGTTCTTCTCCTCCTTGTCAAACATCTCCCGGAAGTCTTTATAGACCCTGGCTTTCGGATGCTGCGCAAACACCGGCCCGGCATACTCATGGTCCAGGTCGCATAGCGCGACGATCTCCTCGCTGTTGCAGCCGTTCAGATAGTCCTCGCCCACGCCGCCGACGCCCACGCAGGCGATGCGCAGTTTGTCCGGCGTGCCGGCGCCGCCCAAGACCGTTTCCGGGACGACCAGCGGCGCGACCAGGCCGGCGGCGCCGGCGGCAATGAATGTGCGCCGGGACATTTGCAGGGGGTTCTTGGACGGGTTGGACGCCTGCTGCGGCTGAGTTCCAATGGGGTCGTGATGAGCGCCGGCTGGCGGCGGCGACTGCGCGTTCATCGTATCGTTATGGTCTAAGGATTTCATTTTGTTGTGTATTGCGTGGCTTGTGTTGATTTGCTGATGATGACGGTTGCCATTGGAACTCAGTTGCCCATCGGGGCCATGGCGGCACGGAAGCCCAGGTGGGTGCCATGATGGTCTGCCTCAATTCGGCCGTGGTTCGCCGAGCGGGCGCTTCGCGCCGAGCTGAACCAGCAACCGCCGTGACTGGCGCGCTCTGTGCCGGTGGCAGGCCCCGTAGGATCGTCTGTGGGCGAATGCGCATAGTACGCGGGATCGTACCAGTCCAGGACCCACTCCCATACGTTGCCGTGCATGTCGTATAGGCCCCAGGCATTGGGCTTCTTTTCGCCGACCGGGTGCGATGTGCCACCCGAATTCTTGTCGAACCACCCATAGTCGGCCAACCCCGACTCGTCGTCTCCGAAGCAGAACATGGTCGTGCTGCCCGCGCGGCAGGCGTATTCCCACTGGGCTTCGGTGGGGAACTCCCACTTCCCCAGGCCCGCCTTCTCGTTGAGGCGCCTGAGAAAGCGCAGGCAATCCTCCCAACTGACCCATTCCACCGGTTTGTTCGCGCCCTTCAAGTGGCTCGGGTTGCTCCCCATCACGGCCGTCCACTGCTCCTGCGTCACCGGATACTTGCCCATGTAGAACGGCTGGGTGATCCGAACCCGGTGCTGCGGCTTCTCGTCGTTGCCCGCGCCCCGGTCGGAAGCCGGCGAGCCCATCATAAACTCGCCCGCGGGAATGAGGACCATTTCCAGCTTCACGCCCCCGCCCAGGTCCGCCGCGAATTCCTTTGGCAGGCTGTTGGATTTGACGCCTGCCGGCGTGGATTGCTGGGCGCTGGCGAGGGTCAGGCTGCCGAGCGCCGCCAAGATGGCCGACGCGGCTGCGCATGTTTTTCGGAACATAGATTTATTGAATTGACAAGAATTGGGGTTGTCCCGCCGCGCCGTGGCTGGCGCTGCGCGGGTGAGGAAGAATTGTCCTTTGGCCTCACTCATGATGACCGCAGTTTATTGAGAGCGGCCGGCGTGTCAACCGGCAATTGTTGTTCGCGCCTTGCGCCCGGCCCGTCCGATCTGTCCGATCCGTCCGATCCGTCCGAGTCCCCGGCGAAATGCCTTCCCCGACCGACAAACCTTTCCACCGCGCGGCGTTTGCGCCATGATGCAGCCCATGAAACGCCACCTGGCATGGAACGCACACAACCGATGAACCCGGACGACAGTCTGTTGCTCGGGCCGCTGAAGAAGTTCTTCGGCTTCACTTCCTTTCGTCCGCTCCAGCGCGACATCATCCGCGACACGCTCGCCGGACGCGATGTGCTCGCGCTGCTGCCCACCGGTGGCGGCAAATCGCTTTGCTTCCAATTGCCCGCGCTCCTGCGCCCCGGCCTGACCGTCGTCGTCTCGCCCCTCATCGCGCTGATGAAAGACCAGGTGGACGCGCTCCAGGCCGCCGGCATCGCCGCCACGTTCCTCAATTCCTCGCTCGCCGCCGGGGAGTCGCGCCCCCGGCTGCGCGGCCTGCATCAAGGCGAATACCGCCTCCTCTACGTCGCGCCCGAAAGGCTGATGCTCTCCGGCTTCCTGGAAGACCTCCAGCGCTGGAACGTCAATTTGATCGCCGTGGACGAGGCGCATTGCATCAGCGAATGGGGCCATGATTTCCGGCCCGAATACCGGCAACTCTCCCAATTGCGCCCGCTTTTTCCCGGCGCGCCGATGATGGCGCTGACCGCCACCGCGACCGCCCGCGTGCGCGAGGACATTGTCGAGCAATTGCACCTGCGCGAGCCGAGGCGCTTTGTCGCCAGCTTCAACCGGCCCAATCTGACCTATCGCGTCGTGGCCAAGTCCAAGCCCTCGCGCCAGGTCATTGAGTTCCTGCGTTCGCGCCCGCGCGAGAGCGGGATTGTGTATTGTCAGAGCCGCAAAGGCGCCGAGGCGCTGGCCGCGCACCTGAACGAAAGCAACATTCCGGCCCGCCCTTACCACGCCGGGTTGACGCCCGGCGAGCGGACGGCGCACCAGGAGCTTTTCCTGCGCGACGAAGTGCGCGTCATCTGCGCCACCATCGCCTTCGGGATGGGCATCAACAAGCCCAACGTGCGCTTCGTCGTCCATCACGATCTGCCCAAGAACATCGAAGGTTACTACCAGGAAACCGGGCGCGCCGGACGCGACGGCCTGCCGGCCGACTGCCTGCTGCTCTTCAGCCCCGGCGACGCCATCAAGCAACAACGGTTCATCGAGGAAAAACCGCCGGACGAACAGCGCGTCGCCCGCGGGCAATTGCAGCAAATCATCCACTACGCCGATTCCTCCGCCTGCCGCCGCGCCGAACTGTTGCGCTACTTTGGCGAAACTTTTCCAGGCGACAACTGCGGCGGCTGCGACAATTGCCTCTCGCCGCGCGCCACTTTCGACGGCACCCAGGCCGCGCTCAAGTTCCTTTCCTGCGTCTATCGCGTCGCGCAAAAAAGCGGCTTCGGCGTCGGCTTGAACCGCATCGTGGAGATTCTGACCGGGGCGGAATCGGAGGAAATCCGGCGCTGGCGGCACGAGACCCTGTCCACTTACGGAATAGGCGGGGAGCACAGCCGGGCGGAATGGCAGGCCATCGGTCGGGAATTGATCCGGCTGGGCCATTTGCGGCAGGCGGCGGAAAAATACAGCGTGCTGGAGCTGACCGCGGAGGGCCGGGCGGTTTTGCGCGAGCGCCGGAAAATAGTTTTGACCAAACCGGTGACCGTCCCCGCCGCGCCGGAAAAGCGGGCGCGCGCCGGGGAAATCGCCTGCGACGAAGCGTTGTTCGAGCAACTGCGCCGGCTGCGCAAGCAACTGGCGGACCAGAGGAACCTGCCGGCCTACATCGTCTTTTCCGACGTGGCGCTGCGGCAGATGGCGCGCCACTACCCCGCCAGCCGCGGCCAATTCATGCGCATCAGCGGGGTGGGCGAGAAGAAGCTGGCCGAATACGGCGCGGCGTTCCTGGGGGAAATCGGCGCGTTTCTGCAAACCAATCCGCGCCAGATTTTCGCCGACGATTCGTTCACCGCCCCGCTTATCCGCCCGCGCTTCTAGCGCGCATATTTCAGAGTCGGTAGGGCGAAGCTGCTGCTTCGCCCCAATTCAGGGCGGCGCGGCAGCGCCGCCCGATCAAGGTGTGGCATATTCCGCCAGCGATATGAAATATCCGGGCTAATGATCGTGCTCGTTCCACCCCGGTAGGGCAACGCTCCTGCGGAGCCGGGGCACGCGGCTCAAATCGGCTCGGCAGGAGCCTCGCCCTACCAAGATATGCGCGAGTACTCATGACGCTGTGTTCATTTGACAGGTTCACAAAAACGAATCCGCCAGCCGCGCCACGCCCTGCAATGTGCGCGCCGCCAGCGGACGGCGGCGCCATTGCCCGGCATCGAGCAGGGCGCTGTTCGCCAAATAGCCGTCCTGAATGCGATGCAGCTCCGCCACCACGCCGCTGTCGTAAAACAACAGGCTGATTTCCTCGTTGAGCGCGAAGGAGCGGATGTCCACATTGGCCGAGCCGACCAGCGCGACATCGCGGTCAATCGTCAGATTCTTGGCGTGGAGAAAACGCGGCGCAAAGAGGTGAATCTTCACCCCGGCCTCCAGCAGTTCATCGTAAAAGGAGCGCTGCGCCAGTTGGGTGAGGGGCTGGTTGGCGTGCGCGGACACCACCAGGTGGACGGCCACGCCGCGCCGCGCCGCCATCCGCATCGCCTCCAGAAACGGCTCGTCCGGCACGAAGTAGGGCGTCGTCAACACCACCCGCTCGCGCGCCTCGTAGAGCAGCGCGATCAACAATTCCTGCGCGTTTTCCCGGCCATAACCCGGACCGCTCGGCAGCGCCTGCGCGATGGATTCGCCGGCCTGCGCCGGTTCGGGGAAAATCTCCATGTCTTCGAGCACGCGGTTGGTTTCCAAATAGTAGTCAGCCAGGAAAACCGCCTGCAACTGCCAGACCACCGGACCGGCCAGGCGCGCCACTAATTCCTCGTTCGGGAAGCCCTTCACAAATTCCCCGTCGCATATATTCTGCGACCCGCTGTAGCCGATGACGCCGTCAATGACCGCGATTTTTCTGTGGTTGCGCAAATCGAACCGCGCGGCGTTGCGCCGGAACGGGCCGGCCGGCAGGAGGGCCGTCACTTCGATGCCGCGCCGGCGCATGTCCGGGGCGAGCCGGCGCAGGGCGCGCTTGGACCCCACCGCGTCGAGCAACAACCGGCATTGCGCGCCCCGCGCCGCCGCGCGCGCCAGGGCATCCGCCACGCGCCGCCCCGTTTCATCGGCCTCGAAGATATAAGTCAACAAGTGAACATGGCGGCGCGCGGCGTCAATGTCGGCAATGAGCCGACGGATGGAGCCGGCGTAATCGGCGAGCAACTCGACTTGATTGCCCTGCAACGGCTCAAAATCGCCCAGCCGGGCGGCCAGCGCGGCCAGCGGGGAGACGTTGGGCGGCAGGACGGGCAGCGCGCGGCCCTGGGCCATCATCTGCTCCTGCACGATGCGGATTTTTTTCGAGGCCCGCTCCTGCCGGACCAGCCGGTCCTTGGGCAAATAAACGCGCCCCACCAGGGCGTAGAAGATGATGCCCGGCCAGGGCAGCAGGAAGATGAGCAGCAACCAGGCGCGCGCCGCCGCCGCCGTGCGCTGCCGGGGCACATACACCAGCATCGTGAGCCGGATGACCCACTCGCTGATCAGGTAGAGGACGCTCCAATGCAACATTTTCTATGGTCGAATCCGCGTAATCCGCGGGCAAAACCGGTTTCGGGCCGGTTCACTGGGGACGGTCCATGGACTGGGAGATGAGGCTGGGGGCGGCGCGGGAACGGCGGATGAGGAATAAAACCAGGACCACGGCTATCGTCACCAGGGAAACGGCTATGACCAGCAGCGCGAGGTGGTCCGTGGGAGTGGGAATCGCCACTGCCGTCGGCAATGGCGCGGGAGGCGGCGGGCTTTCTGGAGAGGCGGCGGGCAGTCCCGGCTTGTCGGGAGACCTATCCACAGAGTTGGCGGGCGGGGGCGTGGGTTCGGGAGAAGCAGCGGGCAGTGGACTGCCCGCCCGCCCTGCGGTGTTGACAGGCGGGGGCGCGGGTTCGGGAGAAGCGGCGGGCAGTGGACTGCCCGCCCTACCTGCGATGCTGACGGGCGGGGGCGCGGGTTCGGGAGAGGCGGCGGGCAGTGGACTGCCCGCCCAACCTGCGGCGTTGACGGGGGGGGGCGCGGGTTCGGGGACGACGATGGGATTAGGATTAAGATTAGGATTAAGATTAGGATTAGGATTAAGATTAGGAGCAGGAGGAGGAGGTTGTGGCGGAAGTTCTACGGCGAGGGGGCGGAGGGCGGGCTGGAGGGCTGGCTCTGGTTTCTCCGGCGCGCTCGGCGGCGCCGGGACGGACGCCACAAACGGCGGCAGGTTGGTTTGCGGGGACGGCGTGGGTTGGAGAATGATCGCAACGCGGCGCGGTTCGGGCGGCTTGGGCGCAACCACGGCGGCGGGCGGCGGATTGGCGGCGGCCACGGACGGAACGGTGTTGGTTTCGGCCGGTTTGAACAGATCAGCCGTCAGCGGCACCGATGGGGATGAGGAAGTTCTGACCCGGTAATCGAAGACTTGCCCGTCGCGCGCGGCCAGGACGGTGACAAAGGGGACGTTCTCGGCCCGCACCTCGCGGCCAAATTCACTGTGCAGATCGTTGATGTCCTTGTCGAACCCGGTCCCCTGCATGGTTTCCGAACCGTCAAATATAAATATGAGGGTGACGGCGCGCGACTCGGCGATGAGCCGGCGCGCGACGGGCAGGACCTTGTCCAGATGGGGCCGGCTCTGGAAATCCAACTGCGCCAGAAAGTTGCTCGCCGTTCCGATGATGGCATTCTGGTTTTGTTTCGACCAGACCTGCATGGGGAAGCCGGTGTGAAGCTGGGCGTCGTAGGTCCAGATGCCGAAGGTGTCGCCGTCCCGCAACTGCCCCTGGATGTCGGATTTGAGGAGGCCGAGGACGGCTTGCTGGATGCCGTTGGTCATGCGGCGCATGGCGGAGGAGGTGTTGAGGATGAACAGGAACCGGTTCTTCGTCTGGGGCGGGGATTGGGCGGAGGCGGCAAACGCAAAGAGCAAGATCAAGAATGAAATCAATAGAGTCTTGAAGGGCAGAGCGCAGAGGGAACAAAAAGGGGAAACCAGCCGGCGAGGGCGCCGGCTGGGACACGCGCGGGCGCGTATGCTCCCCGGAAAGTTTGGCGCGCGGTTTGGGCGAGGATTGGGTTCTGCGTTCTCCTGTTCAAAGTTCATGGCCATGGTGATAATCTAGTCCGGCCGGGCGCTGGAAACAACCCGAATGCGGGGGAAATCGCTTGATTTTTTGCGGGCGTTGGGGCAGGTTGGAGGAACCAGAAAGGAAACAATAATTATGGCCATCCAAGCAGTGGATTTAACCCAGCGCGCCCCGCGCAGTCCGCGTGTGCGTCTGGGCGGTTACGTCATCCTTCCCCGCATGCTCGACAAGGGGCGGGCCACCATCAACAACAAAGCTGGCGAGTATCGCTTCAATTGTCCGCTGGATCAGAGATTTCTGACATTTGTCGGAATCAAGGCGGAGCCGCTGAAGAAACAACTGGCGCAAGGCAAGGGCGACGGCGAGATTCTCGCCTGGATCGAAGCCAACGCCAAATACAAACGCTCCCCGGTTGAGATCGCCGCCTGGTCGGCTTATTCGGAGCAGCGCGTGCCGGCAGACCTGGAAACACGGAAGTATTTTAGCGAAACGCACGCGGCCATGGCGCCCAAACGGGAGGATGTGGCCACCTGGTTCGACTTGCTGGACGTGGACGATTTTGTGACGTTCGGCGGGAAGGCGTAGCCCGCATATTTCACATCGCTGGCGGAACATGCCACACCCTGAACGGTACGGCGGCGCTGCCGCGCCGCCTTGAACTTGGGCGAAGCAGCAG
>Ga0182027_10013711_pt1 | contig 11269 bp, 9 predicted proteins | sample 712E1DmetaG_FD_121300 | JGI IMG/M metagenome (GOLD analysis project Ga0182027, IMG submission 121300) | Permafrost microbial communities from Stordalen Mire, Sweden - 712E1D metaG (Illumina Assembly) | ecosystem: Environmental > Terrestrial > Soil > Wetlands > Permafrost | place: Sweden...
GGCTAGCTTTGGCAGAATCTGGCTGATGTCGGATGTAAAGGCAAATTTCACGTAGATAGACGGCGTACGATGATCGGCGTATTCCACTTCGGCTTCCGCCAATGCAGTTTTGCAGGTGGCACACCAGTAAACAGGTTTTTTACCTTTGTAAACACTGCCATTGAGATAGAGTTTGCCGAATTCGGCGACGGTTGTAGCCTCATAAGGATAGGCCATCGTCAGATAGGGATTATCCCATTCGCCAAAAACCCCCAGACGCTTGAACTGTTCGCGTTGAATACCAACAAATTTTTCAGCATACACGCGGCAGGCGCGTCGCTTTTCCACCTGTGACATCGCCGTCTTCTTACCGCCCAGTTCTTTATCCACCTGATGTTCGATAGGCAGACCGTGACAATCCCATCCCGGCACATACACGCCGTCAAATCCGGTCATATTTTTCGACTTAATGACTATATCCTTGATTATTTTATTGAGCGCCGTGCCCAAATGAACATTGCCATTGGCGTAGGGAGGACCATCATGAAGAATATATGGTTTCTTCCCCTTTGCCGTTTGCCTTATTTTCTTATAAATGCCTATTTCTTCCCATTTTTTTAACATTTCCGGTTCACGTTGCGCCAGATTCGCCTTCATCGGAAAATCCGTCTGGGGAAGATTCAAAGTATTTTTGTAATCCATCTCGTGCTCCTGTTTTTAAATTAGCGATATCATGTATAATCTTTTTACAATCTAAAACCAAGCCTATTTATCAGAATAACTGGGCGGCATGGAGGAGGCTCAACAGGCGTATTGCTAATACGCTGAGGAATCCGGCGACAAAGCCAACGAATGTAGCCGTATGAAGACGGCTTGGTTATATTACGTCGCAGTGCACTATCACATAATAATACCACTTTCAAGTAAACTCTATAACACTTAACACTGATAATTTCTTGATAAATTTGCAGAATTTCAGGCTTTTTTACATAAAGGCTTGACATCCGGCATCTTGACATTAAAATAGCAAAAAATAATTACAAATATATTGCTTCAATTACTGCCAAGGGGCAGTTTTTAAATTCAGGAGGTTAAAAGAATGAAAAGGATTTTGTTGTTTCTGGCAACCAATATCGCCGTGCTTATAATTTTGAGTATTGTTGCCAGCGTGCTGGGAGTCGGTAATTTTCTGGATAAAAACGGTTTGAATATGGCCAGTTTGCTCGCATTCGCCGCGGTATTCGGCTTCGGCGGTTCTTTCATATCACTGGCCATGTCCAAATGGATGGCCAAACGCTTGATGGGAGCGGAAGTTATTACTAATCCCAGAACCACAGCAGAAATCTGGCTGGTGGACACGGTTAAAAAACTGGCTATGGCGTCCAACGTCGGCATGCCGGAAGTCGCCATCTTCGATTCCCCCTCGCCCAACGCTTTTGCCACCGGCATGAGTAAAAACAGTGCTCTTGTTGCCGTAAGCACAGGCCTGCTAAGATCTATGAATAAAGATGAAATAGAGGCCGTCCTGGGCCATGAAATGAGCCACGTGACCAACGGCGACATGATTACCCTGACGCTGATTCAGGGTGTCGTCAATACATTCGTTATATTCCTGTCCCGTGTTGTGGGATATTTTGTGGACAGGGTTATCTTAAAGAACGAAGAAGGCCGCGGTCTGGGATTTTTTATAACCACAATTGTAGCTCAAATTGTCTTCGGCGTATTGGCCAGCATTATCGTTTTTTGGTTCAGTAGAAAACGAGAATTCATAGCTGACGCCGGTGGCGCGAAACTCGCCGGAAATCAAAACATGATCGCGGCGCTGGAAAGACTAAAAGAAGGCGTCGCTGAACCCCTGCCGGATCAGATGTCCGCTTTTGGCATTAACGGGAAACCTTCCAAACATAATTTAGCACTCCTGTTTATGACCCATCCTCCACTTGATGACCGTATCGAGGCATTAAAAAAAATGTCTAATTTTTAATGAACCATTGCGGTGGTCGAGAATGACTTCGTCAGGAGGGCTGTGAAAATAAATTTAGAATCAAATTTTAAAATAATTGATAATATAAAAAAGATGGATTTTGCCCGGGTAACTGAAATGCTCAAAGATGCATATTGGAGCAAAGGCATCGGCATTGAAGAAGTTAAAAAGGGCGCAGATAATTCCGCTTTGGTTGTGGGAGTGATTACGCCTGAAGGTGATCAAATTGGCTATGCGCGAGCAATCTCGGATAAAACGCGCTATGCTTATATTCTTGATGTTTATGTCGATGAAAATTTCAGGAAACAAGGCGTGGGACAGGCCATGATTAAATTCATCCTGAATCACCCCAAATTAAAAGACGTCTATCAATGGCTTTTAATTACAAAGGACGCGCACGGTGTATACAGCAAGCTTGGATTCAAGCCACTGGAAAACCCGGAAAGATGGATGGAAATACGCAATCACGGACCGAAGAGGTAAATGAAGTAAATAATGAAGGGAATTGATAGTCAGGCTTTGACGAGGTATGCCCAAATATCAATTCCCCAATATTATTACCCTGCTGACTATAAAATAACCGCCATGATCAGGAAGCCCTTCGATTTAACAAGGGCGTCTTGACACTCACTTCCCCTTGAAATCCGCAGCCCGCTTCTCCATGAAAGCAACGATGGCTTCTTTCAAATCATCTGTTGCCAATAAGAACATGTTCTTTTGTATAGCCAAAGCCATTCCTTCACTAACACTTGTATAGCGGCTGAAGTTGAGAACCTCTTTTGTGCATTGAATGGCAAGCGGAGCATTAGCAGCTATCTGCCTGGCCAACTTTTGAGCGCCAGTCTCAAGAGCATTTTTGTCCGCGAAAACATCATTGACAAGCCCCATATTCTTAGCCTGAAGCGCGGAATAATTGCCCGCTGTATAGGCCATTTCTCTGGCAAATCCCTGGCCGACTATCAGAGGAAGCCGCTGAAGCACACCCATATCGGCAACCAATCCGATGTTGGCTTCTTTAAGACAAAAGATTGCATCTTCAGTGCAGAGGCGGATATCACAGGCGGAAATTATATCAAGCCCGCCGCCGACACATTTACTATGTACGGCCGCGATGACCGGTTTGGAACACTCTTCAATTGAATTACAGCAATCAAATAGTGGCTGGGATTTTTTAATGATATTGAAAGTTCCTCTGGCCGTTCCATCAAACCCACCGACGGCATCTTTCAAATCAAGGCCGGAGCAAAATATTCTGGCCTTGCTTTGCAGGATAATAGCCCTTACCTCATCCATAGCGCCCAGCGTTTTAAAAACACCGGCAATCTCCAAGGCAAATTCCAGACTCAAAGCGTTTAAGCTTTTTTCTCTGGCCATGGTTACTGTGGCGATATAATCCTTAATATCGAGTTCAATAAATTTATAAGTCATATATTTCTCCTTAAAAATTGTTAATTTGTTTGAATGTTTATTAAAATATTTTCCTATTATTTTTTGTATAAAGAATTTTTCGCGATATACTGGCGGACTTTATCCGGTGTAAGATATCTTATAGACTTACCCGCTTTTATCATTTCTTTCATATGAGATGATGAAATATCCAGAAAACTTGTATGACGGAAATAAATTGTATGCCCGGTTGGTCCCGTGAATCCGTCATTTTTTTTATCGTAAGTAAATTTTGCGGCAAATTCTTTCGGCAAAATTGCGTCCAGCCTCATGTCGTCATAGCCGGGACGGGTCATTACGGCAAAATTGCATAACAGCAGAAGTCTCTCCCAGTCTTTCCATGTTGTTATAGCCTGAAAAGCGTCCTGCCCGACAATGAAATATAATTCCAGATCTTCCATGTACTTATTAAGAATGTATTCGACCGTTTCCACGGAATAAGATTTGCCGGCACGTAAATTCTCCACATCGGAAAAGGAAAAATTAACATTATCTTCAATTGCCAGACGAATCATTTGTTCACGATGATTAAAAGACGTTATTCGGGCTTCCAGTTTATGCGGCGGCCGTGACGAAGGAACAAAAATAATGCGGTTCAAATTGAAAATCGCCAGCATATCTTCCGCGCCACGCAAGTGTCCGAAATGAATCGGATCAAACGTTCCGCCTAAAATACCCCATTTCATGATCTCACCTGCCCGTTACCGTAAATTATAAATTTTGTTGTAGTTAATTCTTCCAGACCCATAGGACCGAAAGCGTGAAGCTTTGTCGTGGAGATACCAATTTCCGCTCCCAGTCCCAGTTCAAAACCATCGCTGAAACGGGTTGAAGCATTGATCAGTACGGTCGAAGAATTGACCTCGTTCAAAAAGCGTTGAGAATTGGCATAATCATTGGTGACTATTGATTCTGTATGTAAAGAACCGTATTTCTCAATATGAGCGATAGCCTCATCCATATTCTCCACAATCTTTACAGCCAGAATCAAATCAAGATATTCCGCGTACCAATCATTTTCATCGGCTTTTTCAATATTTTTTAGGATTGACCTCGTTTTGGCACATCCCCTTATCACGACACCGGCTTTTTTTAATTTATTCGCCGCCAATGGCAAAAATTTACCGGCGATATCCTGATGTACAAGCATTGTTTCCATTGCATTGCACACACCCGGACGTTGAGTTTTGGCGTTTAAACAAACATTAACAGCCATATCAATATCCGCCCCGGCGTCTACAAAAATATGGCATACTCCCTTGTAGTGTTTGATTACAGGTATTTTAGATTGGGCGACTACGGCGCGTATCAGATCTTCTCCACCGCGGGGAATGATCAAATCAATGTATTCATCCATTTGCAGCATTTCCGAAACAGCTTCGCGATCTGTCATCGGAATTACCTGAATCGCGTTTGCGGGTATAGATGTTTCCCGCAATACTTTCTGCAGTATGGAAGCAATCGCCAGATTTGACCTGATTGATTCAGAGCCGCCCCGCAAAATTACTGCATTCCCCGATTTGAGACAAAGAGCGGCGGCATCAACTGTAACATTGGGACGTGATTCATAAATAATGCCGATAACTCCCAAAGGAATGCGCATCCGGCCAACCAAAAGCCCATTGGGTCTGCGCCACATGGAAATTACTTTGCCGACGGGATCAGGCAGTGCGGCTACTTCCCTTAAACCTTTGGCCATCTGTTCAATTGTGGCTTGCTTTAACATGAGACGTTCCAGCATGGCGCGGGAGATACCTGATTTTTTAGCTTTGACCACATCTTTGGAATTTTCTCCCAGAAGAAATTTACAATTTCGTTCCAGTTCATCCGCCATTTGCAAAAGGGCTCTATTTTTTTCCGTCTCCGTCACGCGGGAAAGTTTTCGCGCCGCCATCGACGCGTCCCGGGCAATTTGTTGTATAGAATTTTTTATATCCACAATGTAATCCTTAAAAATAAATTTACTTGCATTTTCTCTAAAATTATTGCAAAAAACTGCCCCGTTTGAAGAAGTATGATATGAAGAATTTTATTGTTTTCAGCTTTTAGCAATAAGAATTACCAATGTCAATCTACAAGACAAAAGTTTACGTGTCAAGGCCTTTGCCCAAGCATAAAATATTATGAGCAGAATACGAATTAAAGCCGGCAGTAAAATTTACCCAATAATTAAAGACGGCGGATTTAACTTCGATTCTGTGTCAACTTACTTCGGACCGGCAGTAGGACCAAGGTGGCTTATTGCCAGTGGATTTGATTTGACTCTCCTGAAAGGAGGTTTATTAGGCTGTTCTAACGCCGTTCATTTGATTGGTTCTTCTGCGGGCGCTTTTCGTTTTGCCGCTTGGCTGCAGCCTGAAGCTATCGAATCGTATAATAAACTTTTAGATGCATATATAAACGTAAGATACACAAAGAGTGATACTCCGGCAACAGCGCTGGAGAAAATTACCGGCATTATCAATGAATATCTGGAAGATGACGCACTGCCTTTTGCTCTGGCTAACAAAAAATACCGTTTAGCCATAATTACCGCCCGGGCACGCGGCCTTGTCGCTTTTAGAAACATCTGGTTGCAAAAACTGGGATTGGCAACTTGTTTTGTATTTAACTATTTCAGCAGAGATAATATTTATCGTTTCGCGGATAGAGTTGTTTTTTATAATGCTTCAAAACCGCCTGCATTTTGTCTTAAATCGCAATTCTGCGGAAATTACATACAGATGAATGAGATTAATTTCAAGTATGCCGTGCTGGCTTCAGGCGCCATTCCTCTTGTCATTGACGGTGTGCACGATATTTATGGCGCTCCTCGCGGAGTCTATCGCGATGGCGGCCTTATTGATTACCATCTCTCACACCAGTTTGCCGCCAGAGAAAACGAAATAGTGCTTTTCTTTCATCATCAGGAAAGAATAATCCCCGGCTGGCTGGATAAAAAAATAAAACGCCGCTTACCGGAAGCTCATACTTTAAATAATGTTTTAATGGTTTTTCCTTCACAAAGCTTTATCGAAAATCTTCCCGGCGGGAAAGTGCCAGACCGTACTGATCTTGTTACTTTTATTAATGATCAGGAAACAAGGATTAAGAACTGGCGTGAGGCTGTGGAATTATCCGCGCCTCTGGGTGAAGATTTTTTAGAACTGGTGGAGAGCGGGAAAATCAGAGACGTAGTGGAAAAGCTTTAATACAATTCCGCATTCTTCGGCTAACTTTGTTGGCGCAGCCTGCCCCGGCGCAGGCCGGGGTCGTCGGCCTCCTCAACGTATCATCATATACACCTGCGGAACCTCCTCCTTGCCGCCTAGTTATCCTTATAAATGTGAAATCGTATAATATAACGAAGTATTTTTCTTTTATTTTGAGTGATCAATCAAAATGGGTTTAGAAGAAAAAATCTTACGATTGAAAGAAACATTAAAAGACTGCGTGCTTTGTCCTCGTGAGTGCCATGTTAACCGCACCGCCGGTGAACTTGGACATTGCCGTTTACCTGCGGATATAGTCATGAATTGCGCATTGTCCCATCATGGTGAAGAGCCGCCTCTGTCCGGAACACAAGGGGCCGGAACAATTTTTCTTTCTTCATGTAATCTAGGGTGTATCTATTGCCAGAACTATCAGATTTCTCATAACACGCAGGGACGCAACCTGACGATATTGCAACTGGCGACAGTCATGCTCGATCTGCAAAAAAGCGGTTGCCATAACGTTGAACCGGTAACGCCGACGCCGCAGACGCCGCAGGTTATGGAAGCTCTATTTATGGCGCGTGCGGAAGGATTAAAAATACCATTCGTTTATAACTGCGGCGGTTATGAAAATCCGGATATTATAAAATTACTCGATGGCATGGTGAATATTTATCTGCCGGACTTCAAATACGGCGTGGAGAAAGATGCTGTGGATTTTTCGTCAGCACCGGGATATCCCCGTTTTGCTTTGGATTCCATAAAAGAAATGGTGAAGCAGGTAGGCGACGGTCTGGAGATAAAAGACGGCGTGGCTCAAAAAGGAATCATTATCCGCCATCTGGTTTTACCTGACAGAATAGAAAACTCCAAAGAAGTTTTAAGAATGATTAAAAAAGAAATATCCACATCGGTTCAACTTAGTCTCATGTCTCAATACACGCCGGTTGCCAAAGTGCGCAATCATCCGATTCTAAAACGCAGAATTACTAAACACGAATATGAACAGGTAACTGATTACGCTCTGAAGTTAGGTTTTGATAATATTTTTGTTCAGGAAGTCAACGACTACGAACTTACGCCTGATTTCGACCAATCCAATCCCTTCGATTAAGTGTATTACCAATTCGTAGTCATTCGTCTACCTTTGCTGGCTGCGTCATCGGCTCCTCGACGTATGGTACTATACGACTGCGTCGCCTCTTCCTTGCCGCCTCGGTATACTTTTGACTACAAATCGGTATAATTTCTGTTTGAATGGATAACGTAAAATAAGCCGGAGCATAGCGAGTCCACTGATTTGCCGGTAACGCATTCGTTGGAACTTGAGGCGAAATGTTTTCACAATAGACGGTCCACTATTGGGAGATCTGGCAGTTCAATGAATTCTTGAAGATCAAGCGGTCGTGATGTCACCCGACCGAGGAAGTCATTAGGTGGTCTATTAATCAGTGAAAAAGCTATTAGGAAGCTTCGACTTTTGTTGATTTGCGGCAAAGAAAGTCTACTTGGTCGAAATGTTCGAGGAACGCTTCCCGAGTAACCCAAAAGGGCATGTCAGAGTCTAACGTAAGATAGGGAAGACAATGCATAATCAAAGTCCTTGGTCACCTAATGAAAAAATTAGCCAGAGCGTAGACAATCCTCTGAATAGACTGGTTGTACAATTTTCTATGGTGCTGGTTACTTTATTTCTAAACTAATTCTGCCTTATGAACGCTTTAATTTGTGTAAAGCTAGTATCAACGCGTGCCGAACATCCAAAACTTTATCATGAATCACGGTTGCGCGCTCTACGATTCCTTTCATCTTAAGAGTCGCTTCTGTCATGTGATTCTTGTCCTTCAACTCACCCAAGGTGAAAAGGAGTGACCGATGGGCAACATCATTTCTTTCTTTTGTAATGGCCCTCAGTGACTTATGTAGCGCTGCGTCATTATTTATCTTGGAAAAAATGCTAACAAGTGCACCGAGAGGAAGCTTGGCTATATCTTTTGTATCTAATAGGAAAATGTGGCGATACTTGAAGCCGTGTAATTTCCATCGCTGAGAATATGCACATTCTTAGTGTCTCTTCGATGAATTGACATTTTTCCAAAGCTTTGTGGAGTTCCTTTTGGTATGCTTTTTCCAACTTAATGGACATTCGATCATCCTCTTTATTTCAGCTGCAAGGCGCGCAAAAACTGAACCGCGAGGCGTATATCTCATACGTTGAGCGGTGCGGTTTGCAGCGCAACGCCGCAGATGGGCATTTTTCACACAGCCCCTGCCTATGGCATTTCAAACACTTGAACTCCCATCGGAGGCTTAAACTGGAATTTTTTTTGCGTAAGTCCTGTATTAATGGAAATATTGGAGAATCTCAGCGTGGTCGAATTGCCCATAACGTCATCAAAGCTTATTTGCAAAATATAAAAATTGTTTCTATCGATTGTAAGATTAACTGAATTACAGGCGGCCGTCTTTTCCCTGGGAATCAAAACAAGCAAATAATTACCATCTTTATCCATAGCTTTGGGTTCGGCATATTTCATTATAAAATCATCTTTGAGTTTTCCAGTTCCGGCAAAAAAGTTCATTAAAAACTTCGATTGAAAAATACTTTCCGACTTCTGCTTATAGGCAACCTTTTCCCTGGCAATATAAAGCCACGCCGTCTGACTGTTGATAATCAGTTTTTTTCCCTGTGGTTTTGTGTACTCCCAGAGCATACTCTTTGGATTCTTAAAAAAAACTTTGCCTTCTTCCCTTTGAGTTTTTTTAATCGATTTTATTACCGTTTCCTGGATAAAATCAGCTTTCAAATCTGTGGTTTTCTCATAAGAGCCCTGAAGCTTTTGCGCGATATCGCCAACTGCAGGAAGTTCTTCGGAAAAAACATAAGCGGGCCCAGCCATCAGCGATAAAATAAGGAAAAGAACAATCACTGTTGCCTTAAATAGCTTATTTATTTTGAGAAAAACTCTTATCATTTTTATAAAAAATAAAGCCTCAGACGGGACACTATTTCTTTTGAAGTTCATATCTATCTTTCTCCATAGGGCATAAGTGATGATGATTAAAGGCTATATCGATAAGTTATTAATTATATTAAATATTTTAATTGCACAAACCTTGGGCAATTTGGTGTAAAATCGTAACAATTACGCACTTACAGAGATTATCAACAAAGTTATCAACAGCCATTTCAACAGTCTTGTGGAATACAAATCCAAGTGCCTGTATATAAGAAGAAAAATGAAAATTTACTTCTTTGGAGTCTTTTTACCGTCAAATATTTTAACGCGCCAACCGAAAGGATCATCTTTCAATCCATACTGAATTTGAAGAATTTCATTATATAGTTTTTCAGCCAGAGCTCCTGTCTTGCCGTCGTTGATTAAATATTCCTTGCCACGAAAATGAATATGACCGACCGGCGAAACTATCGCCGCCGTTCCTGAAGCAAAAGCTTCTTTCAATAAACCATTTTGCGAAGTAGTTATAACTTCATCAATAGATATAGGTCTTTCGACGACTTTAGTTCCCTGATGTTTCGCCAAGGCAATCACCGATTTTCGCGTGACACCAGGCAATATTGATCCGCCAAGATGTGGCGTTATTAATTCATCGCCTATCAGAAAAAAGATATTGCTGGTGCCGACCTCTTCCACGTATTTTTTTTCAGCGGAATCCAACCAGAGGACCTGAGTGTACCCCATACTCGTAGCAATTTTGCTTGCATAAAGACTGGCGGCATAATTACCGGCTGCTTTAACATGGCCAATTCCTCCGCGTACTGCGCGGGAATATTCCTCCGACACAAACATTTTGGTTGGAGAAAATCCCTGAGGATAATAGGCGCCAACCGGCCCAACAACAATAAAAAACAGATATTCAGATGCCGGATGCACACCGAGGGCTGCCTCGGTCGCTATCATTGTTGGACGGATATACATAGAAGTGCCGATTCCCTTTGGGATCCAGTCCTTTTCCAAAATCACCAGTTTTTTCATGGCTTCCATAAAAAGATTCTCATCTATGATCGGCATGCAGAGTCTTTCGGCGGATGAATTCATTCTTTTGATGTTTTCCAGCGGGCGAAAAAGATAGATTGCTCCATCCTGGCCTCGATAGGCTTTCAATCCCTCAAAAATTTCTTGACCATAATGCAGGCACATTGCAGTTGGATCTAATTGCAAATTACGATACGGTTCAATTACCGGATCATACCAGCCCTTGCCTTCTTTATATTTTACGTTAAAAAAATGGTCTGTAAAATGTTTTCCAAAACCAAGTTTTGCTTCATCAGCAGGTTTAGTCTTTCTTTTTTTATGTGGCGCTTTCTTAATTTTAATTTCCATAATTGCCTCTTTCACCAGGCTACTGCCTCATCATAATTTTATTCTTACATATCACTAAATTAAACCTCTATCAAGGCTTCTATACTGAATTGCTTCAGCGATATGAGATGATTTGATGGCTTCACTATTTTCCAGATCGGCAATTGTACGGGAAACTTTTAATATCCGGTTTACCGCCCGGGCGCTTAATCCCAGTTTATCAATAGCCATTTCGATGAGTTTGTGGGATTCTTCATCTATCGGACAAGAAGTCATGATTTGTTTTTCCGTCATCCGGGCGTTACAAAGGATGCCATTATGACCAAAACGCTTTTTTTGCA
>Ga0182027_10013712_pt1 | contig 11268 bp, 9 predicted proteins | sample 712E1DmetaG_FD_121300 | JGI IMG/M metagenome (GOLD analysis project Ga0182027, IMG submission 121300) | Permafrost microbial communities from Stordalen Mire, Sweden - 712E1D metaG (Illumina Assembly) | ecosystem: Environmental > Terrestrial > Soil > Wetlands > Permafrost | place: Sweden...
AGTAAAGCGTTCAAGAAGAGAATGGACGAGTTTTTGATGGAAAACATCTTCGAAGAATTTTATAGCCAATTGATCGATTCAGTAAAAAGTCTTCACGATCCATCCATCCCCGCAAGTATTTTTATCGCGAAGAAACAGGAAATTGATTTTCACAAGATGGAGCATACTACAAAGGATATCGTTCAATATTTAGAGAAAGTCCTTGGTTTAAAATTGAAGAGTAAATTGGAACGACAAATCGATGGCGTCACGAAGTCGATAGACGCCAAGGTTCAATTTATGATCAACGCGGGTGGTGATTTTAGTAACGAAGTAGTGATGCCCGGGATCGTCTTGAATACCAACGCGAATACGGTGGAGGGGAACAAGGTTGTGTGGCATTTTAATGAGGATAAATTCACATTCATAAGCTATACAATGAATGTCGAATCCCGTATTGCCAATCCTTGGGCAACATATGCAACCGGGGCAGCGGTGATCGTGTTAGTTGTTTTCTTAATGGTGCCGCGACTGAGAAGAAAATAGCCGGGAAATATCGGAAATGTCATTGCAGGATTTTCGTATTTAAGAGTGAACCTCTTACTATCTCATTTTTAATATCAATGCCGTCATCTTTCATGACGGCTATTTTTTTGCTATTTTCTTGCACTATGAGATTGAAATACTTTGTGGGAAAAATAGGACGATGAAAGTCGCCCTCGTTCATGATTGGCTTACAGGAATGCGCGGCGGCGAGAAGATTCTCGAAGTCTTTTGCGAGTTATTTCCTGACGCAACGATTTTTGCCACCATCCATAATAAAGGAATGATGTCGCCTGCGATTGAGAGGATGAACATTAAGACCTCATTCATCCAGCATCTTCCTCTGAAGACGACAAAATACCGCCATTACCTACCGCTGATGCCGGCCGCCATGGACAGACTCGATTTTTCCAAATTTGATTTTATTCTCTCTACCAGTGTTGCAGTTGCTAAAGCCGCAAAGCCGAACAGCGGAGCGCTCCATATTTGTTATTGCAACACGCCCATGCGGTATATATGGGACCAGTATGACGAATATTTTGGAAAAGACCGTGCAGGACTCATAACACGTACAGCAATGGCTCTGGCGGCGCCATATCTTCGTCGATGGGATGTCAGAACCTGTAAGCGCGTCCATTATTTTATTGCCAATTCGCACAATGTCGCCGAGCGCATCTCACGCATCTATCATCGTACATCGGATGTCATTTACCCGCCGGTCAGTACCGATAAGTTCAGAGTGTCTGAAAACGATGATGGCTATTATCTTATTGTCAGTGCATTGGTCCCGTACAAACGGATTGACCTTGCAATTGAGACATTCAACAAAAACAGCGAGAAACTTCTCATCGTTGGTTCGGGTCCTGAGCGCGAAAAATTGGAGAAGAAAGCAAAAAAAAACATCGAATTTCTTGGCTGGCAAAGCGATGAAAATCTTGCAGATCTGTACGCCGGATGCCGCGCACTGATTTTTCCTGGAGTTGAAGATTTTGGCATTGTCCCTCTTGAGGCTATGGCAAGCGGTAAGCAGGTTGTAGCATATGGCGAAGGAGGCGCATTGGAAACTGTTGTTGCAGATGGTGCATCGCCAACGGGCATTTTTTTTTATGAACCTACTATTGAAGCCCTCAATACGGCAATCAAATCGCTTTCAAGAATAAAGACTGATCCTCTTGCGATCCGCCGGCATGCAGAGAAGTTTGACCGGGAGGTCTTCAAACGGCACATCAGGGAGTACGTCGCACGACGATTCAGTGATACCATGAAGCGATAACACCTCTTATGCCAGTTTTATGACCATTCCTTCGGCTGCACCGAAACATTGTACAGAGGACTTTTGGGTTGATAGTAATTTCTGTGCATGGTTGACAATCGCGTCGATAGTAGCATCGTCATGTGATGGGTCGTGGTGGAACAATGCCAATTGTTTCACATTTGCTTTAATTGCAAACTCGACAATCGATTCGACGGGGGAGTGGCCCCAGCCGACTTTTGACCGGTATTCTTCCAGAGTGTACTGCGCTTCACTCACTAAAAAATCAGCTCCGCTGATGAACTCTATAAATTTCTGATCCAGTTCTGCGCCGTACTGCGAACCAAGCTGGTCTTTGCGAGCGGCATGAAGTGTGTACCGGTAGGGTTCATTATCTGTGGCATAGACGAAAGTTTTGTTCCCGTCGAAAATTTTATATGCGAGCGTCATCGAGGGGTGGTTCATATAGAATGAGGATATCATCAAGTCGCCAATACGAAATGGTTCGCGGACTTCCTGCATGACAATCTGTGCATTTAATCCCCCTAAGGGTACTGGAAAATATTCCGAATCCATCTGTAGTTTAAATAAATCTTTGAGACTCTTATCGCGCGCCGGGGGTCCGTATACAATGATTTGAAAATTTTTATTGTATGCCGGCATAAAAAAAGGAAACCCTTGTATGTGATCCCAATGTGTATGGCTTATGAAGAGATGTAAAGTTACCGGCTGAGATTTAAATTCTTTGATAAGCTGGCTGCCGAGATCACGGATGCCGGTGCCGGCATCAAAAATGAGTATTTGATTTCCAGCACGCAATTCCACGCAGGCTGTGTTGCCGCCGTATTTGACCGTTGATTTACCCGGTGACGCAATAGACCCTCGAGTTCCCCAAAACCGAATGATCATCATGGTCGGCTCTCCCGTTCTTTCATATGTTTAACGGCGATTTCAAGAAGTTCTTTCGGTGAAAAGGGCTTCACAACATACGAATCTGCACCAAGCTCCATTGCCTTATCTATATCCGGTTTGTATGATTTTCCGGATATCATAATAATGGCTGTCCGCCGCAGGCTTGAATTGGCACGAAGCATTTTGCAAACTTCAAATCCATGAAGTCCCTCCATCATAATGTCGAGAATAATGATATTAGGAGGATTCATCAAAGCCAGACTGACTCCTTCACTGCCTTCATGAGCGAGAAATGTGTCAAACCCATCCCGGTCGAAAACAACTTGCACGAGCCGTCGAAGAGATGGATCGTCATCAATAATGAGTACCTTTGGCTTTGGCGTGGTCGGTGTCGTATCCATGGATTATTTTTCTATTACTTTTTGATTTTTTACCGCTTGCTCTTAAGATGGTACGTCGTTTTTATGAAAAAAAACACGTCAATTCGGATTTATCTCTTGCATGACCGGCCGTTCCGCAGCGTACCTGAATAACCTATGTCACCATACCGATTGCGATATTTTCCGGTATAACACCAATGCGTCCGAGGCATATCCGGAGTTTGAATACGATGGAGTTGTTCGATAAGAGCATCGTAAAAACTCTTTATTCTCCGTACTACCGACGTCCATGAATTGCGATGCTAATGTACGAAGAAGATTTGAAGAATATGTGATCAATTGCACGATGAAAAACATTGTCAATGTTTGCCATGCTATTCCGTTGTCAAATTGTAACGAGGACATCTAAGGGTATTTGTTCCTTCTCTTCATTCATTCGCGGGTAAGGTTCATGAGCTTTTGTCAATGTTCTCAAGTTGATGATTCAAGTCAGACCATTGCTTATATGCTTGTTCGATTTGGATTTGAACGTCTTTGTATTCTGATGAAATCAATTTCGTCTTTTCGCCGTTTTTATAGAAATTGGGATTTGCAAGCAGAGCTTCGATTTCTTTTTTCCGTTTTTCCAGCTGATGGATAATCATTTCTGCTTCTTCAGTTTTCTTTGTTGCTGCACGAACTTCACGAGCAATGCTCTTGCGCTGCTTTTGCTGCTCTTGCCATGGAATCTGTATCTCGTGAGCGGATGCGGCATTGAGCTCTTCCTTATTCTGTTCTGTCTGTCCGCGTTCCTCTTTTTTCTTTGTGATATAATCGGAGAGATTACCGAGAAACGTTCTGAGCGAACCGGGTTTCACTTCCAAAACCTTGTTGACCATGGGATCGAGGAAAGCCCGGTCATGCGAGACAATGGCGAATGTGCCTTCATACGTTGAAAGCGCTTCCTGCAATACACGTTTTGATTTCATATCAAGATGATTCGTCGGTTCGTCCATGATAAGAAAGTTTGCCGGCTGCAGCAGCATTTTTGCCAATGCAAGCCGGCTCTTTTCGCCGCCGGAGAGAACGGATACGCTTTTAAAAACATCGTCGCCATGAAAAAGAAAGGAACCAAGGAGGGTGCGAAGCTGTGTGCGGGTTTCTGTCCCTGCTGATTCCTCAACGGTCTGCAGCACGTCCTTGGTAAGATCGAGTTCATCCGCTTGATCCTGTGCGAAATACGCCGGTACGACATTATAGCCGATGACGCGCTCACCTGTATCGTAGGATTCCACTCCGGCAAGAATTCTGGAAAGTGTTGATTTGCCGGCGCCGTTGACTCCGACAATAGCGATACGGTCACCGCGTTCAACCCTGTAATCGAGTTTATGGAAAACCTCCAAGGCACCGTAGTGTTTGCTTATGCTGTGTAATTCAATAACGACACGGCCGCTTTGCTGCGGCGGTGGGAAATGAAAATGAATTTCGTCTTCTTCGTTTTCCACTTCCACGAGATCAATTTTCTCCAATTGTTTGATCCGGCTTTGCACCTGGCGCGCTTTCGTCGCCTTGTAACGGAATCGCTCTATGAATTCCTGCGTTTGTTTGATATGCTGTTGTTGATTTTTGAGCTGACCTAACAGAAGTTCTTTTCGTACTTCACGCTCTGCCTCGTAGAACGAGTAATTGCCGGAATAGCTTTCAAATTTACCGCGGCTGAGCGCGAATGTTTTCGTCGTAAGGGTATCAAGAAATGTTCGGTCGTGTGAAACAAGAATGATGGCGCCGTTGTACTGGCGAAGATATTCTTCCAGCCATTGAAGGGTTTCAATATCGAGATGATTTGTCGGTTCATCAAGCAGGAGGACGTTGGGTTCTTTTAAAAGTAATTTTGCAAGGGCTATACGCATTTGCCAGCCGCCGCTGAATTCGTCCGTCATGCGTTCAAAATCATGTGTGGAAAATCCGAGTCCCATGAGAATACGTTCGATTTTGGATTTCATCCGATAAGCATCGAGGTCCTCTAATTTGTGCTGGAGTTCACCTATTATTTCGAGCGCATCTGCAAAATCGCTGCCGGAAGAATCGAGAGTGGTGAGTTGTTGGTGCGCTTCATCGAGTTCGCGCTGGATCTGCAGCACGTCCTCAAAAGCAGTTTCTGCTTCCTGGTACAGTGTGCGGCCAAAGGCGCTGACACCATCCTGCGGCAGGTAGCCGACGGTTACATATTGCGCTTTTCCGATAGTTCCCACATCGGTTTGCTGGAGGCCGACGATAGCTTTCAGAAGCGTAGATTTACCGCTGCCGTTTGAACCAACTAAGCCGATACGGTCCCGCGGGCCGATTGTCGCCGTAACATCCTGGAATAGCGAGCGTTCTCCAAATTGAATGGTTATATGTTCAAGTGCAAGCATATCGTTTTCGAGTACAACACATAAAATACTCTTCAATATAGATAAAAAGTGGCAGAGCTGAAAACCAATTTAACTGGAAATTCGCAGGATTGACCGCAAATCAATTCATCTTCTTATATCGTTTGTTCATGAATGTATCATTATTGTCGAATTATCAAATGGATTGATACACACCCGCACATAAATCGCTACGTACAATTTGTTAAAATACGACAGAAAAAAAGTTTGTATTAGTGTAGCTTACTAGGTACATAATAGTAAAATAGTTGTTAATTCACTGATTCTGCATAATATAAAGGATTTTTTTTGTGGTATCGTACCCTGCAATCCTGATTTATCGGTACTGCAGGGAGGCTTTAACTCGTTACACGTATTATCGCGAAGCTCTTGTCGTATTGCGGTATCTTCAAATTGTGTGATGTAAATTCAGTAAAGCATCGCATGTTCCTGCGTGCATGGAAAATCCGGTGCGCAAGAGTAAATCAAACACTTCTATTAATTAAAGGAGGAGTTACTTATGAAAATCACAGGCATTTTCGTTCTTGGCATTCTTGTTGTGCTCTGTTTTGGATTGCTTTGGGCGTACAGCGGGCCGGGGAAAAATTTTCCTGCATCACAGGATCAACAGTCAATGACTAATGCCGCAATCAATACCAACCATCAAGTCGATTTAGGAACGGCAATTCGTCTCATTAGAAATCACAAAGCAAAGCTTGCGGTTTCATCGGTGCCTCAAATAAATGGCGGTTTTTTTGCCCGTAGTGCTTTTGAAAAAATCCTCGCACAACCGGGAGCAGTCGGTATCCGATATTATTATGCTCAGAATGATGATGGAACACCAACTGTGGTTCTTGTGGGTGTGGATGCCAAAGGTCAGGATATGCAAACAGGAGCAATTATGGATAGAATGATTCCTTGTCCGCCATATTGTGACGGCCCTAGTGAATTAGCCCGATAGTTTTTTTTTATGAATTTTCCTGGTTTGTTCTATTTTTCTCTGCTGATTGTTATTGTTACGGCTCTTGTGGGAGGTGTCCGCTATAGAAACCTCCCACGTCCTTTGAAAATTCTTGAGTGGCTGATTATTTTCAGTATTCTAGAAGTTGGAGTGCAGTGGTTCCTTGCTTCTTATCATATTCACAATCTTTGGACATCGCATTATTATTCATTGATCGAAATTATTTTTGTGACATTCATGTATTCGTCATGGGTGAAACAAAAGCAATTCAAATTAATTCTTTTTTTATGTCTTGCCGGATTTATTATTCTCTGGATAATCAGCAAGTTCACATTTGAACCATTCTCGATCGCTGATGACGGAACCGCCACGGTTTCAAAGATTTTTCAAATTTTATTTTCCGTATATCTTCTCGTGATTGTTGTAAGGGAAAGCGAAATTATTTGGACAAACGATCCCCGGTTATGGGTTGTTGCAGGTACCATCATCTATTCAGCAGGAAGTATATTTCTGTTTGCGCTCTTCACGAAGATGTTACAGATTTCCCATGACCGGTTGAAGGTAGTATGGTTTTTGAACTGGATTCTCATCATTGTCTCCAATTTGTTCTATACGCGCGGCTTTCTGTGCAAGAAGTGACATTTAATATATGGTGGACCGTGGCCCTTGGAACCATTGCATTGTTGGCGATTGCAGTGGGATTGGTTGTTGCTGTCATCACCAGTAAGCAGAAAGAACTTGCTGCAAAGAGACGTCAGTTTGAGGAACTTGCAGAGAGTGAACGCAAGTTCAGAAACCTCTTCGAACATTCACCTGCCGGAATGATTCGAATTACGACACCGCACTGGAATGTGGTTGATGCTAACCGCGCTCTCCTTCGTATGTTTCGAGTCAGTACCTTTGATGAAGTCAAAGAAACTATCTATACAATGCCTCCGATGGAGCGGAAACGGCTTGTTGCACATTTATGGTCAAAAGGGACTCTCGAAGATCATGAGACACTTCTGCATCGCAAAGATGGATCAGATCTTTGGGTATCTTTTTCTGCTTCGTTGTTTTCACGCGAAAGCCACACAGAAGCGGTATTTGTTGACATAACGGCACGAAGACAAGCGGAAGAAACTATACGGGAACAGGCAAAATGGCTGGATCAAGCGCATGACGCCATTCTTATGCTTGATCTTGATAAGCTCGTACGTTATTGGAATAAAGGCGCGGAACGTCTTTACGGCTATTCATCGGCGGAGGTGGATGGAAAAAAAATATCGGAATTTATTTATGATGCCAGCAGCGCTAAGGAATTTCAACAGGCGTATGAGCATACAATGCAAAACGCGGAATGGTCCGGTGAACTTCATCAAAGGAAACGAGGCGGAACTGTCATCATTTCGGATTGCCGCTGGACACTTGTCCGCAGCTCAAACGGTGAACCAACGGGCATTCTTCAAGTCTGTACGGATGTTACAGAACGCAAGAGAATGGAATCACGCTTCCTCCGGGCACAGCGGGTGGAAAGTATCGGTATCTTTGCAAGCGGTATGGTGCATGATTTGAACAACGTCTTTTCACCGATGCTGATAGGAGTACAAATATTAAAACGAAAGATTCATGACCACCGAAGCCGGCGGTTATTAAATAACATTGAATCGAGCGCAAAGTATGGTTCTGAATTGGCGCATCAAGTTTTGTCTTTTGTGAAGGGTGCGGAAGGCGTGCACACAAGACTTCATCCGCAGAAGATTATTAAAGACATATTCAGGCAATTGGAGCATATTATTCCGGACAACATCCGAATGCATACACGGGTATCTGACAATATCTCATCCGTTTTGGGAGACGCAACACAGCTTCATCAGGTCCTTACCAATCTTTGTACCAACGCGCGCGATGCCATGCCCCAGGGCGGCGAGCTGGCTGTTACAGTAGAAAATATTTTCGTGAGTAAAGAAATGGCAGAAGATGTCGCCAATGCAGCAGAAGGAGAATATGTCGTTTTCAGTATCAGCGATACCGGTGCTGGAATACCTGCATCCGATGTACATAAAATATTTGAGCCGTTCTACACGACCAAAGAACTTGGGAAAGGTACGGGATTGGGTCTTTCCATCAGCATCGGCGTCGTGAAAGGACACAAGGGATTTATCACTGTCGAAAGTGTAAAAGGGAAGGGCTCAACATTTAAAATATTCCTGCCGGCAGCCACTGCGGCACATGCCGGTTCGGAGGAAGCGGATTTTCGACCGGATATCAATCAGCTCTTAATTTTTGCCGCATGTTCTGAAAACGAATACAATTATAAACTTTTTGACGAATTGGAAGATCACGGGTATGAACCGCTTTTTGCGGTTGGGAAAACACAGGTTTGGGAAACGCTTCTTCAAAATCTCGGAAAAATTCAGGTCGCTGTATTTGACGGATTCTCAGTTGAAGAGACTCCGGCTTTGATGAAAGATGTTTTGAAGCTTGAGCCGAATGCCAAATTGATCGTGATGGCAACAATAACTCAAATGGACGAGATAAAGGTAAGCGGAGTGCCGAAATTGCATGCCGTTTTGGAAGAGCCTGTATCGATTAACCTGCTTCTGAAAGCCATTCAACAACCGGTTCTGCAGGAAGAAACGTTGATATAACTCCATGCGGCACAGGGCCGGATTCTATCGTACACGATTCCGAAAATTTTTGCTCTTCAGAAAGTATAATACTTCATGGACACTAAACTGAGATTTTCGCTGTACTGCTTCGATTGTGTTGAATGCGTTATGCGGTGTAAAAAGTACGTTCGGATAGAGAAGAAGCGCTGCGATCGTTTGTGCTTCGAGAGAATTATGGCTGTTCCCGCTCCGGAGAGCTGCGGCAGCGGCAGGTTCTTCTTCAAAGACATCAAGCCCGAGCCCGCCGATATGCTGTTCCTGCATTAACTTCAGCAGGCCGGCAAGCGGAGCCTGCTCCCCGCGTGCAATGTTGATGAAGAGAATTCCCTGTTTTGACTGCTTCAATATGTCATAAGAAAAGTATCCGCGGTTTTCGTTGGTTAAATTCATTGCGCTCACGATGATGTCTGCCCACGCGACGCCTTCTTCTCTTCCGCTATAATGAACTTCCGTATTCCGCTGAACGATATCCACGCCGCGGACATTCATTCCAAGTGCACTGCCGATTTTCACAATTTCACTTCCGATGCGTCCTACACCGACGACGAGAAGATTTTTACCGGCGCATTCTCCGCCTGTTAGGCCGTCGCGATCGAAGTGAGGGAACTGACGTATTTGCTGCGGAAGCCGCCGCATAAGTGCCATCATCAGGAGAATGGCATGTTCGGCAACAGCGCGTGTGGCGTACTCTTCCAGATAACCGCACGGGAGCTGCGTCTGAATTGTCTCTAAATATTTTTTGAGATGATCGTACCCGGTGCTTCGGCTCAATATCCCATCGAGTTTGTTTGCCCAATCGAAAGGAATGATAGATTGAGTGCGGATGCTGATCAGTCGAGCCGGCGGATTGACGTGACCTGCTTCCTGGATCGTTTTATCCGTCATGTCATAGGATACTTGGTTACCGAGAAGAGATTTGAGTGCACCGGCTTCTTCTTCAAATGCTTCGTAAAAATAAACATCCATAGTTTTGAAATTCTTTTTCATTGATGTCGTGTTCGAGTGGGTTTAAAATAGAAAGAAAAGTCTATCAATACGGAATTTGTTCTGTGCCCGAAGGGGGACTTGAACCCCCATGACCTTGCGATCACTAGCTCCTGAATCTGAATGAGTATGTTTCACTGTGATGTAAGAGCCGAATTCGAGTTGGATTCGGCCTTTTTTATATTCTCAGTACTTGAAAATGATGCTTTTTATCTTCGAGTGGTCCCAAAATGGTCCCAGTTAATTATAAGTAGTAAGAGGTGCCATAGGTTGCGGGAACAAATTGGTATACAAATATTCTGTCCCGAATGAGAATCGTAAATTGAACTTGATGTACGGGCCGCAACACAAAAGCACCCAAACTTTTTATAAAGTAATTCGAGATGCTTTAAAACGCAAATCGTAATCGTAATACTGATTTGTTGGATTTCATTATGTATTTCAATGATAATGCTATTACGATTACGATATTGTTTTCAGAAGAATATATATGGCACCATCAAATTTGAATAAAATTAAAATTGCCGAAACGGAAATTAAGCTAGTCGACCTGAAAAAGAAATTGATTGGCCTAAGGCGTCAACTGAGGGATGTTGATGTGAAATCTTTGGAAGAACCTCTCTCGAAAACCGGGAAGGCGCCTCAAAATTATATATCATCCGCCGACTTGAGAGAGGATATCCAACTTGCCGAAGAGGAAATGACGGTTTTGGAAAACTACAAGAAGGTACTTCAGGGGATTTCTCCGAACCAATCCGTACAGCCAAAACTCAGAAAAAATGAGGTCGTGAAAAAAGAGTTCGAAAATATTCGTGAGAAAAAGGGATATAACCCCGGAAGTCACATTGACGAAATTTTGGACGAAGTCGCAGAAAAATTGGGATTGACTTTCGAGGCAGCTAAAAAGAGCTTCTATTATAAGCCGAAGAAATAGTTACCATTAAAGTTACCTTTTTCTTTGGTAACGTAACTGACAGAGACTTCAAAGTTTAGTAAAATAAATCATCGAGAGAATAATAAAGATAGCTCTTGAAATTATATCAGGAAATAAGTATAATAATTTAACAAGAAAAAATTCCTCAATTATAGTGTCTCCGGAAAAATTCTTCTTGTAAAAAATCCGAAATACGGAAGCTTTGCTTCCGTCCTACTTTCGGGCCGAAAAATCGGCCTCAAAAATTTTTAACAAATTTGCAGTTCATTCAGGAGCGATTGC
>Ga0182027_10013713_pt1 | contig 11268 bp, 15 predicted proteins | sample 712E1DmetaG_FD_121300 | JGI IMG/M metagenome (GOLD analysis project Ga0182027, IMG submission 121300) | Permafrost microbial communities from Stordalen Mire, Sweden - 712E1D metaG (Illumina Assembly) | ecosystem: Environmental > Terrestrial > Soil > Wetlands > Permafrost | place: Sweden...
AATGAAAAAGCATTAGTTGTTGCAGATGTTTCTGGAAGTATGGAAGGATTGCCTATGCAAATCACAGTTTCCTTAGCTATGTATTTTGCTGAAAGAAATAAAGGAATTTTCCAAAATAAATTTATTACATTTTCAGCTAAACCAGAATTACAAGAAATTAAAGGAGTAAATTTAAATCAAAAGATTAAGAATTTGGAAAATGCTCACTGGGATGCTAATACAGATTTACAAAAAGTTTTCAATTTAGTTTTAGATACAGCAGTTGAAAATTCTGTTAAGAAAGAAGATATGCCTTCAACAATTTATATACTTTCAGATATGGAATTTGACCAAGCTACAACAGGAAGACAAACTAAAACAAACTTTGAAGTAATTAAGCAAAAATATAATGAAAGTGGATACGATATGCCTATCTTAGTTTTCTGGCAAGTTGATAGCAGACAAAATAATGTTCCTGTAACAGAAAATGAAAAGGGAGTTGTTTTAGTGTCTGGTTCAAGCCCATCAACATTCAAAATGGCTATGAAGAGAACTACTCCAATTGAATTTATGAAGGATGTCCTTAATTCAAAGAGATATAATAAAATTGATGAAGCACTCTCTGGCACATTAGTGCCAAAAATACAAAAAGTTGAGAAGAAAGAAGTCAGAAAGATTGTTAAGAAAGCTCTAAAGAAACCTTTGAAGAAAAAAGTGCAGAAGAAAGTTCAGAAAAAGAAGGTTAAGCAGAAGGTTAAAAACAAAAAAATCAAAAAAAAGAGATAAGGAAATGGTCAAATTGAAATGTAAAAATCCTAAGTGTATTAAAAGGAATAAAGGAAAACCTTATGAGTGGGAATATAATGGAAAAAATACATTCTATGGCTGTTGTCCAAGATGCAAGTCCAGTGTAAAAATACCTCAAGAAGATGATGATTAAGTCTAATTACTAATTTAGTAGATATTAATAGTTATTAGTAATTAATTCTCCCAAAGAAACATCCTCTTTTTACTGTTATTTATTGAACCCTCACTTCTATTTAAGTCTTTATTTCCAGCATTTCAACATATATATTCCAATATATATAATAATGTTATGTATATCTCTTGCTATATATCCCTTAAACACAACATAACTATTCTATTATATCTATTGGAATATCCTTGTTCAAATATGTATATTCATTTATATCCTTTTCACAATATATGCAAATAGGTTCTTTACCCTGTATGATTTTAAATTCTTTATCTGTTATAAATTCCCTTCTGCATTTCTGGCAAGTATAAAAATTTACAATCTCTCCTTTCTTTTTTATCTCTGCTTTCTTTATCTCATTCACTTTTTCCAGAGCTTGTGATATTTCAGACCTTTTTTGGTCTAAATGATTATAATGTTCAATTAGTTCTTCTTTGTCCATAAGAAATCAAGGGGTGACTTATTTAAATTCTTTTTGGTCTGAAAACCACTCCAAATAATATAGAAATTACATTATCTATATTCTAAAGTATATCTCACAAAATAGATAATAAAAAGAAATTTTCCTTTTTAAGTCGTAAAGAGTTAAAATTTGGCACTTTTGAAACTTGACATACTTGCCAAACTATCTGCAACTGACCACCTCATTTTCATATATAAATATCTATAGAATACTGTGTCAAGTCTGTCAAGTCGGTCAAGTATTTTTTACTTAGATTTTCCATTTTATCCCTGTCCAGCATCTTATTGTTCCTCCCTTTCCATCAAACAACCAATTAAAATAAATTCTACGAGTTTCATATCCTAATTTCTTCATAGCCATTCCTAAAGAATTATCAGCCATTTCTCTATGCCTATTTTCTTTACACCAAGAACCAAATTTTTTAGCAAAATCAACAGAGGTGATATTTTCATTTGAGCTTTCTTCAACATAAAGTTTTATGAATTGTTCCAAGAAATTGCTCTTTGTTTCATATCTTTCTGCTCTTTCTTCTATTGAACCCTCATTATAAAATTTCTTTTCAGTTAGTAAATCTTTTAGAATACCTAAGCTTTTCACAGCAAGGGCTTCATATTCTTCATCTGGAATATCTGCCAGAATATCTTTTTTTTCAGAAAATTGATTTGGAAAATCAATTATTAACCATCTTCTGTAAAATCCAACAGTTTTGTCTGTTGTGCTGGGTAAAGAATTTGTTGCGATAAAAATTTTGGCATAATTATAATCATCTATGGGGTCTTTATTCTTATATTCAAATCCAATCAAATCTTGTCCTGTTAATTTTTTTATAATACTTGTTTTTGACATTTCTGTAAAATTTGTTTCTCCCATAATACAACATAACTTCCTATGCAATCTTGTAACTTCAAATCTGGAAGAAAGCAAGGTATCTAATTCAGTTGCAGTAAGATTTTCTCTCCCAATAAATTTTGTTAATAATCTTAAAAAAGCAGATTTACCATTCATTCCAGAACCAAGCAAAGTAAATATTCTATGTATAGTATAAGATGGTAGAAGTGCGAAGGCGAGTAATTGATATAATGTTTTTACATATTTTTCTCCAACCCATTCTTCAAAAATCCTATCCATATTTGGAGTATCAGCAAATCTTTCTGAATGGAGTTCCCAGCTTATAGGATTTGTTACAAAATATTTTTCTGATGCCTTAAATTCTTCACCTGTCCAGACATCCACTATTGTATCCTTAAATTGAACCCAAGTAGGTTTTATTGGTTGTGGTCTGTTTGCTCTGGAATATTGTTTTAATGCTTCAAGGATTTCTATTCTTTCTTTTGAAGAAACTGTGTTTATAAAAGAAAGACTTCTTACATAATTTAAAACATCTGTTTCATCAACTCTAATCCACCTAAATCTTCTTTTATTCCAAACCCACCAATTTCTACCTTCATCATAAAACATAGGTTGTATTCTCAAGATTTGTTCTGTTAAATCTTCTTTTGTTGTATAAGAAGTAACTCTTTCACAAACTGCTTGTTGAGAAGTTGCATCAAATATTTCTTTAGGTTTTACTTTTAATCCATAATTATCTTGTGCAATTTTTAGAACTTCTTTGAATTGTTCTGAAGAAAGTTTGTCTGAACAACTATGAATTATTCCGTGATTTAATGCTATTGCTTGAACGACACTTCCTCCACACCCACACCTAAAACAATACCAAACATTTTTTATGGTATTTACAGTAAAATTCATTCCTGTTTCAGAACCGTGCCATACATTAGAACCTTGATATTCATTCCCTCTTTTTTTTAAACCTGTTGTGGAAATTACATCTGTAAGGGAAATATTGTTTATATCTTCTTCATAATCATAATTCAATTTTGAGATTGGCTTTCTATCATAAATTAATTTTTGGATAATAACATCTGGAAGTTTATTCTCTTGTTTATCTGGTGCTGTTCCTTGAATTATTTTATGAATTGCTCCGTGATATTTTGATTGTTTCCAGTGTGGTCTGTTTATTACAGGAATTAATGTGCTTCCTAAATTACTCAAATCAAGAAAATCTATTGCTTCTTTTGGGATAATTTTATTTGCAAGTTCATTTTTACAATCTTTCTCTTTTCCTTCAATTAAATTTTCAATATTGCAGACATAAATATAATCTGAAGTTCCTCCGTGAGAGCAGATGCAATAATCTAATTTATGCTTTTCACAGTTTTTTGCTGTATTTCTAATAAATTCTTTCAGTTTTTCTTTAGTAACATTTTTTTGTCCTGTGCTGTCGTGAGTTTCAAATTCCATAACTAACATATTCTTAGGACATTCAATAAGAACAACATCATCTGTTAAACCATTAAAAATATATTTTTCTCTTTCAGCAGTTCTTTTTGCAGAGCATCTTTCTTTTCCATCTGCATCTAAATAAACATCTGCTTTATACGCACAAGTAATTTCTCCAATATATCTTGCATAATATTCTACTTCATCAAAATTAATTTCTTTCATCCTATTTTTTTATCACTCTTTTTAAAATTGCAATCTGGGCATAATGCTTGAAGATTAGAAAGCTCGTTAATATTTTCTTTTCCTCTTGGATAATTTTCTCTTTTTGAATATGGATAGATATGGTCTATGTGTGCAATTTTTCCTTCCCAATCTGAATGAGAATTATATTTTAATCTTTCTCCACAAATGTTACACTTCCATTTTTGCCTTTTTAAGGTTTCATATCTCATTTCTTTAGTAATTATTCTTGCTATGTTTTCTTCATAATCTTCTTCCAAATAATCTTCTTCTTCATATTTTTGTTTTCCAAAAAAGTTTTCTTTTTCCCACATTTCTACAAAATTTTTTGAGTTTAGTATTAACCATTTAATTATCTCTTTGCTTCCCCATCCACCAAATTCTTCTATATTTTCATTATAATTTTTATCTTTTGCAAAAAAGCAAGTTCCTTTCCAGCAATCAAAGTGTTTTTCAATCCCTTTTGGGAGATAATCTTCAAATAATTTTAATATGTTTTCATTATGTTTTGTAATCGGTTCATTATCTTGTGAATGTGTCTTGCTCATATCAAAACCAGCATAAGGAATGTCTGCAAGGTCTGTTGTAAGCTTTGAAGAATTTAATCTATTTGATATTTCCCCCATTAAAGTATCTTTTAATATTATTTTTTCTCTAATTTCCATAATTTTCTCCTCCCTTTTCTTCTTAGGGAATTTATCAATCTGTTTTTCTTTTTAAGCATTTATGCTAAAGAATATTGATTATTTCTTGCATAGAATTATCATAAAATGATAAAATAAAGCTGTAACTTTTTGGAAGTTTGTTTTGTTGTAATTGTATAATTACAACAAACAAAAGGTTTATAAAATATTTAATTTTTGAAAAGAAGGTAGTTATTTCGTTTTGTTGTCGTCAAAATACAATTCGTAATTTACTCAATAGGAACTGCAATCTGCTATATAGGTTGCAGTTCCCATTCCATAAGATTTATAAACCACCAACTATAATAGTTGGTTATGGATTTCGGAATGGAGAAAGAACAAGATTTTAACTGGGTATTACCTCAAGACATAGTTGAAACTGTTTTTGATTGTAAAGGTGAAGAATACCTAAAAAACTTCCAAATGATAAAGAAAATAATTTCTAATCAATTTTCAAATTCAATTTCTAAAGGTATAAGAGGGTTTATTCTGCACGGAATTGCTGGAACAGGAAAGACAACTCTTGCAAAAGTAACTTCCAAATCTTTGAACCTTCCTTTACTTTTTGTTGATGGTTCTGATGTTGCACATTATCTTTATGGTGAAAGTGAGCAGAGAGTTAAAAAGATATTCGCTGAAGCGAGTAAAAAGAAATCTATCATTTTAATTGATGATGCAGAAAGTGTATTTCCAGATAGGGAGTGGGCTAAAGGGCAATCTTGGCATAATTCACAGAATAATATGTTACTTCATACTTTAGATAATTTAGACACTTCAAAGACAATAGTTATTATGACCACAAACAAATATAATCTACTTGATAGTGCTTTGAAAGACAGATTATATCCTATTGAATTTTTACCTCCAACACAGGATATTCTTATTGAAATTGCTGAAAAGAAGTGTGAAGAATTGGCTTTAGATAGTAAAAAAATAATTGAAGAACTAAAGACCAAAAATTTTGTAAGCATTAGAGATATTGAAAAATTTATAATTGAAAAATATATTGGAGGATTAAAATGATTAAAGACTATGGAGAAGAAGCTGTTGAATATATTGATGAATTAAGTAAAAAATTAAATGAGGAACAAGAAGATGAAAAAGTTATACTCTGAAGAAGATTATATGCAGAAAAAACTCAAGGAAGGAAGATACTTGATTGTTTATTGTATGACAGATAAGTCAGCACATTTTTTATATAGATTGTTTAGAGGAAATGATAGTCACAAAAAGAAAGGAAACCCAGATATTTTTTTCTTTAAATCTATAAGCAACCAAAAGAGAGCTGGAGCAGTTAAGTTCTTTAAGAATTGTCCTAAAACTTGGTTGGTTCTCGCAGGAGCTTTTAAAAGATACGGAGATGATATAATGGTTTGGGGTTCAAACAGAATTTATAATTTCCACCTTCCAAATCAACTTCAATTATTAAAAGAAGTCCAAACATTTAAGATTATTAATAGTCCAGAGTTCAAGAATGTGGATGAAAACTTGAATAATATACAAACAAGGGAGGTGTTGAGGATAAGTTAATAAAACCTATCCTCTATTTTTACAAATGGTTAATTATCTTATTGTTAGGTCTTTGACAGCAAAAATGTCAAAATTATTATATCAAAATGAAAAGAAACATCCAGAGTTTATTGCGATAGAAATTTTTCGTCAAAAGAAACAAAATTATTCAGATGCAATTAAGTTCTATAAGGATAATGGTTTGGTATTAACTTATCTTGTTGGATTAAGGGAGAAATATCCAAATGATTTAGAAATTTATGGTGCATCAAAACTTTTTAATGTTCATATTCCAAGCATAATTAAAAAAGGTGGAAAGTGGTTAGCACAGAATAACCATAATAATTTTAAGTTTGTTGCAAAAAATATTGGAACAACAAATGAGGAATTAGAAAAAATACAATTAGGAACAAAAATTCCAAATCACGAAGTAAATGAAGAACTTGCAGAAGAAAAGCAAAAAAGAAAACATTTATAAACCCACTATAATACTATACCACTATGGAAAATAAAAAACCAACAGAAAAAGAAATTCCAGATTTTGTAACTGAAATGATTTCTAAAATAAAAACTTCCAAATTATCTTCTAATAATGTTCTTGATATGCTGGAGGAAAAATTCAAATGAATATGGATATTAAAATAGGAAAAATTTCTGGTATTCAGAGTGAGAGTATTTCTCTTTCTGAAGGTCTTAATGTTATTCAAGCTCCAAATGCAATAGGTAAAACTTCTATTGTTAATGCTTTGAAAATTACTACTTTGCCAGATAAGGAATTGAAACTTCATCCAGAGTTCTTAAATGATAGTGCTAATGATGGTTTTGTTGCTGTTGAGTTTGAAAAAATAAAAGATGATAGGAAAATAAGAAGATATGGGAAGGAACTTGCTGTTGTTGGTAATCCTTTATTTAATAGTAATGGGAAATCAGAGCTTTTATTTGCAGACCCAGATAATGAAATAATTCACGAAACAATAAAGGGCAATAGTATTGAACCTTTTATTGAGAGATTTTCTAATGTTGCTGAATATAAAAAATTAAATTCAGAGGTTGTTGAAGATACTATTGACAAGCTAAAGGCATTTTATGATGAAGATGCAGAAGCAGTTTCAAAAATAAAATCTACAGAAAAAGAAATTGGTAATGTTACTGCTGAAAGAGAAAAATTACTTAATGAAAGAAAGAAAGTTAATGTTCTATATGAGAGAGAAAAAACTCAAATAAAAGATAGTGGGAAAATAGAAATTTTAAATAAAAGTAAAAACGAGTTGCTTGAAGATGTTGCAAGATTAAAGCAGGGTCTTAAAAGTAAGGCAAAAGAATTACCTTTGTTAGAAAGTGAATTAAAGGATAATGAAAAGACAAGAACAGAATATAATAAAAATAAATCTAAAGTAGAAGCTGAACAAGAAGGATTAGCAAAGGAAATTGGAAGATATGAAGCAATCCAAGAAGATTTGCAAAATGATATTAACAAACTTGATGATAACCTTGATATTTTAGATAAAATAGATAAAAATACTGATTGGGTAAAAACAAAAAATTGTTTTGTATGTGGAAGACCCATTACAAGTTCTGTAAAGAATGCTTGGCAAAAACATTTAGAAACTGAAAGAAAGAAAGTTAATGCTGATTTATTAAAAACAGAAAATAAGTTAAAAGAAATGAATAATAGGTCAGAAGATATACAAGATGAATTGAATAATATAAATGAAATTAATGATACAATAAACAAAACAAATTTGAGAATTGCAGAATTAGAAAGTGGAATAAAATCTGATACAAAAGATATTGAAGCAAAAGAAAAAGCAGTAGAGAAATTCAAAGAAGATATAAAAAATCTTGAAAAACAAATTAATCCAGAAACTTTAAAAATATTAAGACAAAAAGGAACTCTTGATGAAAATATTGGGGAGATGAATGGAAAATTAAAGGATTTGGAAGAAAATTTGAAAGAGTTCTCTGAACAAGAAAAAACAGCTATTGTTCTCAAAAGAAAGATTGAATTTATGTCACAAGTAAAAGAGTTCATAAAGAGAAAGATAATTGAAATGAAAGATGGAGTAAAGAATAAGTTTAATTTAAGAATAAAAGAAGTTTATTCTGTTCTTGACTTTAAAAATTTTGACAGTGTTTCAATAAATGATAGTTATAGAATTGAAGTTGTTAGAAAAGGAAAGCAACAGGAGCTAAATAGATTATCAACATCAGAGAGAGTTACTCTTGGTGTGGTTGTTATGTTAGCTGGTAAGGAAGAGTATCTCCCAGATTTCCCCTTCTTTGTTCTTGATGAAGTAACAACTGCTTATGACCCCTTGAGGTTTAAGAAAATTATAGATTATATTGTCCAGAAAACAAAGACAAAATATGTTGTTGTAACAGCATTTAGTCCAACTGGAGATAAAATTAAAATACAAAGGAGCATTTAATGGTTAAGCAAATTAATGTCTTTTTAGATGATGATGAGCATAAGAGAATTATGGAAGTAAAGGGTGATATGACTTGGAAAGAATTTTTTGTTCTTTTAAGTGAAATTGCTCTTGATAAAAAGCTTGTTGAAAAGAAAAAGAAAGAGATGAAAGATAAAAAATAGTAATAGGAATATAAAATATGTTAATGAAACCAATACACGGTGCAGGAGATGTTTTTTTCAAATCACAAATGAAAGCAATCCTTCCAGCATTTAAAGAAATAATGAAGAAAAATGAACCAAACAATTTGAAAGGGTTACAATCTCTTGCAGTTCTTATGGGTGGAAATAATGCTTTGACTAATGGTTCTGGGGTTTTATCACAAATTATTCTTGATACTATGAAATTTTATGATGCAAAGAAACCTATGCCTATACTTAGATTAAGAAATATTCTTGATGCTTTTAAGGGTAAATTCAGTGAGCATAGAATGTTAGATATGATTAGGGGGATGGAGCTTTATGGTCTTGTAAAAATTACTTATGAAGAAAATTTAAATCCTAAATATCAGATGCACCCAGATTATACAAGAATACAATTAAATGATATGTGGAAGAGATACTTAACCAGATATAAAGTTCTTTCCAAAGAAGAAGTTCTTTTTACAGAAAGTATTAGTAGATTAATATGGGCTTCTATTCTTGCAAGTAGTGATGAAGCAAGTGGAGTTAGAACTTTTAAGGTTTTGACAATTATTCTTGATAATGCTAATTCAAATAGAGAATTATCTATTGATGAGTGTGAAAGATTTTGCTATCAGATAGGGGTTGGAACTTTTGCTCAACTTAGAAGTAAGAATTTCCAGATGACAGAGGAAATTAGATTTTTTGATGAGGTGGGAAGTGATAAAATAAAATTAAATAAAAATGTTGTTAATGTTTGGAATAAATATATTCTTCCTATGTCACAAGAAATTATGAGAAAACAAGGAATTAATATTTAGGAAGGAGAAACATTTATAAATAAAGACTATCTATATTTTTCTATGGCACAAATATTAGTCCAGAAACAAAAGAAGGAACAAGTTAAGAAAGAAAAACCTATTCAGAGATTTAAATATCAAGGTGAAAAATATAAGGTTGGGGGTGTAATAACTCCAAGTGTAATCAAAGAGATTGTAAGTGTTCAAAAATCTCAAGGTTTAACCCCATACAATTTAGTTGAAAGGGCAAAGAATAAACAAAGCTCTTTGCATAATCTTTTTGAATGGAATGATACAGAAGCAGGAAAAAAATATAGATTATTTCAAGCCACAAGTATTATTAATTATATTGAAGTTGAAGTTAAAGGGGATTTATTTCCAAGATATGAAAGTGTTACAATAGTTAATGGTGGTGGGAAATTAAAAAGAGAGTATTATGATAATAAGCAAATTATTTCTAATGAAGATTTAAGAAAGCAAATGGTGCAATCTGCACTCTCACATCTTGAAGGATGGAAAGTTAAGTTCCAGTATTATAATGAATTAAAGCCAATTGTTGTTTCTATAAATACAACAAAAGAAAAGTTAGAGAAAAAATGGCAGAAAAAGAGATAGATAAATTCTTAGAAAAGTTAGGAGAGCTTTGGAAAAAGCATCCAGACCAGAGATTTGGGCAACTCTTATTCAATTATACAAGATTTGGAACAAGATTAGAAATTGGTCAAATAATAGACCCTTTTCATTACCAAGATAAAGATATTTTATCTGATATTCAAAAATCAATAGAAGGAGGTAAAGATAAATGATAAATAAATTAGCAAAGCAAAGATTAATTCAAGCTAAGGAAATAAAATCTTCAAAAAAGAAAGAAGTAAAACAACCTCAAAAAGAAGAAGTTACTGTTAAGGAATTGAAACTTTCAGTAATTAAGGTAAAGATAATTGGAAAATCTCCTTATATTCCAGAACCTATGGATATGTCAGTTTTGGAACTTTACGATTTGAAAAAGTCAAATCAAACTTATGAAAAATCTACAGAAAGTGCAGATGACAAAGCAAAGAAAAAATTCTATTACACAGAAGATGGAAGGTATGGAATACCAGTTCGTCAGTTCTATAACAGTATGAGAAATGCAAGTTCATATCTTTTTGATAGACACGAAGGTGGAAAAAGAAATATTACTGAAGGAATTAATATTTCTGGTTACATTATTCCATTAAAGTATGGAAAATTAACTAAAGCAATTCACTGGGGAAGACAAGCAGGAATGTCTAAAGCTCCTATGAAGATTGTTAGAAATTTATTCCACGATTGGTCTTGTGAATTAGAAATAGAATTTAACCAAGCTCAATTATCAGCAGAACAAATAATTAATGTTTTGAAATGGGCAGGATTTTATATTGGTGTCGGAGCTTTCAGAAAAGAAAAAACTGGAAACTACGGTGCTTTTACAGTAAAACTTTAATTATATTTAGTAGTGCAGTGGAGAACATAACAGAGTAGGAAGTTAAAGCATAGATAGTTACGGAAAAGTAGTTTGCTGTTAATCTTTAAACAGCTTCATATTTAAGGAAATGCGTAGTGTGGTTTTGATAAGTTTAGCACAGAAAGGTTGGGTTGAGAAAAGTAAAGTAGTTTGTTGTTAATCTTCAAACAACATTATAGTCAATAGAGAAGGTTTGTGTTGAGAGGTTTGGAGAAGTTCAGAGAAGAAAAGTAGTTTTCCGTTAATCTTCAAACGG
>Ga0182027_10013714_pt1 | contig 11268 bp, 9 predicted proteins | sample 712E1DmetaG_FD_121300 | JGI IMG/M metagenome (GOLD analysis project Ga0182027, IMG submission 121300) | Permafrost microbial communities from Stordalen Mire, Sweden - 712E1D metaG (Illumina Assembly) | ecosystem: Environmental > Terrestrial > Soil > Wetlands > Permafrost | place: Sweden...
CATTTCATTTCCTCCTCGCCCATCTTCCCATAGCCGTTGTACCTTTAAATGCCATGTTTTTTTCTTCCCTTGGCGGGTCCAGACACTTCCCAACGAAGTGTGTAGACACCTTATATTGATTGTACAACCAATCCTTCGGTTGCGCTCGATTCCGAGCTTACGATATTTTTAGGTTTATGGGAATCGCCGGAGTGAGGAAGAAAAATGGGGGCGCTGAAAAAGGCCTGAAAACATTCGGAGACCGCCATATGTGGCGATCTCCGAATTTATTTTTTCAATGAGTGGCAGCGGAACGGCAATGCACCCTGCTTTTGGGACAGTCCGTACCAACAATCGGTATCAGAAGCAGGCTGCATTTCCTGCTCTCTAATCACTATTCTCTACTCTTTACTGTTTACTCACCATTCAACCCGGTAATGCCCTCGCGCAGGGCATACAGGGCGGCCTGGGTGCGGTTGGCCAACTGGAGTTTATCCAGGATGCTGCTGACATATTTGGCGATGGTGCGTTCGTTGACCACCAGGTTTTCGGCAATTTCCTGGTTGCTGAGGCCGCGCGCGATCAGGCGGATGGTTTCCAGTTCGCGGCGGGTAAGCGGGTCGGCCGTGTATTTTAACTCAGTTGGATGGTTGATCTCCTGGATCAGCTTGACAGCAATGGAAGGCTGCAAGGAAGCCCGACCTTCATTTACATCGCGGATGGCCTGCATTAACTGGTCGCGTGTGGCATCCTTAAGAATATAGCCCAACGCTCCGGCCTTGATGGCCTGATAGACCAGGTCGTTCTCGGGGAAGCCGGTCACCACCAGGATGTTTGTGTTCGGCGCAAATTCCTTGATCTTCGGGATGGTGGCAAGTCCATCCTGGTTGGGCATCTTCATATCCAGCAAGACCACATCCGGCTTTTCTTTCCTGATGATCTCCATGGCCTGGATACCATCGCCGGCCTTACCAATCACTTCAACATCCGGATAAGTGGCCAGAATGGCTGCGAGGCCCTCCCGAACGATGGTTTGATCATCCACAACAAGTAAACGGATTTTTTTCATTGTTTTCTCTTTGTCCTGGTTACAAGCGGAATTTTGTTTTCATCCACTGATGCAATTACTTTTGTCCCTTTTCCGGGGGCCGAGCGGATGGTAAGTTTACCATCCACCATGGAAAGCCTCTCCTGCATACCCCTTAATCCCATGCCGCCGTTGCCGAGGGCCTTGGTGTCGAAACCACAGCCATCATCCACCACTTCGAGGATAACCGCAGACTTGCGCCGCTTGAGCAGGATCGTCACGGATTTGGCTTCGGCATATTTCATGATATTGTTCAATGCCTCCACAGCAATATTATATAAAACAGTTTCTTTTTCCAGTGACAGATAGATGTTTTCATCGGCAAGCACCCGGGCTTTCATGTTGGCCCGCCCCTCCACTGCATTCAAGCGTTCGTTCAGAGCGGCCACCAATCCTTTATGTTCCAGGTCGACCGGCTTCATCTGGAAGATGAAAAGGCGCATCTCCTTAAGGGTCTGGCGGGCGCTTTCGCCAATCTGGGCCAGATCCTCCGCTGTTATGGTCGAGCCGTTTTCCAGCCTGGCCTGGGCAGTCTCGGTTAATAACACCACCCCATACAGTTTCTGGGAGATGGAATCGTGCAAATCCCTGCCCAGGCTGCGGCGTTCCTCCTGTGCCAGCGCCTGCTTGCGCTTGCGGTCATTACGAATGAAGGAAGCCAATTCCTCGGCCACAATCGCCAGGCGTGTCATCGCGCCGTTCCCAAATGCGGGCATGTCCTCCTTCTTGACCAGGCAAATCACGCCCAAGACATGCTCGCCAGCCATCAAAGGCTGCATGAGCATGGATTTGACACCCGATTGTTGCATGCCAGGCGGGAAGCGCACATCGGCGCAGACATCCGGAGCGAAGAATGGATCCGACTGTTGAAGGACGCCTGTCAAAATCCGGGCAACTTGAGGAGATGCAGAGAGATGCTCAAGCTCATTGCGGGCCACCCCATGGTGCGCCGCCAGATAAAACTTGGGAGGTCCGGCTTTCGAGCCGGCTTCTTCCTGCAGGAAAACCATGCCAGCCTGGCTGCGAAATGCGTACACAATCTGGGAAATGGATGCCGTCAGAAAATCGCTCTGATTTACAGTGCGGAAGGCCGTATCAGAAATGGAATGCAGTAGCACGAACATTTCGTCGCGTGCTAGTTGGCGGGAATTATCCACCCTCCTGCGTTCGGCAATATCGCGCCACAAGACCACCCTGCCGATCTGTTGTCCGCCTGGGTGGGTCAGTGGCAGGACGCGTACAGAAAGATAGCGCAATTCCCCGTTTATATTAATGCTGCCTTGAAATTCCTGGTTCAGCTTGGGCCAGTTCTGTAAGAGATCTTCCGCCGGTTTGCCGAAAGTGCTTTCACGAGTAACCCCCAGGAGCACTTCTGCAACCGGGTTGAGATCCACAATCCGGTTATTCAAATCCAATACCATCCAACCTTCGCTCATGCTTTCAATAACCATATCGCGGGCGATGGGAACGATATCCATCAACTTGTAGCGGTGGATACTGTATAGCAGCAAACCGCCCGTTATGACAAAGGAGGCCAGCGGCAGTTGCAGGTTAAGGTTAAATGTCAATACTACCAGGCTGATAATTTTGGTCAGGATGGGGATAAAAACGGCAATGACGATCGTGATGGACTGGAGCATGTATTGCCGGGGCTTGTTGAAAAAAGTCTGGGTTAACAGGATCAGCGCAAGGATCATCAAGCCATCGGAATAAGAAGCGTTTATCCAGTACCATGGGCTGGAGTTGGTTAAAATGCCGGTGTTGGTAACCTGCCAGCGATTCGTCCAGAGCAACACCTGCGTGGCGAGGGGTTCCAGGCACAAAACCAGGAGACCCCACCGGTTCAACCATTCTTCGTGGCTGGTGTAGGCAATAATGAATGTCAATAAAGCTGTCGCTGTGATGGTTGCACTGAGGGTGGCCAGCGCCAGCCAGAAGCGATCATTCGATTGCAAATGATAAATTGTTGTATAAAGGAGAATTCCATACGCGCAAGCCCAGATGATCAAGCCAATCGAAAAAAACACCAAGCTGGCGGCCCCGCGGATTTTGCGCTGCCGCAGAACCAATAATAGAATGCCGACTGCAACCCCAATGATTGGTAATACTAAACCAGTTGCCATGCCCAGGTCGCTTTCTGAAGAATTATTCCCGGAAGAAAATTATCCCATCTTCCAAATGGAACGCAAACGCGTACCACAATGCAGCCCTGCCGGTTACTTATAAAGTTTATTTACATTTTTCGTGCTATTTGTGAATCAACTGCTTTTGCTCTTCAGCCAAAGCATTCTTTCCCAGCCACCGATAACATGCCTCCAGCGCGGAGCTTACCGAGGGGTTTTGCGGATCGAGCTGGAGAGCCCGCTTGTATGCAATTATAGCATCGGAGTAGCGCTCTTCGACATGGTAAAAATGCCCAAGATTGCTCCACAAATCCGCTTTTCGTGGATCAAGACGAACAGCTTTCCGGCAGGCCCGCACTGCCTGCAGCGGGTGGTCCATATCCAGATAGACCAGCCCCAGTTTTCCCCAAATTTCAGCCAGCCACGCTATGTCGTTCAACTGGCGGGCAATTTCCTTGCCTAGCTGCAAGCTTCGGATGGAGCGATCGTAGGCCTTTTTAGCACGGTACAGGCCAGCCAGCCTGAAAAGCAATTCGAGCTGCTCTGTGCGGGAACCAGCGCCTTCCGGGAGCTTGGCTAGGCGGACCTCGTGCAATCCGATCTGTTCCTCAAGATCGTCTGTCTGCACCGCCCAGCCCCATGTACTTGCAGATAATTCAAGCGGGTCCGGAGTGTCATAAAATTCCACCACCCGGTGACGGAAGGCCCAGAAATCCGGGGCATGCCGGGAGAGCGCCATGGCCTCGTCATCATTCAGCCAGATGACCACCCGGATGGCATAATCCACGAAATACTCCCGGCGGATGTTGAGGGCGCGATAGGCATTGGCACCTTCCTCCCCGCCGCCGCGCGCCAAGCCGGTAACCGAGAAGACCAAGCGCTCCCGCCCGGGATGTTGGGAAAGCAGCAGGGGGATGTCAAAGCGGCTTGCATCCACGCAAAATGGGACCAGCAGCTGTCCATTTTCCACCAGGCGCTTTTCCAGCGCCTGCTCCGCTCTCTGCCGAACGGATTCCAATTGATAGAAAACCAACAATATGGAAGGCCGCTGGTGTTGGGATGCGAACTCAAGTTCTCCGTAGAGCAGATCAATGCGCTCTTCGAAGGACTCGCTCTGTCCGGGCTTATTTTGGTCAGATTCGCTTGGCATGGTTTTTTAGACGGGCAATGGCAGGTTCCCTGTGTACTTTCATTATACTCTGGGGCATATTGCCATCCCCATCAATCTGACCATGGAATCATAAGACTATCCGAATATTTAATATACAATAGGCCTGTGAACAAAAACTCAGCCATTTCCCGGTTTGTCTGGTACCTGTTCGGACTAATGCTCCTGCTGGGTACAGCAACCTGCAGCGCATCCTCGCCGGTCAACCGCCCGTGGGTCCAGGCCGATCTGCGCGTCCTCGGCCAGAAGACTTCCGCCAGCCCCGCCACCGATATTCTGGCGGTATACACCCGCACCACCGATCTGAGCGTGGATATCCGGGTGGATCTGCTGGACATAAACCCCGGCGATAATTTCAACCTCAAAATTGTCCTGTGGGACAACCGGGATTTTATTAATACGCCCCTGACGGTTGACATACCATCCAACAGTGCCGACCAGATCAGCGGGATCCAGCCCGGAAAACCGGCCATCTGGCCGCGCGTTGTGCAGGATTTCGATTTGGATACCGTCACGGTTTCCATCAACCGGGCCTTCATCGGTGAGCGCTACCGGCTGGATGTTTCATCGTATACAACCGACCCGTTAAGGTTGGCTGACCAGATTGAGAACGTCCGGTCGGATGGCGCGCCGCCAAGCGAAAATGCACGCATCCTGATGGCGTTCTGGAATGTCTTCCCGGCCACCACCCCGACCCAGGCCCTGCGCGATTGGGATGGGGCGCACGCCGGCCCGCTGGGCTCACGCCACGGGCTGAGGTACGTTCTGGCAGCCGCCAAACAATTTCACTTTCCCATGGCACTGCTCGATCTCAAGAACCCTGCCAGCCTGGCAGCCTTGAGTTACATGGGGGATATTCCGGAAATCCAGGCGCTTTACGATGGCGGCTTGCTGATCCTGCCGGATGTGGCATTTGGCGAACCTGCCACGCCCTCGCTGGGATTAAGCGGCCGCGCGGCGGCCGGATTCAGACTGCCCGCCAGCCCGTTCGTTTACGCGCTCTCCGCAGACCCATTGGCGAAAGTAAACCAGACCGCGCTGGCCGGTTACCGGGCCCAGTTCCTGCCTTTGCCGGATGACACCCATCTGGCCAAAGCGGACGGGCGGCTGCTTATCCCGCTGCCAGCAGCAGACGCCATCCAGGCCACCCAGGAAGGCCCCACCCTGGAGGTGCGGCGCGCCCTGATTGCTACGGCGCTCTCGCCCGACCCGGCCGACCTGGTAGTGCTGGGCGGCAGCCTGCCTCAATCCACCTGGGGAGACCCGGATATGGCTGGTCCCACTTTTGCATGGATTGCCGGCCACCCATGGATCCACCCGCTGCCAATCCCAGAAATATTGGCCTTCCCAAGTCGGGTGCAGCCGATCCCCCCTTTGCCAGCGGCGCCGGCTAAGGGCAGCCAAGCCTGGTTGCAGGCTTTGCAATCCGCCCCCCAGAATGCCGCCAGCCTGTCGGCCTGGCAGGCCTATCTGACACTGACCCCCTTCACCCCCGATACGCAATTACAGGCATTGGGCCGCGTCTACCTCGGCCAGGTGGGTGAGCTGCTGGCAGCCGCTCAATGGGCCAATGCGCCATATGCGCGCGCCGATTGCGGAGTGAATTTGAATGGGGATGGAAGCCCTGAATGCATCCTGGCAAACCAGCAATACTTTGCCATTTTCGAGATCAAGGGAGCCCGGTTGACGCAATTCTTCTATCTGGATGGTAATGGACCACACCAACTGGTCGGGTCGTCCGCACAGTTTGCAATCGGCTTGAGCGATCCATCCGAATGGCATGTGGAGACCGGCGAGGCCGCCGACCCGAGTGTAATACCGGGCGCCTTCACGGATGGTACGGATACCTGGACAGCCTACATCCCCACCGTTGATGCGGATGGGATCATCTTCAAAAGCACGGATGGCCGTCTGGTCAAAACATACCAATTGACCGACCATGGAATAAAAGTTCAATACCAGGCACCCGGGCAAGTGAGCACCCAGATCCCGCTTATAGTGGACCCAAACAGGTATTATTCCGGCCCGACGCAGTATCGGGCCACGCTGACGCCGCATACCTGGACGTGGAGCCTGGTGGGAGCTGGCAGTGTTGAGGTCAGCAGCGATGCGACCCTGGCGGCGGATGGTTTTATCTCTGCGACACCTTTTCTCACCTTATCCGAAGATCCCAATCTGGAATATCCGAAAGGCGATTATTTGCCGTTCCCGATGTCGCTGGTAAGCATTCAGGGTAGCGGGAATTTTAGCGTGCAGATAAACCACAAATGAAGAATTGCACAATCGCGTTGTTTATGGTAAAGTTTGTTTAGATTGCTTCTCTTTTCAATATATTGAGTAGGATGTCGCCGGAAAAGTACGTCAGTACAAGAAAATCCTATTTGGGAGCAAGCCATGGAAAAACGAGAGATTCCCGATATCATTGTCAGCAGACTCCCGGTTTACCTGCGGGCCCTGCGCAGGATGCAAGCCCAAAATCAGCAGAACACCTCTTCACAGGAATTGGGCGAGCAGGTGGGCATCTCGGCAGCGCAAATCCGCAAGGACCTTTCGCAATTCGGGGAATTTGGCAAACAAGGCACCGGCTATAACATTGTTTTTTTGATCGGCAAATTGTGTGAAATCCTGCGAGTGGAACATGTTTGGAATGTAGCCCTGGTAGGGATGGGTGATATGGGGCATGCCCTGGCGCGCTACCAGGGTTTTCATGACCGCGGTTTTCGGGTGGCGGTGGTCTTTGATAATGACCCGGCGAAGGTCGGAATGAAGGTGGGTGAATTCGAGATCCAGAATACGAATGAGATGGTACAGGCCATCAGGGAAGCCGGGATCAAGGTGGCGATGGTGTGCGTGCCGGCCTCCGTGGCACAGGCGGTCACCAATCAACTGGTGGAGGCGGGGGTCAAAGCCATCTTGAATTATGCACCCATCAGCCTGAGCGTTCCGGTGGGGGTAAAGGTGCAATACCTGGATCCATCCATCGGCCTGCAGAGAATGACATATTACCTGGATTAATTAATAAATCAAGAGGAAGTAAAAAAAAATGAGGGTGTGCAGCTGCGCAGCGTACTCTCATTTTTTAGTTCTTGGAGAATTTAAGAGACTGGCACTGCCACGAAGCCCAGCCCATTCGGGCCGACATGCGTGCCAATGGCAGTGGTGACATTGACCAGCAATGGGGGCACCGCCACTTTTGACCTGACACGCTCCAATAACTGCCAGGCAGCCGATTCGGCATTGGTATGCAGTACCGCCAGTCGCTCCAGTTTTCCCCAGGAATTGAGCATCTCGACCAGGCGCTCCACACCTTGCAGGCGTGTGCGCGCCTGTCCCAGCCGTTGGACAATACCATAGCGGAGTCCGATCAACGGTTGCAGCCGCAACGCCGCACCGAGCATGGCAGCCGCCCAGGAAACCCGCCCGCTGCGGCGAACGTATTCGATGGTTTCAAGGAGCGCTGTCAGCCGCACGCGCTTGCGGACACTTTCCACCAGGCTCAACATAGCCTGCGGCGCGGACCCCTGTGCGGCGGCTTCGGCTGCCAGAATAACCTGGTAACCCAGGCCAAGGGAAAGCTGCCCGCTATCCACAACGGTTACGCGCGGGCCGAAGTCCTGCGCGGCCAGCCGGGCGGCGTTGTAAATGCCGCTCAACGCGTTTGGCGGGTGGATGGAGAAAACCGATTCTGCTCCGGCCATTAACAATTTCTCGTAGCGTTGCTGAAATGAACCAACCGAGGGGGAGGAAGTGGTTGGCAGTTGGCGTAGACCCGGCAGGCAGGTGTAGAACTCTTCCCGGCTGATCTCCAGGCCATCGGCATAACTCTTGCCGTTAATATTGACGAGCACCGGAACGATCTCAATGCCATACTGTCCGGCCAGGGCAGCGGGAATATCGGAAGTGCTGTCGGTGACAAAACCTGTTTTCATCTACGCCTTCGTTCCGGCGACTCCAATACCACCAGGCTGATGCTGCGCGGACCAAACAGGGCTGCCAGATGCGGCTGGATGGGGTGTTCGCTGAAAAGCGTTTCGGGGAAAGTTTCCTCGACAAACTGGCGCAAAGGGCTGGTTCTCAGGCTGCCGCGACCGGTACTGTTGATCAGAGCAATCTGCGCTGGCGCTTCGAACTCACCCATAAAATCCTGGAAAGCCTCAAACAGGTGGCGGGGCGTGCGAACCTTTTCCATGGGGACCAGGCGCCCATCCTCAAAAGTAAAAATGGGCAAAATCCCCATCATCTCGCCGACCAACGCCTGGGCATAATCCATATGGCCGGACACGGCCAGGTTGGTCAGTTCCGGGATGCACAGTAACAGGTAGACACGCGGGAGGCTGGCCCGCAAAACCCGGTCGATCTCTTTCAGCGAGGCGCCTCGAGAGGCAGCCTCGGCGGCAATCTGGACGAGCAACCCCAACCCGATGGCAGTAGTCTGGCTGTCGATCACTTCCACGGGCACACCGTTACTGTATTGTTCTGCGGCGGCCAGGGCGTGACTCATGGTGGGATTGAACAAAGCCGAAAGCGTGAGCACTATGATCGATTCGTAATCGCGGCTCAAGCGGGCATAATATCGGACAAAATCCTGAATTGAGGGAGGAATTAACCGTCTCTGGATACCCTCCCCTCCCGGCAGAGATCGGCCTTCCTGGCGCTCGACATCCTGGAGATCGAACGGGATAACGTGCACACGCTCATACCCCGGGAACCTGGCCAGCGTGAACTGGGCCGTGCTATCAGTAAGGATGCAGACGTTGGGCATGGTTGGCTTTGGGCCAAGTACAGGTCACCCTGGCCAGGGATTGGATCATTCCACGGAAAGGATAAACTGGTAGTGCGGTTGGCCGCCGTCTTGCAGTTCCACTTCCTGGGAGGGATAGGCAGCCCGGATCACGTCCACGATCCGGTTGGCTTCGGTTGAAGACATATCCTCGCCATAAAAAAGCGTGATAAGTTCGCGCTCGGTAGTCCCGGCCTTTTCCAACCCACCCAGGCAGGCTGCCTCAACCGAAACCGTCGAGACCGCAAGTTTTCCATTCACCAGCGCAATTACCTGCCCTTGTTCCACCGAGACACCATCTATCTCCACCGTGCGCGTGGCGGTGGTGATTTCAATCGTGATCACATCCTCAATGGATTTGGCCATCCTGGCAACTACAGCATCCAGATCGCCATCCGGGTTCAGGTGCATCATGGCAGCCAGTCCCTGTGGAACGGTCCGGCTGGGAATAATATGCACGTTTTTAACAGTTACATCCTTGGCCTGTTGTGCGGCCAGGATGATGTTCTTGTTATTCGGCAAAAGGATGATCTTATCCGTCGGCAAATTTTCGAAGGCATCCAGGATATCTTTCGTGGAGGAATTCATCGTCTGGCCTCCCTCAACGATGGCGGCCACTCCCAGGCTGGCGAAAACACGCGAAATACCACGCCCGGGTGAGACGGTTACTACTGCGATCTGGCCCGGCTCAATATTGGCCAGATCGATATGCGCCCCAGCAGTTTTTTTGCCGATAACCTCCATCTGGGCCAGCAGGTTTTCCATGGCAATCTTGGTAACCGTGCCAAGGCCCATGATGTAATCGGCCGGCTTGTTGCGGTTTTCTGTGGGCACGTGGATATGCATCCGGTACATGCCTTCGCCTTCGCCCACCTGGATGGATGTCCCCATGGTTTCCAATTCAGCATAGAATTTCTTTAGATCAAGTTCCTTGTCAGGCACAAAATCAACCACCACCTCGTAATCCTGGCCGGGCTCGATGTCTTCGATGGCGTTTTCCAGGTTCATGGCTGAAAGCGGCCGGACACTTGCGATGGGTGAATCCAATGGCTCTCCATAAATGTAGCGTAGCATACCTTCAAAGATGAAAAACAGGCCCTTGCCACCCGAGTCGACCACACCGGCCTGCTTGAGGACGGGCAGCAGATCAGGCGTACGTTCCACCGAAGCGCTGGCAGCCGGAACGATGCGAACAAGAATTTCGTAAGGGTCGCTGGTTTCGCGCGAGGCTTCTTCTGCGGCTGTGGCAATATCCCTGGCAACCGTCAGGATGGTGCCCTCGACCGGCCTGACAACGCCTTTATAAGCCGTGTCGCGCGCCTCGGCAAAAGCCCGCACCAGGGATGGGCCATCCAGATACTCCTGGTTGTGCAGGGCACGCGCAAAACCGCGCCATAGTTGGGAAAGAATCACGCCTGAATTTCCGCGCGCGCCCATCAATGCCCCCTGCGAGACGGCCGCGGCCATCTGGCCTACCCCATGAAAGCCGAGTCGGTTAATCTCATTGTAAGCCGATTGCATGGTCAGAACCATGTTCGTGCCGGTATCGCCATCAGGGACGGGAAAAACATTGAGCAAGTTGACCGTCTGCTGATTGGCCCGCAACCAGGTCAAACCTGCTTCGACCAGTTTCTTGAGAGTCTGCCCATCAATCGGCGTGGACTTAAAACGCTCCAGCCGCGCTTGGAAATCCGGATTCATCTATTAAATTCTCCTCATATTAATCGGGATTGCTGATGCGCAGGCCCTGAACGTGCACATTTACATTATGGAGCGGCATACCCAAAGCCTTCTCCACTTGGTAGCGCACCGCGTTGGCAACACTATCAGCCACTGATGTAATCCGGGTGCCATACTCAATAATGATATGAACATCAATATTTATCTCTTCGCCATCATAGTCCACGGAAACCCCGCGGGCCGGTTCGTGGGTGATGGTCATCGCCAGGCCTTCCACCAGGTTCTTGGGAGCCAGGCCAACCACGCCATAGGAGGTCAGCGTGGCATGATAAGCAATGGTTGCCAGGGCAATTGGTGAAATGGAAATGGTGCCCAAAGTAGTCGTTTCTTCGCCCATAGGTTTTTCCTCTTTTTTGCTACCAAACATAATCTTCTTACTTATATGATAACA
>Ga0182027_10013716_pt1 | contig 11266 bp, 12 predicted proteins | sample 712E1DmetaG_FD_121300 | JGI IMG/M metagenome (GOLD analysis project Ga0182027, IMG submission 121300) | Permafrost microbial communities from Stordalen Mire, Sweden - 712E1D metaG (Illumina Assembly) | ecosystem: Environmental > Terrestrial > Soil > Wetlands > Permafrost | place: Sweden...
CTCCCGGAAGGTTTTCTTCTACAAGTGCCGTGTTGCCGCCTTCTCGACGGAAGGTGACAGGTCGGTATGGCACAACACACATTTGCGGCCTCCTCTTGATTAAGAGGCAGTATAGCCGTATTAATTAAAGGTGCCAAGTGCTAATCATTTTTTCCGCGTCCGATGGCTTTTGTGTCCATCGGATGTTTTTATTCCTTTTCCACCACGTCAATTGTCGTTTGCTGTAGTGTTTGATTGCGTAGGACAGCTGCATCAGCATTTCATCGTAAGAAAGTTTTTTTTGCAGGTAAAGCGAAACGTATTTGTATTCCAGGCCAAAGCTTTCTAGTCGTTTCCACAACAAGCCCTGTTTGTGCAATCGGCTAACTTCTTTCGCCATGCCTTGTTTAAGCCGCTGTTTTAGCCGGGCGTCGATTTTTTTGTAAAGGATGTTTTGCGGTTGGTTGACGCCGAGCCAGAGGGGAGCGTATAGCGTATAGCGTCTAGTGTCTAGCGTGGGAACAGGCTTGCCAGTAGTCATAACAATTTCAAGAGCCCTAATAAGGCGGCGCTTGTTGTGGCGATCAATATTTTTTGCACGAACGGGATCAACTTTTTGCAGTTGTTTATAAAGATTGGCGCTCGATTTTTTTTCAAGTCTTATCCGAAGCTTTAAATTTGGTTTGACATCGGGAATTTGTTGGTGATAAACCACCGCGTCTATCCAGTGCGCGGTGCCGCCGCACAAAATAGGCAGCTTGCCGCGTTGTAAAATATCGGCGATAGACTTTGTCGCGTCGCGCTGGAACATTGCGGCGGAATATTGGCGCCGGGGGTTAATATAATCTATGCAGTGATGGGGGACGTTTTTGTAAATAAAAATTTTTCGATTGTTAAGGAATCCATCTCTCGGATGCACTCGCTCGGGATGGCTGGCAATTGGTAACGGCTTCCAATTGCCAGCCACTTTACCCGTTCCCAAATCCATCCCCTTATAAATTTGCCGGCTGTCGCAGGAAATAATTTCGCCGTTGAATTTTTTTGCCAGGCGCACGGCCAGTTCGGACTTGCCGGAAGAAGTTGGGCCGACCAACACAAGAATTTTGAATTTAGAATTATGAGGCATGAATAAAATTACCGTTTTGTTATTTTTCCGCCGGCGTATTTGGAGCCAATAAGCAAAGACCTGCCATGGATTCGCATCCGCAACCGCTTTTTTAACTCGCGTTTTTTTGCTTTGGTAATGTATTCTTCGGCCAATTTTTTTCGCATATGGGCTATGCTATAATTACAATAGCATTATATCATTAATTATAATCCTTATGAAAAGAAATCTAATTATAATTGCGATTATTTTGGTGTTGGCCGGAGGTTTATATTATATTTCCGACCGTGCCAAACAGACACAGGCGCCGGCCGCGGATGTTAACCAAATCGTCCCCCAGCAGCCCGTCCAAAGCTCTCAGCCAGTTCCATCCCCGGCGTCCAGCACCCAGCCGGACTACACCGCGCCGCAAGCCGGGGGAGGCGAGAACATTGGTTCCAATATACAGGTCACCGAAGTGGATTTTGACGGCAAGCAGTTTACTCCGGCCAAAGTCGGCATCAAGGCCGGCGATTATATTTTTTTTAAAAACAAAAGCAGCGTGAATTTTTGGCCGCTGGCCGGTTCGGCTAACACCTTGGCGGCGTATCCCAATTTTAACGCGCAAAAGCCGATTGCCCCGGGCGGGGAATACAAGTTCCAGTTTACCAAAGCGGGATCGTGGAGTTATGGCGACAACCTAACTGCCAACGCGGTCGGCGATGTGGATGTTAGCCAATAATACGTCCGGTTAAATATAAAAAAATACCCTTACGATGAGTAAGGTATCTTTTTATGTATTTCAAGAGCTTACCGGCGGTTATCGGTAAAAGCTACTTTTCACCACGCGTTATAATATTACATTAAAAACTCCCATCAACTGCCGCCCAAAAGGTTTGCTCCGACTATCCGACCTTCTGATTTTCCGACTCTCCGACCTCTCCGGACGCAGGTTTTGCCCAAAGCGCCCGAAGATGTTATAATTTTGGATATGAAATGGCAAACTTTCGGGCATAAACGGGCCAAAGAAATCTTGGAAAAGCAACTGGATTCCGCCGTTTTTCCTCATGCGTATTTGTTTACCGGTCCGGAAGGGGTAGGCAAGAAAACTTTGGCTTTGGAGTTTGCGCGCGCTGTTCTAAAAACCGATGATTTGTCTAAACATCCCGATTTTCAAATTCTGGACGCTCCGGGCGAAATAACCGTGGATTTAGCACTGGATTTTATCGGTAAACTCGGGTTTAAGCCGTTTTTTGGGGCAAAAAAAATCGCCGTCATAAATAACGCCCAAAATTTAAACCCACAAAGCGGCAACGCTTTGCTAAAAACCCTGGAAGAGCCGTCGCCCAGCACAATTATTATTTTAATCGCCGGCTCCGCCCGGCTTTTGCCCACCATTGTTTCCCGCTGCCAGGTGTTTAACTTTAATGCTTTTACCCGCGAGTTTTTGGAAGATTTTGCCGAGTCGGAAAAATTGTCTTTGAAGCCTGAAATGTTGGAATTAAGTTTTGGCAGCCCGGCTAAGCTGAAAATGCTGGCCGGAGATCCGGATTTATTTGCGGCGGAAAAGCAGGTAATAGCGCGCTACCAAAAAATCCAAAACTTAACCCTTGGGGAAAAGCTGGCGGCGATAAACGAATTTGCGGAATTTGAGGCGCCGCAACTTGCTCAGAATTTCCGGTCGTGGATGTTGTGGCAGTGGGTGCAGCTTAAAAGGCAGCCGGAAAGTTTTGGCAAGGTCCGGGCGCTCGGCGAGGCGTTTTTGGGCCTGCAAATGAACAAAAATAAAAAATTAATTTTGCAGACGCTTTTTTTAAAAATTTAATTTTAATTAATCGAATCTACGAATGTAACGAATCTCCGAATAACTACGAATTCGCTGATTCGCCTAATTCGTTGATTCGATAAATTCTATGGAAAACAAAAAATTTTTACTTTTTATCGCCTTGGCTTTACTGGCCGCCAGCTGCAACCCCTTTTCCCAAAAGCTGTCGGCGGGCGTAATTAAAACCGTTAACGGCGGGGTGGACTGGCAGTTTGCCAATTCCATCGCCAGCAGCACCACGGCGAGTTTGTCTTCTTTGGATATTTCAAAACTCGCTTTTGATCCCCAAAACCGCCAAACTTTGTTTGTCGGCAGTTATACCGGGGGAATGTACGAATCGCAGGACGCGGCCGCCAGCTGGAAAAACATCCTTTCCAAAATTGATGTTTATGATTTTGCCGTTAATCCGGTTAACTCCCAAAATATTTACGCGGCGGGTTTTTACGGCGGCAACGGGCGGGTGCTGAAAACTATGGACGGCGGGGCAAGCTGGAACCAGATTTATAACGAAGAAAGCGCCACCGATCCGGTCCGCAGCATTGCTATAAACCCAATTAATACCGGGCAGCTGGTTATAGGCATGGCCTCCGGCAACCTGATAAAAAGCTCCGACGGCGGCAACACCTGGCAACTAGTCAGGAGTTTTACGGACCAGATTAACCGCGTCTTATGGCAGAACAATAATATTTATGTATTGTTTAAGACCAAGGGTTTGTTTGTTTCGGCCGACTTAGGAGTCAGCTTTACCGAAGTATCCGCGTCTTTAAGCAAAACCTATAATTTGGGCTCGGCATCCTACAGCGTAAGCCCCATAGACAGCTTTAGCCAGGTTTATGTAGATTTTACTTCCCCGGCCTTAATTTACCTGACTACCGATAAGGGCCTGTACAAAACCGTTGACGGAGGTAATACATGGTCTAATGTAAACCTGCCGGTACAGACTTCCACGGGCAGCGCGCGCGCCATAGCGGTGGCCCAAAGCAGCAGCAACACGGTTATGGCCAGCGTGGGCTCGACAATTTATAAATCGGTTGACGGCGGATCAAATTGGCAGACGCAGGGCGTATCCACCGCCGGGTTTATAAATTATATTTTAATCGACCCCCAACTGCCGCAAATATCTTACGCGGGAGTTTATTCAACACAGTAGAAACGATTAACAATTAACAATTAACGATTAACGATTAACGATTAACCCCGTCAATTGTTAAATGTCAAAGGTCAAATGTTCAATTATGATCGACCAAATCCTCAGCTCACACAAAACCAATTTTGAAAAAGCTCTGGAGCATTTTGCCCATGAGCTTAACGGCGTGCGAACCGGGCGCGCCACGCCTGCACTGCTAAACACCGTGCAGGTTGAAAGTTACGGCTCCAAAATGCCCATTGAGCATGTGGCCACGGTATCGGTTAGCGGCGCCACAGGTCTGGTAATTTCGCCTTTTGACCGTTCCCAAATTGCCGCCATTGAAAAGGGGATACAGATGGCCAATTTGGGCTTTAACCCTTCCAGCGACGGCAATGTCATTCGCATAAATTTGCCGCCCTTAAGCGAAGAACGCCGCAAGGAAATGGTCAAGTTGGTCGGGCAGATTGCGGAAAAAGGCAAAATTGGCATCCGCAACGCCCGCGAAGCCGCCCATAAGGAAATGAAGAAAGCGGAAAGCGACAACAAAATCAGCAAAGACGATTTGCAGGTCGGCCAAAAAAAACTCCAGGAAATCGTGGACAAGTATAACGAGGAAATTAAGAAGCACGCGGAAGCGAAAGAAAAAGAAGTAATGACGGTATAAACTTATGGATTTTAGAAGGTTTTTACCTAACTTTGGGGAGGGACGGCCCAATAATGAAGCAAAGCCCGCGCGTCCAGAGGCAGTTTCGCCGGGTAATCCTCCCTCCGCGCCGGCGGAAAAAACCAGTAGCCCGGAAGCACAGGCCCAAATAAAGGCAGAGGCCCGGAGGTTGTTGTCGGAACTCAGTATTTTAATAAACAATTATATACCCGGACAACCGGTTCAGGAAAAATTCCGTTCAGATTTTTTGGAATGGAAAGCCGAGGCTCAAAAATCCGGTTATATGACGTCAAAAGCCGCTTTACAAAATGTCGCTTTGTTGGAAAGTTTGGGTTTTCCCGATTTGTCCGAGACAGACTTGAAAATTATATCAATTTGGGGAAATGATACGCCAATGGCTTACAACGCTGTTGAAGAATTTTTTAATAGCGCCAAAGGGCCTGAAAATTTATCGCTTGCAATTAAATATAAAACCAAAGCCAAAAAAGCTCGCTTTCGTTTGTATGATGCATTTCTTGATGTCAGATCTGTATTAAAGGAATATTCCCAAATTTAAATTATATATGTTTTTAACAATCGTTATATTTATCATTATGCTCGCGGTTCTCGTGTTTGTGCACGAGTCCGGGCATTTTATAGTGGCCAAAAAAAGCGGCATGAAGGTAGATGAGTTTGGGTTTGGCTTTCCGCCCCGTATTGCCGGCATACAAAAGGTTAAAGGGAAATACAAATGGGTTTGGGGGCATCGCCAACCCATGGATACCGAGCAGACGGTCTATTCCATTAATTGGATTCCGCTGGGCGGGTTTGTGAAAATTGTCGGCGAGAACAACGAAGCCGAAGACGATCCGCGCAGTTTTATTAACCGGCCGTTTTGGGGCAGGTTTTTTACTTTGATAGCCGGCGTGGTAATGAATATTGTTTTAGCCTGGGCAATTTTTTCTGTGGGTTATACCATTGGTTTGCCGGTGGCGGTGGATACAAAGGCCGACATACCAGCCCACGCGACTTTTAGCCAGCCGCAAATTGCTATTTTAGACGTGCAGGCAGGGCTTCCCGCCGACAAAGCGGGAGTTAAGCCCAACGACATTATAGTAACCGTAGACGGCCAGCATTTTACCCAAATTTCCGACATCCAAAAGTACGTTAACGCCCATGCCGGACAATTAATAACTTTGGAAGTTTTAAGGGAAAAACAGGATTTAAATTTTAAAATTACGCCGCAATTAAACCCGCCGGCCGGCCAGGGGCCCACGGGCATTGAACTTTCTTTGGTCGGAAAACTAAAGTATCCCATATTTTACGCTTTGGTTGAGGGTTTTAAAACAACGGGCGTTGAGTTGGCGAATATTGTTTCCGGGCTTATTCAGTTATTTACCGGACACGTAAGCCTGTCTAATTTGGGCGGACCGGTAAAAATTGCCAAACTGACCGGGCAGGTGGCGGACATGGGCTTTGTTTATTTAATGCAGTTTACCGCGTTTTTGTCTCTTAACTTGGCCGTGCTTAACATTTTGCCTTTTCCGGCTTTGGACGGCGGCCGCGTGCTATTTTTATTGATAGAAAAAGTCCGCCGCAAGCGCAACAACCAAAAAATTGAACAAATAGTCAACACCGCCGGATTTTTCTTTTTGATTTTACTGATGATAGCGGTAACGATTAATGATATCATCAGAAAGTAAAGTGTTAACATTGTTATAGCTATGATTCTTTAATTTTTAATACTGAACTTAACATGAGACAAAGTAAATATTTTTTAAAAACTTCCAAAACCACTCCGGCCGATGATTTATCAGTAAACGCCAAGCTGCTTGAGCAGGGCGGGTTTGTGCAAAAAGTGCTGGCCGGCGTTTACGATTTTTTGCCATTGGGCTTAAGGGTGTTGCAAAAAATTGAAAACATTGTCCGCGGAGAAATGGACAAAATCGGCAACGAAATGTTTATGCCGGTATTGCATCCCAAAGAAAACTGGGAAAAAACCGGCCGCTGGAGTTCGCTTGATGTGCTGTTTAAAATCAAGTCCCAGCACGGCAATGAATACGCGCTTGGTCCGACCCACGAAGAAATTGTTACGCCTGCGGCGCAGGCCATAATCAGCAGCTATAAAGATTTACCAATGGCCGTTTATCAAATACAGACCAAATTCCGCGACGAGCCGCGGGCCAAGAGCGGCCTTTTGCGCGGGCGGGAATTCAGGATGAAAGACTTGTACAGTTTCCACGCCACGGCCGAAGACTTGGAAGAATATTACAATCAAAAAGCCATGCCGGCTTACGGCGCGGTTTACAAAAGCCTTGGCCTTAACGCGATTTTAACCGAGGCCAGCGGCGGAACTTTTGCCAAATACTCCCATGAGTACCAGGTGGAAACCGAAAATGGCGAGGACACAATTTATGTTTGTGAAAAATGTGGACTGGCAAAGAACAAGGAGATCTTTTCTCCCACCGCCCCGCTACCCTTCGCTGAAGCTTCGGGTGACACCCCTCCTCAGGCAGGAGGGGAGGCTCCGCAGTGCACCAATTGCGGAAAAACCACCTGGCGCGAAACCAAGGGCGCGGAAGTCGGGAACATTTTTAAACTGCAGGATAAATATTCCAAAGCCTTTAATTTGCAGTATACGGCGCAGGACGGGAGCAAAAAAATTGTGCTTATGGGCTGTTATGGCTTGGGCACTACCCGGGTAATGGGGGTGATTGTGGAAAAATTCCACGACGACAAAGGCATAATTTGGCCAGAGGCCGTGGCGCCTTTTAAAGTTCATCTTTTGGCTTTAAAAGGCGGAGAAGAAAAAGCCGGCGAAATTTACCAGGCTTTATTAAAAGCCGGAGTTGAGGTATTATATGATGACAGGGACACAAGCCCGGGGACGAAATTTGCCGACAGTGATTTAATCGGCATCCCGTACCGCGTGGTGGTCTCGGCCAAGACCGTGGAAAAGGAATCGGTGGAGGTAAAAAAGAGAGAAAGTGATAAAGCGGAGCTGGTTAGTTTTGACAAACTCACTTCAGTTTTGAATCAAAAATAAAAACCTAAATTACTAAACCCCTAAATCCTAAACAAATCATAAATTTTAAAATCCCAAACCGTTTAAGCTTTGGATTTTGGATATTTGGATTTTGTTTAGAGTTTAGAAATTAGGATTTAGGTTTTAATTTACTTATGTTTGACAATTTTTACAAAAAATTCAGCAAGGACATTGGCATAGACTTGGGCACGGCCAACACTTTGGTTTACGTGAAAGGCAAGGGGATTGTAATTAACGAGCCTTCCGTGGTGGCGGTCAACCAGAGGACCAAGCAGATTTTGGCCATAGGCAGCGAAGCCCGCAACATGGTCGGGCGCACCCCGCCGCACATTGTGGCCACCCGGCCGTTAATAGACGGCGTAATCAGCGATTTTGAAATTACCGAAGCCATGCTCCGGTATTTTATCGACAAAGTGCACGCGCAAACCTACCAGTTTTTGCGCCGGCCGCGGGTGGTTATAGGCATCCCCTCGGGCGTTACCGAGGTGGAGCGGCGCGCCGTGCAGGACGCGGCCATTAACGCGGGCGCGGCTAAAGCCTATTTAATCGAAGAGCCGATGGCCGCGGCCATTGGCGCCCGTTTGAACGTCCAGGACGCTTCGGGCAGCATGATTGTGGATATTGGCGGCGGCACCACTGAGATTGCGGTAATTTCCCTGGGCGGCATTGTGATTTCCAAAAGTTTGAGGATTGCCGGCGACGAGATGGATGAAAATATTATCCAATACGCCCGCGACAACTTTAATTTATTGCTGGGCGAACGCACGGCCGAGGAAGTCAAAATAAAAGTCGGCAGCGCTTATCCGCAGGGGCAGCCTCTGTACGCGCAAATGCGCGGACGGGATTTGGTCAGCGGCCTGCCGAAAGAAATTACCATTTCCGACGCCCAAGCCCGCGAAGCGCTTATGCGCAGCCTTAAAACCATTGTTAACAGCATTAAGAGCGTAATTGAAGAAGTCCCTCCGGAGTTGATTTCCGATATTATGCGCCAGGGCATTGTTTTGGCCGGCGGCGGCGCGTTGCTGCGCGGTTTGGACAGGCTTGTCCACGAAACAACCTCAATGCCGGTAACTGTTGCGGAAGACCCGCTGACCTGCGTGGTCAGGGGTACTGGCGTGGTGGTTGAAGATCTGGAAACGCTTAAGGATGTTTTGGTGCCAACGGACTTTGGGAAAATTCCGAGATAAGAAGTTCTTCAAGTTTATAAAGTTATCAAGTTCATCAAGTGGACCACAATAACTTTAAAAACTTTATAACTTTAAAAACTTTATAAACTTACCCCATGCGTTTTATTTACACCAAAGCATTTGCGATTTTTGCGGGCTGCATCGTTCTTTTGGCAGTTTTGGTTTTTTTGCAGGTTAAGGGCTGGCTTGATCCCATTAGGATTGCGGTTTTAGAATCGCCGCGTCCGGTGGTGGCTTTGGTCAAAGATGTGGCTTCCCCGGTGGAAGGCTTTTTTACCACCGTTTACCAATTAAAGAAAATTTCTGAAGAAAACGGACAGCTAAAGTCGCAAGTTATTTCTTTGCAGCAAAATTTGGTCCAGTACCAGCAGGAAACAAGGGAAAACGACGCTTTGCGCAAAGAGCTGGGTTTTGTGCAGAACACCAAACAACCGTTGGCTTCCTGTACCGTGCTTTCGGAAAACCTTTTCGGGTTAACCAATGCTTTGGTTTTAAATTGCGGCAGCCATGAAGGGGTTAACGCCGGCCAGGCCGCAATTTCACAAGGTTTTTTAGTCGGCAAAGTGATTTACGCCGGCCCCGAGTCCAGCACGGTTTTGCTGGTAACCGCTCCAACTTTTTCAACTGACGCCACGGTCAGTCAGACTGCCTCAAACGCCATTGTAAAAGGATCTTTCGGATCGGGCATAATATTGGACCAAGTCCCGCAAACCGCCGATTTGCAAAAAGGTTGGCTGGTTGTGACAGCCGGCATTAGCGCGCAAATACCCAAGAATATTTTAATTGGTCAGGTTAGTGATATTTTGTCCTCCGGCAATGACTTGTTCAAAAGGGCCGCGCTTACCAGCCCGATTGATTTTAATAATTTGCAGTTCGTGTTCGTGGTAAAGCAATAGTTTTTCACAGATCACAGATTAACACAGATTCACAGATTGCTTACCAGCTGACCAATACGTGAGAGATCAAAAATTTTAGATAGCTAATCCGTGTATCTGTGCCTATCTGTGATCTGTGTAATATGAAATATTTTATTTATCTATTAGCAATTATCATCCTGCTGGGCGTAAACTTGGGGCTGTTTAACAACCTGCAGTTTGGCGGACAAATTCCCAATTTTTTGTTGCTTTTGACCGTATATTTCTCCTTGGAGAAAAAAGATTTTGACTTTTTTTTTATTGCCTTTGTCTGCGGGGTATTTTTGGATTTTTATTCGGCAAATTTTTTCGGCGGCTATACCCTGGCATTTTTGGCCACGGCTTTGGCTTTACACATTTTTGTGAATTATATTTTGGTTTTGGAAGTGAATTGGAAAAGCCTGACCGGTCTGATTTTTTGTTCCCTGGTGCTGGTAAATTTTTTGCTTTGGTTATACGGGCTTTTGGCGTTTAAGCTAAATTTAGCCGCGGATTATACCGGTTTTAAAATTTATTTAGACGGATTTTTGGCCGGCTTTATTTACAATTGGCTGTTTTTATACCCGATGTATGTTTGTTTTAATTTTTTAAAGCAGTCCATAGAAAACCTGACTGTCCGCCGCCGGGGGATAATTCGGTAGGTAAATAGTTATTAGTTATAGAGACCGGTATGGTTATGGTTTATGGTTGTAAGGCAGGGCGCCGTATACCTAATTACTAAAGACTATACCGGCATCTACAACTTACAACTGGCAGCTATCACATGAACAATCCATTCGAAGTTAAAACCAGCTTCAGCGACAGGCATTCAAACAAACCGCTAGATTGGGAAGAATCGGCTGTGGATGCCAACAGTCCCGTGGAAGAGCTGCACGATGCCGAGCGTAATGTTCCCGAGCCTTTTTGGCTGTGGCTGGTTTTGCTCGGGGTTTTTTTGGTTTTGTCCGGCAGGATTTTTTATTTGCAAATTATCAGAGGCGCGAACTTCAGGGCGCTTTCCGACAGCAACCGCATCCGCAGCCAGACAATTTTGGCCCCGCGCGGGCTGATTGTCGACAGAACCGGCCAGGAACTTTTGCAAAATGTCGCCAGTTTTAATTTGGTAGCGGTGCCTTTTGATTTACCGAAAGACACCCAGACGTTGCAGAGCGAAATCCAGAGTTTAGCCCAAAATTTTGCACTCAACGCCCAAGATGTCAGCCAAAAATTGCAGAACGTTGGCCGCGATTCCTTAAATCCGGTGGAAATTAAGCAGAGCCTGTCCAGTGACGAGAGTATTTTGTTCCAGACGCAAAGTGGCCAGTTCCCGGGTTTCCAAATCCAGCAAATTCCGGTGCGGCAGTATCTTGACCCGCCGGCTTTTTCCCATGTTTTGGGTTATGCCGGACTGGTGGGCCCGGACGAGTTAAGCGCGCAACAAAAGGCCCTTTACGACACGGTGGATTTTACAGGTAAAACA
>Ga0182027_10013717_pt1 | contig 11266 bp, 6 predicted proteins | sample 712E1DmetaG_FD_121300 | JGI IMG/M metagenome (GOLD analysis project Ga0182027, IMG submission 121300) | Permafrost microbial communities from Stordalen Mire, Sweden - 712E1D metaG (Illumina Assembly) | ecosystem: Environmental > Terrestrial > Soil > Wetlands > Permafrost | place: Sweden...
CTTTTTGTTGAACTTTGTTTTTTTCGTTGGAGTTGTTATAACAAATTAGTCAAGTCTCGTAGCGTTTCTATTGCGTAAATCTTTCTCTGCTTTAGACCTTTGTTCTTTAAGATCGCTACGATTGATAATTTCAAGAATTTTATTTGCTGGCACGACGAATGCTATACCGACATTTCGTTTATCATTATCCATGCTTGCCTCTTCAAATAGATCAATAAAATCTACTTTGCTTTCAGAAGTTTTCCAATGACCGTGCACAAGACCTAACCAATGAAACGCTTTTCCGCTTGGAGGCCCAAAATGCGTAGTTTCGCCAACTTTCCTAAAATTATTAGTCCAAACAAAAGCAGGTGATCCACTTAATCCTCCTATTGATCTAAATTCAACTAAATATCCTTCCGCATATTTAAACTTTTCATTCAGCCATACTTTTTCTTCAGGCATTAGAGAAATAATACCCGTTCTAATTATGGGAAGATTTCTTTGTTTTTCAATACGAAGAAATCTGAATAATCCCGTAAAGAAAACGTCATCGCCTGAGCCAATGGCATCTTGCTTTATCTTCTCATCATTTAGGGCATGCTCTTCGATAATTGCAACAGCATCAAATTGACCTTCTGGTAAAGTTAAGGGTATTACTGCCGCATCTACAGATTCATCCGCAGGGTGAAATATCCAATCTTTTATCTCAGTGGTGATAATTTTAGCTGAGCCTTTCGTATCGTTTATCCGCAGGATAATTTTTCTTTTCTCTTCTGTTGTATTTTTATCTTCATAATGTTCCTTGATTCCGTCAATAACATGTTTTGCTGTAACTAAATAGTCATATTGCCTACCATCAAAAGCAGATTCATTAGCAGAAACTCCAACAATAAAACCAGTAGCACAGTATTTAATTTCATTTGGAGAATTAAGTCCTATGAAAACGGCACATTTTGTCACTTCAGGAGGTATTTGCATAAGTTTTTTTCCTTTCCTCTGCTACATAATAGCGAGGGTTACAACACCAACGATTATCAACTTTTAAACTTAACATATGATACTCCTTATTACGTGCTGAAACTACCTATATGCCGAAAAAATAGAGGCTTATTCTTCCCCCTTTTTACAATTACCTAACAGTGTTGCAATTTGCAGACCTAAAAAATCATTGACTTCATGGGGAGTAAGATTTAATATCTTCGATTATCCTTTCAAAACCCTTATTAAAGAGCTATAATTTAGGTATGCAATTGAGCGACCACGAAATTAGGGATATAAATAAACTTCTTCAGGCAGGTAAGCCCTTACCCGATAAATACAGGTTTCTCCTTTTTGATGATGACAAAGAGGTTGAGTTGGTCTGGAATGGCAAAACAGAGGAAGTTTCTAGTATTGTTCTCCCTTTTCAAACAATTGAGCATATTGATGAGCCAAGAAGTGAAGAAGAAATTCGAATGCAGCAATCTTTATTTGATACCTCCGGTCATCAAATACGAGATTGGACAAACAAACTTATTTGGGGTGACAACAAATTAATTCTTTCTTCTCTTAAAAATGGTCCCCTCCGTAAAGAAATTGAAGCCCAAGGCGGTATAAAACTAATCTACATTGATCCACCATTTGATGTAGGTGCTGACTTTTCCATGGATGTTCAAATAGGAGATGAAGAATTTACCAAAAAACCGTCAATAATAGAAGAGATTGCATATAGAGATACTTGGGGTAAGGGCGCAGATAGTTTTATAGCAATGATTTATGAAAGATTATCCTTAATGCACGATCTAATGGCAGACGATGGAAGTATTTATGTACATTGCGATTATCGTGTGAATGGATATTTACGATTTGTATTAGATGAATTATTTGGTAAAGATAATTTTAGGAATGAGATATACGCAAAAAGAAAAACTAAAAATTTACAGAATCAGTTTACTGAAGTAACTAGATTGAATATAGCTTATGATTCAATTTTCTGGTACTCAAAAAATTCAACAACCAGATTTAGAACCCCATTAAAGTTAGCTGGTGAAGAAAATCTAAATCAATGGAATAATTTTTGGAATAATGCAGATAGACCTACTCTTAGATATCCATTACTTGGCATCGAGTTAGACAGTGGACAATGGAGATGGACGAAAGATAAAGCAGATGCAGCCGTAGAGAATTACAAAATTTGGAGTGAAAAATATTCCAAAGAAAAAAACTTATATGAATATTGGGTAGAAACTGGTAAATCTAAAAGATTTATTAAAAGGGAAGAAGGTGCAACCAGATGTTATTATTGGGTAGAGCCTAAATCTGAAATATCTGCTGACACTAACTGGGGTGATATTTATGCATATGATAATAGCGGTAACTATCCAACCCAAAAATCCGAAGCTTTACTCGAACGCATAATTAAAGCCTCTTCCAATGAAGGCGATTTGGTAGCTGATTTCTTTTGCGGATCCGGTACAACGTTAGCAGTGGCGGAAAGACTAAGCAGAAAATGGATAGGTTCTGATCTGGGAAGGTTTGCTATTCATACTACTCGTAAAAGAATGATTGGCGTGCAGAGGGAGCTGAAAAAAGAAGGAAAAAATTTTAGAGCTTTTGAAATTTTAAATATTGGAAAATATGAGCGGGAGCAATTTATTGGAACCAATGACAACTTAAGGGAAGAGGAAAGACAATTACAGCAGACAAAGAAAGAAAAAGAATTTATTAAACTAATATTGTCTGCATATAAAGCCGAACTTGTGGATTCGTTTTTGACTATGGTCGGTAAAAAAAGAGACCGTCTTGTGGCTATCGGTCCGATAAACTTCCCTGTTTCCGCAGATTTCTTACATCAGGTTGTCGCTGAGTGTATCGAGAAAAACATTACTAAAGTAGATGTACTTGGATTTGATTGGGAAATGGGACTTGACGTTGATCAATTTAAAAATCAAGGGGTTGATTTACAGTTAAGGGTAATACCACGAGAGGTATTTGATAAAAGAGCTGTTGAAAACGGGCAAGTAAAATTCTATGAAGTAGCATTTATTGAAGTTAAACCAATTGTCAAAAAGAATACCATTGCTATCGAATTAAGCGATTTTAGTGTTTTCTATAATCAAGACGACACAGGGGAGATTGAAGAAAAGCTGAGCCCCGGTGGAGCAAAAGTAGTTATTGAAAATGGTCAAGTTATCAAACTTAGTAAAGCTAAGGATTCGGATGTTATCAATCGCGAAGTATTAACAACAAAATGGACAGATTGGGTAGATTATTGGGCTGTGGATTATAATTTTGAGAGTAAAAAAGAGGTTATTAGATTAAAAAAAGATAGGTCGTTTCAACCTAAGCTAGATGGAAGCGTAGAGCCACAACAAATTAACCTAGATGATTTCGAAGAAACTTGGACTGGTAACTATATTTTCGAAAATGAGTGGCAATCATTCCGTACCAAAAAAGATCGGAGTTTAGAATTAATTTCAGCATCCAAAGAAGTTCCAAGAGGACGACTAAAAGCAGCAGTAAAGGTTGTTGATATTTTTGGAAATGATACTACAAAAGTGATTGAGGTTACAATTTAAAAAATATGGCATTGCATAAAGATTTTCCAAAAGACCCATACGTTATCTTAGATCCAGATATAAGATGGTTTCCTGCTGTTGAAGATTTAAGAGAAAAAGGTGGCTACGAAAGACTGTTACCCCCTTTTATTTCAGAGTTACGTAAAAAAGTAAAAGAGTGGCGTGATAGTAATTATGCGGAGGTCTCTGAAACATCTAAAGCTCTTTTAAACTGGTGGTTTAAAGAGGAACATACAATATTTGATCTGAATGGCCTATCTGTCCCTTTTAGATATTATTTTTCCCAAAGAGAAGCAGTTGAAACTGTAATATGGCTTTACGAAGTCGCAAAAGTTAAAAGTAAGTACGACTTAATTAGATTTGATTCATTGGGTAGAGTAAGTCCAAATATGTTTGATGAGGATTGGCTTAGATTTGTTATTAAAATGGCAACAGGTAGTGGGAAAACAAAAGTTATGAGTTTAATTTTAGCTTGGGCATATTTTCATAAACTCTATGAACCAGATTCTAAACTAGCACGAAACTTTCTACTGATTACTCCAAATATTATTGTGCTTGAAAGAATTAAAAATGATTTTTCAGGTTTGAAAATTTTTCATGAAGATCCAATACTTCCAGATAATGGCTATGGAGGACAAAATTGGCAAGATGATTTTCAAGTAACGCTACATTTACAAGATGAGGTTGGTCCAATATCTTCAACTGGAAACATTTTTTTAACAAATATCCACCGCGTTTATGAAGAAAATGTTGACGGATTAAGTCCCGAAGACGAGGATAGTATGAACTATTTTTTGGGACCAAAACCAGTTGGTAAAACTAACGACTCAAAAGTAAATTTAAGTGAAATAGTTCGTGAGATTGATGAGTTGATAGTTATTAATGATGAGGCACATCATATCCATGATGAAAAATTAGCCTGGTTTAAATCAATACAAGATATTCATAATAAGCTTAAATTAAAGGGTGGAGAATTAGCGCTACAAATAGATGTAACTGCAACCCCAAAACATAATAATGGAAATATTTTTGTTCAGGTTATATCTGATTATCCTCTTGTTGAAGCTATCCATCAAAGAGTTGTTAAAAATCCCGTCTTGCCCGATCCAGCCAGTAGGGCAAAACTAAGAGAGAATCAAAGCTCTCTATTTACTGAAAAATATGAGGATTATATTAATCTTGGGGTTATTGAATGGAAGAAAACTTATGAAGAACTATTGAAGGTTGGTAAGAAATCAATACTTTTTATAATGACAGACGATACAAAGAATTGTGATGAAGTGGCAGCGTATTTAGAAAAAACCTACCCCGAATTTAAAAATGCAGTTTTAACGATTCATACTAATAAAAGCGGTGAAATATCAGAAGCAGTTCAAGGAAAGGACGAGAAAGAGCTTATCAAATTAAGAGAACAAGCAAATACTATTGATAGCAATGAGAGTCCTTTTAAGGCGATTGTATCAGTGCTCATGCTTAAGGAAGGATGGGATGTAAAAAATGTAACAACTATCGTTGGGCTACGAGCTTATTCATCTACTGCAAATATTTTACCTGAGCAAACCTTAGGTCGAGGTTTGAGAAGAATGTTTTTTGGTAGGGATATTGAGGAATACGTCAGCATTATTGGTACAGAGGCTTTTATGAGCTTTGTTGACTCAATTAATATCGAGGGCGTGGTATTGGAAAAAAGAGCAATGGACATAGGAGCAAAACCGATTACACCAGTTGTTATTGAGGTTGATAGTGAAAATGTTAAAAAGGATATTGAAAAGCTTGATATTGAACTACCCATTCTTACTCCCCGTATTCAGAGAGAATATAAAAATCTTTCAAACCTAGATGTTTCTAAATTCAAACACAAAAAATTACCAGTTAAACAATTTAGCGATAAAGAGAAAAAGGAAATAGTCTTTAAAGAGGTTGTTGCCGATAAGATCCACCACACGACAGTTTTAGATACGAATATAGAACCAAGCTACCAAAGCGCAATTGGTTTTTTTGCTCAATCAATTATGAGAGAGCTACGACTATTTGGCTGTTACGATATTTTATTTGGTCAGGTAAAAAAATTCATTAGTGATTATTTATTCATAAACCACGTTAACTTAGAGGATTTGAATATACTACGCAATTTATCAGAGTTGGAAGCTACAAAAACCATAACAGAAACTTTCAAAAAGGAAATCAATGATCTTACTATTGAGGATAAGGGTAATGCCGAAATAAAAAACTATATAAAAATAAGTAACTGTAAACCTTTCGTAGTAAATGACAATGCGTATTTGTTACCGAAGAAAAGCATCTTTAATAAAATTATAGGCGATAGTCATTTTGAGTTGGAATTTGCTGATTTTCTAGAGGGCTGTGAAGATATTTTATCCTTTGCTAAAAACTACTTTGAAATACACTTTAAGATTGATTATAAAAATTCTGATGGGTCAATCGCTTACTACTATCCAGACTTTTTTGTGAAGAAAGACAATAAAACCGTTTACATAATTGAAACAAAAGGCCGAGAGGATTTAGACGACTCTCTTAAAATAACCAGGCTAGCTCAATGGTGTGAAGATGCAAATGGAAGACAAAGTAAAATTATATACAAGATGTTATATGTAAAACAGGAACAATATGAGAAATATAAATCTAAAGATTTTAATGAATTAATAAATTCATTTAAGAAATAATATGAATAAGTTATTTTTAGATAATGAAACCAATAATAACTAAGGTAACAATTACAGATTTCCGGTCAATAGAAAGTGACTATGTTGAGCTAGATAACGTGGTTGCTTTGGTTGGAGCAAATGAAAGTGGTAAAACAAACATATTACGTGCTATTAAGTTTATTAAACCCCCTATTAACCCAGCAAATATTGAAGACCCATTTTACATTAGTAAGGAAAGTGATACGCGAATGCTATCAAACTCGTTTAAGAGTCAACTACATTCAAAAATAGAGTATGAGTTAAACGAGATAGAGCGTCTAATAAGTGACCCATATTTAAAGACATATGTTCAAGGAAACAAGATCGAAACAGCCATTGTAACGAGGCAAGGAAATACTGCCGACGACTTCGCGATTGAACTAACAATTAAAGCCCCTCCATATATTGTCGAAAATATCTCTGCAGCAAATGTTGAGTTAACGGCGGAGGGGAAAGACACAGTTACTTTACCATCGTCAGGGTGGCAAATATTCGAAGACCATACTAGCTATCAACAGTCTATTGATCAACAAGTTACTGCCAGTACCTTAAAAGCTTATGACACTTCACTTTCAAGAGAGTTTATAAAAACTAAAATAAAAAACGAGATATTAGCAAACGTTAAGGTATTTTTTTGGACCTATGAGGAAAAACAAATAATCCAAGACATTGTTCCTATAGCTGATTTTATCGCCAATCCCGAGGCGTTTCCACGAGTCAGCGACTTGTTTACATTGGGGGGATGGGATAAAACGAAGATATCAACTTTTTTACAAGGCCAAACACCCTCAGCATACAACAATCTTCTTAGGCAATTATCTAAAGACGTAACAAAGATCATTAAAGCCTCTTGGAGACAGAATCCCAATTTAAATATAGAAATAACTCATGCTGGAACTGCACTTAACATATTAATACGCGACAATGATTATGGCACAGAGTATACGCAAAGAAGCGATGGATTAAAATGGTTTCTATCTTTCCTAATAGGATTTAGAGCGCAGACAGATAAGTTTAAGGAATATTTAATTCTATTTGATGAACCAGGCCTACACTTGCACCCCGGTGGACAGAAGGATATTTTAAAGCAAATTAACCTTCTAGCGGAAAATAATCAGATTATTTATTCAACCCATTCTATTTTTACTCTCGATAAGAGATACCCCGATCGTATTAAATTGATTCGTAAAGAATATGATAAAAACAAATATCCCCTAACGAAAATCAAAAATAAGATTGACGACATTGATATCTTAAAAGATACATTATTACGTGAAGTTCTGGGTTATTCCATTACCGATGTTTCCCCAATTAGCGACATTAATCTTCTCGTTGAGGGGGTATTTGATAGGGGTTTGTTGCAAGTCTGTTCTAAGAAATACTATTCGGAATACGGTGAAGGAATAAACCTAAACGAAACAGCAATCATTGCTTGTCACGGAGCTAGCGATATTAGTAAGAATGCGAAGCATCTAGACGCTAACGGGTTACACTGCCTTTGCTTATATGATTCAGATTCTGCCGGGACGACTAGTAGAGACGCTAATGCCACAATAGGTAAAATTTTTAAACCTCTTATTAGTGAAATAGTACAAGGAGCGGTTGAAATTGAAGACGTATATCCTAAGACACTATTTGCTCAAAAGTACAAGGAGTACTTCGTAAAAGAGTTCCCGACAGGAAACCAGATATTATCAAAGGTGTTGGAAACCGCACTTAAAGAAAAGGCAACTACGGAAGGCAACAAAGAAGACGAGTTAAAACACGAGTTTGAAACGCTGTTGCTAAGCGGAATTGCGGAATACTTGAAAACTCATGCTTACGGACAAGACCAAGAGCTAAAGAATCTAAAAGAATTGTTAGAAAAGTTGGCAAAACTTTTAAACCAGCTATCCAAGAAAGCCAATTGACTCGAAATATTACAATCCAAACCGTAAGCGAATTTATATTAATCCAACTTTTCTGAAATTTTAGATTAAGCAGATTAAATATAATATATGAATAAAATTAGCATTGACGAACTTATAAAACGGGCGACGAACAATAAGAAAATTATCTCATCTGAATTATTTCGCCCATCCGACTTTTATAAACTACTTAACGATCCTTTTTGGATATGGTGCAGGTATCACGCTCCAAAAGAAGAACAGATAGAAGAAATTGACAGACATGGCAAGATAAGAATGGAGCAAGGAGTAGAATTTGAAAAAGCATGGGTAACAAAGACTTATCCGCAAGCAGAAGAAGTAAAAGCATATTACGGTATAGAGGCTATTAAAGAAACTCTAGATTTAATGATAAAAGGGGTAGATGTAATTTATCAACCCCATCTCTCTTTTTTGGAAAAAGATATATATGGCAAAGGAGATCTTCTTGTTAAAAGCACAAAAGCGTCTTCTGACTTGGGAGATTATTTTTATGAGGTAAAAGAGATTAAAAATTCTAAGAAGGTTAAGGACTATCATAAACTGCAAGCCGGCATCTATAACTATATTTTAGGAATTATTCAAGGATTTACTCCTTCTGAGTTTGGTATTGTCATAAAAGAAAGTGAAGAAAAAATTGAATATGATGATGAAAATACTAAAGAATTGCTTAGGTATTTAGATCTATGGAAAGGGATTAAAAGCAACACGGAAAAACCACAACCTGGAGGCATTGATAAAACAGATTCTCCATGGAGAATTTATGCGAACAAAGTCTTAACCGAAAACCAAGACTTAACCCTTATTCCAGACATAGGAGCAGTAGCAAGAGACTCAATTAGCAATAAACTAAAAGTCAGTAAAGTTAAAGATCTGGAAAGTTATACAGAAGATCAATTAATTACTTTATTAAGACCTGGTTTGGGAAAAAAAGTTTACAACCATGTATTGGCATATAAGATGCAGGAAGTTATTCCAACAAATAACAAAGTTGAGAAAAACGATTCAAACAAAAGAGTTTTTTACTTTGATGTTGAAACATCAGACGATGTTAACCTTACAGAGCTACCTCATACTTATCTAATAGGCTTATGGGATAAAGGAGAAAGTAAATTTAAGTATTTCTTAGGCCGTGGAAAACAGGATGAAGAGAAAATCTTCTCGGAGTTTTTAGATTATATCGGAAACCCAGACGACGCAGTTCTTTATCATTGGTCGCATTATGAGATAGGTGTTATAGATGGTGCTATAGAGGCTTATCCAAGATTAGCTGATAGGTTACGAACGTTAAAAGAATCATGCAAAGATCTTCTGAGCGTTGTAAAAGATAACTTTTATATTCCAGTTCCCACCTACTCTATTAAAAAAGTTGCACCTTTTTTAGGATTTTCATGGAGGCAAAAAGAAGTAAATGCATTTGAATCTATGGTTTTATATTGGGAGTGGTTAAAGAATCCTGATCAGAAAATTATACAAAAGGTTTTAGATTATAATGAAGATGATTGTGTGGCAATGGCGTATATTGATGATAAGTTATTCAACAAAATAAAAAAATGACTTTTGAATCATAAAAAACTTAATAAGATTGATGAAAAATAAAACAAGCATAATTAACAACGTTAATACAAATACATTAGCTGGAGAGCATGTCATAAAAATCGCCAATCCAGGATACGATGTCACAGATCTTAATAAGGAACGGACTGTTAATTACTCAAAGACAAAAATATTACCCCACTTATTATCTGCTCTTGCCTTACCCTATCTCATTGGAGCAAGACATCAAATAACCAGATACTTAGAGGTAGCTTCAACGCTTGAGAACAATTCTGTTGCAGGAACTCAAGGATGCATGCACGAAGTGTCAACTCTTTTTGAAGATCTTAATACGGTATGTAAATATATGAAAAAATGTGGAAAAGAAAACGAATTACATAAATTGTGGCTTGATGTACGTAATCATATAAGACACGATATTAGAGAAGAGCTGGACAATGAAAGCCGCGAAGAAAAAATTAAGAGAGCAAAGAGACTCAAGCTTCATCCGAAACTTCAAATGAGTATGGGTTTTACGGTCGATCATATAACAGTCGGCGGGACAATTATAAAAATTAAACAAATTACTAATTATTTAGACTGGGCAGATAATATTGTAATCGTTATCTTGGGAGAAGCCAAGAAAAAGGGATACTATAAAAATTAACAATATTCCTGTTTAGCGTCGTACAACTCAAGGGGATTAAATTATTTTTTAATATTTGATTATTGCAGTCCTGGTCGTATAATCACCTTAATGACAAAGAAAAAACAAACAATCTATCAACAAATAATAGCTATGCTTGCCCCGGCTAAAAAAAGCATCATCGCTCTAATTATTTTAATCCTCATAAGTCCTATTTTGAATAATCTATTTACATCATTTGTTACTAATTTAGTAATAGACTTTGTAATTCTTAAAATAGTTTTAGATTTATTAAGAATCAAATTGCCGTCAATTCCGAGGGATGCTATTAAGAAACACAGGCGCTATCTAGCATTCGTTTTCATTATTCTTATTGGAATAGTAGCAATTTCCCTTCTTCAGCCGGTCATTCAAAGCACCACTAATAATCTTAAGCATTTTTATTACTTCAACATTAATCCAAGAGCCCAAGCTGCTATTTTTGAAAAAGAATATATGAATGATTTTAATTCGGCGGACGAAACCCTAAATAAATCTAATAAGGAAATTAATGACATGCAGTCCGGAAAAGAAACTTTCTATAACGGAGAACAACAGGTCTTAGTTTATTTTAATGACAGGGATTCATTTTTTAACCAGATGATTAGCATCGATAATCAATCTTTAAAGCTAAACTTACCGGACAATTTTAAACAGTTTTATAAAGAAAGGTTGACAGCAGATAAAGCGGACTATGAAGCATTTAAGGTCTATAGAAAAGGCATGGAAGATTTTTTTACAGCCGACACTGCCATGGAAAGCTACAATAGTACATTTCATGATTTCTTAGATGACGTGGGAGGCTTAAATGTTGACAAATATTCCCAACCGCAAGTTGATAAAACAAACTACATGAGTGGTCTTTTTCAGGCAAGC
>Ga0182027_10013718_pt1 | contig 11265 bp, 10 predicted proteins | sample 712E1DmetaG_FD_121300 | JGI IMG/M metagenome (GOLD analysis project Ga0182027, IMG submission 121300) | Permafrost microbial communities from Stordalen Mire, Sweden - 712E1D metaG (Illumina Assembly) | ecosystem: Environmental > Terrestrial > Soil > Wetlands > Permafrost | place: Sweden...
GAAGGTTGGAAAGGGAAAACAGTCCTTCATCCGGAAAGAACCAGCTCATGAACAACCTGAAATCATTGAAATTCCAGCCCACACTTGTATATGAGTCTTTGATGTTCGACAGGCGGACACGCGGCGTATCCTGAAGCTGTGAGCGGACATCGTTATATATGGAAAAGGAGTTCCATTGCGGGGAGGACTTTACATAAACGACATTGAACAAATAAAACAAGGCAACCACAAAAATTGCAATCGCCGAACTGATGACCAGTTTTTTAAGATGAAAGAAACGATAAGCAACCAGCAAAGATGGAAAAATCAAAAGCAGGACGAGCAGAAAGGACTCGATGCGGACCAAACTGCCCGCCAGAATCAACAAACCGCCAAAGACGAACATCCGCCGAGGAAAGCGGGAGCCTTTATAGGCCGCGGCCAGGATCGAAACAAAGCCGGAAATCACCGCGAAGGCGGCCGTGGTTGTAAAAGTTACATTGAGCAAAAACAAACTGTCCGACAAAAGGATGACCCATACCCCAAAGAATTTATAAACGGATTTCAGCGGCAGGGAGAAGATAATGTAAACAAGGCACCAAACGGAAAGAAAATTGAGCAGGAAAAACAACAGAATTTCCCAATTCAAATGGGTGGGCAGCCTGTAAAGGATGTTTAGAAGGAAGCCCAGGATCACATTGCTAAAAACCATAAACGGCACGGGCTGTCCCCCCAGATAACCGGAGACCAATTGGATCATGGTAATATCGTCGTCCACCTGATACCCCGGACGGAAGACGAACACATATAAAATAAAAAAGGCAAGGGTACATAAAAGAGCCGCCCGCCAGGGAGTTAACAAAAAAGCAGGCACGCTTTTGGAGGCCGGCAAGGTGCGGTTATCTTTATGGATCATACCGTCTGTAATTCAAAACCTTTTTGTATGCAAATGCGTAATGGCAATCGCCAGCGCATCGGCGGCATCATCAGGCCTGGGGATTTCGGGCAGGGACAGGAGCACGCGCACCATCTCCTGGACTTGTTTCTTTTGGGCGCTGCCATAACCGGCCACCGCTTGTTTGACTTCATTCGGCGTGTATTCGGCCACATCGAGTCCGGCCTCGGCAATGGAAAGCATGATCACGCCGCGCGCCTGCCCCACAGCAATGGCCGTTGAAACATTGCGCTGAAAAAACAATTTCTCCACCGCACAAGTCTCAGGGCGGTGGAGAGAGATCAATCGATTCAATTCGCGATGCAGCATCAACAGGCGTTCCTGGGCAGGTGAATGAGCGGGGGTCAAGATCACGCCAAAAGCCACAACCTCCAGGTTGCCATCCGGCGTGAGGCGGACAAGTCCGTAACCGGTGGTCGCCGTCCCAGGGTCAATTCCAAGAGCAAGGGTCATGATGATTTTTAAACGCGACCCTGAGAGAACGCAGGGCATAGGACACGAACGCTATGCGTGCTTCGCGAAGAGCACAAAAGATGGTTTTCTCAACCTTTGCGTCTGCATGTCCTTCGATTTTGGTTAAGCGGCTTCGATGGCAGCCAATGCTTCTTCAGAGAGCTTGAGGTTATGGAATACTTCCTGCACGTCATCCAATTCTTCAATGGCCTCGATGGCCCTCATCACCTGAAGCGTATCATCCACTTCCAATTCGAGTTCCTGTTTGGCAACCATGCGCAAACCGGCTTCCTCGGGCGTGACGTGCGCCTGCTGAAGCGCGCTGGCGATCGTCTTGAAGGCGTCTACCGGGCCGAGGATTTCAATCGTTTCGCCGCCGTCAATCACATCATCCGCCCCCACGACTACTCCAAAGTCAAACGCTTTTTCGTAAGACAACTGGCTCGCAGGAAATGAAAAATAGGACTTGCGATCAAACTGCCAGCCCACCGCGCCCGCCTCCGCCATATTGCCGCCGATGCGGCTAAAGGTGTGACGAAGATCGGCCACCGTACGATTGCGGTTATCGGTTACGCACGAGACGAGGATGGCGGAACCGTGAGGCCCATAGCCTTCGAGCATGAGCTCTTCAAAGGTTGCGGCGTCTTTATCCTCGCCGGTGCCGCGCCGGATGCCGCGCTCGATATTATCCTTCGGCATGTTTTCGGCGCGCGCCTTATCCATGGCGATGCGCAGGCGAAAATTGGATTCGGGATCGCCACCGCCTTCACGCGCAGCCATGACGATTTCACGCGTCAGCCGCGTAAAAACCGCGCCGCGCTTGGCATCCGCTGCGCCTTTTTTGCGTTTGATGGTTGACCATTTGGAATGACCGGACATACGTTCTCCTTACGTGACCACGATTGTGGGAATTTACATTTGAGCGCACGAATTATACCATTAGATAAAAAAGCCAACCGCCAATGCGCCCGGCCCGGCATGTACGACAATCGCGGGCGGCAATTCATAGATGGGGATTTCACGTTTCCCCAGCTCGGATTGGAGGCGGGACACGAATTCACGGGCTGCATCCAGGGCATCGGCCTGCATGACGCACAGATACGCATCATCGGTTTTTGAACACTGCTCTTTCACAATCTCGATAAGACGGGCAAGGGCACGCTTCTTGGTGCGCTGTTGTTCGAAGGCATCCACCTGGCCATCCCGGATGGTCAAAATCGGCTTGACCTGCAACAGCTCCCCCACCAAGGCCTTGGCCCCGCCGATGCGCCCGCCCTTTTGAAGGTACTCCAGAGTATCCACCAGGAAATAAATCCGTCCGCGCGGGATCCTTTCATTCAGGCGGCCCACGATTTCATCGGCGTTCGCACCGGCCTTCGCCCATTGATCCGCCATCAAAACCAGCGAACCGAGATTACCGGCTATCGTCAGGGTATCCACGACGCGAATATCCACTTGCGGAAAGTCCTGTAAGGCCATTTCTGCGGAGCGGAACGTGCCGCTGGCCTTGGAGGTGGGCGCAACCACCACCACACTTTCGCCTTTTTCCCCGGCCAATCGAAAGATGGGATGGTAAAGCGGGGGTTCCGGCGCGGCCGTCTTGGGCAGGGCGGTCGAGGCTTTGAGTTTCTCGAGGAATGCGGCGGTATCCAATTCCGTATCATCATGGAAGGACTCATCGCCAAAGATCACGACTTGCGGAATCAACGGAATACCGCGTTCTTTAAGCAATTCATGCGGCAAGCCGCAGGTGGTATCGGCAACAATGATGGTCATGGCATTCTCCAATCATGATTCTACATTAATACACGTCATGCTGGCTATGTGTGTTTCATCCCTTTTTTATGGCACGGCGCTCAAAGAGCGCGCTTATAAACCCGGTGCGTTTTGTAAAAATCAATGCCGAAGTTCGCCATCTCGCGCTGCATGGCCTCGTTCTCAATGCCGATCTGGACAATATCCACATGACGACAACGCTCATTTATAACGAGGCGCCGGGGCCTTCGTTATCATCCGCCAAAATCTCCTGCGCAAGCTTTTGCAAGGCGTCGGCCTCTTCCACCTTGGCGGCGCGCCAATACTGGTCGAGCAATTCAAGCGGGCTTAAACTGCTGACGGTTTGATCGGCAGGCAGGCGAATACGCGCCTCCATCTGCGGGCGCCTGGCCAGGTGAAACTCAAAGGCCGTCTCGGTATATTTTCGCAGCGCAGCTTCATCAATCAACGGATCAAATTCACGCGGATAATCAACGGTGAGGCGCAGAATGGCGCCTTCGATTTCTTTTGGCATTGGCAAGGCCGACTTGAGATTCTCCGTCACCCCCTCGCTCGAGGTCAGGACGATTCTCCGGTCAATGAAGCGACGCACCCCTTCCAGTTTTTTCCATTCCACCTGGGTTCGGCCGCGCTGGACATCGGCGATGACAAAGTAGCGGTCATCCGCGGCTTCACCAAAGTCCACACGTTCAATGGAGCCGGGGTAGATCACAGGCGGGTGTTGACCCTCATTCAGATCCTGCGGCTTGTGAATGTGACCCAGCGCGACATAATCAAAGCGGGGATTCTTGACCAGTGAGCCGGGTAGAACCAGGTCGCTTCCGAGCATCACCATGCGCTCCGAGCCGAACTTTGCGCCCTGCACGGAGGCATGCGCAGTGAGAATCAGTGGAAGTCCCGGGTCGGCTTCTTCAAGCCAGCCTTCCATTAATTCCGATATTCGCGATTCGATATTCGAATAAATTTCAGAGGGATCGGCTGCGCTCATATCCTGCGAGGCGATCAGACCGGAGCGTGAAATCCAAGGCAGGGCAATCACTTGAACGGGCAAATCCCATAGATCCTTTGGCTTTAAAATTTCAGGTGTTTGCAGAACCCGGACATACGGCACCTGCAGAGTATCGAATTCCTGAATGGCATGGGCGCGTCCGATGGCCGGCGATAGATCGTGATTGCCGACGAGAAGCAGGGTCGGGATCCTGGCCTGGGATAAACGGATGATCCTCCTGCCCCACTCGCGTTGAAAAGTGGGCGCGGGCGAACGGTCTTTATACGCATCGCCCGCAAAGATGACCATGTCCACTTTTTCATGGATGGCTGTGTTTACAATGGTATCGAGCGACTTGAGAAAATCAAGCACGCGCAGGGGCAGTCCCGTTTCAGGATCGTGCCGGCCATAATTGGCCATGTCAATGTGGGCGTCGGCAAAGTGGAGGAGTTTCATAGTTGGATAGTTAGATAGTTGGGTAGTTAGATAGTTGGATAGTTAGGTAGTTTGGCGGATACGAGGTTTGGTGGTCAGCTTTCTAAGGTAGGCAATCATGCCATTGATCAGACGCTTGGTCTCGGTGGCAAGATTATAAGCCAAAGAGAGTTCTTCCTGACTGATGTAATTGCGGTCAAGCGCCAGATAGAGTTCCGATTGAACCTCGCTGGCAGAGCGCCTTGCAATCTTGAGAAAACGAATGAATTCGAGATGGGTGCCAGCGTCAAATCCTTCGGCAATGTTATGCATGGATGAACCGGCCGCATCTTGAATTTGGCCTCTCAGGTGAAAATCTTTGAAAAATTGTGAGCGTTCGGTCAAATCATAAACCGAATTCGCCAATTGGCGAGCCTTTTGCCAACTTTGCAAATCTTCAAATCGTTCAATCTTAGCCACAGAACCCTCCTATCGTGATTGACTACCGAACTTCAAAATTATCGAACTACGCAACTAAGGTAAAACTCCCAAAGTCTGCAAACCCTGAAGCGCAGGCGGATAGTTCGGATGAATGACCAAAGCGGAACGATAATCATTGGCGGCGGTCTGGGTTTGGCCCGTGGCGGCTTCCGCCATGCCGCGCCAGTAGAGACTCTCCTCCAGTGTGGGCTGGGCAATCGTTTTGAGGGTTGTGTTCGCCAGGTTGATCACATCCTGATAACGCCCGGCATAGAAGTAGGCAAAATACGGACCGGTTTGATACCACATCATGCGAAACGGGCTGGTACTGTAGGCAAATGGCATGGCATTATAAATTTGAAAGGCCTGATCGTACGCGAAGGCGGCATCCACGTATTCCTTCAAGGCCACATGACTCGTCCCAACAGCGAACCAGGCGAAGAACTGGTCAACGCCTGTCAAGGATTGAGCATCCGAGGTGGCGACATCCAGCGCGTGATGCGCGGCCCAGTTTTCGTCGGAGTAAGAACCGAGCAAAGACATCACATCCGATTCGCGATCCGATGGATACACGACCACAAAGATATAATCGAAGCTCCGCCACTCCTTCATGAACTCATTATAAGAAACGTGATAATTCTGGCCGCCGCCCAGGCTGGTTTTGAATGTGTCTTGAATAATGAGCGTTTGCGTATTGTCGTCATAACCAGTAATGTATTGGTAATGTCCCATCCAACTGAGTTGGCCGGTCAGGTCAATTTGTTGTTCACCTTTTTCCGCCACAACCGGAAACCCGCCAGCGACCAGCCGCTTGATCACATCTATATTCCCGCCGTACCGCAAAGCGGAACTCATGCCCGGTACCTTCTCGGTGATGAAGTCCTGTAGTTCATAGGGCATCACGTTTTTGTCCGGGCTAGCGGCCGGGTCGCCGACTTTGTTGGCATTGCCAGGCATCAGGGCTTTACCAATCGTGTCACGGTTTCCATTCCAGCCCCAGAACGTCAGCGCCATGGAAAAGTTCGTCGGGCCACAGTAATTGTAGCGGCCAAACTGGTCCTCATATTTGAAGTTGGTCAATGAAACCGCAGCCGGCAAAGGCTCCGGCGTGAGCGTAGGCGTGGCGGCATCCGCGACGGGAAGCGGGGTCGGCGTTATGGATACTGCCTGCTGCGCTGAATAAGCCTGCATCGTGGCGCTGACAATGGCATCGATCGCAGACTGTTGCGACACCTGCGGAACAAAGACAGCCTGGCTGGGAGGTTGGAAAAAATAGGTGACGCGAGTATGCAGATCATCAAGCCGCCACGCCAGATGCTCATGAATCGGCGGGACATAATACATGCCAATGGCAATGAGAATCAACAGCGGAATGGCCAGAATACCGATAAGTCTCTTACGCATGAAAATTATTCTAACATATGGATATTAAAGTGCTCTCAGAGTTATAATACCCTCATGCCAAAAACTCACACACGCTTCGTCTGCCAGCAATGCGGACGCGTATCCGCTTCCTACATGGGCAAATGCCCGCAATGTGGCTCGTTCAACAGCATGGTCGAGGAGATCGTCCATGATGAACCGGTCAGCAAAGGCGCGACTGCCAATGTGCGCGGGCTGACGGGACGCTCACAGCCGCGTCCCATTGGCGAGATCGGCGGCGAGGGCGAAGACCGCATCCCCCTGCCCATCGGCGAGTTTGCGCGCGTGCTGGGCGGCGGCATCGTACCGGGTTCCATAGTGCTGGTCGCCGGCGATCCCGGCATCGGCAAGTCTACGCTGATGTTGCAAATGGCAATGGGAATGGCCGAGAAGAAGCGCGTGCTTTACGTTTCAGGCGAAGAGTCCGAGCGGCAGATCAAGATGCGCGCGACGCGATTAACATCCACTGTAGGGGTACAGCAGGACGAGCAATCCATAAATTCCACCGTAGGAGCACAGCAGGACGATCAATCACACAAGGCATTAAGAAGTTCTGCTGTGCCCCTACCCAAAAACTTATTATTGGTCACCGAAACAAACCTGGAAGTTATTCTCAACCATGTCAACGATATCAAACCTGATCTGCTGATCGTCGATTCGATCCAAACCGTTTATCTTTCCGAGCTTGATTCATCGGCGGGTTCCGTTTCCCAGGTGCGCGAGTGCGCCTCGCAGTTGCGCGAACTCGCCAAGTCCAGCGGCATTTCCATTTTCCTCATTGGTCATGTCACCAAGGAAGGCGCCATCGCCGGTCCGCGCGTGCTGGAGCATATTGTGGATACCGTGCTGTATCTCGAAGGTGACCGCTTCCAAGCCTATCGTTTACTGCGCTCGGTGAAGAACCGGTTCGGCGCGACCTCCGAGGTCGGCGTGTTCGAAATGCGCGAACGCGGCCTGATCGAAGTGACCAACCCGTCGGAGGCCTTTCTCGAAGAGCGGATGATCAATGCGCCGGGTTCCTCGATTGCCGTCGCGATGGAAGGCACGCGTCCGATCCTGGTCGAGATTCAAGGCCTGACTTCCCCGACCCAATTCGGGAATGCGCGCCGCACGCCGAACGGCGTGGACTTCAACCGGCTTCTGCTGATCGCGGCGGTGCTGACACGACGCGTGGGACTCAAACTCTCTGAGCAGGATGTTTTCGTCAACGTGGTGGGCGGGATTCAAATTGATGAACCGGCCGCCGATCTGGCCGTGGCCGCGGCCATTGCATCCTCCTGGAAGGACATCGCCATCCGCGCCGAGGCGGTGTTGATCGGCGAAATCGGCCTGGCAGGTGAACTGCGCATGCCGGGCCAGATGCAGGCGCGCCTGCGCGAAGCGGCCAAACTGGGATTCAAATGCGCCATTGTGCCGAAAGCGATCCACAAAGGCGAACCCTGGCCAAAGGGAATCGAGATCATCGAAGCGCGTTCGGTCTCACAAGCGCTGGACGAGGCTTTTGCGATCCAAAGAAAACCGGCAAATAACAAGTAAGGAGGATTTTCAAGCCACTTTACGCGACAGGCAGCACTGCAATCAACCGTGGTGTTCTCCATTCTTCTTTAAAACCGGCCACAGATTTCACGGATTGCCACAGATTGGGACTCAGAATCCGTGAAAATCTGTGGCAATCCGCCTGCACTTGTGTACGTACAAGTGTGGCAAAAAATTCAACCACGGTTAAATGCGGTTCTGCCACGCGACAATTCGATCTCTTCTTCGTATATTTCCCTGAAGGAGAAGCTCCATGAATTACAAAATCATTTCCATTGTTTTGATTCTTGCATTGGCGGCCCTGGCCTGCGGGTTTAGCGTTTCATTGCCCAAGGCGCCCACGCCCGGGCCGGATGTCACAGATACGATCACAGTGCCGGTCCCCGATACCGCTACAACACACTTAAGCATCAACTTCGGCGCGGGTGAGTTGACCCTAAATCCCGGTGCACAGAAATTGGTGGAGGGTACGGCCACCTACAATACCCCAGACTTAAAACCCGAAGTCGTCACAGATAGTAACGGCATAGAGATCAAACAAGGCAACTTGACGAATATCCCCTACCCGGGCAACATCAAGAATACCTGGGATCTCAAGCTTGGCGTTGCGCGCATGGACCTGGCCATCAACGCCGGGGCTTATACCGGCACCTATGAACTCGGCGGGCTTTCGCTGACCAATCTCACCATCAAGGATGGCGCATCAAAGGTAGGATTGTCCTTCTCGCAGGCCAACCCAATCGAAATGACGCTATTCCGTTACGAAACCGGCGCGTCGACTGTCAAAATGAGCGGACTGGCGAACGCCAATTTCAGCACCATGATCTTCAACAGCGGCGCGGGCGACTACACCCTGGATTTCTCCGGCACATTGCAGCGTGACGCGACAATCACCATCTCCAGCGGATTAAGCAATATCATCCTGGTGATTCCCCAAAATGTGAACGCAAACATCACCACGGAGAGCGGGCTGGCAAATATCAATGCCGGGCCGGGCTGGATTCAAAACGGCAGCCAATATACTCAAAACGGCTCCGGCCCAACGCTGACTTTTCTGATAAAAACCGGCGCGGGGAACCTGACGTTGACCCACTAATCCCAGCGATTGAATTTCTCCTCTCCACTCAGAGAGGAGAAATTTATTAACTGATGTTACGCACCGTCCCGAAGGTTTGGGCAAAACCCCGCTTGAATTACGGCAACCTTCGGGACGTTTTGCGTAAGGTGAGTTATTAAATCGGAGTAAAAGGTCATAATTTAGCAATGACCTCTATCACTTGTACAGCCTTCTCAAACAAAATAAAATAATATTAATAGGTAAGTATTATCTGAAAAGAAGGTACCCATGCAGATTACCCGCCAGGCCGATTATGCCCTACGAGCAGTGCTTTATCTCGCCCGTCTCGACGGCTCGGGACGCGCCGCCACCAGCACCGTAGCTGAAAACCAACGCATCCCGCCATCTTTCCTTGCCAAGATCGTATCGCAGTTATCCATTGCCGGATTACTGCACACGTCGCGGGGTGCGCGCGGCGGTGTGACCCTGGCTCGTGAGCCTAAAGAAATCACCATGCTGGAAGTGGTGGAAGCCATTGACGGGCCCATTCAATTGAACGAATGTGTCGGCAGTGATGGCGAATGCTCGTTTGATAATGAATGCCCGCTTCGCCCCATATGGTGTGAGACCCAGGAGAAACTGGTTGCACGCCTGAAAGCCACCACCTTTGCAGACCTGATCACACAACCTGCGCAAATCAAATAACCCATCCATGACGCCCTGAGGGTATAAGTAGCCGGACATTGAGGGAAAGCATGTTCCTTCCAGCGGCGTCAAGGATGGTTCGTCAAAAATCGAGGGAGTCATGATGAACAAGAATCTTTTCATTTTCCTGATCGGGCTTATTTTATTGGCGCTGTTATCCTGCCAGGCAGCGGCCAACCTACCCAATCCATTTGCCACGGCCACACCTACTTCCACACCGACTTTTACGCCCAGTCCAACATCCAGCCCAACTCCCACTGCGGCCTATACTCCAACCCCACTCCCCACCGGAACCACAAAAGAACAACAGACCGATGGAACCACAATTTTTACCGATTATGATAATCAATACGAACTGGTTTTTCCCGCAGGCTGGGCAGTCGTCGGTTTAAGCCCGGATGATCTAAACCAGTTGATGCAACTTGCATCGAAGAACAATCCCGATTTTCAACAGACCATTAGTTTGCTCAAAACCATGGATCCGAAGGTATTCCGAGTTTTTGCCTTTGACTTTCAGCCAAATGATATGGTGGATGGATATACAACGAATATCAACATTGTGGGGGTAAATAACAATATTATAAAAGCCATGACATTGCAGGAACTGACGGATGAAACCGTACAATCGATTCGTCAGATTAACAATAACATTCAAGTCACATCCTCGAAAGTGACTCAAACAGCCTCCAATACGCCCATCGGGTTAATCGAACTCAACATGCCGGTCAATACATACACGGGTGTAAAGATTTCGGTTTACGAGCAGGCCGTTATTTTCCAAGTTCCCCAGGGAAGCATTCAGGTTACCTTGAGCACACCCGTTTCCATGCAGTCCAGAATACTTCCCATCTTCAATCAAATAATCGGCTCCCTCAGAACGCTTGGATATTAGTTTGAGGTTGTTATAGTTGTTCGGTTCCTACCGGCGTATACTATAATAGCCGGGAGGAACTTTTCCTTCATATCAAACCTTGCAAAGACTCGAAGTCTGCACACAAGGTCATGAGGAGATAACCCATGTCTGGTCCCAGAGTAGTCCGCGCGCCGCGCGGTACGCAGCTCACCTGCAAATCGTGGCTCACCGAAGCCCCCTACCGCATGATCCAAAACAATCTCGATCCCGAAGTGGCGGAACGCCCACAGGACCTCGTCGTCTATGGAGGACGCGGGCAGGCCGCACGCAATTGGGAATGTTTCGATGCGATTCTCGAGTCCCTCAAGAATCTCGAAGATGATGAAACGCTGCTGGTGCAATCCGGCAAACCGGTCGCCATCTTTAAATCGCACCGGGACGCGCCGCGCGTGCTGATCGCCAATTCCAACCTCGTGCCGCATTGGGCCACATGGGAGCACTTCGATGAACTGGCCGCGAAAGGATTGATGATGTACGGCCAGATGACGGCCGGTTCGTGGATCTATATCGGCACGCAGGGAATCCTGCAAGGCACCTATGAAACATTCGGCGCGCTGGCAAGATTGCGCGGTTGGAATTCACTCAAA
>Ga0182027_10013719_pt1 | contig 11265 bp, 10 predicted proteins | sample 712E1DmetaG_FD_121300 | JGI IMG/M metagenome (GOLD analysis project Ga0182027, IMG submission 121300) | Permafrost microbial communities from Stordalen Mire, Sweden - 712E1D metaG (Illumina Assembly) | ecosystem: Environmental > Terrestrial > Soil > Wetlands > Permafrost | place: Sweden...
CATGCTTGAGGCGAGAGTCTCTGCGAGAGCCGGATGCGGCAAACCCGCACGTCCGGTTCGACGAGGGGAGAGGCAGTCGTGCTTCGGCATCACTTACTCTCCTACTCTACCGCCACCCGCGGCAGGGCTGCCGGGAGAATACGCAGGATTGAAGCTAACTCGATTGCCATTGCGGTCTTCGATAAAACTCGGGCCAGTGGCTGGGTACGATCCTCCGAGGTTGGTATTAAACGAATAGGCAGTGCCGGTGAAATGGTCTGTGACCATCACAAGCCCAGCCGCTGGGGAGGTTGCGACGGCCCAGTAGACGTCGTCGCTGCCCGAAAGCACGGGCGTAGGCACACCGAGGACGGCGCAATCGTTGCTGGTTGCGAGCTGGCCCAGCATTCCCAGGAAGTGGCGGCCGCCGGTTGAGTCCTGGAATACAAAGTCGGTTACATGGTTGCACACGTTGCTCTGGTTGTGCGGGTCGACCAGGGTTCGTGTAGACCAAGTGAGGCTAGGCACCAGAAACGACCACCCTCCCATGCCACCCATGTTGGATACCCAAGTTGCCAGCGGCTGGGGACTCAAAGAGATAGCGTGCGCGGCGCCATTTGAGTCGTAGGCGAGTGTCAAGGGCACGGTTAGGCCACGGCCTTTCGGCACGCCGGTATCGAGCCGGAAGCTGACGGAGCCGTTGGCGGGATTCACCGTCTCGTTCACTGCCTGGGTGTAGTTATGCCCTGCGCCCGGGAGGGGCGCCGTCTGGTCGTCTGTGATGTTGGTAATTTGTGAGAACGAAAAAGGAGCAGCGATAAGTAGAAGGAAAAAAGCAGAGGACAGGGACTTGAAGAATCGCGACGTGAGCATGACTTCCTCCCATTCGCCGGCAACGTTAAGTGCTTAATCCATGGCTGGACCGCTCACATTGAATAATTCCCATTCAAATACGCCCACATAACAGTTATCATCGTTTGCATAACCTCGCGGCTCGCAATCCCTCCGGCTTTGGCCGACTGAGCAAGGCAGCGGCGCTGAGGGCAGTGAGAAAACAAATGCATTGCGAAGGGTCGACGCGATCGTGAGCCAATCGGCGCGCCTGAACATGGCGACACCTCCACGCATGAAATTGGGTTTTGAGTGCGAAGCGAACGAGAGTGCCGGAGCAAGTCCAACACGGCGTTATCTCCTGAACTGACCGGCCACAGTACTCATCAATCACAACCTTGTCAAGCTATTCTATTCGAGTGATTAATATTTCGTTAGTGAACATAATGTCTACTGACAGAATGGCAGGGACGCTCTTGAAGCCGACTCCCGGTAATTGCCATATAGCAGGTGATTCCAGCACCCATATAACTCTATACTCTCTTGACATGGGAAGGTAGATAGGCTAGACTTCTAGCGTTATGTACTGTCGGGATATTTCGGCGGTGACGGACTGGGACAAGATGTCCTTTCCACGGGCGTAGAAGAAGTGGCAGTAACGTCAAAATTGAAGGAACGAATCGGGAATGTCCTTGAAAACAAAGGGCAACTGCCAAAGACTTGGGATCGAAGCCGGAATCTTCTTGATAACAAAGGACATTCCCGTTTAAAACCGGAATGTTGCTGAAAATGAATTAGTTATTTGTAATTCGGAGCTCTGGTTTATAATGGGTCACCAGAGCGACGGTCGCGCCGCCCAGAACTTACACTGATATCGAGGCCTTTTATGTTTGACGCACTGGCCGTTCATCGCCTCCATTTCGCTTTCACGGTCACCTACCATTATTTGTTTCCGCAGCTCACCATGGGGCTGGCGTTGCTAATCGTGATTCTGAAGACCATGGCGCTACGCACAGGCGACGAGCACTACAACCGCGCCGCGCGCTTCTGGGCGAAGGTCTTCGGCATCAACTTCGCCATGGGAGTAGTGACCGGCATTCCCATGGAATTCCAATTCGGCACAAACTGGGCCCAGTTCTCCAGAACCGCCGGGGGCGTCATTGGCCAGACATTGGCGATGGAAGGGGTTTTCTCCTTCTTCCTCGAGTCGACCTTCCTGGGACTGTTCTTGTTCGGTGAAAAGCGTCTAGGACCCAAGAAACATTGGTTCGCCGCTTTCATGGTGTTCCTGGGCTCCTGGCTTTCGGGCTACCTGATTGTTGCCACGGACGCCTGGATGCAGCATCCCGTCGCTTACGCGACGGGGCCGCATGGCGAAATCATGCTGACCAGTTTCTGGGGTCTGCTCCTGAATGCCTGGGGCCTTTGGCAGTATGCGCACAACATGAGCGGCGCCGTCGTCACCGCGGCTTTCGTCATGGCCGCGCTGGGAGCATTCTATTTGTTGGCTGGGAGGCATGAGGCCTACGGCCGGACCTTCGTGCGCGTGGGAGTAATAGCCGGCGTCCTGGCCGCGATCTTCCAGCTCTTCCCTAGCGGCGACGGCCAAGGCCGGATGATCGCCCGCCACCAGCCCGTCACACTAGCTGCCATGGAAGGGCTGTTTTACACTCGGGCAGGAGCGCCTATTGCCATTCTCGGTCAGCCCGACCTGGACAATAAACGTCTTGACAATCCGCTCTCGGTCCCCCGCATGTTGAGTTTTTTCACTTACCGCCGCTGGATGTCGGAAGTAAAGGGGCTGGACGCCTTCCCACAGCAGGACTGGCCGGATAATATACCCATACTCTACTACTCTTATCACATTATGGTGGGGCTCGGCACGATCTTCATCGCCATTATGGTGCTTGCCGCATGGAAATTGGCGAGGGGGACCTTGTTCACCTCACGCGGAATGCTCTGGGTCCTCATGCTTTCGCTTCCATTCCCTTACATCGCTAACACGGCCGGCTGGATCACGGCCGAAGTGGGCCGCCAACCCTGGGTCATTTATGGCTTGATGCGTACCGAGGCCGGCATATCGCCACAAGTGTCCTCAGGGAATGTCTGGTTTACCCTGATTGGTTTCATGGGGATGTACACCGCGCTCAGCATTCTATTCCTCTTCCTCGTCTATCGCATAGTCGAGCGGGGACCCGAACCGGGGCTAGGGACTCGGGACTTGAGGACAGGGTGACTTGTGATTCAGAATTACAAAGAGTTGGATGTGGTGAATTTCGAGTAGTTATGAAGCCGGTTGAAGATATCGGGAAAATGCTTAATCGTTTGATCGGGGTATTGAGAACCCGCAAGAGGGGCTCGTGAAGCGGGGCCCGGGACCCGAGCCCCGAGTCCCTGTAATGAGGGTAAGGAGTCACAGGCATGGAAACGGTATGGTTCTGTTTGGTCGCCATCATGATCGCCATGTACGTCGTGCTCGACGGGTTTGACCTTGGCGCCGGAGCGATCCATCTGCTTGTGGCAAAGACTGAGGAGGAGCGCCGCCTCGTCATCCACTCCATCGGGCCCGTATGGGACGGGAACGAGGTTTGGCTGCTGGCTGCCGGCGGAACGCTTTTCTTCGCCTTCCCAGTTCTTTATGCCTCGGGGTTCAGCGGCTTCTACCTGCCCCTCATGATCGTGCTCTGGCTGCTCATTCTGCGCGGCATTTCGATTGAATTTCGCGGACAGTTGGAGAGCCCAGTCTGGCTCAAATTTTGGGATGTTGTCTTCGCCGCTGCGAGCTTACTGCTTACGGTCTTTTTCGGCGCAGCCCTGGGCAATGTAGTTCGAGGAGTCCCCTTGAACGACCAGGGGTATTTTTTCGAGGCACTGTGGACCAACTTCCGCTTGGGAGCGAACACAGGCATTCTCGACTGGTACACGATTCTGGTCGGACTGGCAGCCTTGTTCACACTTGGCCTTCACGGCGCCCTGTGGCTGTCTGTGAAGACCGATGGCTCCGTGCACGATCGAGCCCAGAGGCTGGCCCGAGCTGTCTGGTGGGGCGTTCTGGCCTTCACGCTCCTTCTTACCGTTTTGACTTTCCTTGTCCAGCCGCATGTCCTTGCGAACCTCTCGCAGCATCCCTTGGGTTACGTGTTCCCCGGGCTGGCGTTGGCCGGGCTGGCAGGAATGGCGTGGTTCATGCAGAGGAAAGACGACCTAAAGAGTTTCCTCGCCTCTTGCGTCTACTTACTGGGAATGCTGACGAGTGCGGTGTTTGGATTGTACCCCCTGGTGCTGCCCGCCAGCTCCAATCCCGCCCATTCACTAACGATTTACAACGCTAAAGCCGGTGACTACGGCCTCCGCGTGGGCCTCGCTTGGTGGATCATAGGCATGCTCTTGGCCGCCAGCTATTCCGTGCACGTTTACCGGCACTTCGCCGGCAAGGTGAGGGTTGAAGGCCGGGAGGAAGGGTATTAGACGGGTGCTCGTGCCCAGGCGGCCTAATGTGAGCTGGCTGCGACAGATTGACCCAGGGCCTCACGCACTTTCTTGTCCAGGGTTTCGACGAAGATGGAGGGAGCCAAACCTTCCTGGCGAAAGACCACGTGGCCGTTGCGATCGAAGATCACCAGGGTGGGGAGCGATTGCACGCCCAGGAGCCGGCCGAGTCCCCGGTCATAGGCTATTTGTGTAGTCCACTGCTCTTCCTTGAGGAAGGCCGGCACTTTCGCCGGGTCCTCATCAACGTTCACAGCCAGGAACACGGCTGCGGGCTCATTACGGAACTTCTCAGTGACGCTCTCGAGCAGCTTCCCCTCCATGCGGCAAGGGCCGCACCAGGTGGCCCAGAATTCCAGCACCAGAACTTTGCCGCGGTAATCAGCCAGGGGCAGCGGCGAGCCGTCGGTGCGCTGGAGCACATAAGCGAAGGGATCTCGAAGATTGGCGTTGGGCTGGCTCGAGTCCTGCAATCGTGGAGCGAGCGTGCGTACCAGTTCGTCGTAGCGAGCGAGAACCAAATCACCCAGGCCTTTCTCAGATGCGTGCAGCGTCAGGTAACAACTGCCCAGTTTCCGGCGGACTTCCTCCCGCTTCGACGGTTCGACGCCGGGCCCGGGGAAGGCGAACGCCGTGGCATAATCATTGACGGCTCGTTTGAGGTCGTTCCTCTCTGCGGCCAGGTCACCCAGCCGCTCCGCAAGCTGTTCCGAGGGATAGGTGGCATAACTCTTTTCGTAATCCGCCACAGCCTTGTCTGGTTCGCCGGACTTGGCGTAAAGCTTCCCTCGCATCAGGTAGGCCGTGGCGAGCACGACGGTGGGCGAGTCGGGGACCTTGTCCTTGCCCCCCGCAGACCGGGCTACTCCCTTGAGTTCCATTTCCGCGCGGTCGACGAAACCCGTGGCGTAGTGAAGGGCTTTGACGCGGCTGAAAGCGTCGCCCTGCCGGTCGAGCAGGTCCACCAGCGAAGAAAGAAGATCGGCATCGCCAGGCTTCAGTCCCAGCAGTTTTTCGCCATACTCGATAGCCGTTTGAGGATCGTTGCCGCGCAGGGCGGACTTGTAAATGACATGAAGAATTTGCTCGCGTTGCGCGCTCTCAGGAAACCGCTGGAGAAAACTTTCCAAGTTCTTGATCAGCGCCTGGGGATTGTCCTCGGAGGAACGGACCGCATCCTGAAGCGCCTGCGATTCCTGCTCCTCCTGAGAGGGCTTTGCGGCAGCCTGCGGCGACGCCGCGGAATCGGTTGCCGGACGTTGAGCCGCTTGCACGCCCCGCAGAGAAACAGGATTCAGCAATAACAACAAGCCCCAAAGCACGGCGGCGAAAAGGCAGTGACCAGTGAGGAGTGACAAGTGACAAGTAGAAAGGCACAAGTCAGAAGTCGGAAAGTGGGTCGTAGGTGGTAGATCATCGACGGATTTACTCCAAAATCCAAAATCTAAAATCCAAAATCGCCCCAGCCCCGTCCTGTCGACTGACCGCTGACGACTGACAACTGCACTTAGAATCACATGCTTTTTCCCCATCCTCCTAAATCTAAAGAGAAGCGGAGAGCAGGTCAAGGCAAATAGAGCGCCCCTATCCGTCAATAACGGCGGGCGAAATTAATCGGTGGGCAGTACTGGTATACTAACGGACTAGACATTTTTCTTGGCATCTTGCTACGCAGGTGAAATGAGCCACAGACGAATCCGCGCTGTCTTACTGGATGCGGGCAACACGATGCTGTTCCCCCGACTCGAGGTCATCATCACGGATTTGAAGGAACGCGGCTATTCGGCCACGCCGGAGGACTTCTACGCTGCGGAGCGTCTGGCCAAACAAAAACTGGATGATTGGCTGTGGCCGCAGATCCGAAGCGGTGAGGTTCCAAAGAAGATTGACTACTACTATTGGTCGGACTATTTGCACGAGCTTACGCGCAGGCTTGGAGCCCCGGAGAGCGAGCCGGGTGAGCTTACCAAGCGCTTGATCGCAAGCTTCCAAGACATCCAGCTCTGGTCTCGCGTAATGCCCGATACGCCTGCCTTTCTTGAATGGCTGGGCGCCCAGGGCTACATCCTGGGAGTGATCTCGAACGCCACCGGAACTCTGGAAGGTCAACTCGTCCGTTTGGGCCTGGCCCCCTATTTCCAGGCTATTTTGGATTCAGCCATCGTGGGCATTGAGAAACCACACCCGGAGATCTTCAAGCTGGCGCTTCAGCGCGCAGGCGTGGAGGGTTCGGAAGCCGTATTTGTGGGTGATACCTATGCGACGGACGTGGGCGGCGCGCAGCTCGCGGGGTTGACGGGAGTCCTTATGGACGGTGTAGGCGCTTACCCTGACGCTGTGTGCCCCAGAATCTCATCGCTTCCGGAACTGAAGAGAATCCTTGCGGGCTTGTAAGCCCGGCCCGCTGCCCCGTTAGACATTTCTTCCTGCCCCGTGGCGTGCAACCATTTTCACAATCTGAAAAGACGCATCAAGGGGGTGTGTTATGGAGGTGCGCAAACATCATCGCAAGAAAGAGGACTACGCGCTGCGTACCCACATGATCCACGAGGCCTTCGACAGCAAGAAGTGGGATTTCAACCACCACGTCGTCCCGCCGGTCTCCCATTCCACGGCTTTCCGTCTGACTTCTCTTGAGCGGGGCGCGAAGGGGTTCGTGCAATTTGCCTCCGCCGATGAAGCGTTGAGCGGCCACATTCCGATCTACATCTACGATCGGTTGGACGAACCCACACGGGCCATGCTGGAGGAAAACCTGGCCTATGCCGAGGGCGGTGACATTTGCGTGACGTTTGCCACCAGCATGGCGGCGATCAGCGGGGTTTTGGGTTCGGTGCTTCGCCAGGGGCAGGAAGTTCTGGCGCATCAAGTTTTGTACGGCTGCACGTACAGTCTGATGACCAATTGGCTGCCCAGGTTCGGCATGCAGGCCCGGTTTACCGACTTCCTGAAGATCGAATCCCTTCAGGAGCAGATAACACCTGCCACCCGCGTCCTCTACTTTGAGACCCCAACCAATCCCACCATGGAATTGATTGACATCACAGCGGTACGGCGCATCGCCGACCAGGTGAATGCAAACCGTGAAGAGCGCGAGCGAGTCCTGGTGATCGTGGACAACACCTTCGCCACGCCGCACTGCCAGCGGCCTTTGAAGCTCGGCGCCGACATCGTGGTGGAAAGCCTGACCAACGGGGTGGGAGGGTTTGGAACGGACATGGGGGGAGCTGTGATCGCCCCGGCGGAGTGGTACAACCACGTCATGCTCTTCCGTAAGGATTTCGGCGGAGTGCTTTCCCCGAGCAGCGCCTGGGGCATCCTGGTTTACGGCCTACCCACGCTGGCCGCTCGCATGTCCAATATGCAGAAGACGGCGCAACGCGTGGCGGAGTTCCTGGGCAAAGACCCCAAAGTCGCCTGCGTCAGGTATCCCGGCGCGGAGTGCCTTCCACAGAAGGCGTTGGCTCATCGGCAAATGCTCAGCCCGGATGGAAAGTTCGCCCCCGGCAGCATGCTCTATTTCGTTCTCAAAGAGAGCGATTCCAAGCAAAGCCGGGCTGAGAAGCTGGTGGATTACCTTGCTGAGCACGCTTATTCCATCACCCTGGCCGTCAGCCTCGGGCAAATCAAAACTCTGATCGAACATCCCTTCTCGATGACGCATTCAGCGCTCCCCGACGAGCAGAAGCGCGCTTTCGGCATGCATCCCGAGGGCATCCGAATTTCCCTTGGTCTTGAGGACTGGCACGACATCATTCGCGATTTGGAGATTGCCCTGGAGAAAGTGTGAAGGCAGAAAGCAGAAGGCAGTAAAACAGTTGATGTATGAAGCCAACGGTTCAGCCCTAAGCGGAGTTAAAGCTGAGGGCTGATAACTGAGTGCTGATTGCTTCCATCTGCGTTCAGGGCTGAAATTGCCTGACCCGTGAAACTCACCGGCCGGCTTGTGCGGCGGTGTGATCTTTATGAAACATTTCACGGTAGAAGTGCCCGGCGATTTCAGCGGCGTGGGGACCGAACATCATGCGTCCACCGCGCAGAAGGACGACGGCCACATACCTTGGTTGCTGGTCCTGGGCGTATGAAACGAACCAGCCCAGGTGCGCTCCGTCTTCGCTGCAGGTTCCGGTTTTCCCGTAGATCTGCATTTCGGGGTCGTAAGCCAGCCGGGCAGTTCCGTAGAGGACCGCCCCCTCAAGGCCTGCCTTGATTTGGGTCAAGTTTTCGGCCAAGTCATCCAGGTGGCGCCGGACGTGGGGCTGGAATTGGGAACGCTCGTCCCCGGTGCGGGGATACTGCAATTCGTAAAGCGTGCCCCCGTTGGCGATGGCCGAGATAACGGCGGCCCATTGGAGCGGCGTGACTTCCACGTCCTGCCCGTAATAAGCCAGATAACCTACGCCGCCCTCCTTTGGGGGAGCGGTGGGAAATCGCCCGGCGGATTCACCGGGGATGCCATCACCGGCCTTTTCGCCAAGGGCGAACTCGTGAGCGTACTTGGCCAGCCGTTGGAATCCCAACATCTCACCCAGTTTGTGGAAGAATGCGTTGTTGGACCGGGCCAGCGCCTCGGTGAGGTCCATCCGCTGGCTGCCCCCGACGTAGAGCTTCGTCTTTGGGGTAATGATGCCTTCCTTCAAGGCGGCCAGCGCCACCACGGGCTTGAAGGTCGAGCAAGGTGTAAATCCACTGGAGAGCGCCAGCTTTTGATTCACGATGGAGAGAACCCGTCCGTTGTTCGGGTCCACCACCACCATGCTTCCGTTCCAGTTTCCCAATGCCTCCATCGCAGCTTGACGGACGGCGGGATCGTCACCGGTCGGGTTGTCCTCCGCCGCAGGGTCACCGAAGGAGCTGATTCGGTAAGGATCGTTGCCGCGCATCCGGCCGCGGCTACCTCTCCGGCTGGCGGATGCCGTTTGAATGGTGCTTCGCTTTCCTGTGACGTGCCGCTTGGAAGCCGATGCTGTTTGGGTGACGCTTCGCTTTTTCGCGTCGTGACTCGCAGAAGCAGACGCTGTTTGGATGGTGCTTCGCCTTTTCGTGGCTTGCCGCTTGGAATTGGAAGAGTATTTGCGCGAGGAAGTTGCCGCGGAGGGCGCAATCGATTGTCCCGCCCCGGAGCTCTGCGCACTCGCTGTGTACATCTCCCTCCCCAGCAGGCAAAAAACTGCCACGCCCAGGATAGCTAGCCTCTTTGACAAGGTCATTCTGAAATCCTCCATCGTCTGTGTCGCGATCGCGTCGGCCTTGGCACACGCCAAGGAGGAAAAACTCCGAAATTCTTGCTTCTTACTGGCCTAATGAGAAACCCGTTCGAGCGGGCCAGAAGGCCGGAGCGGAACTCATTCTGATCTGCCTTGACGCTCTTGGTCGGCATATTCTACGTGAGAACCCCACCGCTACCAGCGGAACGAAGAAATCAAAAGAATTATCTTATTCGTCGTTCCTCCGGCGGGGCTCCCGGCAAAGGGCATCCTGACAAGTTGAGACAGGTTCCGCCTCGCCGCGCTCACTTCTTGCCCTTTGCGGCTGCAGTGCCTTCCGCCCCTGCCGCCGCATCGTGTGGGACCGGCAGGTTGAGTGCCTTGCGCACTTCGATCTCGAGCTTCTTGTACACGTCAGGGTTGTCCCGCAAGAACTGCTTGGCGTTCTCACGGCCCTGCCCGATGCGCTCGCCTGCGTAAGAAAACCATGCCCCGCTCTTCTCCAGGATATTGCGCTCCGCGGCTACATCGATCAGGTCGCCCTCTTTGGAAATCCCCTCACCATATAGGATGTCAAATTCTGCCTCGCGGAAGGGTGCGGCAACTTTATTCTTCACAATCTTAACCTTGGTCCGGTTTCCGACCACGCGGTCGCCATCCTTGATAGAGGCAATACGACGGATGTCCACGCGAATTGTAGCATAGAACTTCAGCGCCCGGCCACCGCTGGTCGTCTCCGGGTTCCCGAACATGACGCCGATCTTTTCCCGGATCTGGTTGATAAAAATGAGGCAGGTTTTGGATTTGGCTACGATGCCCGCGAGCTTCCTGAGGGCTTGCGACATCAACCGCGCCTGAAGGCCGGGCAAGGAGCCGCCCATATCGCCGTCCAGTTCGGCCTTGGGGACGAGAGCGGCGACCGAATCAATCACCAGGACGTCAATCGCGTTAGATCGAACCAGCGCTTCGGCAATTTCCAGCGCCTGCTCGCCGTAGTCAGGCTGCGAGACCAGCAGGTTGTCCACGTCCACGCCCAACCTCTTGGCATAGGGTGCGTCCAGGGCATGCTCGGCATCCACGAACGCCGCCATCCCGCCGCGTAGTTGTGCCTGCGCCACCACGTGCAGCGCGATGGTCGTTTTGCCGCTCGACTCCGGGCCGAAGATCTCCACTACCCTTCCCCGCGGCATCCCACCCACCCCCAGCGCCGCATCAAAGGACATCGAGCCGGTGGGGATTATATCCACGGGAACCAGCGCGTCCTTAGCCCCCAGGCGCATAATCGAACCCTTACCGAATTGCTTCTCAATCTGCGTCAGCGCCAGATCAATGGCCTTCATCTTATCAATTCGCTCTTCTGGCATGTCGATATCCTTCTTCTTGGGATGACTTCTCCCGAGCCTCGTACTCTCCCTCACACTCGCGTGTCAGGCGTTCACCCTGCCAACTTCCGACCACACTTTCAAAGAACCCAGTAGACCAAGCGAGGTCTTCGGTGCGGCCAAGATCGGCCTGACTGACCGACCGGCTGGAGAATCACTATAACCCCCACGTCGGTTTCCACCAAGCCAGAACGTACATCCAAGCGCAAAATGCCATCAGCACCGACCCGGGATGGTATCAAGTCCGTATGGTCCTAATACTACTACGTTACGTTAAGGTGGACGGTTTCGTTTGCGAATTATGCTGCCACAATACGCGCACTCTCCGGTCCAGGTAAACAACAGGCGTTGGATCTCACGACGCGTCTGTGGCAGGG
>Ga0182027_10013720_pt1 | contig 11265 bp, 13 predicted proteins | sample 712E1DmetaG_FD_121300 | JGI IMG/M metagenome (GOLD analysis project Ga0182027, IMG submission 121300) | Permafrost microbial communities from Stordalen Mire, Sweden - 712E1D metaG (Illumina Assembly) | ecosystem: Environmental > Terrestrial > Soil > Wetlands > Permafrost | place: Sweden...
CAGTTGAGGTAGTGTCATTTGGTCCGAACGTCGAAACAATGGTGGTAGGCTGAGCCACGGCAGTGGCGCTGAAGTTGTCTGTCTGGCTGCCGTTCAGGTTGGTGTAGGTCTGGCTGGGCGGAGCGAAGGTGTACCCTGCTAGCGAGGGTGTGACCGTGTAGTTACCACCAGCTGCCACCGTGAAGCTGTAGTCCCCCGAGCTAGTGGTGGTCGCCCCGCTCTGCGATCCGCTGAGGGTCATTGCCACCCCGTTGAGCCCTGCTCCCAACAGACTCACCTGTCCAGAGATCGTGTAGTTGGCAACCTGGTATCCAGCCACCGAGAATGCGCCGGTGGCATCACCGGGCGGGGCACCGGTGGGACTACCGGGCGGGGCAAACCATGCCGTAGAGCTGGCGAACTCATGCTGTTCGTACAACTCACCGGGGATTGGGACCAAACCCAATGCCCAGGCATCATACGTATTGGTAAGATCGGCTGCTGAAACTACAACCCAGTAGCGTGTACCAGCGAAAAGAGTCGGATGAAGAGACGACGTAACCGTCTCGATCGTCCCTGGGTACACTGATGGAATACCGGCTAGGCTGAACGATTCGATAGGCGAACCCGGCTGCGAGACACCGCTGGCAAGATATACGGTCAACTGATTCGTTCCACTGAGGTTCTCGACAGCGATCGTAATGCTGTCTAGTGTATACGACGCCGAGGGGGTAAACGAGCTCGCAGACTCATCTTGAATGTTGTTAGAGGGGGAGGGGCTTCCGATTCCGTCGTTATCGACAGTTGAGGTAGTGTTATTTGGTCCGAACGTCGAAACAATGATGGTAGGCTGAGCCAGAGCTGAGGGCATCGCTCCGGCGAAGCAAACCGCCGAAACCAATAGGGTGCCGCACCGCGCCGCACGAGATGTCATTATCAGACCTCCGTTTCATGAACCCCTGACAGATCGAATTGTACGACGTTCTTGCTCTCCGGGTCTGGCGGCGGCTGGCGGAATGGCCGCCACTGGGACGACCGACAACTCGGCCTATAGTAGAAGCTGACACTTCGTTTCGTCATTCCAATTCTCTTTGAAGATAGCCAAGATTTCCATTTTGGCATCCTGGGCTCCACCCAGTATACATCGGGCCGGTTGCTCGGACACGTGGATTGAACTGTCTTAATCGTGAGCCGCCCCAACGGCCCTATGCAGCGTCCGTGTTTCCGGCGTAGAATAATCGCTCAGCTTCTTATCGAGGGCCTGCTTTGGCGTCCCGATCGTATCGTTGGGGTCATCTGCTCCGGCACATCGATCCAGCATAAGCCGTGCGGAGCGCCCCCGATGAAGCGGATTCCGCCGACGTGGGCCCATCGGCGGATAGCCGCTGAAGTCGTTCACCTCCAGAACCTTTCCCGTGCGCTCCGGGTTGCTGAGCCGGGCGCGATCTACTTGAGCCGCGCCCTCAAAGAGTTCCCAGCCCTGCTTCATCCGCCGCCGCAATCTTTCTTTCGCCAACGTCGATGAACGCCCCTCGAAAGTTCTGCGGACTCGGCTTTCCAATTGGCTCTCAAAACGAGCAAGGCACCCCCATACGCCTCGCTTCCCTGGTCCCCGCGGGCCCCATCTGCCCGCCGTCCAACCATTCTGATCGCGTGTTCAAAGAATCTCGCGTGTCTCGCGCGACATGCCCCTCGCCCCGTGTTTCTCTTTCCACCGACGCTTCGCGCCATTATCTTCGCGATCCGGGCGGACCGAAAATCCCATTTACAACAAGCAAGTAGGAAGTGCCCTGACCGTGCCAACTGAGCGTTTTCGCCCGTCTTGAATGCCTTTCTGTTGGTCCTTCACGGCGCTGTCTCATTTGTCTCCCCCCACGCCCTACCTACTGTGAGCGCCACATGTCGCGCTGCAACTCGCTTGGTGAGGACGCTCACAGAAGGTGAGGGAATATGCAACACCACAAGACGCAGAAGCGGCAACCCGACTTCGACGATTTCGAAGCCGAGCCGCTGGCCGATTCGGGCTTCGAAGACGAAATGCCGGAACCGGAATTCGATACTGAAACGGCGCCGGAGCCGGGCGAGGAGGAACGCCAATGAGTTCGCCCGCTCAATCGAAAGCCCAACAGAATCGCGACTTTCGCCAGGAAGTCACGGATTCTATCGTTCGAATGCTCGAACAGGGCGTTGCCCCTTGGCAGAAGCCGTGGGAAGGCGCGGGGATCCCACAGAATCCCACCACGGGCCGAGCTTATCGCGGCGGCAATGCACTCCATCTGATGGCCACGACCATCCGTCGCGAGTTCGACGACCCGCGTTGGTTGACGTACCGGCAGGCCGCTGCGCAAGGCTGGCAGGTCCGCCAAGGCGAGAAGGGCACCCAGATCGAATTCTGGCAAGCCAAGGCGCAGGCGGAGCGATCCGGCGATCGAAACGACGCCGTCGCCGACAAGGATCAGCCTCGGTTGGTTCGGCGCGTCTACACCGTTTTTAACGCAAAGCAGATCGACGGCATTCCCGCCTATGCGCCGCGTCAGCACAGCGCGTTTGAAACCGCTCAGGCCGGTGAACGCATCCTGGCAAACTCGGGAGCGACTATTGTTCACGACCAGGCGGATCAGGCGTTCTATCGCCCCGTTACCGACAGCATTCACCTGCCGCCGAGGAATGCGTTCAAAGACGCGCCGGGCTACTACGGGACGGCGCTTCACGAACTGGCCCACTGGACCGGCCACCAGAGCCGGCTCAACCGGCCCACGCTCACGGATTCCTATCGCTTCGGCGACGTCAACTACGCCCGCGAGGAGCTGCGCGCGGAGCTGGCCAGCGTTTTTCTGGCGGCGGAACGCGGCATTCCACACGATCCGGCGAGCCACGCCGCTTATGTCGGGTCCTGGATCAAGTCTCTGCGCGAGGACAAAAACGAGATCTTTCGCGCGGCCCACGACGCATCGGCCGCAGCCGATTACTTGCTCACGCTCGAACGCGAGAAGACCAGGGCGCAAGCGATTGAGGCCGCTCCGGACTCGATCGAGCCTGAGCAGCAAAGGACGGAACTCGACGACGAAACGCGACAGTTGAAAGAAGCCGAACAGGCTGTCGCGCCGGGCGCGGAACGGGACTCTACCCGCGAGACGGTTCGCTATGAACCCGGCAGCGAAACCGTATTGGTGCACGGAAAGGACCCCGGCGACGATCGGCGCACGCCGGTTGGAGTCGCGCCGAACAGCGCCGCCGTCCCCAGCCGCGACGATCTCCAAAAGTCGTTCGCGGCAGCGAAGGCACTTGCAGCGCAGGCGCTTGGGGAGAACGCGAAAACGCGCACTGCGCTCACGGCGAGCGGTAACTACCGAGGCGAAATCATCGGCGAGACAGATCTTCACATGGTTCAACGGCTCTCGCCCGTATCGGCTGTCGCTCACATGAAGCACTTGCTGGAGCCGCAGCCGGGTGTTGGCGAGAACGTCGTCGTCGCGTACTCGAACCAGAAGGGCACCGTGCGCGACGCTCACCAACGCGCCAAAGGCCGCGGCATGGGCCGTTGAAGAGAGCCATCGGAGACCAACCATGCCAACTTACACCGTCTACGAATTCACCTGCATCTGCGGCCGGAACTTCCAGACCGACGATCCTTCCGAAATCCGTTGCCCTGATTGCGGCCGGGCGCTGATCCTCGAATGGCGCCCGACTCATCCCGGCGGCGTTTGCGCCGCCCACGTCGAGGAGGCACGGCCATGAACGCTCCTCACCCGAACCTCTATCGGACGCCGAGCAAGCCCGGTTTCATGGGCTCCTACAACTGGGTTGCGAGCACCTTGGGGTTGACCGTCCTCGTCCTCTTCAGTTCGCTCGCGACTCAGTACATCGCGTCCCGCTTTCAATACCAGCCCGCACTCGGCAGCCCGCTGCTGCGCACGCCCACATACGCCGTCTACCAGCCGTTCCACTGGGCCATCTGGGGCTGGCGATACTGCACCTCGAAAGACCCGCGGATTCGCCAGCCGCTGTTCGAGGGCGAAATGATCGTGTTCGGCGGCGCGATCCTCTCGGTAGCGTTCTTCTTCGTCGCCGCCGGCCGGCGCGCGCGGAGGCTTTCCAAAAACGCCGAAGACCTTCACGGCTCGGCGCGATGGGCTACCGAGGAGGACATTCGCGCGACCGGGCTGCTCGACGCCGACCGCGGAGTCTACGTCGGCGGTTGGTACGACGAACGCGCGCGGCACCTGCACTACCTCCGGCATAACGGCCCCGAGCACGTGCTCGCCTTCGCCCCGACGCGCAGTGGCAAAGGCGTCGGGCTCGTCATTCCGACGCTCCTCGCATGGGAGCAAAGCGCCGTCGTCTATGACATCAAAGGTGAGAACTGGGCGAAGACAGCAGGTTTCCGCACCGCGCGCGGCCATCTCTGTTTCAAATTCTCGCCGGTCGAGGAGGGCGGTTCGTCGCGATTCAATCCCCTTGCCGAAATTCGCCTGAACACGAATCGCGACGTTGCCGATGCGCAGAACGTCGCCAACATGATCGTGCGCACCGGCGAAGACAGTCCGCAGGAACGCTACTGGCAAGATGCGGCCGTCTCCATCACGACCGGCATGATTCTGCACGCCTGCTATGCTGCCGCCGCCGAGGGCCGCGTCGCGTGTCTGTCCGATTTGGCGAACGCGTTCACGCGTCCAGGGTGCAGCTTCCGCGAAACCCTCGAAGGCGAACTGCTCAATTACCCCCACGATCCCGAACACAAGCACAAGTGGCGGATGCCCACTGGCGAACTCACGGCCACGCATCCAACCGTGCGCGAGAAAGTTCAGGAAATGCTCGACAAGGAGGAACGCGATTTCGGCGGCGTGCTGTCGACCGCGAAGACCGCACTCACGCTGTACAGCGACCCGGTCGTGGCCAGTAACACATCGGCCAGCGACTTCACCATCGCCGACTTGGTCAACCGCAACGAGCCCGTGTCGTTGTATCTGGTCGTGCCGCCATCCGACAAGATCCGTCTACGCCCGCTGATCCGGCTGATGTTCACCATGGTGGTGAATAGGCTGAGCGAACGCATGGCGTTTGAAGGCGCCGAACAGAAGCGCAACAAGCATCGGCTACTTCTCCTGATCGACGAATTTCCTAGCCTCAACCGAATGGAAGTCTTCGCCGACGCGCTCTCCTACATGGCCGGCTATGGCCTCAAGGCGTACCTCATCACACAGGACATCCGCCAGATTGTGGACGCCTACGGCCAAAACGAGAGCATCGTTTCCAACTGCCACATCCGGATCGCGTTCGCACCGAACCAGTACGAGACGGCCGAACTGCTGTCGAAGATGACCGGCACCAAGACGGTCCAGAAGGCCAGCTACAACTTCTCCGGCTCGCGATTCTCGCCGGTGATGGGCCACGTGAACGCCAGCGTGGACCACATCGAGCGCCCGCTGATGACGCCGGATGAAATCATGCGCATCAGGCCTCCGCGCAAGGAGCGCGACGGCGATTCGGAGAAGATTGTCGAGCCCGGCTTGATGCTGATTTTCGTGGCGGGGCACTTCCCGATCCTCGGCACGCAGATGCTCTATTTCGCCGACCCGACGCTTGCGAAACGCGCCGAGACCTCACCGCCCAAGAAGTTCATTGCTATCGAAGTAGGCAAGGTCACGGAGCAGCGGCCGTCGGACCGGACGCCGCACGTCATCAGCAAGCCCGAGGCAGTCACGCCGGAGGATTCCCAACGGCAGCTCTACGAACGCGCTTACTTGCGGGACCCACAACAGCAGGAGGAGGAGTGAAATGATGCAAAGGAATAGAGTCGCACGGGTCGCCAAGAAAGCTCAATCACGGTCGCCGCAGGATGGCATAGCGGAATTAGCCCGCGACATTGTGATGTTCGGGACTGTACCTCGTGAGCCTGGGTTTTGGGACCGGCTCGCTGAAGCCCTGCTGATTAGGGTACTGCCTGCCGGTCCAGACGCCGCACTCGCAAAAATCCGCAGCATCCGGGCCTTTCCTGAGAACCATGCCGAAGAACTCGCCGGATTTCCGTCAGAGCCGAACATTATTTATAGCGTCATTGCGGAGGCTGAAAGCGCCCTCGCCGCGCACCTCAGGAGGGTCGAGACTTGGATTCCGAAAGGAGCCGTGGACGAGTTGTATCGAGCAAGCCGTCGTCATTACCGGAGTCCTCGTGAGTGATCGCTCCTTCCGCGCTTATGGAATCTTTCGCATTCTCACGTTGGGCGCCTCCCGTCGACGGGCCGCTTACCGGAGTGAGACCACCTCCGCCATTGGCGGCCTTCGGCGCCGTGGCATCTGCGTAGGAAACGCCTAAGCCATTGCCGTCACGCGGTTGGCAGCTAATGGCAGGCAGATAACAACCGCTTCTGCACGGTCAGGAACCATCCGATGGCCGCGCACACTCTTGGAAGCATCAGCTGGCCAAAACGGCCATCGGATGGGTGGAGTGACAAAATGCAGAAGAATCGAATCGAGCTAGCCGGATACCTGACGGCGAAACCGGAACTTCGTTATCTGCCGTCGGGGACGAAGGTCGCCAACGCCCGGATCGGTGAGAGCTACCGCTACCGGGACAACGACGGCCAGGCGCAGACTCACACGAACTGGCACAGCTTGTCATTCTACGACGACCTTGCGGACGTTGCGCTGACGTACGAGCAAGGCGAGAACCTGTTCGTTGAGGGCACGCTGCAGCAGCGCAAGTTCACACCGAAGGATGGCAGCACGCGTACCGTCTGGGAAGTGGTAGTGCGGAGTTGCCACCTGATCGAATCCCCTCGGATTGACAGGCCGACCGCGAACCGCGCAGCAAGCGCGCCGGACCGGTTGCCTACGGCGACGACTGACGACGAAGGAGGGCCGCACCCCGATGCGAACTGGCCGGTGTAGTTGGAGCACCCTGGTGAGCGTGGCGGCCTCCGCGACGCTCGCCGTTGTCATGCTGTTCTGCGGCGCCAGCAAGCTTGGCATCCGCATAAACACGTCGTCCTCCCTACCCATCGGACTTTACCAGGTGGCATCCGGCCAGGACGCCACCATGGTCGAGTTCTGCCCTCCGGAGCCCTTCGGCTCGATGGCGAACGCCCGCGGCTACCGGCAGCGCGGCACCTGTCCCGACGGCGGCGCGCCACTGATGAAACCCGTCGTGGCCCGTTCCGGCGATGTCGTCAGCGTTTCAAACAGAGGCGTGGCCGTCAACGGAAGGGGCCTGCTGAATTCAGTTCCGCTCACACGCGATACCGGGGGCCGCCCCCTCACACCGTGGCCATACGGAACGTACACCGTTCAGCCGGGCACGATCTGGGTTGTATCCGGCTATCATCCGCGAAGTTTCGACAGCCGCTACTTCGGGCCGATCCCAGAGGTTCTCGTCAGGAACCGCGTCCGACCGTTGCTAGCGTTACCATGATCCGGTTGAGTACCGGCTGCTCGTTTACGTCCGTTTCAACCGACCGGGTTGCGCCGGCCGCTGTGGCTCAGGGCAGTGCTGAGGGTGCTGAGGATGCTGGAGTGGATGAGAAAGCCGGCGGCGTGGCAGGACGCGCCGGACAAGCGGGGGAAAGCGACCGCCCGTTGACAGGGAGGCAGCAGAGGTCACCGATGTGGTGTAAAGTGGTGATGGCACTAAGAGATGCCGCCAATGAAAGGGAAACGGTCGCAGGGTAGGAGCCTGAAGGCTCAGAAGAAAGCGGCAGTCCGGGCGTCGATCACCTTTCCACCGGACCTCTACGAGGCTCTCGAAAAAACCGCGCAGCAGAAAAAGGTGTCGTTGGCGTGGGTCGTGCGTGACGCAGCCGAGAAGTACGTCGCAAGAACTGATGTAGGTGAAAACGGGTGACTGCGAACGACTACAGCGTGCGACATATCCAGCTCGTGACCGAGCGCCCGGTCGAGCAGTTCTTGCTGCGCCTCTTTCTCCGCGATACGGACATGCGGTCGCTCTGCATCGTTTCCCCGTTTATTTCTTCAATGGCCGACTGCCGCTTCTCGCTGGCAGACCTGCGGCGCAAGATCGAACAAGAGCGCATTTGCACCTACATCATTACTCGGCAGCCCGAAGAGGAGTACCAGGTCGAGGCCATGACCGTCCTACTTGGATCGCCTTGGATCGAAGTACGCTACAACCCTTTTGTCCATGCGAAAGTCTACGTAGCGATGTCAAGGCGGGAAGCCGACTCCTTCGGGCTGTTCGGCTCAGGCAACCTCACGGCTGCATCGTTCCAGAGGAATATCGAAGTTGCCATGATGCTCTACGGAGATGGGCTCGGCAGAACGCTCTTGCATGAACTCAATTACTGGGCAAGCGGGCAGCTCCGAACCTTACGGGAGAGCACACTTGTTCAGCGGATTACAGCAGAAAGGAAACAGTGATGGATTTCAAGAACTGGTTTTGCCTCAAGGACCGCGAGAGCTTCACGATTGATCCCAAGATCAACTCGGCTGACGCCGGGTTTTATTTCGGCCGCTCACAGCTTGCCGAACGCATGAAGAATCAACTCAAGCGCGCGTTTATCGATCCCCAGGTTCCCAAAATGATGGTTTGGGGACCATACGGCTGCGGCAAGACGCAGACGCTTTACTATCTCGCATATTGGATGGAGCACGACAAGCCCGCATCCTGCAAGGGCGAACCACATACGGTGCACGTGGAAATTGAGGTTCGCAGCAAGTCCACCGCTGTCGAGTGGCACCTCCAAAACATGGAGGCCCTCGGCATGGCCGCCGTGCAGGGCTGGCTGAAAGAGTTGTTCAAGAAGTCCGCCGATTTCGACTCCGAACTCGGTAAACTCACGTCCGACCCGAATCTCGTTCAGGCCTTTAGCCATCTCCGCGGTGGCGGCGATCTCGGGTTTGCCGCGTGGCGCTGGATCACGGGACAGCCGCTATCGTCCAAGGAATTGCAGGAGATCAAGGTCACTCGCAACCTCGGTTCCGTTGGTGTCGGCGATCTCGTGGCGTCGCTCCAAGCGTGCGGCTCGCTTGCGGTAGCGGTCGGACATCGCCTCGTGTTCTTCATCGACGAGATGGAGGAACTTCAGAACGTGCGAACCGGCGACGCGGCAGAGTCGTGGCATCAGTACATCCGCAAGCTTGCCGACAACGCGAACTCTTCCGTCGGGTTTGTCATCGGCTTCAAGGCGGACACGCGCGACGATGCGCCCGAGATGCTTGTCCGCGGTGACGTGTCATCGCGAATCAGCCCCAACAACTACATTGAACTGGAAACCCTCGCCGCCCCGGCCAATGTGCAGCAGTTCGTCAAAGAACTGCTGGCACACTTGGTCAAGCAGGAGGCGGCGGAGAAGCAGATCCAGGCGGGCAGCCTGTCCTCTACGAAGGATAACTATCCGTTCACGGCTTCCGCGTTCGAGTTAATGTGCGATTACGCATGCCAGGACGTAATCAAGTCCACGCCGCGCAACATCATCCGCACCATCAACGAGTGCGCGATTGCCGCATGGGACGCTCAGAAGAAGGTGATCGACGATGACATCGTGAACGAGATTGCGCCGATTATCTTCGGCTAGTCCCTACGAGTGAATATGAAGAAGTTCACCACAAGGCCTCGGGTCTTTCGCTCAAGTCCCGGATACGCCGGGACACATAGCGCTGAAAGCAAAAGCTGGGTCTATCTTGGCCGGCTGGCCGAGGCCGGCCCGCTTACCGATGTTCGTTTCGACACCGATTTGGCTCACGTGGTCGCACTGTTCGGAAAACGTGGCTCGGGTAAGTCCTACACGCTCGGCACTCTCCTTGAGGGCCTGTGCACATCAAAGCCCATTTCAACCATAGCTGAGAATCCTGGGAACTCGGCAATTCTGCTGTTTGACACCCTCGGCGTATTCCAATGGATGAGCATTCTACTTCAAGAGGACTCGCAAAAGGCCGTACTCAAAGAACAGTTTGCGTTGCGACGAGGGTGGTCGATCAAGGCAGAGCCGCTTGACGTGGCAATCTGGATTCCTAAGGGCACCCGAACGCCGGGCACGCCCGCGGACCATAGGGAGTTCACTATCAACTGCTCGGACTTCGCCGCGGAAGACTGGGGCTACCTGTTCGGCCTGGACATTTACCAGGATCGTATGGGGCAACTGTTGAATGACGCGTTTATCAAAGTGACCCAAGAGGGCTGGAATGACAGCCAGCGGCGGCACCAGCCAAACCCGCAGTATTCGCTCGACGATCTCATCGCTTGCGTCAAAAACGACCGCGAGCTGCTGGAATCCTACCACGATGAAACGCGGCGGGCCGTGCTGCAGCAGTTGATGACCTACCACCGGAATCCACTGTTTGAGGACCGGGGCACTGCCCTGCGTGAATTCCTTGATCCTGGACGGATGAGCGTCATCGTGATGAACAAAATGTCCGATGAGCTTCGCCTGATCGTGGTCTCGGCTCTCATGCGGCGCCTCATCGCCTCGCGAGTGCAGGCGTCGGAAGCCGAGAAACACCTTAAAATCATCGAGACGTTGGCACCGGCCGAAAAACAGGCATTGGAAGAGGTATTGAAGGCGGCGGCGCCGCCGACGTGGGTGGCCATTGACGAGGCGCAGAACATTCTGCCATCGGAGCGGCGCACGTCGGCAACGGATGTAATCGTGAAGTACGTCCGCGAAGGCCGCAACTATGGACTTTCGTTCGTGGTCGCCACGCAACAACCCACGGCTATTGATCCCCGCATCCTCGCCCAGGTCGATACGTTGCTTGTCCACAAGCTCACGGTTCAAGGAGACATTGATTACATTCGGAAAAACATCAAGTCCAACCTCCCGGAGGAGGTCAAATACGGCAACGCCATCCTCGGGTTTGACGAACTGATTCGGAGCCTCGACGTAGGACAGGCGCTCGTATCCAACACTGAGACAGATCGCGCGTTCATCATGGACGTTCGGCCGCGGATCAGCGTGCATGGAGGATTTTGATGGCGAGCCGCATCCGGGTTTTGGATTCCGCAAAACGCACGATGCAACGGTTGGGCTATCTTAAGGCTCTCGCTGCACTGGTGAACGAGTCCGAAACGAGTAACCTGGAAACCCTCGGGAAGCGTTTTGTTGCGCGCGTCACTCAACGCGTCAAGCTCACGCCACCTTACGACGACGATCTCAAGGAATACGCCAAGACACGGCTGACAGACGGGGCGTACAGGGAGCTGCGAAAGAAGATCATGGAGGACGCAGGGCCAGCCGGGGTCGAGCTTCAGGACGTTTACCTCGCCGACAAGTCGCTGCCTTCCTCCACGGGAAAGCTGGTCCAGGCGAACTGGGAGAGTTACCCGTACCTCGC
>Ga0182027_10013721_pt1 | contig 11265 bp, 10 predicted proteins | sample 712E1DmetaG_FD_121300 | JGI IMG/M metagenome (GOLD analysis project Ga0182027, IMG submission 121300) | Permafrost microbial communities from Stordalen Mire, Sweden - 712E1D metaG (Illumina Assembly) | ecosystem: Environmental > Terrestrial > Soil > Wetlands > Permafrost | place: Sweden...
AGGAGATGGACGTTATGGTTTGGATTCATATCGTTTAAAGAAAATGTTTTCGGTAAATGTCTTCCCCACCAACATTTCAGGAGACATGCTGGAGCAGGGAAAGCAAATGGGGATTATCAAGGAATATGGCGTGGAAAATGCAGAAAAACTTTCCCTTGCAAATGAGTCCGTAGACATTGTGTTTTGCAAAGAGTCTTACCATCATTTTCCCCGCCCCAATATTGCGCTTTATGAAATGTTGCGCGTGGCAAAAGATATGGTAATCCTCATCGAGCCAAATGATGCCTGCACGTTGCAGCACCCTCGCTTGATGATTCGTAATTTTCTAACAAGAAAGTTTTCTGGGAGTGCTTTTTTTACAAAACCAGCCTCAGAATTTGAGCCAGGCGGCAACTTTGTTTATTGCTTGTCGAAAAACGAATTAATCAAGATTGCACATGGCTTGAGTTTGAAAGGTTTTGCATGGAAAGGGCTAAACGACTGTTACATTCAGGGGTGTGAGTTCGAAAAAAAGAATGAACAAAACGCCGTTTACAAAAGAACAAGAAAAGGAATTCAAACGAGGGATGCGAGAGTAAAATGGCTTCCCATGTTTTATGATTGGGTACTAATTACCGCCGTATTATTCAAAACCGAAATAGATTCATCCTTAAAGCAGCAGATGCAGGCAATAGGCTATCAATTTGAATCCATTACGCCCAATCCTTACCTTTGACATGTCTAAAACCCCAATTGCCGTTTTTGCCTACAACCGCCCGCGACATCTGCACCAGTTATTTAGTTCCCTGCTCCAATGTGCGCGTTTGGATGAATGTCAGGTTCATATTTTTTGCGACGGTGCGAAAAAGCCCGAACATGAACTAGGCGTATTAGCCGAACGTCAAGTCGTACGTGAATTTGCACCACTTCTCAACAACGCCTGCGTGATCGAACGCGAAAAAAATCTTGGCTTGGCGCGTTCCATTGTTTCCGGTGTGACGGAATTGTGCAAGCAATATGGCAGGGTCATTGTCCTGGAAGACGACTTGATCCTGCATCCCTTCTTTCTCGACTTCATCCTCCAATCCCTTGACCGTTATGCTGATGATGAATGCGTAGCACAGGTGGCCGGGTTTACCTTTCCCATCAATACACCTGCAAAACCTGACACATTTTTCTTGCCTCTGACCACCTCGTGGGGCTGGGCAACGTGGCAAAGAGCCTGGAAATTATTTTCCTGGGAAACCGGAGCCGCATTACAGATTTTGGAGGCCGACCCAGATATGCGCAAACGCTTCGATCTGGATGGCGCTTATCCTTATTTAGACATGTTGCACCAAGCTGCGGAAGCCAAAGTGGACTCATGGGCGATCCGCTGGTATTGGCAAATTTTTTCGGCGAATAAACTGACTTTATATCCGCGTCGTTCTCTCGTCTGGCAAAATGGATTTGACGAATCGGCTACAAATACGATTTCAGCAAGGTCTGACCAGCAACCTCTACTGGATAAATTCCTGCGAGAACAGTGGCGTAACCCCATCTCTTTTCCAGATATATTGCATGCAGATGACATCGAGTTTGATAAACTTAAGATTTTCTTACAAGCTCAGCCTGTGCAAACGCCACCAGCACATTGGATTGGAAATTTGAAACGTAAATTGATGGAGTTTGTAAAAAAGAGACCACAATAAAACCCCTGCTCGTATAATAAGATTAAGAAAATGGATGGTATAGTATTGTTTCACCCCACAACTGGAAAAAAGAAGTATGAGTAAAATTATGAAAACCCTTTTTAGAAAAATAATATCTATAAAAGATAAAATCCTTTTCCCCACAAGCAGAGAGTCGCCTGTTAAGCCATTGTTAGATCCTAGCCAACAAGATTTAGACCTTTATTGGGATCCGGATTACGCTCAGGTTTTGGAGGCTTGGGGAGAAGGCAACACATGGGAAGAGATACAATTTTTACTTGTTAATTGCAAAGGGAAAATTCTGGATATTGCTTGCGGCACCGGCAGGACAATGGAGATTCTTTCAGGAATCCGCGAAATCGAATTGCATGGATGCGATATATCCGACCTCTTAATTGGCAAAGCTGTTGAACGAGGCATTCGCAATGATTTGCTGACGATATGCGATGCGACGCAAATGGAATTCCCCGATAAATATTTTGACTACGCTTATTCCATAGGTTCATTAGAGCATTTTACGGAAGAAGGTATTTCTAAATTTATTGCCGAATGTTATCGTGTGACAAAGACTAACTCATTCCACATGCTCCCTATTTCACGCAGCGGAAAAAATGAGGGGTGGATGAAAACAGTTCAATCCTTCCATAACAATTCAACAGATTGGTGGCTAGATAAATTTAAAACATTGTACAATACTGTATATGTTCTTGATTCCAAATGGAATGATGCAATTTCTGTGGGAAGGTGGTTTATCTGCAGAAAGGATGGTGAGTAATGTTTCGAAGGATACTTTCCCGTTTTCGTAAGCACGACTCGTTCCCCAAAAACATGAAAAGGGGTGAGAACTCAACGGTAAAAGGGGGCGTGGATATGCGTTCTCTTAATAGCTTCATTGAAATTGGCACTAATTGTTTGATTGAAGGTGTATTAGTCACTGAGACTGATGGTAGCCACATCAATATTGGAAATAATGTATATATAGGCGGAAGCACGCTCCTTGATTGTATTGTTTCTATTCAAGTTGAAGATGATGTTCTGATTTCATACCAATGTCTTTTGACTGATAGCGATAATCACAACTTGGATTATGACATTAGAAAAAAGGATCTTGCTGATTGGCGTAATGGGGGAAAACACGATTGGAGCACAACTGAAAGCGCGCCAATAAAAATTTCAAAAGGCGCATGGATTGGTGCACGAAGTATGATACTTAAAGGTGTTACCATTGGCAAAGGCGCAGTTGTTGGTGCTGGTTCGGTTGTTACAAAAGATGTACCGGATTGGACAGTGGTTGCCGGAAACCCGGCGCGTGTTGTTAAAGTGATTAAGAAATCCGAATGAGTCAAAATATGACCTGGGAAGAAGCCGTTCTTTGGTTGCGTGCCCAGCCGGAACAACAGGAATTAGTACGCGCCTGTTACTATGATGATCCGCTGCTCGAAGCGGCGGTGCGCTTTGAAGCAAGTGAAGAATGGCAGGCCGTGCGCGAAATATTGCCCCGCCAAACAGGCATTGCGCTCGATCTGGGTGCGGGGCGCGGCATCAGTAGTTACGCGCTGGCAAAAGCCGGATGGCAGGTCACTGCACTTGAACCGGATCCCAGTCCCATTGTCGGGAGGAAAGCAATACAAACGCTAGCTGAAGAGTGCAACCTTTCCTTTCACCCAATAGATGGTTATGCGGAAGAAATTCCTTGCGCCGATTCACAATTTGACCTGGTTCATGGCCGGCAGGTGATGCACCACGCACAAGATCTGCAAACGATGTGTAATGAAATCGCGCGCGTGCTTAAACACGGCGGTATGTTCATTTCCACACGCGAGCATGTCATCAGCAAAAAAGAAGATCTACCCATATTTCTTGACGACCATCCCCTGCACCACCTGTACGGCGGCGAAAATGCATACCTTTTGAGCGAATATCTGGATGCTCTTACCAATTCAGGGTTACAAATCATGCAGGTGCTTGGCCCAATGGCAACGGTTATTAACTATTTTCCTGTTACCATGGAGAGCTGGCGAAATACAATCCGAGCGGCACTTGCTCGGCGAATTGGAGTTCGTATCACCAGTGTCCTGCTTTCAGATAGGCAGCCATGGAGTCACCTTGTTTATCGTTATCTCGCCAACCGTGCAGATAATAAAAATCAGGTTCCTGGCCGTCTCTATAGCTTCGTTGCTGTTAAGAAATCATGACGATGTCCCTAGTTCCCGCGCGTAAAGCAGTATTAATCACAGGAGTTTCAGGCTTTATTGGCCGTGCTCTTGCGCGTCATTTTGCCAAACAACAATACAAAGTCTATGGCGTGGATCGAATCTCGTCGGAAAACGCTCCACTTCCTGACTTGCAAGGCTATGAACAGATCGAACTGCCAAGCCCGCGCTTAAAACAAATACTTGCTAATTGGCAACCAGACGTGCTAATCCACTGTGCAGGACGCGCCTCCGTGCCTGCTGCCATGCAATACCCACACGCAGACTATATTGATGGTCCCGCTCTGACTTTTGAAATACTCGAAGCACTTCGACAGAATCTACCTGAGTGCGGGTTTATCCTGCTTTCCAGCGCGGCGGTATATGGAAACCCATCGCACTTGCCTGTTGCTGAAGATGCGCTGCTCCGACCCATTTCGGCTTATGGTTATCACAAATGGCAGAGTGAAATAATTTGTAGCGAGTTCGCCACGGTGTTCGGTTTGCGAACAGCCAGCGCGCGTGTTTTTTCAGCTTATGGTCCTGGCTTGCGACGTCAGGTCATATGGGATATTGTTCATAGAGCGTTGACTCAGCCTGAGATACGGTTGCAAGGCACTGGGCAGGAAAGCCGCGATTTTATCCACGCACAAGACATTGCACGCGGGCTGGAATCAATCTTGGTCAATGCACCGCTGCTTGGTGAAGCATATAATCTCGCCAGTGGCTTAGAAATCCGCATCGCGGATCTGGCTTACCTAATCCTGCATGAGATTAAGAATCCCCCCCCGCTTGTTTTTTCTGTTGAATTGCCACCTGGCACGCCTAAAAATTGGTTGGCAGATATTAGCTTGATTTCCAAGCTTGGGTTTAGGCCGGAGATTGCGATTGAAACAGGAGTGGCCGATTTTGTTCAGTGGTCCTGCCATGAGATCAAAGGAGTTTAGATGCCTTGTGTAGTATCGAATCCATATTTTAATGTTATTAACTGTTTTGAGTAACGGAAGGGTGTAATATTGATATGCGTATCGTATTTGTATTTAGCCAACGGGCTTCGTGGTTGGGAGGAATATCTTTTTACTACAATTTATTCAATTCCATTAAATCAGAGACCACCTCACAAAAACCTACCCTAGTTGGGTTTATCTTCAAAGGTGACACTTTACCTGAAAATGTGCGAAATCAATTGGACGAGATTTATGAAATTGATGAAAGCGGGCTGGCAGGTAAGGCAATCATGCGAATTTCAGGATATTTTTCTGGTAAAAAAAGCCTCGCTTGGTTAAGGCCAGAGTCTTCGATCTCACGTATGGCCAGACGTGTTAAGGCAGATGTTATTTTTCTGAAGGAGGCCCCTCTGGCGCGTTTTCGTGTGCCAACGGTCTGTTGGTTTCCGGATTTTCAATTTGTGCACATGCCTGAAATGTTTCCCCCGGATATATTAGGGGATTACCAGAAAGATGCTGTGAATATGGCGCGATATGCCACACGGCTTATGCTAAGCAGTCAGTCTGCGTTGCATGATTTTGAACGTATTCTGCCGCAATATCTATACAAAGTTCGCGTCGTGCCTTTTGTAGCTTGGGTAGATGATAGCGTTTTTCGTGATGACCCTGGGCGAGTCATTCAGGAATATCACCTGCCTCGAAAGTTTTTTTATCTCCCTAATCAATTCTGGCAGCACAAAAACCATCGGATAGTCCTGGATGCTTTGGAGTTGGCACTGAAACATGATACCAAAATCACCATTGTTGCCAGCGGAGGATTGAGTGATTTTCGCAATCCCTCATATCCTTCTGAAGTTGTTGCGGAGATTGCCCGTCGAGGGTTGCGGGATCATTTCATTTTGTTAGGCATCATACCGCACCAGGAGGTCTATGCCCTTTGCCGCGCATCGATAGCAATCATTCAGCCTTCCCTGTTTGAAGGCTGGAGTACCAGCATTGAAGAAGCCAAGTCATTGGGGAAACGGGTTATTGCATCAAATCTCGATGTACATCGTGAACAAAATGCTCTAGGATCAATGTTCTTTGAACGTCACGACCCGGAGGAACTGGCTGGTCTTTTAATTAAAGCTTATGAGAAGCTCACGCCCGGGCCGGATCCAATGGCCGAGGCAACGGCCCGCAAAAATATGCATGAACGCGCCCAGATATACAGAAAAGCTTTTATGGATTTATTGACCGAGGCAACCACATGAGTAATGTGCCTCTATTCACGATCATCACACCCTGCCTAAATCGGATATCCATGCTCACAGAAGCAATTGAAAGCGTGCAAAGGCAAAATTATGCCCCGGTGGAACACATTATTGTTGACGGTGGTTCGACAGATGGCACACTGGAGAAGCTGGCACGCTACTCCCGCCTTAAGGTTGTTAGCGGCCCTGACAAGGGAATGTATGACGCGCTCAACAAAGGACTGCAAGCTTCAAGCGGAAAAATCATTGGCTTTCTCAACTCAGATGATTTTTATACCGAAGGAAGCTTGAACGCTATCGTCGATGAATTTGCAAAGGCCGATATCGATGCTGTAGCAGCCCGAGCCATCTATTTTTTAGAGAATGGAGATCATGCGGCATCCTTTTTCCGTCCGTCAAGGTTGCTTACCAAGCAAATACTCTGGCGGGAAATCATATATGGAGATCCAGCATTCAACGCCTGGTTCTTCCGTCGGGGAGTGTTTGATAAAATTGGTAATTTCGACATTACATACCGCATCGCAGGGGATCGTGATTTCTTGATTCGATTTGCCATGAATGGTTTGACTTACGCACATCTTGAAAGGGTGGTCTACCATTATCGAGCTCATAATGATTCTTTGACGGTCACGAGGGATGCGAATCGCTTCTCAAAAGTTGCTGACGAAAACGTACGCCTGGTGGAGCAATACTTTGACCGCGTGCCAAGATTTGCGCGCCCGTATCTGGAACGTGTACGCACGCGCGATACGATTACAGCTGCTTCACGTGAGCTACGCGTTGGTAGTTACCAAAGGGCTTGGCAGCACATGCAACTTGGCTGTCGTTACGATTTGTTGTGGCCCATCAAGTTTTTTTGGCGGCTTTTCACTGGCATATTCAGGGTTATAGGGAGGAGATGGGGCGTCTATCCTCCAATATAGGATTGAAATCCATTCGATTAGATTTATGAAATGATTTTTTCGTAGAAATCCACTGTTTGTCTGGCGATTTTGTCCCACGACCATTCTGCCTGAGCGAGTTCCTTCAGATTTTTGCCCAAGCGAGTCCGTAGTTCTTCATCACCTGCCAAACGCAAAAGCCCTTCTGCCAAGGCTTGTTCGTTATCGGGTTCCACGAAGAGGGCGTGTTTCCCATCTTCCATGATTTCGGCCATGTTACCTATGGGGGTCGCCAAAACTGGACAGCCAAAGGCTGCAGCAATAGCTAGGACAGCACTTTGACTTCCATGGCGATAAGGCAATGCCACAATCCCAGCACGAGAAAATAAACTTGCGACCTCGACATCGGTGATATATCGATTCCAGTAAACGGCTCGATCTCCCAGACGAAAAATGGACGCCTCCAGTTCCTTCTCGATTGGTTTTTTACCTGCTAAAACGATATTCCAATCATCCAGTTGATCCTTGATCGAATTGAATACATTTACAAGAAGATCAAATCCCTTATTGACCCTCAGCTCGCCGAAAAACAAAATGTATTTCTCCCTTTGAACTTCCGTCGGGAAATAGCGGCAATAATAATCATGAATGCCCAAAGGATGAACGAGTATTCGGTCGGAATTCATGGAGTATTGGTTGAGTAAAACCTGCTTTAAGCCCTGGCTATGAACCACCCAGCCATCAGCCCGGTGAACAGCGTCACGCAGAAAAAATTCGTTAATGTAGTTGCGATAATCAATATGCAGAATGGGGTCGTGGATAGTACTGATCACTGACATTGTGCCTATCATCTGGAGCAAAACGCTTTCCCATAGCCCGAAGTTTTGGAGATGGAACACATCGGGAGTGAATTGTCGAATAAGCCTGGAAACTTTATCCATCTCCCCTAGCCCCCATGGATCACGTCTGCGGGGACGATGAAATGTAATCGGTGTTATGGCATTGCTGAGCGCATTTCCGAATCTGTCCCTTTGCTTGACATCAATTACATATGCCACTCGTGCGTATGTGGATAATGCGTTTGCAAAATGAAGAGTATAATCGTCAAAACTTGGCGCCGCATGAATGACTATAGAAAGCATTGTGATTTCTCCAGATAACCGATAGTTGTCCTCTATGTGCTTAGAGGATGTGCGAATTCTACCTCCATCCCGATCTCTTTTCGTTTTATAATATTGGCTTAGACCGTGGTTGAGCCATCATGCAAGCTGTGCACATAAGTTAAACCAAATACCAATTGAAAGTGGAGCTTGGAAGCCAGCAAGAGTTCCTCAGAGGCATTTATGAGGGAGGTATTGTAAACGATTTATTAGGTAATTTTCCTGCTGGCACAATACCACACACTTGAGGAGTGAATGAATAGTATTTTAACCAAAAAATGTCCGTTATGTTTATCGGATTCGAAATCTCTCTGGCCGAAAATCAATGTTTGTAAATGTTGTTCTTGCGGTCTCCTGTTTCGCTACCCCGCTCTATCTTTGAGCGAATTGGATGTGCTTTATGAAACAAGTTGGAGTCATCCGAATGATCAATTAGATGAAACTGGTGCAACCAGCTTTGATCTGGCACAAGAGTATGGAATGAGGCTAGCAAAGTCACTGGGGCTGGACAATTTTAAAGGATTGCGTATATTGGATTATGGCGCTGGACGAGGCGCAATGTTAAAAGCCCTTCAGGACCTCGGAGCCGAAGTTTACGCCGTAGAACCCTTTGGCCATGAGTTTCTGCGTGATCAGGGATTCCGAGTCTTCCGTTCTTTATCGGAGGTGCCAGAGAATGTCAAGTTTGATGGGATCGTCTCGTTAGATGTTATTGAGCATGTGCTTGTGCCATGGGAAACGTATGGCGACTTGCAACGATATCTTGTTAAGAGAGGCTGGCTATATCTATCCACTCCTAATGCAGGTGGAATCAATGCTCAATATTTTCGATCAAAATGGAGAGAGTTGTATAATCGGGGGCATCTTTTTTTCTTCACTTCCGAAACTTTAGAATCAACCTTAAGAAAAAACGGTTCCGCTAAAATCAAAAGGCTTCGATGGTTTGTCAATTATCATAGGGGTATCTTCGCCTCCGCTATGCACTGGCTGCTTCAATTTCTGCTTCGGGATGGAGAATTGAGATACCTGATATTTAAGTGAATCTCCGTGGAACACATCAAAGTTTTGCATGCACATAACTATTATCTTCAGTCCGGCGGTGAGGATACTGCTTTTAATGCTGAAGTGAATTTGCTTCGTGATCATGGGTCTGAAGTCCTTGAATATGTCGAGGATAATCACAATATTACAACTAGAAGTCAGCTAAGTGTGGCCCTGCAAACCGTATGGTCGTGGGATTCATACAAGAAGATCAAGAAAACCCTCCGTCGGGAACGCCCTCAAATAGTGCATTTTCATAATACCTTTCCATTAATTTCTCCAGCAGTTTATTATGCTTGCCGCGAAGAAAAGATTCCGGTGATTCAATCCCTGGATAACCCTCGTTTGCTTTGTCCGTCGGCAAATTTTTATCGTGGCGGCAAATTGTGTCAGGATTGCCTGGGTAAAACTCCGCCATGGCCTTCGATTTTGCATGCCTGTTATCATGGCTCACACGTGCAGACTACGGTTGTCGCTTCGATGTTGACCTTTCATAGATGGCGAAAAACATGGACGAGGCAAGTTGATTATTATCTGGTCGCTACTGATTTCTATCGGCGCAAATTTATCGAGGGCGGCCTGCCAGAGAAAAATATCGTTGTCAAACCTCATTTCATTTATCCTGATCCTGGTGCTAGATCGGAGGAACATATAGGGGAATATGTATTATTTATCGGTCGGCTCGACCCAGAAAAAGGGGTCCGTACTATGTTAGATGCCTGGAAAACGCTCTCGCGTATTCCACTAAAGATTCGTGGGACTGGGCAATTGGAGAAGGAAACAAACGAATTCATCCATTCAAACCAATCAACCTCAATGGAGTTGATACCGCGGTTATCGCGCGAAAAACTGACTGAGCTAATTAAGAACGCCAGGTTTTTGATCTGGCCGTCAGAGGGTTTTTATGAAACATTCGGGTACGTAGCTGTGGAATGCTTCGCAAATGGCGTCCCGGTCATCGCATCAAATATTGGTGTCATGAGCGAAATTGTTACGAATAGGGTCACTGGCTTACATTTCACTCCCGGCGATTCTGCTGATCTTGCAAAAAAAGTACGGTGGGCCTGGGAGCATCCTGATGCGATGGCTGAGATGGGGCTTCATGCCCGCAGAGAATATGAGTTAAAGTACACTGCTGAGCGCAATTACGATATGCTGATGGATATCTATCATCTGGCTATGGAGCACGCCAATCGATAGCACTATGGTAAGAAGACGAGTGTAAAAACATATGTGTGGGTCGCTGCCCAACTATCGGCATAAGATGCGTTTATTCTTTACCCACCTTAACTGAAAAACCAATGACTGTGTCGCAAAATAAGACTGTACCTGAACGTATCTGGAATATTCTCAAATACATCCTTGCCATCGCGTTGGTTTGGTTTATTTATTCCAAGACCAACCTAAACGATATTATTGATTTATTCAGGCACGTGTCCCTGTTATGGCTGACTGTCAGTTTTTTGTTTTTTTGTCTAATGACGATGATGAAGGCCGCGCAATATTACATACTATCCGGTAGGCAGGCGTCTTATCCGCGCGTGCTCTCCATTGTCGTGACACAGAACGTCATATCGAATTTTATCGCGACCGGTGCAGGGATCGCCTCTTATCTAACGATGTTCAGCGTGGATGAAGGCATCCGGTTACGCAAGGCAGCCGCGACTTTTTTGATCGCAAAGGTTGGCGATCTGATCGCTGTGTGGGCCGTGCTTTTAATTACCAGCCTGTTATTGTGGCGCGAAATTTCCGGCTTGAAAATCGCAGCCATAATCATGCTGGTCATGATTCCTCTGGCAATTGGATTCTTCCTGGGGGTAATCATCCTGCGGCAAAGATTTGTTGATCTGGCTGGTCAATTGGCCAAAACATTAAGGTTGGATGGTTTTTCTTTTATACAACGCGGCCTTGAAATCCTTCAATTCGTGGCTGAACAGGATGAGAAATATGTTTTTGGGTTGGTCCAAATGGGCGTCGTATGTTCTATAATATATATGGTTCTGACTATGTTATGGGCATATGCCAGCCTGCGCGCCTATTCTGTGGATCTATCCGCCTCCGTCGTTGTTTTTGTCAATTCCTGGATCCAGTTAATTTCGTGGTTACCGATCCAGGTGTTTG
>Ga0182027_10013722_pt1 | contig 11264 bp, 9 predicted proteins | sample 712E1DmetaG_FD_121300 | JGI IMG/M metagenome (GOLD analysis project Ga0182027, IMG submission 121300) | Permafrost microbial communities from Stordalen Mire, Sweden - 712E1D metaG (Illumina Assembly) | ecosystem: Environmental > Terrestrial > Soil > Wetlands > Permafrost | place: Sweden...
AAGTATATTGCCAATGCCAATTTAACGAATTCCGCCGGCTGCAAGAGCGAAAATCTGACATTAATCCAACGGTGAGCACCCAAAAGACTGACGCCTATGCCAGGCACAAAAACCAAAATTAAAAGTACTAATGCTACCGAAAGTATCGGAAAAGCCAGATTGTACAATTTGTGGTAATCAAAGTTGGAAAAAAATCCTAAGGCTGCAAATCCGAAAATTATCCAGGCAAACTGGCTTTTGATGTAATGATATTTGTCCGCAAAATCTCTGAAAGCCACAAAGCTTGAGGCATCGTAAATCATGAAAAGTCCAAAAAGCGTGATTATTATGACGGAGATCAAAAGAGAAATGTCTATTTTTCTCATACCAAATTATGAAGAATTTAAACCTATTTAATAAAAGCTATGTATAGTCCAAGAATAGCAAAAAGGAAGCCCAAAAGCCAGGCTCTCATGACTATTTTTGGCTCATCCCAGCCCTTCTTCATTAAAAGAAGGTGAAAAGGTGAAACCGGGAAGACTTTTTTATTGAAGAATTTCTTGGCAATTATTTGAATTAAAGATGAGGCAATCTCAATGATAAAAACTCCCCCAATGAAGACTAAAGCTATAATTTTGCCGGTCAGAAGACCAATTACTGCTAAAACCGCTCCCAAAGAGAGTGCGCCGACATCTCCCAGCCAGATCCTGGCTTTGTAGACATTGAAATATAGGAAAGCTCCGACTGATCCCATCAAAATAGCGATAAAAATTCCCAAAGGCTGATCAAGTTGATTGGAAGTAATTGCCAAAAATGCAGCCAGACAAATTAAGAGCAAACCTGAAGCCAAACCGTCTAAGCCGTCCGCAATATTGAAAGCGTTGGCAAAAGCCACGATTACGAAAGCAGCAAAAGGAATAAATAAGAAACCAAAATATGCCAACCCGAAACCCTTGATAAAAATGTAAAAATAGCCGAGCTTAAAATACAAAATCGAAGCTACGGCCAAGGCGATTATCCATTGAATTATAAATTTATGCCTAAATCTAAGGCCAAAAAATCCCCCGTGACCGTTAACCAATTTTTTCAGATCATCATAGAAACCTAAGACACCAAAGCCAATAAAAGTCAGCATGATTGCGATCACTTCCCAGGTTTTTATTTCGGTATCTAGAATCCCGTAAGCCCATAACGTGAGAATGCTAACGACGGCAATAATTAGTATCCCACCCCCAAAAGGCGTACCGGCTTTCCAATTATTAAATTTATCAAAGGTTGGAGTCGGCTTATTGAACATATCAACGGTTTTTTGTTTCGCCCTGCGGAATTTCATCTTGTATAGAAAGTCAATGAAGGGTATCAGGAGAATTCCCGTTATTAGTACAGACAACAAGACAAATCCCAATAATTGCGCCATTCAAGTATTATACTATTTTTTATAGGCTTTGTCTAAGCGCCGAAGGGCTTTTTCCTTTTCCAGAAGATTGATTTTGGATCGATTTATCGCCCTTTGCAGTAAAGTTATTGTACTGTCGTAAGTCAGACGGTCGACAGGATAAGGAATTGCGTCTTTGCCACCAAAAGCAAAACTGTATCTGGCAGGATCTTCATACGAAGGATTGGCCCCATAAATTACCTCAGAAACCAAGGAAAGAGCTCTGACGGTTTTTGGACCAACTCCATCTATAGCTAGGAAATCTTCATAGGTTTGCGGTTTTTCATAAGTCACTTTCTGAATAATCTTTTCGAGATATTTACTCTTTGAAAAATCTTCGGAAACGACGGGATGAGTCGTGAAATGTTCATCTGACAGTTGCAAAAGACTTAACTGTTGCGAGCCGTCTTTTAGACTAATCATTTTCGATAGACTCGAAAAATGGGATCTAAGAATCTGAATATCTTTCATAACTGTTCCGTAACTTGACTGGGCAAATTCGGTTGATAAGTTTCTGGTTTTTTCACTATCTTTGGAAACCAGATTTAAAACATTTTTCTGAAAAACTTGCGAGGCAATTCCCGTATGGGGCTCATTTACGAAATCTTTCCTGCCCAAATCGTCATACCAATGATACCTGCGGGCGGTAGCATTGACAGTATTCATCCCCTGTTGAACAACCGTCCAAGCACCATTGCGGGAAAAAATAAAGGCATGGTGGTAAATCTGATAACCGTCTTGAACCAGAGAACTATCAACCTTGGCGGCCATTTTGGAACTAAATTTTAGCCTGTGGGTTTGCGATAAATTAAAATTAAGTCTCTCTCCCCAACTCTCTATTTCAAAAGGGGTTTTAAGCGAAGTTTTGCCTTTCCCGCCACAGATAAATATTCCTAAATTTTGCTCTTCGCCTCTGATTGCCTCTTTCAAGGCGGCAGTTAATATCGTTGTCAGTCCGGATGCATTCCAATCAAAAGCCAGGATTGTTCCCAAAGACTGGAACCAGACAGGATCGGCCAGTCTTTTGACCAATTCATCGGGACCATATTCTTCAACTAAAACATAAATAATCTCCCGACCAAGACTAACCATTCTCTGAAAAAGCCAAGGAGGACAAACGCCATTGTCCAGGGTGAATGTCGCTATACCTCTTTTCATAACCTTAAAGTAGCACTCTGAGGATTATTTATCAATAACCTAATAATCTTAGTTATTAATGCTTGCCGTATCTTCTTCCGCTTTTGCCACTCGGGTTTGACCCTCCGTTTGCTTCATGTATTTGAGCCAATATGCTTTGCACTGTTTTACCGTCTGTCGGAGGAAGCTTCGCAATATCCTGACCTCGGTCTGTTTCCGCATACGCTGACTTCCTATGACAATTCTTATCTGTAGTTCTTCGAAAAACGCTTCCCTTTTCTTTCATAAGTGGAATGTTACCGAAATACCAATCAAATTGTCAACAGCTTCAAGTCCGGATTTTTCCTTGGTTCTTCTCTTTCCAGCATAATTTCGGATTATAAAGAAAAGATGATGGTTTTGTAAACAAGAATTTTTTGCATTTTAAACAATGCTGAGTTAAGATGTTGATGATGAAAAAATGGTTTGCCATTATTATAATCATTGCTCTCTCAATTCTTGCAGGCAGACAATATTTCAAGATATTTGTCTCAAAAACACCCTCTTCAGATAATGTTTTATCTGCAGTCAAAACGCCCTCAATAACACCGACGCTACCAAACCAAACGGCCATTATTTATCTTGATGGAAACCCGATCTATGTCTCATGGGCAGAAGTAGCCCCTGAACAGGGTAACCTTTATTCAAACATAAAAGATCAGCAACTTTCTGAACAAATCAAAGCCGAGAAAAGTTGCCAAATATTGGTCAACGGAGGATTTTACTCCAAGGAAAATACTCATCTGGGACTGTTTATAACTAATTCAGAAATTATTTCTAAAGAAATAAAAAATGATACCCTTAATGGGTTCATGTGGATAAACGGCAAAAGTGTGTTTATAAAAAGCTTTTCGCCCAATATCATTCCCAATATCGCTTTACAGTCGGGCCCGTTACTTATGCAAAACGATCAGCCCTTATCTCTTGAAATAAATAATGATGAGCAAAATAGACGCATAGTTGCCGCAACAACCATTGATAATAAATTATTTTTTCTGGTTTTTTATAATGGTAAGTCAGATTTTGAAGGTCCGCTTTTAGGCCAACTTCCCGTAGCGCTTGATCTTTTTAAAAAACAGACAGGAATAAAGATTATTGACGCAATCAATCTGGATGGCGGAAGCGCTTCGGTATTTATTTCAAATTATGTTCAACTTCGAGAATTAACTTATGTTGGAAGCTATTTCTGCATTAAGTAACTTACTTAACAGTTACGCTCTTGGCAAGATTTCGGGGCTTATCCGCATCCAGTCCTAATTCTATTGCGATGTAATATGCCAATAATTGCACCACAACAACTTGAGCCATGTAGGATCCGGAATCAAGATCTTTAACTTCGATAAAATAATCAAATACTTCTTCGCACTTGGGTGAAATTCCGATAATCATGCCTCCTCTTGATTTAATTTCGATAGCATTTGAAATTATTGATTCGCGAGTTTCATCCTGCGGAGCAAACACAATGCAGGGAGTCCCTTTGCCAATCAAAGCAATTGTTCCATGCTTCAGTTCTCCTCCGGCCAACCCTTCTGTGGGAATATAGGAAACTTCTTTAATTTTTAGAGCTGCTTCCAAAGCTGATGGATAAGAAACTCCCCGGCCGATTGTATAAACATTTTTTTTCTTACTTAGAACCTTAGCAATCTTTTTAACTTCATTTATTGTTTGATCTGAAACTAATCTCTCTACTTCGCCTGCCGTTTTCAAAAGAATGTCTTTTATTTTTTCCTCTTGACCAATAAGGGAATATGCCAGCATCAGGATGACGCTAAGTTTGGCAATATAGGCTTTTGTTGATGCTACTGCTTTTTCCGGTCCGGCACCCAAAAGTATGTTGTAGTCCGCCATTCTATAAATTGTAGAACCCAAAGTATTTGTAATTGCAAAAATCTTACTGCCTTTTTCTTTGGCTCGATTTAACGGTTCTACTACATCGATTGTCTCCCCGCTTTGAGAAAGCGCAATAATCAAACTGTCTTTCGTTAAAAAATCTTCCAGATAATTAAATTCCGATGCTACAGAGGTGTTCACATGTTTTTTAGCGATTTTGGAAAAAATATAGGTTCCGGCTAAAGCCGCATAAGCGGCTGTACCTGCCCCAATGAAAAATGTCCCCCTCGCATTCCTGATGTCTTTTGCCAATTTTTGAATTTGACTTAAATAATTATTAGCTATATTTCTTATGACGTTTGGTTGTTCGTGAATCTCTTTAATCATGAAATTTGCAAATTTTCCTTTAGTAGAAACCTCATAACTCCAATTAATTTTTTCAGGCTTTAATTCCAACTTTTTCCCTTCAGGCAAAGACAATAATTGAACATTCTTACCCAAAATTACCATTTCGTTGTCTTTCAGAAAAACAACGTCCCCTGTGTGTTTTACTATTGCGCTGGCATCCGATGCTACAAATAGCTCATCGTTGCCAATACCGACAATTAAAGGAGATCCTGTCTTAGCTGCAACAATTTCTTTAGAAACAGCATCGGCAACCACAATCGCATTTAATCCCTTAAGAGAGTTGAATGCATCCCTAACAGAAGAAGAAAAACCTTCATGCTTAAGATTTTCCTCAATCAGATGGGGGACAACCTCTGTATCGGTTTCTGAAATAAACGTGTGGCCCTTCTTAACAAGATCTTCTTTTAATTCCTGAAAATTTTCTACTATCCCATTATGAACAACTGCAATTGTTTTCGTACAATCCAAATGCGGATGAGCATTTTTTTCCGTAACTCCGCCATGCGTTGCCCACCTCGTATGTCCGATTCCCAAAGTGCTTTGAGGTAAGCTTACTTTTGCGTCTCCGATTTTTCCGATATGCTTTTCTACCACTAAGTTTTTATTTAGTTTTACTGAAACGCCCCACGAATCGTATCCGCGATATTCAAGAAGTTTTAAGCCTTCCAAAACAATGCTTGCGGCGTTATCCTGCTTACCAACATATCCAAATATTCCACACATAAAATTACAAATTAGATTTTACTATTTTAACAACTTCTGAAAGATTTTCAATCTCCGCATCGGGACTAAAGTTCGGAATTTCTTCTTCATTTTCGGCATACCAACCTCTTTTTATCCAGATTCCGAAAACTGAAGGTATTTGTTTTTTTACCTCATTTAAAATGCTCAACCTGTCGTCAACAAGGAATATCTTGTCGCTTACGTGAATTTTTTTAAGAGATGGCAGGAAATCAATTTTTTTTGGTTTTATCAAATAAGTCAATTCCTTTTCAATAAAATTACGAAATCCGGATTGATAAATTTTCGCTCCCTGTAGTTTCTCGTTTCCTTGAGAAAAAATTCCAAGTCGGGCTATGGAGCTAAGTGAAATTATGGTATTTTTTACCTCCGAATAAAAGCCATCCTTAAAAAAATACCCCGCAAATAAAAAACGGTTAACCTCCTCAATGTATTCTTCTTTTTTGAGATTTGAGAGCGATAATTTCAGAAACTTATCTATATCCAGAAAATGATCTTGCACCACTGTTTCTCTTAGAATTCTAGACAATGAGCCGCGAACTAATTCCTCGTCAAGACTACACAGTCTTGCAAGATAAGGATAAAAACATTTTTCAAAATGCCTAGGGTCGAACAAGGTGTAATCTATATCAAAAAGAACTACCGGTTTGGTTTGCATTATTATAATTCCATTCTGTAAACATTGGTGTCGCGTTTTACAAATCCTAAGCGAGGATAAAGTTCATTTGCCGCAACCCTAGCCGGATTAGAAGTCAAATCAATTCGCTTTAATCCTTGCTTACGGGCATAATCGATTCCAAAATTAATTATTTTTTTGGCAATTCCTTTTCCCCGATAATCTTTATCAACGACTATATCTTCGAACATGCCCTTCTTTGAAAAAAGAGTTTTGATAATAATTAGCGTCAACATTCCGACAATTTTATTGCCTTCTGATTCTTTTGCAACAAATAGCCGATTTTCGGGGACCTCAATCATTTCTTTTACATCTTTAATATCAATATTTTTTGAACAGGGATTCAATTGCTTTAACAAGCCATTAATTTCCAACACCTGATTTTCCGATATTGTTTTTAATTGTTCAATTATTATTTCCATATTTAATTTTTTATATTTACAAACAACTTTTCCGCTTCTTTTAATTCTTCCTGAGTATTTACTCCCCGCCACAATATTTTACCACCAATTACATCTTTTATTTTTTGTTTATTTTTTATCGCCACATCAATTAAGGATGTTAAATAATATTCCCCGGTCGCGTGACTTTTTTCAACTTTCTTTAAATATTTTTTCAAAAATGATACTTTAAAAACATAACAACCGGGATTTATTTCATTAATTTTTTTCTGAAATTCGGTCGCATCTTTTTCTTCAATAATGCCTGTAATTTTTCCTTTATTTCTAATTATTCTTCCTAATCCCCTTGGATTTTCAACCGAGACCGTCAAAAAGGATAGGGCTGAATTATTTTTCAAGTGAGAATTTATGAGGTTTATTATCGTTTCTTTGGTGTAAAACGCCGAGTCATCTCCGTTAAGAACCAAAACTGTCTCAATGCCTTTTGGCAATTGTTTTAAACCGGCTTCTACGGCATGAGCGCTACCAAGCCTTTCCGATTGTTCTGCATAAATGACACTACTGCCTAAGACTTTAATGACCGATTCCTTGGCGAAACCAACTACGACAATAATCGGGGAAATGTTCAAACTTTTAAGCCTATCTACAGTATGGAGAATCATTTGCTTATTACCAAGAGGCGTAACTACTTTATTGATGATTTTAGAGTTCATTCTTTTGCCTTGACCCGCCGCCAAAATTATCACCGCAACTTTTTCCATATTATTCTTTAATCTCTTTTATGTTTGCGCCCAATGATTCAAGACGTTCTTCTAATTTTTCATAACCACGGTATAAATGTTCTACTCCGAAAATAACCGTTTCCCCTGTCGCAATTAAGCCGGCTAAAACCAGCGTGGCCCCTGCCCTTAAGTCGGAAACCTCAACAACGCCATTATGTAATTCTGTCGGGCCTTTAATCTTGATGGCGTGAAAATATGAGGAGTCATTGTCGGACAAATTAAAGTTATACACCTCTTCCGGATTTTTAACTTCAGGATTAAACAAAGTAATATCCGCTCCCATTTTTTTTAATTCGCTGACATAGCCAAATCTATTTTCATAAACTGTTTCATGTACCGTAGCCTCACCCTTAGCTTGAGTCATAAGCAGTGCCCAAGGTCCTTGCCAATCTGTCATAAAGCCGGGATAAATAGAAGTTTCCACATCTTCACTAATCAATTCTTTCTTATAATAGAATCTAATTCCGTCCGTTTGATTTTCTACTCCTCCGCCCGCCACTTCCAACCTTTGGACGAATGCAGACAGATCTACATTTTGTGTACCCTTAATCAAGATATCACCTTTAGTAATAATTGCCGCAATTGCCAGTGTGACAATTTCATTTCTGTCCGGACCGATTGTAAATTCGGTACCAGCCAGTTTTTCAACTCCCTGAATGACAATGGTCCGTTCCTGTGTTCTTAAAATTCTAGCACCCATTTGGTTCAAAAGATTAATTAATTCATCAATTTCCGGTTCTGCTGCTGCATTCTCAAGCGTAATCTTGGTATCTCTCTGAAGAGCTGCAACCATAATAAGGGTTTCCGTACCCGTATGGGTGCTTTTTTCAAATCTGTAAACAATTTCTTTATTTTTGAAATCCTTTGATTTTTTAATATAAAAAAATCCGTCTTTTGTCTCATATGTTACCGAGTATCCCATTTTTTCAAGACCCAGCATTGTTCTCTCTATCGGCCGCGCGCCAATTCTGCATCCGCCGGGATTGGGAATAGTTGCTTTACCCATTCTCACCAAAAGCGGGGCCAGAAACATTGCCGACGTTCTGATTTTGGCCGCCTCTTCAAGAAGAATTTTTTCTTTTTTAAATTTATTCATGTGAATTTTGGCCACATGATCAGTTATTTTCACTTCCCCACCAAGCTCTTTGATTATTTCTACCATGACTTTGAAATCTGAAATCAAGGGAACATTTTTTATTGTCATTTCCTGGTCGGTCAAACAGGCCGCAACCATGGCTTTAAGGGCGACATTCTTCGCCCCGGAGACAAAAATGCTACCTGTCAGTTTTTTCCCACCGTTAATAATTATTTTTTTCATATTTCTAATTTTTCACTTATCTTATAAACGTCGCCTGCTCCCATAGTTATGACAATTGTATTTTTTCCGCCGTGATTATTAATGTATGATACCACATCGGCCAAATCAGGCAAAAACAAAGCTTTGCTACCAATTTTATTGGCTAACTCTTGCATAGAAACGGATGGGTCAGGTTTTTCTCTAAGCGAGGCATAAATATTGGTCAAAATAACGGTATCTACATCTATAAATGATTTACTAAATTGTTCGAACAAGGATTTTGTCCGGGAATATGTATGCGGTTGAAAAATACATACAATCTTTGAATCCGAAAATTTTTCCTTGAAAGCTCTCAGCGTTTTCTGGATTTCAGTCGGATGGTGAGCGTAATCATCATACAGCTTTGTTCCATTGGAAAGTGTTCCGATAAATTCAGAACGCCTTTTTGAACCCTTAAATTCCATCAAGCCCTTGATGATTTGATCTTTGGTTAAGCCAACTTCAAGGCCGACAATGTAGGCAGCAGTGGCGTTTAAACGATTGTGTTCTCCGAAAACTGAAAGCTCAACATCCCTTATTGATTCCGAAACGATAAAATCATTGCCCTCTTTTATTCCATAAGTTATTCTTCTGCCATTAAATCCTAACAGTAATTTTTGCACCTGAGGATCATCTCCGCAGGTAATCAAAACGCCATTTTTTGGTAATTGATTAGCGAATTTGAGAAATTGTTCTCGCGTTTCATCCAGAGATTTATATGCGTCAGGATGATCGAACTCAATATTCGTAATTACGGCAATTTTCGGATGTTGCCAAAGATGTTTTATGGTTTTGTCAAAAGTCGGTTCGGTCATATATTCATCTGCTTCTGCCACAAAATATTCACCTTTTCCATAATGTCCCGGCGCGCCCAAAGACAAGGCATCTGCGGTACCAATCAGATAAGAAGGATCAAAATTATTAACCTTAAGTAGGGTGGCAACCATGGCGCTAGTCGTGGTCTTTCCGTGTGCTCCTGTAACAGAGACTCCTGTAAATTTTCTGCCGAAAATTTCTCCGTTCATAAAGATTCCGACTGCTTCCCCCTGAGTTATGACTCTTATATTTTTTCTTTTGGCTTCCAAAACCTCAACGTTATTAAATCCCCCGTGCGCTCCGGTCGTAATTACCAAGTCTACATTCCCTATGTGTTCTTCGACAAAACCAACCAGAGGATCTATATCGGCTTTTTTAAGAGAGATGTCTGTAATAAATTCATCGGCAATATCCGAACCCGAAACTTTTATTCCCGCTTCTTTGGCAATAATCGCCAAAGGAGTCATTCCGACTCCCTTTATTCCGACAAAATGGATACTCTTTACTTTATTCATAAATTACCTATTAAAAGTTTACGCTGAACGAAGCCGAATGGCGTCTTTAGCAACTCTATATTCGTCCCATTCAACCTCTCCCTGACCGTAATTCATGGACTTTTCATGAGACTTTCCCGTTAGTACAATAAAATCGCCTTTTTTTGCCATACTTATCGCTTCTTTAATTGCCACTTTTCTGTTAGGAATTTTTATAATTTCCACTTTTTTAGTAATTCCCGATTCAATATCGTTCATAATTTTTTCCACAGGTTCCCTTCTCGGATCTTCCGAAGTTAAGATGATAACATCGGCGTATTTTGAAGACATTTTCCCCATGATTGGTCTCTTCGTCACATCTCTTGCTCCGGCGGAGCCGAAAACATGAATAATTCTGCCTTTTACCTCGGGTCTGACAGATTTCAAAATCTGGTCAATGGCGTTTGGAGTGTGGGCAAAATCAATCATAACCGTGAAGCCTTTTTTATAAATTACATCTTCCCGTCCTTTTGGAGGTTCAAAAGTAGCAATCCCATTTCTTATTTCTTTGTCCCCCACTCCCAGCGCCCTGCAAGCACATACGGCAGCCAAAATATTATATTTATTGAATTCTCCTATCATGTCCGTTTTGAAAGGAAAATTTATAGGATTTACGTCGGCATTTTTTCCCATTCCATAGCTGATTAATTTGGAACCCAAAGTCGTTGACCTGAGCTCCAATAAATTGTAAGATTCATCGTCCTTGTTCGCGATTGCGATCTTACTCATCTCCAGAAGCTTAGCCTTGGTATTCACATAATTTTCATAGGTCTTATGGTAATCCAGGTGTTCGTGGGTGACATTGGTTAGCACTCCAATTTCATATTTGATTCCAAAAACCCGATACTGATCAAGAGCATGAGAAGTCGTCTCTAAAACCAGATATTTAGATCCCGCTTCAATCGCCTTCTTAATAAATTTTTGTACCGCAAAAGACGAAGGTGTCGTGACGTGAAAACCGACATCATAATTTTTCCCGCCAATCATAGCTCCGACAGAAGTGACCATGGAAGCATTCAGACCGGCCGAATTTAAAATGTGATAAATAAGGCTGGTCGTGGTAGTTTTTCCATCCGTACCCGTAACGCCGATTATTGTTAATTTTCTTGAGGGAAAGTTAAGCCAAATGTTGGATATTATTGCTATTCCTA
>Ga0182027_10013723_pt1 | contig 11263 bp, 13 predicted proteins | sample 712E1DmetaG_FD_121300 | JGI IMG/M metagenome (GOLD analysis project Ga0182027, IMG submission 121300) | Permafrost microbial communities from Stordalen Mire, Sweden - 712E1D metaG (Illumina Assembly) | ecosystem: Environmental > Terrestrial > Soil > Wetlands > Permafrost | place: Sweden...
CCATGGGATCCGCCACCCATACCCCCACCTCCCCGTCTACCACCGCCACGACTTCCCTCTCCAGATTCCCCACTCTGCTCGCCACTTCCTTTTTCGTTTTGCATTTTACCGGTTTCAAAAGTAACACCGATATTATCATCTGGTTTTGCATTTAGAACAACCTGGGAAAAATCTTTATTTCCTTTAAGTGGAACTTTCAATTCATACACCAACTGATTCATTGAATAACCGATCTTTGCTTTGAAACCTTTATCGGCATCTGGAGTAGTGCTATAAATGCCGACATTGTTTTCATCAACAATAATCATTTCATTCTGGACTGACAGAAGGTGCTGTATTCTTCCGTTTACATCTTCCGGATTAGTATTATTATCGTCCCGTGCAGCCCGCATTTCCTCAAAAGTTTTTTTAACCGGGTATTCTACGCCAATAGCGTCTTTTGAATTTGAGGGATAGAGCCAGACCGTTAGCCCCGTTGACAATATTTTTACAATTTTCTGGTTATCTGATGTTATAAAACAGACATAAAGATTCTCGCCGTCGTTCCTGAAGGAAACAGCGACATTATCATTTTTGACGGGGACTAAGGTGGTTCCCCAGTCCTGTTGTTTACCATCGATTGTAATATCATTATGGTTGGGAATACTTGCAATTTCCGGTACCGAGGAACAACCGGAAAAAACAAGTACTATAAAAAAAGCTCCAAATAAAAAAGCGGATACCGAGATGAATATATTTTTCATTATTTAAAAGAGTTAAGTTAGAGAATAATTCTTACTTTGAATATTTAGGACAAAAAATACCATTAAATGGTTTAAATCCTGGGATTTAAAGGCCATTAACGGAATATGTCTGGAAAAATTTGCAAAACGGAACGGGCTGTAAGTTCTTTAATTTATTTAAGTTATAATATTTTCAGGAACCGTCACAAAAACGATTGATTGGATAACATTATCAATCTTCGTGGATATTAGTATCGATTACGCTGCCAATAGGTTCCCAATCTATGCCATCGCATGGGAGATAGTCAGTAGTGGGATGTTTATCATATTTCATACAAAGCACGGCTGTTTTATCGAAATTTTTGCATGAAGAGCAGAGGGTTGATTCAATTATGTCTTTATTTTTCTGTTCAAAGAGCTTAAAGTGAATAATCATGGGGTGAATAATTATACCATAAATTCCCATAATGCAAATAAGCCACCAGAGTTGGAAATCGATATAACTTTTAAGGAACCAGAGCGCCGGTATAACAACAGCAGTCCTTATTATAGTCCAGAAAACAACTTCACCCATACAATGTCCGGATTTTTATTACAATATAAAACAATAATATTTATAATGTAAAGCTAAAATTTATTGACGGAATCGGTTTGCTAAGATTTCAGAGAACAACAATTTAATATTTTATAACACTATCTAATATTTTTCCAAGCGGGGTTTAATTTCAGGATCTTTTTATAAACCGGGCAGGAGGGTTCGTGAGCATTGGGAAGGTAACCGATGCTCATGAGAAATTCATTTACAATTTCGCCACCGGTAAATGTGAAATTCTTTTTAAACAGTTTTACCCATTCATCTTTGGATAATGGATGGTTTTTCTTCAGCCAGTTTTCGAATGAACCAAATTCCTGTTGAAGTTGCAATATTTTTCCGGCATTTTTAATGACAGCGTTTATTTTCAACCTATTCCTGATTATCCCTGCATCCGACATTAATCTTTCAATCTGTTTTTCTTTGTAGGCAGCGACTTTATTCAGATTAAAGCCTTTGAATGCTTTATGAAAATTATCTTTCTTTTTCAGGATAACCGACCAGTTAAGTCCTGCCTGGTTTATTTCAAGAGCAAGCCGTTCAAGGAGGAGGTTGTCATCATGAATGGGGAACCCATATTCACAGTCGTGATAAATTTTATGAAGATCAATCTGATCCAAATTTTTAACATATTCACAGTAAGTTGTGGCCATTTACTTTAATTATCTACTTAAAATCATACTCTTATAATATTATTTCTGTTAACTTATGTCAAGGATTTTAATTAATTTTGATGATTTTATTATGACTAAATTATTTGCTCACCGGGGGGAATCATTTTATGAACCGGAAAATACTATTGAGGCAATAAAACTTGCCTGGGATAATAATGCAGATGGAATTGAGATTGATGTCCGTTTAACAAGTGATAATAAGATAGTAGTAATTCATGATAGAAACACAAGGAGAACGACCGGCAAATATGGCCGTGTAAACTCACGAACGCTTGCAGAATTAAAAAATATTGATGCTTCAATACCTTCTCTTTATGAAGTATTGGCATTAACGCCGAGAGGGAAAACCGTTATGATAGAAATCAAATGCGGCATTGAGATAATACCCTTAATGAAAAAACTTCTTGTTTCGACACATATGCATCATTCACAAATTCTACTTGCAGGATTCGGGTTAAAGAAAATGACGGAAATTAAAAAAGCATTCCCGGGTTTTGTGGCATTCAGGATAAAAAGAATTGATAGTGAAAATCTTATTCTTAAATCGCTGCGAATAGACAGAATGATAGCAACATGCAGGAAAAGCAAATTGGACGGTGTTAGTTTATCATATTCAAGGTGGTTAAACAAAAAAAATATTACGAAAATAAAAGCATCAGGATTAAAAGTATTTATCTGGACAGTAGATAATCCAAAGCGGGCTCTGAGATTAAAGAATTTAGGAATAGACGGGATCATAACTAACCGGTCGAGCTGGATAAGAGAAAAGATAAAATAAGTTCCATTAAGAATTCAATAAAAGGTAATATATGCAAATTACAAATATTCCATTTAGTATAACTGACTGGGACAATGTTGAACCTGAGGAGCATAAAGGGGAAACCGGTAAAGCAGTCTGGCGCACAAAAAACTTCGGTAATATACGAGTCCGTATGGTAGAATATACCCCTGGTTATACTGCAGACCACTGGTGCAGCAAAGGGCATATAATACTGTGTCTCGAAGGGAGGCTCAATACAGAATTATCAGATGGCAGAACGTTTGAACTTTCGCCGGGAATGAGTTATCAGGTAGCCGACGGGAATGATGCACATAAGTCGTCGACTACAACAGGAGTAAAGCTATTTATAGTAGATTAATATATACAGAGTTAAAATCACTGATGATTGAAAAGTGCGGGGTTGAGAAATGGGATAAGGGCAGTGATAATTCCCTGAGTATAGAGGTCTTTTCGAGTAATAATATTTTTTGTGAGGAAGCCGATCGCACCGTTTTTCTGTTTTGAGTTATTCTGGTGAGTTAGTTTATCAATCACCTTACCTAATTCAACACCGTTGAGGAGTTCCTTCACAATCTGTTCAGGGAGCGGAAAATGAGATGAAGTCCCAAATGCTGTTTCCCCTTCTTTATTTCTAATACAAATACAGCCAAGTGAAAACCAGTTACCATAGATATTTATAATCCCTCCCTCAATACCGACCATAAAATCAGCACCTATACCAGAGGTATTATTTAATTGGGACAAGGCATCAGCACGATTTTTTGCTCCATTGAAAGTATCATCATTTACCGGCTGATCCGGAACACCAGAACTGACATCAATTCCCTTCACCTCTATTTCGGGGAAATATTTAAGGAATGCTTCATTAACGGAATCAATTTTAACGGGGTTTTTAGAGCCAACGAGTACAAGCATGAGATATTAAGTTTTTATTTGCTCAAAAGTAACAATAATATTTTATTTATAACAATCAGATCACTAAAAAAACCCATTAGATATCAGTTTATGACGAAGTTTCTGGAGGAGCAAAAGAACTATTGAACCGATAAGGCTAACGGGAATAATAATAAGCCAAAGTCTGGTATCTATATAGTCCACATCATAAAAAATCTTAAGGTAATAAATTAGTTTTAAATGTAACGGGAATGTGGCCAGAATAATATTCAACAAGGCAAACATTCCGGCATAAACCATATAAATCTTCTTCTCTCTTTCAGGAGAATCAGATACTATAATTATAAAATTAAATATTGTTGTCAGCAGAAATATAGCAAGAAGTAGAAGCTGTATATCATTCCTGCTTATGCTAAAGAAATGTTTTGCAACAATTTCACCGATATATCCAAACGATACAATAACCAATGAAGAAATTATCACAAAAGAAATAACCTCAAAGAAGAAGTTCCGTTTTACCGAACAATTTTTGTTAATAGCAGTATATAAAAATGCCGGGAATCCAATAGCAAAAATATTAAAGAATGATATTCGTGTGGGAGTAAGGGGAAATTCTCTGGCAAATATTAAAGAGAAGAGTGTAATAAAAACAACCATAAAATTTTTAGTAAGGAACAATTTGCTAACAGCATCGGAGGTATTAACTATCTTGGTTCCTTCGTTGAATATTTCCGGAAGTAAGGAGAACTGGTTTTTCAGTAATACAATATCCGCAATTTCCTTAGTCGATTTACTTCCCTCTTCCATAGCAATGCCGATATCAGATTCTTTTATAGCAGGTATATCGTTAACCCCATCCCCTATCATGGCTGTATATATTTTTTGTCCTTTCAGAGATTTGATAATTCTGAGTTTCTGCTGCGGCAGAAGACGGGCAAACACAATTTTATTTTCAACTATATTATAAAGTTGATCATCTTTAATAAGTTCCAGTTCACTACCAGTAATAATTTCAGATTCATTTACATCCCAATTAAGTTCCCTTAAAACTGAACTTATTGAACCGGGTGAATCTCCTGATAAAATTTTGAATTCAATACCTTTTTGCCCAAATGTTCTAATAGTATCAGCGGCATCAATTCTAACCTGATCACTTATAGAAACAACGGCAAGAGGAGTAATGGCGGGAAGATCATTTCCACTTTTCAGATCTTCAAGCGAGATATTATCATGAAGTTGACCGAATAAAAGATTACGGCAACCAGACAGGTTTTTTAATTTAATTATGTCATTAAGGTCTGCAGCCGATGATTGCGCAATTAAAATTTCGAAGGCACCGAGAATGAATGTTTTTTCATTAATTCCATATTGCGGGATTGATAATTTGGCAGCACTGAACTTTAGCTCTGAACTGAACGGAAGTTCATCTTTTATTTCTGCCTTTACTGCAGAATCAATGAGAGAAACAGCTCGGATGGTTTCATTCTGTTCGGAAGAACTAAGGGCAAAGGACGTTATTATTTTTTTAAGAACAGGTTCGATATAATCAGATGGCAAATAATTTATTGCTGTAACCTCAAGGTTGTTTTGCGTGATGGTTCCTGTTTTATCCATGCAGACAACTTTAATATTTGAGAAAGATTCAACAGCATTTAATTTGTTTATAATAGCACCTATTTTACTTATTCTTAAAACCCCATAGGCATAAATAACAGAGACCATCAGAACAAGTCCCTGGGGAATAAGTGCAATAATTATTGAGGCTATTTTCCTGATCAAATGGACTTCGCCATAATTAGTTCTGCCGAATAATAATTCGAGTGCGACAAGTATCAGTGCAGTCACAAACAGGAATTTTACAATCAGATTAATTTTACTCTGCAATGGGGTAGAGTTAAACTTATATTTCTTTGCCATCCTGGTGATTTCTGCGGCATAACATTCGTCACCTGTTTTTTCAACCTGATATAAGCCATTTCCGGAGACACAAAAAGAACCGGAAAACAGTTTGTCGTTTTCATTTTTTGACAAGTGAAGCGATTCACCGGTAATGAGTGATTCATCCACATGAATTTTCATTGAATAAAGGACTTTACCATCGGCTATAACCTGGTCTCCTCTTTTAAGGGAGATAACATCGTCAAGAACAATTTCGCTATTATCGACAGAGATTTCATTACCATCCCTCAACACAATGGTTGTTTTTTGAAGCATAAGGCTAACTTTATCGAGAGCTTTTTTTGCCCTTATTTCCTGAAATATTGCCAGGATGGTATTAACGAAAGCAACTAAAGTTACACCCACAGAATCCATCAAGAGACGTTTATCGGCTAAGCTGATATAGAAGTAAAAAAGGAAAATAACAACGAGAAGTATAATAATATTAAATACCGAAAAGAGATTTTCAATTATTATTTGGGGGAGTGTTTTAGATTTTATTACAGAGGTTTTGTTGGAAAGTCCTTTTCTTTTCCTTTCATTAACATCTTCAGTAGTAAGACCCTTGATTTCCATGCAATATTTCGGTAATTAATAATCGATCAAATGTAATAGTATTAAAGTAACGTGAGAATAGTTAAATAACAAAGGGAGAATGGGGTTGAATACGGGAAAAATCTTTCAGAATCTGAGATGTTTTACAGTAATTCCGTTATCAATTAGCTCGTGAAGAGCTGCAATTCCAATTTCAAGATGAATCTGGGCAAATTCTTCAGTGACCTTTTTATCGCTTTGTGATGTTTTAACACCTTCCGGGGTCATGGGTTGATCGGAAATAAGAAGCAGAGCGCCACTCGGGATCTTGTTAAAGAAGCCCACAGTAAAAACAGTGGCGGATTCCATATCAATTCCAATGCATCTAATAGACTTCAGATAGTTTTTGAATGATTCATCGTGTTCCCAGACACGTCTATTGGTTGTATAAATTGTGCCAGTCCAGTAATCTCTTTCAAAATTGCGCATAGTAGTAGAAACAGCTTTCTGTAAATTAAATGCCGGGAGCGCCGGGACTTCTGGCGGGAAATAATCATTTGACGTCCCTTCACCTCTGATAGCCGCGATGGGGAGAATCATGTCTCCAAGCTTGTTAGAATTTTTCAATCCACCGCACTTCCCGAGGAGCAAACATGCAGATGGAGCAACGGCAGACAGGAGATCCATAACAGTCGCAGCATTAGCGCTGCCCATTCCAAAATTGATAATAGTAATTCCTTCAGCAGTAGCATTGGGCATAGTCCGGTTTAATCCTTTAACTTCGACACCGAATTTAGCCGCAAATCTGTTAACATATTCCTGAAAATTTACAAGAATAATATATTTCCCGAATTCCTCCATGGTGGAACCAGTATACCGGGGGAGCCAATCGTTTACTATTTCATCTTTTGTTTTAAGCATTTATAATTTTCTATTTGCAATTAATTTTTTGACTCTTGATGAAAACACATTGAGCGAAAATGGCTTAGTTATATAATCAGACACTCCAAGGCCAAGGCTTTTATTGACAGTTTGTTCATCTTTATTAGCGGTTAAAAGAAGGACCGGCACATTAGCTGTTACCTGATTTTCTCTTATTTCTTTAAGAACGGTAAGACCGTCCTTAACCGGCATAGTAATATCCAGAATAACCAGATCAGGTTTATTAGTTAATATCGAATCAAGTACTCCTTCTCCATTTGGAAGATAGAATACTTCATATCCATCGAGAGATAATTTGTTTGTAACAATTTTTACAATACTGATATTATCCTCAGCAAAAACTATTTTTCCACCAATTGCAGTCATTTGTAATTTATTTACCCATTCATAATTAATTGTTAATATTTGTGGTTATAAATTAGTTAAAAAAAACAACCCAATAAAATAAAGAATGAGATAAATCGCGTTGATTTCAGATTAATTCAAAATCGTGGATACGATCAAGGTCAAAAATAATTTCCCCTTTTTCATCAGGTTCGAAGGCTGGTTTGAATTTTGCATTCCAAATAATTTCATCGACTATATAAGAAAATCTTGTGTGCACGGTTTGGCTAAAAGTATCATCAAAAGCTTTAAATTGGACAAGCACCTCGGTTTGAAGTTCTTTAAGCTCTTTTGCAGATTTATTATAGAAAGGAGAATCTTCATCAATAGGGTGAACAATAGTCCAACTCAAAGGGAAGAAATAAACTGATTTCCTTTCAAGCTTCATTCCATAATATTTTCTGTTATGATTTACGGGATCGGCAAAAACAGTGAGCAAATTCGCCTCAACTTCTATAAGGTCATTATTTCTAAGGTTAGCCACTCTGAACATTAGGGCTTTTATATCTTTATAGGGAGCAATCACAGCATTCCTGCTAAAAAGTATTCTAGCTGATGGTCGTGAGAATCTACCATAGAGAAGACCCGTAGCAAGAGCAAAACTTAGAAGTCCAACAAGAGCTTCAAATGATGCAACCAGATTGGCAGAGAATCCATCGGGGACGATACCACCATAGCCTACAGTTGTAAAGGTTTGAATGCTGAAGAAATAAGCACTCAAGAAATTATTCATAGGAGTACTATTTAGTGAATTCCGAAGATTTTCAACTCCGATAAAGAAGTAAACTGAACCGAACAACAGGTTAACAAGAAGATAGCCGGCTAATATAACCAGCAGGAATCTGGTCCAGGAGAGGTTTACCAGGAAATGGTATATATCTTTAGGATTCAGCCGTCTATTATTTCTTTTGACATTAAAAGAACCATTCTGGTTAATAATCCTCTTGGTGTGCTTCCCGAATTTTTCGCCGAGGCCCGGGTCAATTGACAGACTTGACATCTTTATATTTTTCCCTTAAGAAAAGCCTGGCGTTTATATTCCGGAAATTTTTCAATTGCATATCGCAGCATAGTTCTGGGCATAATTTTATAATACTTGAAAAGGAATTCCTCTTCAGTTTTTAAGTCTCTTTTACCAATTTCCCTAAGCATCCATCCAACAGCTTTGTGAATAAGGTCATGTTTATCATAAAGTAGTTTTTCAGAAATACAGAGGGCATCAGCAAAACTATAATTTTTAATAAAATGGAAAGTGGACATAATTGCAATCCGTCTTTCCCAAATATTTGTTGACTCAGTTAGTTTGTATAAAAGGGATTTATCTTTATCGAAAAGATAAGCACCTGATATTCTATCTGCTGTGAGATCAACAAGGTCCCAGTTATTGATTCTTTTTCGATTTCTGTGATAGAAGTTGAAGATTCTTTCCTTTTTCTTATCATCACACTTTTTTGTCTGTTCCACAAGTATTAATAACCCAATTAGTCTTTCTTCGTGTACATTAGAATCAAGGAGTTTTTTAATTTCAAGTAGAGAAAGGTCTTTATACTTTTTTGCCAGGGATCTCTGTACGGGGACCATAATACCATGAAAAATGTCCCCTTCTCCATACTGACCGGGGCCTGTTTTAAAAAAGCGCTGTAACAATACAGCTTTAGAGGGATTAACGTTGTTTTTTATTTCAACCAGTAGTTCATTAAGTTTCATTAGTATTGTTAAGTGTTATTTATAATTATTAAGTAAACTTAATACTTTTTTGAAATATAGTAGAAACAATAGCAAGGAGGTTTTATGAGTAATCATGTTTATAAGCATATTGAACTAACTGGATCTTCACCTATAAGCATAGATCAGGCAATAAAAAACGCTGTTGAAAAAGCGGCTAAGACGATCCATAGCATGAGGTGGTTTGAAGTAACAGAGACAAGGGGACATATTGAAGAGGGAAAAGTAGCCCACTGGCAAGTGACAATAAAAGTAGGCTTTACTTTAGATGAAGCTTAAAAATATACCCCGGCAGGTTATACTGCTGGGGTTTATTAGTCTATTCACAGATATGGCAAGTGAAATGCTGTATCCTGTGACTCCAATATTTTTATCCGGGATTCTGGGAGCTTCGATGGCAATAATCGGGCTTATAGAAGGTCTTGCCGAATTAACCGCGGGTCTTATGAAGGGATATTTCGGATTCTTATCAGACAAGCTTGGGAAGCGGGCAATATTTGTTATTTTGGGTTATAGTATATCTGCATTATCAAAGCCATTACCCGGGTTGATTCCACAAACTGCTATTGTCTTTTTATCCCGAATAGCTGACAGAACCGGAAAAGGCATAAGAACAGCACCGAGAGATGCACTACTTGCCGGATATTCCGATAAAAATAATAAGGGAGCAATTTTCGGATTTCACAGGGGGATGGATACACTCGGGGCGGTGATAGGACCATTAATAGGATTGCTTCTTTTATCTATTTATTCGTTTAACTATAGAATTGTATTCTTATATGCATTAATACCTTCACTGGCTGCCATCGCGGTTACACTATTTATAAAAGATAAGAAACGGGAAATTGTACAAATAATCAAGCCTGTAGAAGATTCGCAAAAGAAATGGAGAATACCCGGATTTTCTTTCTGGAAGGAATCTCCGAAAGATTATAAGATACTGACCTTAGTATTTACGATATTTTCATTTGTCAACAGCAGCGATGTTTTTCTTATTTTAAGATCAAAGGATATATCACATTCCACAACAACGGCAATACTGTTGTATGTGTTTTATAATTTGATCTATGCAATTGTTTCTTATCCAGCCGGGATTTTTTCAGACAGATTTGGAAAAAGGAATGCATTAATAATCGGGCTTGTAATTTTTTCCGGTGTATATTTTGGTTTTGGTTTATCTTCCGGAACTGAAATAATATGGATTCTCTTTTTGTTTTACGGGATTTACGCGGCATTTTCAGAGGGAGTCGTAAAAGCCTGGGTATCTGATCTTGTAACAGATAAAAAAAGAGGTTCGGCTATCGGATTATTAACAATGCTTTCAGGTTTCGCAATTATGTTAGGTTCATTAGTAACCGGGATATTATGGGATGCTTTTGGAGCTTCGGTTCCGTTCATAATTTCCGGAATAATAAGCCTTATTTCAGCATTCCTTTTATACTTTCTTAACAGACGAGAACTAAGAAATTTAACTTCCGATTAGGTTAAAACATGGGTAATTTACAAAATCAAATTTTATTATAGTCTATGAAACTTATTTATTACGGATTCCTATTATTTTTTATTTCCAGTATTTCCCTAATGGCCCAATCAGAAGAGATGAAAGGTTCATTTCAGTGCTCGCAAAAAAAGATGAATTCGTTCTTACCGAGACTCGGTGAAATTCAGACAACGGGTCTGCATTCATATGACATGCTGGATTATAATCTGAATCTGAATATTTATAGTGGTTTTACAGAAATAATTTAGTCATTTGCCGTAAAAAAGGACACATTGACTTGTGACTTTTTTTATTTTATTTATAAACAAAAAGGATAAAATGTCAGTTTCACAAATAATTTTATGGGTTTTAGTTGCACTTATTGCGGTTTATTTCATAAGACGATATTTTAGATTACGTTCAATAAATCAGTATACACCTGCAGAAGCAGCAACAAAGATGAGAAATAGTCTTAACATAGTTTTTTTAGATGTAAGGAGTAAGCAGGAAAGGAATACCGGGTTTATAAAGGGTTCAATACATCTTTCGCTTCATGAATTGAGGTTTAAAATAAATGAGCTTGAAAAATACAAGGGG
>Ga0182027_10013726_pt1 | contig 11261 bp, 11 predicted proteins | sample 712E1DmetaG_FD_121300 | JGI IMG/M metagenome (GOLD analysis project Ga0182027, IMG submission 121300) | Permafrost microbial communities from Stordalen Mire, Sweden - 712E1D metaG (Illumina Assembly) | ecosystem: Environmental > Terrestrial > Soil > Wetlands > Permafrost | place: Sweden...
GGACGCGTTTTCGTGCATCGTGCATCGCGACAAGGCGGAGGGCAGGGGACGCGCGCTGGCGGCCAAGCTCAAGGAAGTCATCCCGCACCAGCAATATCAGGTGGCCATCCAGGCGGCCATCGGCGGAAAAATTGTCGCGCGCGAAACCGTCAGCGCCTTCCGCAAGGATGTGACGGCAAAATGTTACGGCGGCGACATCACGCGCAAACGCAAGCTGCTGGAAAAGCAAAAGGAAGGCAAAAAACGCATGAAAGCGTTCGGCACGGTGAACATTCCGCAGGAAGCGTTTATCGAGGTGCTGAAGGCGTGAAATTGCATCCGCGGAGAAATACGGAACTTGCCGCGGCAATATAAACTGGTAATTTTTCCCTATGAGCTACAAAACGCTGGAAGCGGAGCTGGAAAACGGACGAGTGCATCCGTCCGGCGCGGAAGCACTGCCGGCAAAGGCTCATGCGCTGCTGACCATTCTGACCGCGCCCGAAAAGGCCAAAGTCGCCAGCGGCAGCCTGGCAGACCGCGTTGCTGATTTGGCCGGCATCGGGTGTGGCCGGCACACTGACCTTTCAACCAACAAGGCGCACCTGAATGATTTTGGCAGATGAAGCTGGTCATCTTCGACACCGGTCCGCTCGTGGCGTGGTTCTGTCCGCGCGATAAACATCATGCTTGGGCACGCCAGAGCTTCGTGCAAATTCCTGCCGGCGGCCTGATTTGCGAAGCGGTGCTGGCGGAAGTTTGCCGCCTCGTGGCGAAGGACGGAATCGCGTGCGGCAAGGTTTTGGAATTCGTAGAGCAGGGCGGATTGGCTCCGGTTTTCCTGGGCGGCGAACTCCCGGCATTGCGCAAATTGCTCGATCGCTATGCCGACACTCCCATGGATTTTGCGGACGCCTGTGTGGTTCGTCTGTCCGAACTTCATTCGGACAGTACTGTCTGCACGACCGATGGAGATTTCCACTTTTTTCGAAAGAATGGTCGCCAACCAATTCCATTATTGGCCCCGTTTGCATCTTGACGATTATGAATTTACGCTGGTTCATTTCTCCAACCGTCCGACAGGCTGGCGCGATGCGAAGTCACGTTGAGCGATTGCTGGCCGCGCAGCACGACCAGCTTTCGCCGCAGGCGATGGGCGCGATAACTCTCGCAATGAAACAATTGCGGGACACCATCGCGGCGGGAGAGAACATCGGCAAGATCCGGATCAAGTTGGACGAGCTGGATTTCGCCGCCAACAAGTGGCTCAAACCGTATCCGAATGCTGCGTGGCGTGAAAATGTCGAAGTCATTCTCGTGGCGGTAGCAGTGGCGATGGCCATTCGCACGTTTTTCGTGCAACCATTCAAAATTCCGACCGCCTCGATGCAACCGACGCTCTACGGCGTGACTTCGACGCCTGATTTCAGCCGGATTGCTTTCAATTCGGAGAATAAATCCAAAATCCAGGCTCAGTGGAATGAACAGTTGAAATTGCGAAATGGCCTGGCCGTCCCGTCCGGCTGGGAACGGGTTAAAGAATGGTTTGAAGGAATTTCTTACATTCATGTCGTTGCGCAACACGACGGAGAATTGCAAGCCGTTGATCCGCCGGTGAAGTTTTTGATTTTTAACATCAAACAAACACTGGTGATTGGCGGCGTCGCGCACACAATTTGGTTTCCGCCGGACTATGGCGAAGTTCCACTGGATTATCGCGCCGGACTGCGAAAGCGCACAGAATTTGAAGCCGGCCAGTTTTATCACAAAGGGGAAGACGTTGTGAACCTCATGGTCAGCGCCGGCGATCATTTGTTTGTGGACCGGCTGAGTTATAATTTTCACAAACCGCAACGCGGAGACATCATCGTGTTCGCAACGGCGGGAGTCCCGGAGGATCGCCGGGCGGCGGTTGGGATGCCGGGCGACCAGTTTTATATCAAACGCCTCGTGGGACTGGGCGGCGAGACGCTTTCACTGGCCCAGGATTACGAAGTGACGGGAGCGGCGCAATTTGGCGGCGAGGCCGTGCCGGTCGGCCATCTCGTGGTGGATGGCCAGCCGCTGTCTGCGTCCACACCGCATTTCGAAAATCTTTACTCATTTTCGGGTGTGTCGCGGGGAACTAAGACCATTCAGTACCAAGATAACCATTATTATGGTCACGCGCTGATCCGGGCGCTGGGGCCGGGCCGCGAATTCCAGGTGACTGCCAATCATCTTTTCGTCATGGGTGACAACACCATGAACAGCCTGGACTCGCGGTTTTGGGGGGATTTCCCCTCTACGAGTTGCATCGGCAAATCCTTTTTTGTTTATTGGCCCATTACCAGCCGGTTTGGATGGGGGAATCAATAACCCGCAAGGAACAAAATGAGCGCTGCGAATAACGAAACAGTTTTAATTACCGGCGCCTCATCGGGAATCGGCTTGGAATTGGCGCGCTGCTTTGCGGCGGACGGATGCCATTTGATATTGCTCGCCCGCAACCCCGAGGCGATGGAAACTCTGGCCGGCGAATTGCGACAAACGCATAAAATTGAAACGCTCGTTCTGACTGCCGACCTTTCCCGTCCCGAAATCCCGGCGCGCGTGTTCAGGGAATTGCAGGGCAGGGGAATCAAGGTTGACATTTTGGTCAATAACGCCGGGTTCGGCGCGAACGGCATGTTTGCCGGGTTGCCGCTCCCGCGACAGCTCGAAATGATTCAAGTCAACATCACCGCGCTTACGAATCTGACGGGATTGTTTCTTCCGGGCATGATCGAACGCCGGCGCGGCGGCGTGCTCAACGTCGGTTCGCTGGCCGGATTCCTGCCCGGCCCCGGCATGGCGATCTATTTCGCGACCAAGGCCTTCGTGCTTTCATTCACCGAGGCGCTCACGGAAGAACTTGCCGGCACGGGAGTGACGGCAACGGCGCTTTGTCCCGGGCCAACCGCAACTAATTTCGGCAACGTCTCGCACGGCAAAAAAATGCGGCGGCTGAATACGCCCAAAATGCCGGCGGCAACCGTTGCGAGTTACGGCCACCGTGCTTTTCGCCAGGGCAAACCGCTGGCCATTCCCGGCTGGCAATACCATGTTCTCCTTTTGCTTGTTCGAATCATGCCCCGTTGGTTTGTGCGCAAAATGGCCGGACGATTCAACGACACAAAGGAATAAGCCAAAAGCGGGCACATGAATTTAATTGCCCTTGCGGGAACCCGCGAGGGCAATTGTTGTCACCATGGCAGGCCAAAAAAAATGGAATTCTAAAATCAGTCCACTTACTCAGCCATTCCGTGCCCGTCACACTGATTTGGATTCCACCACAACAACCCTTTTCCGTGGTTGCAATCACCATAAATTGGATTATTCATTTCACCCAGGAAGTCATTAAATGACATCATATTCGCATTGCCTCCCACCGCCAACACATTGGCCCCTTTGGTGTGAAGCGTTTTGGCAACGCCTTCGTTTTGATCTGGGTAGTTGCCGCTGTCATTGTAACCATTCCCGCTCCCGGAAGTTCCCGACGGTTCCCATTGAATGATGCACAAGGGACTCCAAATTTGGCTCGCCTTGCAAGACTTGTATTGATACGTGGAAGGAATTCCCAGCGGAGGATAGAAGTTCGGCGCTCCATTCATACAATAAGTGGACAATTTATTCGCATACGATTCCCAGTTCTTGGTTCCCACCACATTCGCGGCGAAAACCGGGCAGATAAACACATCCGCATTGGGGGTGAATTGCCAATAAACACCCAACGCAAGGTTGGCCACCCGATACGAAGGCCAATTCGCTGTATCAACAGCCAGGCCTTTATTAATTGGGTTGGGATTATTGGGATCGCCGGCATACAGCCACCCCGGAGGACAACCCGCGGAAATAGGATCCGTTCCCCAATTCACCCACGGCATGTAATCCTGAGAGTCGGTTATGTACATGTTCAGCGCCAGACCCAATTGTTTCTCGTTGTTCAAACAGGCTATGCTTTGGGCTCTTCGCTGGGCCGCTTTCAAGGCTGGCAGCAGCAGAGCCGCCAGAACGGCAATGATCGCGATGACAATGAGGAGTTCAATCAGCGTAAACGCCTGCCGATAATTGAAACATATTAAGGAGTTATTTTTCATATTGTTATTATGTTGTTGAATTTGAAGCAACCTAGCTGAGTGCGCCAATAAGTCATGTCGTGAAAATTCATGTCATAAAAATTCATGACAAGACTTTTAACAACCCACGATGATCCCATCAAACAAACTAACAGGGGTTACTATGGATGTTAAAGGAAAATTTTATTGCCGGGACAGCGAAACCGAAAGAAGGCGTGTTTTAAAAGGTCTAACTTCAAATGGGTTAACGAGCAAAGACTAATGCCCTCTCACACACCGAAACCCATATCTGTAGTAGGCGACGCTCGGGTTGAGGCTTGTACGATAGGCGCAGCGCGCATAGTAGGCGTAGATGCTCCAATAGCCGCCGCGCAACACACGGTAGTTCCCTGTTGTGGGTCCGGTTGGATTATCAGCCGTTGGTTGACCATACGGCGTCCCATACCAATCCCAACACCACTCATACACATTACCAGCCACATCGTACAGTCCATAACCGTTCGCTGCAAAGGATCCCACCGGACTCGTGTAGGGATATCCTCCAGTATCGAAGGCGGCGTTGTAGCCGTTCGGCCCCAAATCGTAGCTATAGCTGGTGTTTCCAAGGTAGTTGGCCCGGCTTTCGGAAATGGTGTTTCCCCACGGAAACCGTTGCCCGCTCAAACCGCCTCGCGCCGCCTTTTCCCACTCTGCTTCTGTTGGCAACCGATACCCATTGGCCGCCCAGTTCGGATAGACAGTTGTTCCACTATCGCCATTGTTATAAACCTGCGTCAATCCCGCATCCGCATAATACACCGGCATCAAACCCTCCTGCTGCGAACGCGCATTGCACCACTTCACACAGTCATACCAATCCACCGTCTGCACCGGATGATCCTCCGCCTTGCCTGCGCCGGCATTCTTAAAACCAAATCCGTGGTTCGTGGCGTAGAAATAAATCGTCTGCCATTCACTGTAGCTCACCAGGTTTACGTCCATGTAAAACGCCGACACGGTCACGTTCGTCACCGGAACGGCATCATGCTCCCCATCTAGCGTGTCCCCCATCGTAAACACGCCCGCCGGAATCAGCGCCATGCCGGCGGGCGGGTTGAAGTCAAACAGCAGGTTGGTGTTGACGGCCTGAGTGACGGGAAGCCGGACATAATCCACCCAATTGGTTCCGCCGGGCAAACAAGCAACGGTCTGGACGGTATAGTTCGTGCCTGCCAACGCGTTGCTCCACACCAGCGTGCCGTCCGGCCGAAACGCGGTGATTGTCGTTGCCGCCGGACCGGAAATCCGTAAAAACCGTGTGTCTTGGGCAGGGGCCTGGTAAATGCCAGCGAACAACGCCAACACGACAAACAGCGAACGAAGTTTGATGCTCATAAACAATTCAGTACCTAATCTGCCTGACATCCACGGATTTTCAAACTGACGGCGGTTGTTTTACAGACCGGCCGGTGGAAATGCAAGGCGCCAATCGCCTCATTCCCAGAGAGAAAGACGAAGTGAAATCGCGAAACTCGATACCACGACGAGCACATCAATCAGACACGACTTCCTTGCGCGTCCCACGCGCCCAGGAGGAACGATGAACGCACCGCACGGGAAAGCTTGCACTTGGCGGCGTTGAAGGTGAAGTGTGCAGGACAGGGGACAAGGTCACGTTAAATTTCAGACGCGCATAAGACAAGATTGTGAAACACAAAGTCTGCCATTGGATGGCCAACAACAAATCTTTCTCTTGATTGAAATCCGCAGGACTGATTGAATCGAACGCGCAAGGGAACCCCGCAATGACATTTCAGTTGCATGTCAGGCATCAATGGCGCGGGGGCCTGATCCAGGACGTTGAACTTTTATGCGTATTCCATCACTTAAATCGTTTCTCATCTTCGCGGCGGGTTTTGTGAGCTGCGTGGCCGGTATCGTGGTCTTTATATTTTCGGTTTACCATTTTTGGGCAAAGCCCATGCAAGCCAGGGCGCTCAAGTATATGAATTCAACACCGCCGCGCTTTTTTACTCCTCACCCGGCGGAATTCAACTTTACCGCAGTGGGCAAAGGTGTGGACCCATTGGATTTCAAAACGTATCGCGGACGCGTGGTCGTTCTGAATGTCTGGGCAACCTGGTGCCAGCCCGGAGAATTGTCCAGTTTCGGCAGGTTGGCGGCACATTATTCAGACGATGAAGATGTGGCCGTGGTTTGCGTGAGCCAGGAGCCAACGAATTCCGTCTTCAAAAATAAGGAAGCGATGAGTTCCGGCTCTCTCCTTTATTGTGTGAGCGGCCAGCGGTTGCCCACAGTCTATAAGACCAACGGCATTCCAGCCACGTTTGTGATTGATAAGAATGGCACGATTGTCTTTGAGCAGACCGGATATTCTGACTGGTCTCACCCGTCCGTTATCAAGTTTATTGACTCATTGAGGAAAAAGCCCAATTGAAAACGCATCGCATTCTGGGCGTACTTTGGATGGCGCTGGGCGGTTTTCTCGGCAGCGTGTTCTTGTGGATGCTTTTGCGCGCGGTTATTTTTCATCCGCAATTCCTGGCTTCGCTGCGTTTTTACTTTCCCACTTTGCTTTGCCTTTTGTATTTGGCCGGTGCTGTGGCGGGGTTCTTCCTTTTTCGCGGGGCACCGTGGGCGCGCGGATTCCTTGGTGTGATTGCGGTTTTGATCGTGATGGCGACGATTGCGCAGGCTGTTTCGCAAGGACTTCCATTGCTGTGTGGTGTCGTTGGTATTCTTGCGGTTGTTTCAGTTGTGCTGTTATTTGTTCCAAGTAAAAGAATCGCGGTTGGAACCATGGTGTTGCTTGCCTTGGGCTTGGCAACGTGGATTGTCATCCCACACGACATTCGTCACCGACTGGTGCTCGCCGAAGGACGGCGCGCCATCGCCAGCCACAAAGCCGAGCTGCTCAATTTAACCGCCCAATACGACACTCTGGCCTCCAATTTTGGCGGGGAAATGAGCGTTGTCCCGCGCGGGTTTCAAACGTTCGCCCATGTGCCGCTTCAAATAGACGGGTCGAAATGCCTGTGGGGCGGCGGCTATCCGAAATTCGGAGAAGGGATCGGCGCCGAAAATCTTCTGGATATTCCGGTGCATCGGAGGTTTGAAACGCTCTATGTTTGCCATACCGCTATTTTTTGGTCTCCCAACAACGCTCCGGTTTACGAACTGGTGTTCCGTTACGAAGATGATTACTCGGTGACCAACACAATCCGATACGGCGTTGATGTCCTCGACTGGTATGCCAACAAGGGCAGGACCGTCTTCGGCCCGACTGGCCCCAATTCGAAGCTGGCCTGGCATGGCGAGTATTTCGCGAATGGAAAGACCATCCCATTGCGTTTCACTCTGACCGCGTTGAAAAATCCGAAACCTTTTCTGGAAGTCGCGTCCATAGATTTATATTCCTGCAGGAGCAATAGTTGCGGCTTAATCCTGGCCATGACCACCGGCCAGTCTGGACTGATGCGCTGAAGGCCGTTTTCATCAAGTGCAGGGCAGGGGACAGGGTCGCGTTTGCAATTCGACCAAGCACACATCACGCCCTTTTATGTGATTTCTTCCCATATTTGTACCACATACCACCAAGGCAGAAAAAAAGGGCAGAAATTAAAAAGTCTTTGATGACTTCAAACCAAGTAACCTTAGTTTGTATCCATTCCAAGAAATCAGGCTCATGTACAATCGAATGGTTATACTTTTCGACGATGGCGAGTTCACTAGGCTTCAGTCTCAGCATGTCAATTTTCTGTTGAATAGCGGCCAGCGCATTCTTCTTTTCCCTTATCTTCGCATCTATTACCTCCGCTTGTTCCTGTAGCGCAGCAAGCTGTTTTGACGCACCACTCTGTTCTACAATCACAGCAACGATGTTTGAATAATTATCGGAAAACGGCTCTAATGTTCCACTGTCAACGTTTGCCTTAAGCCACTCCTTTACTGGTGATGATATGCCCTTAAACAAATCGACTTCATTAACGACGTTGTTCGTCTCGGATAATGCCGATGTTGAAAGCATTGTGATAAGACAAAAGATGACGACAGTGATATTTCGTAATTCCATAGTGAACCGACTGTTGAGCATAGTACGATTTGAGGCAAACCCAAAATGTAGGTGCCAACCTGTGGTGCGCCGTCCGAAGTCGTGTCCCAAAAAGGCACGCCCCAATATCAATATGTTTCTGCTCTTGATTGATGCTGGAATTCGAGCATTATAGTTACACAATGTTTGTTATATTTAATCCATTTCGGAGATTTGTTGACGGCTTGGGGGTTGTTGGTTTAGTAGTCCAAGATGAGGATTTGGTTGATCCTTTTGATTCTGGTCGGCTTATGGCTGGTCAAGCCCGCATCCGCCATGGATCGCTGGGCCGCCCTTTCCATGATCGAAAGTGGCGACAACGACCGTGCGGTTGGTCCGGGCGGCGAAGTTTCGCGCTTCCAAATCCGGCGCGAGCTTTGGCCGGGCGGCAATCCGCAGGATGCGCATGACGCGCTGAATGCCGCCCGGGAAATCATGCTCCTGCGGCTGGAAGAATTTCGACGCACGCACCAGCGCCCTGCAACGGACTTTGAATTTTACGTCTTATGGAACGCGCCGTGGCAGGCGGACCATCCCAACGCCACCGTCACCGAACGGGCACGACGGTTCGCAAATCTTGTCCAAAAGTGAAGTTAGTGAAGTTTTGGGCCGCTTCATAAACTTTCAAGTAATCGCCGACGGTTTGTTTCCATGAAAAATCGGTCTTCATGGCATGTTGGCGGTAACGTCGCAACAAATCGGGTTCATCATAAAGCGCCAGCGCTTTGCGGATGGCCTTGGCCAAGACGCGGGCGGAGTATTCTCGGAATTTGATTCCGTTGGCGCGCGCGGCGTCTTGGGAATAGTCAATCACGCTGTCATCCAGACCACCAACGGCGCGGACGACGGGAATGGCACCGTAACGCAGGCTGTACATTTGATTCAGGCCGCTCGGTTCGAAGTAAGACGGCATGAGGTAGAAATCGCATCCGGCCTCAATCCGGTGCGACAAGCCTTCGTCGTAGCCAATGCGGACGGCGACCCGGGATGGGAAGCGCCGCGCTAGATCGAGATAGGCGCGTTCATAAGCCGCGGAACCGCTGCCGAGCAAAACGAACTGGATGTCCGCGCTTAACATCTCCTCGAGCGCGCCCAATTGGATGTCCACGCCTTTTTGCTCGGTGAGCCGGGTAATGGTGCCGAACAGCGGCGTCTTCGCCGCCACCGGCAAACCCAGTTCCTTTTGCAAGGCTATTTTGTTCTTCTGTTTGCCCGCCAGCCGCGCCGCGGAATATGAATATTTCAGAAACGGATCGTGCCGGGCATTCCATTCTTCGTGATCCACGCCGTTGAGAATTCCGAAAAGGCGGTTCTGCCGCTGGCGCAATAATCCGTCCAGTCCGCACCCGAATTCCTGGGTCATGATTTCGCGCGCGTAACGCGGACTCACTGTTGTAATCGCATCGGCAAAGGCGATTCCGGCTTTGAGGCAATTCAATTGTTTGTAAAACTCCGCGCCTTCTACACTGAAATATTTTTCCGGTAAATTGGTCAGCGTGAATGCGGCTGCCGGGAAAGTTCCCTGATAGGCGAGATTGTGAATCGTCAGGCAGGTTGGCGGTGAATTCCCCCACCCTTCGGCGCGCCGCTGGTGCAGCATCAATGCCGGCACCATGGCCGCCTGCCAGTCATGGACATGCACCAAGTCCGGCCGCCACGGCAGATAGCGCGCCAGATGCGCAACACACTTGGAAAAAAAGATGAACCGTCCGGCGTTGTCCGAATAACTGACGTGGTTCTCCAGGTAAAGCCCGGCGCGTTCATAAAAATCCGGCTGGTCAACGAAATAAATCGTCAGACCTTTTTCGACTTTCAGCGACCACAATTGCGCCAGCACTCGCCGCGCGCCCAGCGGCAGATCGAATTGCCAGTCCACACGGCGCATGGCCGGGAATCGTTCGCGGATGCCATGGTACAGCGGCGTGACGATGCGCGCTTCATGGCCCGCCCGCGCCAGCGCCTTGCCCAGCGCGCCCACCATGTCCGCCAGCCCGCCGGTTTTGGAGTACGGATGGACTTCGCTGCTGGCCAGAAGGATCCTCATATACTGCGGCCGCAAAAACGCGCCGTTGAATCGAATGACGAATGACTAAAACCGAATGACGAAAGAATTATCAAAACCCCAAGGACGAATGACGTTCGAGCGCACCTTTTTGGGATTTCGCTGCTTCGGTATTCTTTAGTCATTAGCGCTTCGTTATTAGTCATTTTGTGTGCCAGCCCTTTGACTTAAGCGCGGATATGGTCCGTTTTCAGGTAGGGCTGCAATGGCGCGGGAATCTTTACGCTGCCATCCGCCTGCTGGTGCGTTTCTATCAGCGCGACGAACAATCGCGCCAGCGCCGTGCCGCTTCCGTTCAGGATGTGCGGAAATTTGTTTTCGCCGTCCCCGGTCTTGAAACGCAGATTCATCCGGCGTGCCTGGAAATCCTCGCAGTTGGACACGCTGGAAACTTCGAGATAGCTCCCCTGCCCCGGCGCCCACACCTCGATGTCGTAGGTCTTTGCGCTCGCAAAGCCCATGTCGCCCGTACACAACAGCACCACGCGATAATGCAAGCCGAGCAATTGCAAAACCTTTTCCGCGTTGGCGACCATTTTTTCCTGCTCCTCGTAGCCGTGCTCCGGCTTCACGATTTTGATCAACTCGACCTTGTCGAACTGATGCACGCGAATCATGCCGCGCGTGCCCACGCCCGCCGCGCCCGCCTCGCCGCGAAAACACGGCGTGTAAGCGCAGTAATAAATCGGCAACTGGCTTTCCTTGAGAATTTCCTCGCGATGAATGTTCGCCACGGGCGTCTCGGCGGTCGGAACCAGATATAATTTCCCCAACTCGGCCGTCTTGTCGCCCTCAACCACGCCGTAATACTGGTCCTTGAATTTTGGAAACTGGCCGACGCCTTCGAGGCATTGCGGCCCGACCACGAACGGCGGCGACACTTCTGTGTAACCGTGCTCGCCCGTGTGCAAATCGAGCAGCATTTGAATCAACGCCCGCTCCAGCCGTGCGCCCCAGTTTGTGTAGAGCAGAAAGCCGCTGCCGGAAATTTTCGCTGCGCGGGCGAAATCCACCAGCTTGAGCAATTCACAAA
>Ga0182027_10013727_pt1 | contig 11260 bp, 7 predicted proteins | sample 712E1DmetaG_FD_121300 | JGI IMG/M metagenome (GOLD analysis project Ga0182027, IMG submission 121300) | Permafrost microbial communities from Stordalen Mire, Sweden - 712E1D metaG (Illumina Assembly) | ecosystem: Environmental > Terrestrial > Soil > Wetlands > Permafrost | place: Sweden...
ACCTCATCGTGATCAACAAGAATCCGGGCCAGGCCGTGACGGGCCGTTTCGCATTATCGTCGGGCTCCCCGTCGGCGTCTCACATCACGATTCTGAGCGGCAAGGTCTGGGAGCTCGGCGGGAGCAGCCCGCAGATTCGCAGCGGGAAAGACGTTTCGGATATATCCGACAGCTCTTTTTCGTATCCGCTCGACTCGGCATCGGTGTATCACATTGTACTGCAGACCTCGGTGATCACGAGCGTGTCCTCAGCGGCCGGCCTTCCTGCCGGTTTTGCGCTCTGCCAGAATTATCCCAACCCGTTCAACCCTGCCACGGTGATTACCTACCAGGTGCCGGCGGACGGGCAGGTGACGCTGAATGTGTACGATCTGCTCGGCAGAGAGGTCAGTACGCTCGTGAATCGTTTCCAGCGGACCGGGCGATACAGCGTTACGTTTGATGCATCACGCCTCGCGAGCGGCGTGTATGTGTGCAGTCTTACCTCCGGCGGCCATTCGGCGGCAAGGAGGATGCTCCTGATGAAATAGCCGGACCGGAGTCCGCCGCTCATCCTGTCATACTCCGGGCTCTCTATTCCCAGAACGCCTTTGAAATCGTCGGGATGTAAAGGGTGTTCCGCGGTCGTGCAGGTTCAAGCCCTGTTCCGGGCACAACGATGTTGCGAAACGGCATCTGGTTCTCAGGTGCCGTTCCTGCTTTTTCCAGCTCCTCAATAAGACGGTCGGCGGGGTCTCCTCCCTTCGGGAAACGTCGGACCAGTACCCTCACCCTTCGGCTTTGCCCGTCGACGACCACCTTGCCGACAACTCTCCGGATTATCTCCTTCTTCTCCTTGGTCGAGCCCCCCTCGAACGCATGACGGAAGTTCTCCGAGAAGTCTCGGATCACATGCGCAACCAGATCGATATCAACTATTGTTTCACTCTTCGACAAGGTTCTTCAGAACCACTTAGAGAAGAGCCCAATCGCTGGTCTCTCCTCTTTCTTCTTTGTTGCCCTTGAGTGTGCACCGTATCAAGGAATGCTTCCGTCCAATGTGCCGAGATTGGCAGGTTTTTCTCCAAGTTGTTCGGGATGCCCAAACACTTGAGTCCCGTTTTCCCAACTTTTGTTTCAGTCCCACATACTTCCAGTGAGGGGACTGTTGCTCCGATCGATAATGCAGAGTACATTTCCCACAGTGCAGATAGGTCGACAAGCGGTTGAGCGCTGTGTCAGACCTGAGAGCGCAAGTTCTCGTTCATCTGATGTTTGCACTCCCATTTCTCCCACGCTGCCACGCGGCGTTACAAACACCTATCTCAAAGCAGAGGTCTCACACTATTGCAGCACAGTTCTTCAATCAATATCGAACGATTTCTTCTCGCGAGACAATAATGCCATGTTGCCCAAGACGCGCCCTTTTCCGTAGTGTTTCTCCAGATAGTCCGTCCGGGGCAAGCACTGCAGTGACGCAAATTGATAAGCCCGCCAAGAATCGAGCGAGGACTACATGAAGAAGACTGTCTCGCTCCTGGTGTGCGTATTCCTGCTCTCGGGCAATCTTCCTGGACAGCCGAATATTATCAGCAAGTTTGTCTCCAGGTCCCATATCTACATGGGGACAACGCTCCCGTATCGCCTCTTTATCCCCGCAAACTACTCAAGCGCCAAACGCTATCCCATCGTTCTGTGCTTACATGGGGCCGGCGAGAGAGGGTCGGACAACCTCACACAGATCACGAACTACCGACTGGCCACTTCATGGGCAGATCCCGCGAACCAGCTGAATTACCCCTGTTTTGTCGTCGCGCCTCAATGTCCGGCGAGTGGGGGCTGGAACACAAACCTCTCGCTCCCTATCCGTCCGGAACTTGCGGTGGCAAACAATATCCTCGATTCCCTAGCCCGGGAGTTTGCCATCGACACGAACCGGTTTTATGTCACCGGCCTCTCCATGGGAGGATACGGGACGTGGGAGCTCATTATTCGGTTCCCGGCACGCTTCGCTGCTGCAGTCCCCATGAGCGGCGGAGCAGACCAGTCATATGCCGTCAATTGTGTCGGTGTGCCGATCTGGGATTTTCACGGTGCGCTTGATCCGCTTGTTCCCGTCCAGTATTCGCGGTATATGATCAATGCTCTCCATGCTCTCGGTCGGTCGGTCGTATATACGCATTGCCACAACCTCGACTGCACGGGACTTCCCGATAGTACAATTGATATGTACGTGCAAAGCCATGCCGACCTGTTCTATACGGAGTACCAGAACGGCGGTCACGACATCTGGAACGAATCCTACGACTATCCCTACCTCTTCCCGTGGGTGTTCGATAAGTACAAAAAGCAGCCGGGTGCCATCACCCTTTCCAACCTGAAGTCTCACCGAGTGCTTAAGGGGAGCGAACCGGTTACCTGGAGCACAGCGACCCAAGGCGACAGCGCGGAGGTATGGTTTTCACCCGATGCAGGCACCACGTGGCAGGGCCTTGCGCGCAGCGCACCCAACACTGGGGCGTTTCCCTGGAACACCTCTCTCACGCCGGACTGTGCATTCGGAGTGATCCAGGTCTTCCTAAAAAACACCGGCTTCATCGTCGGGAGCGACCGCTCGTCGTTTCTCGTCATTGACAACCATGGGAATGGCCCGCCGTACGTTAGCCTTCTCAATGATGAGTTCACCACCGGGGAGGTCTTTGAACAGGACTCGCTCGATCTGAGCCTCCTTGCCGGGGACCCGGAAGGAGCTCCGCTCTCTGCGTCAGTCAACTATAGTGCTGACGGAGGAAGAACCTATGGCCAGTTCGACTCCTACACGGCCTACCCTGATACGCTCCCGCAGACGCGGCGGATCGGGATCACGCCCCTGCCAAACAGCTCTCAGGCGGTGATCGAGCTCATCATGAACGACAGATACTCCCTCTCACTAGCGAAGACTTTCCCCTTCGCAAAGATCACGCCACGGCTTGCTGGTTCCGCTGTCACACATACTGCCGGTGAGGGGGTGGCGACGGTGACGGTCCATGTCCTGAACCCCTCGGCAATCACCGGACACCTCTACCAGATCACCTTTGCGGATTCCTCCGCCGGCGGGAAACAGTACACCGTCCGGGATTTGGACCGTGGCGCCTACATCGTCCAACATGCGACACAGCTTGACGGGGTGACGGAGGGTCCCCTCTTCGATGGCACCCGTCTCGTTATCAAAGACTTGGCAGTGCCGTACGTCAATACCAACAGCACGCGCTGGGTAAAGGGCCATGCGACAATGCATGTGCAGGTCTATGTTCCCCAGAACCTGATCGGATCGACCACGCAGGGAGTTCCCGATCCATTTGACTTCCTGATCACTTTGTATAGCACGTTCGTCGATACCTCGAAGGCGGCCTTCGGGATAGACGCCACGCCAATGAAGTTCCTGGTGTGGAATCTGACCAAGAATGCGAAAGCCGATGTCGTCTACTTTGACGCCAACGGCAACAACACGATCGGATCATCCGATCTAGTCTATATCCTTGAGCCGGATTCTCTTGGAAACCTGAGGCCTTCATGGGCTTTGTCCTTTGTTGCCGAGGCGGGAGACACACTGCCCGTGCCCGGAGATGAGTTCCTTCTACGCACAGTTAAAGGCGTAGGTGCCGCCGATGTGTTCCAGTTCATTGCTACTGTTGCCTCAGCGACCCGGAGCCTCGCTCCCAGGACGTTCTCGCTTGAGCAGAATTTTCCGAACCCGTTCAACCCGAGCACAACAATCCGGTATAGCCTCGGCCATGCCGCACACGTGAAGCTCCTCGTATTCAGCATTCTGGGTCAGCAGGTCGCGACACTTGTCGACGGGGAACAGCAAGCCGGCCTTCACCAGGTGCGCTTCGATCCGCGCAATCTCGCCTCGGGAGTGTATTTTTACCGGTTAGAAGCAGGCTCGTTTGTGGAGACAAAGAAGTTATTGATTTTGCGTTGAATAATGCCCGGCCGGAGAGGGGAAGTGCATTTCCGGATAAAGAAAACCCACGAAGGAGAACATGCATGAAATCACCGCTGATTCTTCTACTTGTGTGCTGGAGCTCGATTGCTCTGGCGCTTGGTGATCCGAATAATGCTGGGGGGCCAGGCCAGCCTCAATCCCCGAAGAAGGGGCATACTCCCATGTCCCTGCTCTTGAGATCGTGCTCGGACCCTCCTCAGACCTCACTTTTTCGCACCACCAGTTCACCGCGATATAATCCATGGGTGGAACAGGTTACAGGCCTTCCGAGCGGAGCTGTGGTTGGGCCGATTCACGCCGTTGACTCCAACACCGTCTGGGTATCAGTGGGGGGAGAAACGCGACCAGCTGTGATCCGTACCACGAACGGTGGGACGACCTGGATCTGTGATACGATCAAGATTGCGCCGACTAATTACGCAATCAGTGGAGTTTTTGCACTTGATGCCAGCAGGTGCTGGCTGGTAATGTATGACGCCACCGGCCCGACAAGCGGCGGCCTGTACCGAACAACCGACAGCGGTGTGACATGGACGCAGGATATCACTGCATTCAAGACCACTGGTGGTTTTCCTGATCATATCCATTTCTTTGACGCCAGCAACGGTGTAACCGTCGGTGATCCCAATAATGATGGTTATTTCGAGATCTATACCACATCAAACGGCGGTGCTAGCTGGTCTGGTGTTCCTCAGGCTAACATTCCTCCTCCTCTCACTCAGGAATATGGAAGCTATTGGATCATCCCCGGTGCTGCCGAGAATTCTTTATGGTTCCCCACCTACAATGATGCGGGATCGACCGGGAGATACTACAAGACAACAGACAGAGGTCTGACATGGTCAGTGCATGTCTATCCGGGAGCCCCGGCCGACTTCGTTCTCAAACTTGCATTCCAGGATAAGAATGTCGGGCTGGGTAACGGTGGCTATGGAGAGGTGTCTCGGACGACAGATGGCGGGTCGAATTGGAGCCGCATCCCCATTCCGTCAACTTTCCAATTCTTCGATCGCAATTTCGAGTACGTTCCCGGCACTTCAGGCATGTACGTTGGGGGGGCTGTCTACTGGGGGTATCCGAGCCTTCAAGATGGTTCAATACTCGGCACGGCGTACACCACAGATGGTGGTGCCAGCTGGACGGAGGCCTGTGCCCTGAGCTGTCCCAATTTCTTCATGGATTTCGCATCTGTGTCCGCCGGGTGGCGCACTGATTATTCCGGGCCGAACGTCTACAAATGGTCGATGGCCAAGGGACAAGTCATCGGCACCTCCATAGACACACTGAGCTTCGTCACGGTTGCCTCGGGCAAGACGAGCGATACCGTAGCCATCGATGCTGTCAATTTCGGTTCCGATTCGCTCACTGTGTCCAGCATCGTTGCACCCGGGAACCAGTACATCGTTGTGTCGCAACCCAATCTCCCGGCACTGCTCCCCTACCTCGGATCTGTGAGAATAAAGCTTTGCTTCGCGCCGAACAAAAATGGTGTCTTGCAGGACTCTCTCGTTTTCGTGAGCAATGCGTCGAATGCACGACGAGCAACTGTCTATCTCCAAGGTACAGGGACAGGTGCAACGTCTGTCGAGCCGACGAGAGAGATGCCGAAGGCCTTTGCGTTGTCGCAGAACTATCCGAACCCGTTCAATCCTTCAACCTCGATCCGCTACGCCCTGCCGCACAAGTCACAAGTCCTTCTTGCTGTCTACAACACACTCGGGCAGCAGGTCGCGACTCTGGTTCAAGGCCTAAAGGAAGCAGGGTCTTACGAGGTGAAGTTCGACGGGACGGCACTGGCGAGCGGGGTGTATTTCTACAGACTGCAAACGAGCAATTATGTGGAAACGAGAAAACTTTTGCTCTTGAGATAATTGTTGCCCAGGTGAGATGTGAGAGAGCCGCGGCACCACCTCCTGAGCTTTCGTTAGCACACCGAGAGATACGGCACGATATCCTGAATATGTAGGTCGTGTTACCTCTCGAGGGTCTCACCAGGCACCTGCGTGCATAATCTCTGGGCCAAGAGGTGCCGGATGGTTTGAGGACACACATTCCGTCGCTTCTCGGGCGAAGTTGACACTCGCAATCCCCTGCCACATGTTTCGACTGTTGTCTCTTCTAGCGGAAGGGGTTGTATACACCAGTGGAGGTTTACCATGATCGGTCAGACGGTTTCCCATTATAAGATCCTCGAGCAACTCGGCAGTGGGGGGATGGGTGTGGTCTACAAAGCCGAAGATACTTTGCTCAGACGTTCCGTTGCATTGAAGTTCCTCCCTCCAGCACTCACTTCTGACCCCGAGGCCAAAGATCGGTTCATACACGAAGCCCGTGCTGCTTCTGCACTCGACCATCCCTCTATCTGCACAATCCACGAGATCAGCCAGACTGACTACGGACAGCTCTTTATCGTGATGGCCTGCTACGAGGGGGAGACGCTGAAGAAAAGGATCGAGCGTGGTCCACTGGATATCGATCTCACACTGGATATCGCCATACAGGCGGCCTCTGGACTGTCTCGTGCACACGAGAGGGGGATTGTCCACCGAGACATTAAACCCGCCAATATTATGCTCACCCCACACAACGAGGTGAAAATCCTCGATTTCGGCTTGGCGAAGCTGGGCGGCGGGAGCGTACTGACCAAGACCGGAACGACACTCGGGACTGCCGCGTACATGTCACCCGAGCAAGCTCGGGGGGAGCAGGTGGATCGGAAGTCGGATATCTGGTCACTGGGGGCGGTGCTTTATGAACTGCTCACGGGGCAGAGGGCATTCCTGAGTGACTATGAGCAGGCACTAGTGTATTCTATACTGAACGATGAGCCGAAGCGCGTCCGAGAACTCCGACCAGATGTACCGGAGGTAGTGGAGCAGATTGTCGGGAAAGCACTGGAAAAGAATCCGCAGGACCGGTATCAGACAGCAGAAGAGATGCTTGCGGACCTGAAGATTGCCCGGGGAGTGGGAGCGCCTGGAGGGACGATCGCAGCAGCGGAGGGAACTAGCAGAAGACAGAAGAAGACCCTGAGACGGAAGATCGTCGTGTGGGGGGCGGCGGTTACCATACTCGCGATCGGGATATTCATTGTCATGCCGCTCCTTCAGGATCAGGCTCTTGCATCCCATCCCAGGGGAATAGCATTTATCAGCCTGGAGAACAAAACCGGCGATGCCTCTCTGGAGTATCTCCGGAGTGTCCTCTCCGATGTTCTCTGTACTTCACTCGGGGACTCAAAGTATATCCGCGTGACGAGGTCAGACCGGATGCGGGAGATGATGAAACAAATTGGCAAAGATACAGTGGAGTTCATAAACAGGGAGACGGGTCTGCTCCTTTGCAAGAGAGCGGGAATCGATGTGATGGGTGTCGGCAGTTACACAAAGGCGGGGCCGATTTTTCTGGCGGAACTGGAACTTATTGATGTGAACACGGGTGAGCGACTGGGGGGGCCATTGAGGGCCAGGGGGCATGACGTGGAGAGCTTTCTGAAGGAAGACGGGATCGTGGATGATCTTGCCAGGCAGGTATCAAAGGGGATGGGTGTGTCGCGGTTTAGCACGCAGGCAACGCTCAAACCTGTTGCCGAAGTGAGCAGCAGCTCGCTGGAGGCCCAGGCATATTACCAGAGGGGCAAGCGGGAATACTATAGGTTCATGTATCAGGACGCGCGCCGGTTTCTCGAACTTGCTGTACGGAAAGATTCGTCATTTGCCATGGCGTGGTATTGGTTATTCTATGACTGTAACGACATGGGAGACAAGGCGGCCGCAAAGATTGCCCACGATCATGCAGTCAGGAACGCAGCGAAAGCAACCGAACGGGACAGATTCATGATAGCTGAAAGTGATTCAACTCTCAGGATTTCTCTGTTAAAAAGCAGCGGCCGCGAGGGAGCAGGAGGCGATTGGTCCCTTGCATTCTATAAGGCGCGTTGCGAGATATTCCCGTTCGATGCAGAGTTCAGGTTTTGGTATGGACTCCATCTCAGGGCGTCGGAAAAAGTGACTCAAGCGATTGCGGAATTTGAGAAGACGCTGCAGCTCGACCCGGCCTTCGTGATCGCCTACAACGAACTTGGTTATTGTTACGCAATTCAAGGACAGGGCGACAAATCGATACAGGCGCTTGAGCGAGATGCCGAGCTGGAACCGGGAGATCCTAATCCATTTCACTCAATGGCGGAATGTCTCATTATCCTTGGAAGATACGACGAAGGGATCTCCAAATGTGAGGCAGCTCTTCAAGTCAAACCTGAATTGACCGGGCCACGATTGACGATGGCAAGGCTCTACTTCATGAAAGAAGATTACGACAACGCGATTAAATGGGCCGCTCTCTCATCCGAAAAAGCTTCTACCACCCCTGAGTTGGCCTACTCCCTTTGGTGGCAAGCGTGGTATCTCGCATGGTCCGGCCGGTTGAGGGAATCTGAAGAGGTCCTTCGAGCATCGGAGCGGAAAACATCTCTTGAATACCAGAAGAAGAATATCACCGAATCCGGTAAAAAGTACTTTCTTGGAAGAATCAGTTGGTTGAGGGCATGGTGTGCGTATGAAAAGGGGGACTGGAAGAATGCTCGCCTGGACGTATCAAACTGGGCCAAGCTGGAGAATATGCCGTGGTTTTCCCAATTCTGTCTCGGGCTTATAGATCTGCAACAGGGGAAGACGGACTCTATCCCGATTCGACTGCAGCGAATGAGGGACACACTCATGGCAATTTCTCAACGCGATACGGCAAGCTTGAAGGAGAATGAAGAGGACGGGCGAGTTTTCGGAAATGCGCTGGTGGGCGCATACCTCCTTGTCTCACATCGTCCTGCGGAAGTCCAGCCGAACTGGACTGGGAGGGGCTGGCTAATTCGGAACCCCGATTCTCTCACACAAGCCTGCTGGCCACTCTCTCCCCCGTTTAATTACACTCCTTCCAATACTCCGTGGATTCCAGTCCCCTTTGACATTCTTCCCCGAGCATACGTCCAGCGCAACATGATCGACAGTGCGATTGCCTCGTACGAGCGTGCACTCAAGAAACCGCCGCCCAGGTTTGGTCCGATCATTCCTCGTTACTATTACCGGCTTGCACGACTTTATGAGCAAAAAGGCATGACCGAGAAAGCGATCGAAAACTATACGGCATTCGTGAAGGTCTGGGGGAAGGCGGATCCAATCTACAAGGAGCCGGCGGATGCGCGGGCGAGGCTGACGAAGCTGAAGCAACTGTAGTTTATCGGTCTATTACCGACTTACGACCAATACGAGATTTCAGGCTTTTCTCGCGAAGGATTTGCCGCCTGCGTAGTGATGGCCTGTCGCAATTCGGGTTTACTGCGCGCTCCATTGAGAGGGTATGGCACGGCGCGTGGAGGGTAAAGGCAGCCGGAGGTCGGGAAGAGCCAGAGCAAGCCAAAGGGGGCGTTGCAAAGCGATGGCCCGCTAAACACAAGCCGCCGGTCAAACGCAAGGGAAAGCGTAGTTTGTGTAGCGATGATGGGTGTGTCACCATCGGAGTGTTCGCAACCGCACCGGGGCTCTTCACTAATAGGGCGACATTTCCCTCACCGCCCACCATGCGTTGGCCAATCCGGATTTCGCAACATCGTCCATTCCTGTTCCGGGCACATAGAGCTGAGCACTTTTTTACTGACGCCGAAGGCCGCGCTATCAAGCCAGCGTTGCCGGATCGGCAAAGATCCGAAGGCAGCATCTCCCCTCCCGTCTTAACGATACTTTCCTGCCCACAGTTCTCCCAGGAATTCCGCAAAAGGAAGAATCATTATATTGCCCACTGTACGACGACGTGGCTCCAACGCAACACAGAGATAGCGCTTCAATTTCCCCTCCTCCGCCAAGGCACGCAGGGAACGAAGGTCGGAATCTCCAACGTTGCGTTTCGCCTTCACCTCAACAGCGGTATGATCGCCAATAATGAAGTCCACTTCATACCCTGAGGCGGATCGCCAGAATGAAAGAGGATCTCCCTGCTCGTAGTCCCGGTAACAGATAAGCTCATGCATGAGCAGCGTTTCGAATGCCTCGCCGAATTCCGTGGTGCCCGGCCGAAATTCACGTCCCTGGAGCGACGCCACTACTCCAACATCAAAGAAGTAATATTTTGAGGATACGAGTGGTTTCCTCTTCTTCGAAATGGTCCATGCCGGGAGCTCATGCAGAAGCAGAGTATCCTTAAGGATCTCAAAGTACTCGTAGACAGTTGTCCGGGGGACCTGAGCATCATTAGCTATGTTGGTGAAGTTGACGACCGTCCCATTCGCCTGAGCTGCGACATGCAAAAATCTGCTGAACGCCGGGACATTACGGGTGGCTCCCTCCGCCACGATCTCCTCTTGAAGGTACGACCCGGAGTATGCCTTGAGGTCTGCCGGCGGATCGTCAGAGAAGTAGACGGGCGGCAGGAGCCCATGCCGTGCGGCCCGCGACAAATCGTAATGCTCCCCCAGTTCCTTCCAGCAAAAAGGGTGAAGATAAATGGTTCTCGCCCGTCCTCCCAGGAGATTTACACCCCCGCGGCGAAGTTTCCGGGGACTCGATCCGGTGAGGAGGAACCGAACTCCCCTACTCTCGATGAGTCGATGCACCTCATGCAGAAGAACGGGCAGCCGCTGAATTTCGTCCACGACGACAAACTGTGTCCGACTTTGGAGTTCTTCTCCGATGCGGCCCGGGTTCTGGCTCAATGCCACGAACACCGAGGCATCTAGTAGATCATAGAGGCGGGTATCACCCATCTCCTGGTGAACCAGGTACGTTTTGCCGGTCTGGCGAGGGCCAAAGAGAAAGTGTGATTTCTTCTCCAGGAGATCGTGAAGCTTGAGGAGGCGTCGTATCGATGGGTTCATGGTGAATGCCGTATATGTCGTCATATAAGATGCTAAATGACGACTATATTGTCAAGCACCACCTGCGTGTGTGCGGCCGGCTTTGGATTGCCAGGGAAATCACATTTCGCATTGCCTGTCTGGAACACCATCGGCCAGGTACTAGAGAGCCCCGGCATCACCTGTCTGGGCTTTCGCTTATCTGCTGTGCATCTCACCTCGCCCACGCGTCCATTGTCCCATGAGCCGGGTTGAGGTGCGGTTATCTCAGGACAGTAAGCTTCCGCGTCTCAACCGAGCCACCCGCCTCCAGTCGATAGAAGTAGGTTCCGCTGGAAACGTCCTGGGCATTGAATGTCGCCTCATGTCGACCGGCCTGTTCAAATGTGTTCACGAGTGTCCGGACCTGTCTTCCAAGGACGTCGAACACCGTCAGACTGACGTGTGAT
>Ga0182027_10013729_pt1 | contig 11260 bp, 10 predicted proteins | sample 712E1DmetaG_FD_121300 | JGI IMG/M metagenome (GOLD analysis project Ga0182027, IMG submission 121300) | Permafrost microbial communities from Stordalen Mire, Sweden - 712E1D metaG (Illumina Assembly) | ecosystem: Environmental > Terrestrial > Soil > Wetlands > Permafrost | place: Sweden...
AAAAACTTCTTTCTCCTCTAATAGAACATTTCTTTGGTGGTGCTTGCCGGTTTACTCCAACTTGTTCTGAGTATACAATTGAGGCCTTGGAAAAATACGGAACAGTCAAAGGCCTAACCTTGGGACTCAAAAGAATAAGCAGGTGTCATCCTTGGGGCGGGTTTGGGTATGATCCTATTCCATCTAAATGAACATTTTTCAAATAATATTAACACAGCCTTTGGCTAATGGACTTATACTCTTTTACAATATTTTCGGCCATAATCTTGGTGTTGCCACAATCCTTTTCAGTGCAGCCCTGTTTTTAATTACTAGACCTCTTAGTAAACCCCAAATGGATTCGATGAAGAAAATCAGAGAAGTTCAACCGCTTGTTGATAAACTTAAGAAAAAATACAGCAATGATAAAGTGGCTTTTTCAAAAGCCCAAGCGGAACTTTACAAACAAAAAGGTATAAATCCTGCTTCCGGCTGTATCTTTCAGATCATACAAATTGTTATTTTAATCGCCTTTTATCAGGTTTTCGCATCATCCCTTGCCAATAACACAACCTCGATAGCTAAATTAAATAATCTTTTATACGCTCCCTTAAAAATTGAGGCCCAATCAACCCTAAATACAAAGTTTCTTTATTTGGATATAAGTAAAACCGACGTATTTAAAGTACCCGGAATTCCCTTTGCCTTACCCGGACTATTTATCGTTCTGGCCGCCGTAGCACAACTTTTGTCCGTTAAAGTAACGTCCCCCGTCATTAAGAAGGAAGAAACTCTTGCTAAGACTACAAAGGGCGGTGCCGACGACATGCAGCTTGCTATGAGTTCATCTATGATGTACACAATTCCCCTAATGACACTTTACTTTGGATATAAATTCCCGTCAGGCCTGGCGCTCTACTGGCTAGTATTCTCAATAGGGACTGTTTGGCAGCAGGTTATGATCAATGGTTGGGGGGGTTTGACGCCGGCCATAAATCTGTTAAAATCAAAGCTCAAGTTTAAAAAAGAACAATGAAAAAACAAATTGAAACCCTTAAAGATTTATCTACAGAGCTTCTGTCTCTGATGTCGTCAAAAGCCAACGTTTCAGTTGAGTATGATAAAGAAGGAGAAGTTTTTGTCGTGAACATAGATGCGGGGGATGAAACAGGACTTCTAATTGGCAAACAAGGGGATACACTCTTAAGCATCCAGACAATAATTGGAGTTTTGTTTAAGCAAAAGATCGGAGAGTGGAGAAACATCATTGTTAATGTCGGGAATTATAGAGAAAAAGAGGAAGATTATCTGAAAAATTTAGCAACCACCACCGCAGATAGAGCCAAAGAAACAGGAACCTCCCAGAACCTTTACAATTTAAAAGCTTGGCAGAGAAGAGTAGTTCATATGGCTCTTTCTGAGGACAAATCCATCACAACGGAATCGGAGGGCGAGGGGGAGAATCGTTATCTCGTGATTAAGCCTATCAAGTGATTCAAAAAGGAAAAGATATAGAAAAGTTTTTAAATCTTCTACTGGTATTTCTACTTCCAACACAGCTTGCGCTTCATTTTTGGCCAAAATTTGCCCTTGTTTTTGGTATACGTGTTGATTATTTGGCACCCACAATTTATTTAACTGATATTTTGTTTATAGGTCTTTTTGTCTATTGGACGATTAAATCAGGGAGAAATGATATAGGGAAATTTCTTAAGAAAAATTTACTTTTTGCAATAGCTATTCTGCTAATTTCCTTAACAAATATTATTTTTTCTTCATTCCCCGCGCTGTCGCTTCTGAAATGGCTTAAATTAATTGAAGTTGCACTTTTTGCTTATTATGTTTGGGCGAGGAGCGATTTATTTAATAAAAAGTCTTTTTTAATGACTTTGTTTTACTCGATGGTGTTTTTTTCTTTGATAGGAATATTTCAGGTAATATTAAAGGGAACTTTGGATGGACCCTTTTACTATCTGGGCGAGAGATCTTTTAATATTTCAACGCCGGGAATTGCTTTAGGAAAAATCGGCGAAACAATTTTTCTAAGAGCCTATTCAACATTTCCACATCCAAATGCGCTGGCAGGATATCTTGTTGTTAGCATGTTTGTTTTACTTGGCACCGTTTTTATTAAAACAAAATGGATTAAAATTACCGGTTTTATCATAATACTTTCGGCTTACGTATTGTCTTTTTCCCTCTCATCGCTAGTTGGACTAACGGTTTGTATTTTTGTTTATCTAATTTACAAAAAAGGAGGATTAAATAAAAAAATATTACCGATTATAATCTTTTCCCTTTTCGGACTCAGTCTTATTTTTGCCGTCTTATCAAAACCACTAATACAAACCGGAATTAATTTCTCCGAAAGTATCGGCCAGAGACTTGAATTAGCTGACATTTCAGGAAAAATTATTTCAGCCAACTTTTTAATAGGAACCGGGTTAAACACGTTTATTCCCAATGAGGTCAAGTTCCCAATTGGCAATTCATATATGTGGTTACTACAGCCGGTTCACAATATTTATCTTTTGGTTATTAGTGAGACTGGGATAATCGGTGGACTATTTTTATATTTTCTAATTTTAAAAATTACCCAAAAAGCCAGCAACAACAAAAAGCCCTACTATTTTTTAGCAATAATTTTCATTTTAGTCACAGTTCTTTTTGATCATTACTGGTTTACGCTCCAGCAAAACCTTCTTCTTTTGGGCCTTCTAATCGGAAAAACGCTCTCAGCCGAGAGTTAATTTTGTGCTACACTAGTCTCATGAAAGACTCCGGTTTAATTGTTCATACAGATGGTGGCGCCAGAGGAAACCCCGGACCTTCAGCTTGTGCCTTTGTAGTCGAGATGGGGGGAGAAATAATTTATAAAGGCTCCAAATATTTAGGAATTAATACAAATAATTTTGCAGAATACAGTGCCTTTATTTTGGCACTTGAATGGTTGAATAAAAACAAGGAAAAATTTTTAGATAGGAATATTTATTTTCTTTCCGACTCGGAATTGGTTGTTAGACAGATAACGGGTGTTTACAAAATTAAAAACGAAAAACTCCAAACGTTAAATCAGGAAGTTTCCAAATTGGTAAAATCCTTGGGACAAAAAATTATTTATAAAAACATTCTTAGAGACAAGAATAAGATTGCAGATAAACTTGTTAATGAAGAACTTGACAAGAATATCTAGGTCGCTTCGGGAATTTTTCTGTGAAAATTTCACGTTGGCATAGAACTTATGATAATAAAAATTTATGAATAGTAAAAAACATAAAATTTAGTTTTGCGGTAATACTTTAAATGACATGAACCCCAACGGAAAACTACTGGTCTGTCTTTACTCAGACCCAAATTTTTTAGCAGTAAATATTTTGGAGAATCTTCTTTCCAGTGGTTGTCTGGTAAATATTGTAACCAAAGATATAAATACATGGAATGATAGAACAAATAAACTTGTAGCCAAAAATAAATTTGCATTTTCCAGACCCGAGGATGTTAATAAAGATCAATTTTACAGTTACGTAATTTTTTGTGGAGGATTTCTTGATAAGGAGAAAATTGCGGAAGATTATAAAAAATTTGTTTCGTTAGTTAATCTCGAAAAACAGAAATCGTTTATAATTTTGCCATTCGAAATATATAGCGATAACCCCGGTCCAATAAATATTTTTGAGAATTCTGCGGCTATATATTTAGGTGATTTGTTAGGCCCGAGAATAGACCTAGAAAGCGATCTTTTACTTCCTACTAGTATTAATGAAATATTAAGTGAAAGAAAACTATCTGTTTCCATTGGTGAGATTTTTTACCCAATGTTTGTACCGGATGTTGTAAGGACAATAGTTAAATGGATGTTTGCGTTTGGTCCTTATGGAAAGGAAACCGTGCTACTTGGTAATGAAACTTCATCGGCCCTTTTTTGGGAAAAAAATAAGAAGTTGGTTGGTGAAATAAAACTTCAATACAGCAATAAAACAAAACCCAGGACTCTTCCTAAAGGTGTCGAAGTACAAAGAATGGCAACCAATTTGGATTTTTGTTTAAAGGAAACCTATAAATGGCTTAGTCAGGAACTCCTGGCTAAACCCAAAAAGTTAATCAAAAAGCGGCAACAAACCCAAAGGAAAAAGACCCGTATATTTTCTAAAAAAACAAAGACTATTTTAATAGTAATATTGTCAATTCTAATAATTCCCTTAATCACTCTTTTTATAGATTTTGGACTGTCATTTATTGCTTTTAAAGAATTTACTTCAGGAAAAAACAGTGAGGTAGTAAATACACTAGAAATAGCCCAAACATTTGCAGTGGTTGGCGATAAGGAAAGCGGCGTTTTAGGACACGTTCCACTTCTAGGGAAGATATATAAAGAAACGGGCTATGTGTCGGATGTTTCCGCAAAACTTTCAAAGACAGGAGAAGATGCGACACCAGTCATAGACGGCGTTGCCAAACTATTTGCCAATATACTGGGAAGTTCTCCTTACGACCCCCAACCACTTCTTATAAATACAAAGACTGGATTACAAAATATTTATACAGATGTAAGTGGTATTCAGGAGCTGACCAAATCGGAAGCGGGAAAGGGTACAGTTTCTGCAAAAATGGTTCTATCTAAGATAGACTTTGAAAAATATAAAAAACTAACCCTACAGGGAGAAATGCTTATAGATAGAACACCGAATCTTTTGGGAGTTGGGTCAAGTAAAACATATTTGGTTCTTTTCGAGAACAATATGGAACTCCGACCAACGGGTGGTTTTATAGGTTCATATGGACTTTTAACTTTTGATAGTGGCAGACTTTCTGATTTTACAGTAAGTGATGTTTATTCTGCAGATGGACAACTTAACGGTCATGTGGAACCGCCGACCCCGATCAAGGAATATCTGGGAGAAGCAAATTGGTGGTTAAGGGATTCTAACTGGGATCCTGATTTTCCGACTTCCGCAAAAAGAGCGGAATGGTTTCTCGATAAGGAAATAGGCAAAGATGTAGATGGCGTTTTTTCAATAGATCTTGCACCAGTTCGCGACATTCTAAAATTGACTGGCCCAATTTTCTTACCTGATTATAATTTAAATATCAATTCGGATAATCTTTATGAACAAACAGAATCTGAATCTCAAGATAATTCTTTTCCTGGAGCACATAATAAAGCGAGTTTCTTGACGGCTCTTTCAAGAAGTCTTTTAGGGGAGGTTGGTGGCTTGAATTCTCAAGAGAAGATTGGTCTAATCTCAATATTCTATAAGAACCTTGAGGAAAGACATCTGCAAATATTTTTACACGACGGAATGTCGCAAAATGCGGTGGAATCTTTAGGATGGGACGGATCAGTCAACATTCCTTCTTGTGGAGATAATTGTTACCCGGATTTTATTGGAATTGTTGAAGCGAATCTTGGAGTTAATAAAGCGAACTATTTTATTAAAAGAGATATGACAGTGAAAGTTAACGTAAACCAGAACGAAGTCGAGAGGACCCTAACTCTGGATCTGAACAATTCGGCAAATCCTGCATTAGGAGTTGCGGGCGAATATAAGAACTATATGAGACTTTTGGTTCCGGAAGATGCCACAGACTTTAGTATTCAAAGCATTTCCGGTCAGAACACAGAAAACCTCTCACTGGATGTCGTCGATACTCAAGGAAGAAAAGAAGTAGGCACCCTAGTCGATATTCTTCCTGGGCAAGCAAAGAAAATAGTTTTTTCTTGGGATTCGGGGATTAATACTTCTAACATATCTTCATATGGACTATATATTAGAAAGCAGGCGGGTGTCGATGGCTATCCAACAGGTCTTGAACTAAAATTTTCAAATGGTTTAACTGCCTCGGATTCTAGGTTTACCTTGACCAATGCTGGTACTTACGTCTATAATACAACCTTGAGCAATGATGTCTTTGCTCACTTTTCTTTTTAAAGAAGATGCCAAAACAAATATTAAAATCAGAAGTCAGAAAAATTGAGGGTCGCAAAGTTAAAACGTTGCGTAGTCTAGGAATTTTACCGGGTAATATCTACGGAAAGAAAATTGAATCTGAAGCGGTTCAAGTTAATTTAAAGGACTTTGAAAAAGTATATAAGGAAGTTGGTGAGACAGGTCTTTTTACTCTTCAAGTTGGCAATAGCGAAAAACCGGTTTTGGTTCACAATCTTCAAAGACACTCCGTTACAGATATGCCAATTCATGTTGACTTTTTACAAGTAGACCTTAAAGAAAAGGTCGAGGCAGAAGTTCCGGTTGAGCTCACTGGTGAATCTCCGGCCGAAAAAGAGGCAATTGGAACTGTTGTTCAATATTTGAATGAAATTAAAGTTGAAGCTCTTCCGATGGATCTACCAGAGAAGTTTATAGTTGATACATCTACTCTTTCAGAGGTTGATCAGGCAATTCTCGTAAAAGATTTGAAGGTTGATAGGAGCAAGGTTGATATTAAAACAGAAGCTGAGGAAATTGTTGTTAAAGTTGAACCTCCTCAAAAAGAAGAAGTTATTGAGACCCCAATTGTCGCGGTTGGCGCCGAGGGTGCAATTCCTGCCGAGGGAGAGGCTGTTCCTGAAGTACAAACCCCAGCAGAAGGTGCAGCAGAAACTCCTAAAGAGGAACCAAAAGCTTAAGGGAGATAATTCGGATCAATTTCCTTTGCTCTATCAGATCTTCCAATTTCAATCCAGCCCGGAATATAGTTTGGATTCTTGTTTAGAAAGTTTTCCCAAAAAGTTTGATTGGAACTAACTTGTGTTTCAATCCCAAGAACTTTTTTTGTTGCCAAAAAACCGTCAATATTAACGACCGACAGGAGAAGAATAAAAAGGACGGCGACACAAATAAAAAGTTCTCGCGCAACTTTATTGATCTTTTTGGCAGACATGTGATAAGCTGAATTATGGACCCAAATAGTCAGAACCCGCAAGGGGAAAGTGACTCAGTAAAAAAGCTTGAACAAGATCTTGATACACTGACACAGAAAGCGAAGGCCGAACAAGTTCCCGGTGCAGTTTCTGCCCCGGTTGCAGCTTCTCCTGTGGTATCGGCTGAGCCCGTTAAGCCCACAGAACCAATCGCCCCTCTTATGGTTGCTCCTGTTATTCCTGAAGTTACACCACCGAAGCCAACCCCTGTAGCACCTCCACCGGAAACTCCTAAAAGAGGTTCACCCCTAATGATTGTTGCAATAATTTTGGCGCTTCTGGCAGTTTTAGCTGTTGTTGTCTATGTTTTTGGATCCAAACTCTTAACTCCCAAATCAGTATCGACACCAACCCCTATTGCTGTTGTAACCCCATCTCCAACAACTGATCCAACTGCAAACTGGGAAATTTACACAAATAATTATTGGGGCTTTTCCATAAAATATCCTCAGGATAAATTAACACAATGTCCAAATTATACAACAGACCAGGGAGGAATAAGGTTCTTTAACTTTGGATTTAGTTGTCCAAATGGGACAGATGTCGTGTACAAAATCGGAATTGTTGGCAATGTACCAGCATCTCAATATAAAGAGCCAAAGGAACCAACAACAACCGAACAGATATCTATAGATGGTAAACAAGCCACTAAAAACACATACATATATACAGAATCTGACGCCACACTGTTTGCCCAAAAGGAATCTCAGGAAATTGTGATAAATCTTAATAAGGGAATATTGGTATTGGAACAATGGGGTGATAATACAGATGATAAACAGATGTTTGACCAAATTCTTTCGACCTTTAAATTTGTTGAAGTAACACCATCAGCAACAGCCACTCCTTAAGCCCTTGGCCAGGGTGAAGTTATCAGAAGTTCCTTTTCTCCGATCTCGTGCCATATTTGTTCTGTGACAAAAGGCATAAAAGGATGAAGTAGTTTTAGAAATATGTGTAATCCGTCATTTAGCTGTTTAGATCCGATTTCACCCTTCTTAGAATTTTCAATACATTCGTCACAAAACCAGTGCCAAAATTCCGAATATAGAAGTTCGGCGGCTTGACTTAATTGATATTTTTCAAGATATTTTGTAGTCTCTTTTACAATTCCGGCAATGTGTTTATCAAATGATTTATTAAATTTAGCGTCCCCCACAAATTGGGAAACAAAACGGCTTGCATTCCAAACTTTATTTGAAAACTTTCTCTGAGCATTAATGTTTTCCTCGGAAAGAGCGATATCATTTTCAACAAGTGCTCCCCAAAGAAGGCCCATACGTAAGGCGTCTGATCCATATTTTTCAGCCATTTCAATTGGATTAATTACATTGCCTTTGGATTTGCTGATTTTTACACCGTTTTTATCTCTCACAAGACCGTGAATAACCACGTTTTCAAAAGGTACTTTACCTGTGGCGTAAAGACCCATCATGATCATTCTTATTATCCAGAAGGGAAGGATATCGTAGGCGGTTTCCATGACACTTGTTGGATAAAATTTTTCGAAGTCTCCTTTTACTGTTGTTTTTAATGTTGCAAATGGCCATTGGCCTGAAGAAAACCAAGTATCAAAAGTGTCAACATCTTGGGTTAACTTTTCACTACCGCAATCCTTGCATTTATCAGGTGTAATACCATCTGTAATTATCCAGTTGCCACATTTGCCGCATTTCCACGCAGGAATTCTTATGCCCCAAACTATTTGACGGCTTATATTCCAGTCTCTAAGATTTTTAAGCCAATGAATTGCTATCTTTTCAAATTTCTTTGCTGCAAATTTAACTTCTCCATTCTCAATTGATTTAACTGCAACCTCAGTTAATGGTTTAACTTTTAAAAACCATTGCTCCATAATCATTGGCTCAATTGTGTTTTTACATCTGTAGCAAACCCCAATGTTATGGATGTAGTCATTATCAATCTTGACCATAAGGCCTGCTTTCTCCAAATCCTCAGCTACTTGCTTTCTTGCTTGGTTAATATAGAGTCCCTGATATTTTCCAGTTAGTTCATTAAGTTTGCCGTCAAGACCAATTACCTGCTTAATTTCAAGACCGTGTCTTTCACCCATTTCAAAATCATTGAAATCATGAGCGGGAGTTACTTTGACTACGCCGGTGCCAAATTCCGGATCAACTAACTTATCGGCAATAACCTTTATTTTAAAGTCCCCAATAAGACCTCTAATCGTAATTATTTGACCTACATATTTTTTGTATCTTTTATCATCCGGGTGAACAGCAACCGCGGTATCACCGAATTTTGTTTCTGGCCTAGTTGTTGCCAAGATAAATGGGCCATACTTCATGTAATAAAGGGGATCCTTTCTCTCAATATAATCGACCTCAAGATTTGAATAAGCAGTACCGCAATGTGTGCAGTAATTTACAAGTCTTTTGCCCCGATAGACGAGTCCATCGTCAGCAAGTCTTTTAAAATTTCCGTAAACAATTTTTATGATGTCTGGATCAAGTGTAAATTTAAATCTACTCCAGTCACAGGAAGCCCCTAAAATTTTAAGTTGATCTTTCATGACGCCGGTATTTTCTTTTACATAGTCCCAAATCATTTTGTAAAGTGTGTCGCGGTCAAAATCAAAACGGCTTTGGTTTTTTTCTCTTAGTTTTTTTTCAAAAACAAATTGAGTTTCAATTCCTGCATGATCGCTTCCAGGAAGCCAAAGAGTTGGTTCGCCCTTCATTCTGTGATAGCGGATTAACACGTCTTCAATAGCGACAAACCTGGCATGTCCAATGTGAAGGGGGTCGTTGGCATTTGGGGGAGGCATAATTATTGTAAAGGGTTTTTCTTTTTTTGAAGTGTTAGGTGAAAAGGCGCCCGACTTTTCCCAGAGTTTGTAAATATTCGATTCGTATTTTTTATGATCGTACTGTGATTCCATGGGCAAATTATATCACGCCTAGCTTAAAGTTGGGGTTGCGGTCAGTTTTAGTTGGGTTAATAAATTCTCCTCTTTGGGCTTTAAAATAAGCAGCAATTCCAATCATTGCGGCGTTGTCACCGGTAAGTTTTTTGGAATAGGGAAATAGAACTTTGATATTGCTTTCTTTTCCTAATTTTCTAAGACGTTTTCTAAGTTCGATATTGGCAGAAACTCCGCCGCCGACCAATAAATAGTTAAAAGTGAAATTTGAATGTTGAATAATATAAGAAGTAACTCGAATTAAATGAACAAAAGCAATATTTTGAAAACAGGCCGCTAGGTTTTGGATCTTCCCTTTTGTTAATGGTTTTTCCGATTCAGTAAGTCTTGAGAAAGAAGTCTTGAGACCGGAATAGGTGAAAATTTTCCTTCTTTCCTGACCAACAATGGGTATCGGAAGTTTGTAGGCTGCCAAATCTCCACCACGTGCGATGTTTTCTAAAACTGCACCGCCCGGGTAGCCAAGTCCCAACATTCTGGCTCCTTTATCAAGTGCTTCCCCAAGTGCATCATCGGTGGTTTGAGCCAAAATTTCGTAAGAACCAATTTGGTCAATTTTGATAAGTAGTGTATTTCCGCCGGACACAACCAAACCCAGACTTGGAAACTTTATGTTCAACATATCAGAATTTGTAAGAGAACTTAGAATGTGACCCTCAAGATGATTAACTGCGATTAATTTTTTGTTGTATTTGATAGCAAGTTTTTTAGCTCTATCGATTCCAACTCCGAGTGCAATCGAAAGCCCTGGCCCAATTGTTACGGCAATTGCGTCAATATCATCAACTTGTAATTTTACCGACTTTAATGTTTTTTCTATAACCCAATCAATTCTTTCCTCGTGCATTCTTTGAGCTAGAGATGGCATAACCCCACCAAACTTTGCATGAGCTGAAGCCTGCGACCAAATTACATTTGAAAGTATTTTTGTTCCTTCGGTTACTGCAACCGATGTTTCATCACAACTGGTGTCTATTGAAAGTATTTTCATATATTTCCCCAACCGATTATTCTCTCATTCTCATTTTTACCAAACTTTATTTTTACCCAAATAATAATTGCTTCGTCGTCAAACTCTCGAACTACGTCGGCGACCCTTTCGGCCCACTCAATTGAAACTACAGATTTATTTTTTATTAAATTCTCAAATCCCAATGTACGTAGCTCATCCGATTTTTCCAACCTCCATGCATCGAAATGAAAAAGCTTGCTGTTTTTGGTCTGGTATTCATTTTCTAAAGTAAATGTAGGGGAGGTAACAAGTTCTGTTATCCCCATTGCAAGGGCTATTCCTTTTGTAAATTGAGTTTTTCCGGCCCCCATCTCTCCTTCTAGGGCAAACACAATTGCACGCTTGCCCTTATGTATTTCATATTTTTGCCAAATTTCTTTTGCTAAGTTTTGAGTTCCCT
>Ga0182027_10013730_pt1 | contig 11259 bp, 14 predicted proteins | sample 712E1DmetaG_FD_121300 | JGI IMG/M metagenome (GOLD analysis project Ga0182027, IMG submission 121300) | Permafrost microbial communities from Stordalen Mire, Sweden - 712E1D metaG (Illumina Assembly) | ecosystem: Environmental > Terrestrial > Soil > Wetlands > Permafrost | place: Sweden...
GAAATGCCAACAGTCTGGAGCGCCGACTTGTAGTCGGCTTTGTGGCCGCGAAGGCGTTGAAAGCCGATTGAAAATCGGCGCTCCGAACCCGGAAGTATGAAATGTCCGGGTTAACCGGCGGCCGCCGTGCCTTTGGTTGTCTGCTGGAAATGTCCGCTTCCGCCGATTGCCCCCTCGTCGTTCAGAAAAAGTGTACATAGTGAGGACACCGAAACGAACGGGCGTTGGCAGCGAATCCAGCCCTCCAGAAAAGCCCGGCGGCTTCCAGTCTTATGGGGATCGAACCTGGTCAGGTTTTGGGATGCCGGTCATGAAGATATTCGTTCAGGCTTTTTGCCAGGGTGACAAAATCCGATGGGATCATCAGCACTGTGGTGCTGTTGTTTTCCGCTCCAACTTCCGCGATCATTTGAAAGCGCCGCAACTCAAGCGCCGCCGGGTTTTCGGCCATCTGCAACGCCGCCAGAGACAGTTTCTGCGACGCTTCCAACTCCGCTTCCGCTTTAATAATGCGCGCCCGCTTTTCACGGATTGCTTCGGCTTGCATCGCCATCACTTGCTGCATCGCCTCGGGCAATTCCACGTCCTTCATCTCAAACCGTTCCACCTCCAAGCCCCAGGGGGTTGTCGAACCGGCGATGCTCTGCCGTAGCAGTCCATTGATCTTGTCCCGCTCCTGCAGAACCTCGTCCAGATCGTGTTGCCCGATGATGTTGCGCAGCCCGGTCAGGGCAAGTTGATAAACAGCCGCATTGGCCTCTCGGACCGCAATGACAGATTTCGCAGCGTCCACGACCCGATACCAGAGCACCGCGTTAAGTTTCACGGTCACACTGTCACGCGTGATGGTTTCCTGTTGCTCCGCGGAAACGGTCCGTGTGCGGATGTCAACGGTGACAACACGTTCGATGCCGAGCGGAATAATCCAATATAAACCCGGCCCGCGCAGCCTGATGTAACGTCCAAGGCGGAAAAGCACGCCGCGCTCGAATTCCTGGGCAATACGCAGTCCAGAGAGCAGGATGACGCCGGCGATGATGAGGGGAATCAGGATCGGTTGCAGATGCATAAAATGGCTCATAGAGCTTGCTAACAAATTCTTCACACTCTGTCGAACAAATTCTCATGATTCTCCGGGGTAATTTCGCCCGCCGATAACGCCGCGGCGCGCGTTGTCAGTTCGCGGGGGTCTCTGCCTCATCCAGACGCGGAAACGGGTCCTGCGCAAACTCAAAAAGTGAAACGCGGCCCGCGCTCAAGCGTTTTCCGCCAGCAGCTCGTTCACTTTGGAAATCACCGCGAAGGCGTCGGCCACATAAAGCACGTCGGCTTTGCCGCGCGCCCAGCCGCAGTTCGGGTCCAGGCTGATGGCGCGGCGCTCGCCAATGAAACGCCAGCCGACGGTGTGCGGCTCTTCGCCGTGGCAGCAGGTGCTCAATCCTTTGGCGTGCCGCGGGGTCGCGCCGGTCTGGCCGATCTGGTTCAGATGCGAGAGGAACGGCAGCACCGCCTGCCCTTCGCCGCCCAAATCCACCAGGGATTTGCTGCTGCCCAGCGAAGCGCGCGTGAGCTTGAGAAAATCGAGGATCAACTTCTCCGCCTCGGGAACGTGCGTCAGGCCATCGGCCTGTTTCTTCGTCCAGCCCGCGCCGGTGACGAACAGCAGCGCCGCGTCGGGACGAATCGTTTGCGCATCGGCCTTCGGCTCGCGAATGCCCACCACTGTGGTGCGCCGGCTGGCATCGCTTAAACTGACCGGAACCACTTCCACCGCCGCCGCGCCCGCGCCGCAATCGCACGCCGTCTGGCTGCCAGGGTCAATGAGCAGGAACCACGGACGCTGCGTTCGCGTCAGCGTTGCCTCCATGCGCTGGCGGTAATACCAGCGGCTGACCGCCGGCTTCCCGCCCGCGTCGCCGATGCCGGTCACATGGCAATCCACGCGCCCGCCGAGCCGTTGGGCGACCCCGGGCAAAACGCGGTTCCAGCGCGAGGTTGCCGGGGCGACGATCAGGGTGGCCTGCGCCGCTTTGCAGAGGCTCTCCGCCGCCGCCGCGTCCGTGGCGTAGCGCGACTGGCCAAACTCCGCGCCCGCCACGCCGAAATACCGTGTGGCGGGACAGGCTGCGATGGAATCCGCCGCCGCTTGAACGCTTTCGCCAATCAGCCCAACGAACAGATTCGAGCCGGCGATGGCTTTGTTCAGGGCGCGGGCGGCGTGCAGCGCTTCGCGGGCGGATGGCGCGAGCGAGCCGCCGGTTTCGGCGTGAGCGAGAAGAAGAATAGTTTCCATGGGAAGAGTGGAGTGGTGGAGTGGTGGAGTGCTGGGTTAATGGAGTGCTGGAGTGGTGGAGCGTGGGATTGAGCTAGAGGATTTCATTACTCCATCACTCCATTGCTCCATCACTCCGTTTGTCTTCACTTCCGTTTGTCTTCATTTCCTGATCCACTCGATGATTTCCTTCGCGATGTCGGCGGGGGATTTGTCCTTGACGATCTTGGTGGCGCGAAGCTGCTGGGGCAGCGTCACGCTCACGAAGGTTAAGCCTTCGCCGCCGAGTTTGGCCGGCCTGGCCTTCTGCAACGCCGGCATCACGGCGCGCATGTTGGCCATCCCGACTTGTGGATTGTTCTTCGGCTCGGGCAAGTTGCCGGTGGCCCACCCCAGCAACGCCGGCGGTCCGGCACACCGGGACACCTGATGCCGGCCGCCTTCGATGCGCTCCAGGATTTCCAGCGAGCCGTCGGGCACGATTCTCAATTCGTCCACGCCTTGAAACTGGTCCACAATGCCCAGCCGTTCGCCGGTCATTTGCATCGTCGCTCCCGCGCCGCGCGAAGCGGATTCCCAGCCGCCGAAGACCAGCAGCCTGGATGGGTCGAGGCCGGCAATGCCCTGGATGGCCCCGGCCAAAGCGGCGGCGACTTCAGCCGCCTCGGTGAACCCGCTGGCCGGACCGTCAAGCGCCACGAGTTCAAAGGGCACTTTTTGCGCGACGGTCATCATCACTTGCTGGAGCTTGGCCTTGGGGGCGAGGCTGACGAGCCAGACCTTGCTGCCGGGCGCGTTCCTGGCAAGGTTGGCCGCCTCATAAAGCGCGTGGCTCGCCCACGGATCGAGGACGGCGGGCAGCATCATTTCATTTTTCAACGCCGGGCCGGCCGGGGTGGCGACCGGCTCCAGGGTTTGGAGCGGGTCCGGCACAATGCCGCCGCAGACGACGATCTGATAGGCAACGCTCATAAATCGTTATGGCTACAGGGACGCGGCCGGGGGAAAATAGCGGGCGGCGGTTTGCCCGGCTTCCAACAGCCATTCGGCGCGCTGCTGCGGCGTGCTGGTGATGACGACCGAAAATGTCCGGCGATGCACGTTGCGCACGCCGCAAAGGTCAAACACGCATTTCTTCCACAAATTTTCCAGCGGATCGCCGAAAATCTCGCGCTCGCGATTCTCCGGCGTGTTGGCGGTGTTGAAAACAATCGCGGCCCTGGCTTTGAGCAGGCCGACGGGCACTCCTTCGCCCTTGTCGTTGGCGACAAAACGATAGGCGATTTCCATCCGCAGCACGCGGTCAATCCAGCCCTTGAGAATCGCCGGCGGCATGCCCCACCAATTCGGATGCACGATGATGATGCCGCCGGCGTGGGTGATTTCCTTGCAATGACGGGCGATGACCGGATCGAGCTTCGCGTTCGTCTGCAATTCGGCGGCGGAGAGCAGCGGCGGAAACTGTTCCTGGTACAGATCGTGGAGCGCGACTTCGTGGCCGTTTTGTCGAAGCGCTTCCGCCGCCGCCTGGGCGATGGCGTGGTTGAAACTTCCGGGATTCGGATGGGCCAGGATGATTGAAATGTTCATTTTCCCAGGGAGTGTAGTCAGGGAACGGGATTAGGAAAGTGTTTTCAGGATTTCCTGCCCGTCAACACGGCGACGAATTGTGCGGGCGTGAGCACTTTCACATCGCCGGCGATGGTTTTCGGAAAATGGCGGACATTGCCGGTGACCAATGGCACGCCGGCAGCGCGGGCGCATTCCAGAAACGGCGCGTCATCAGGGTCCGGCAAGCCCTGCGCCGTGTGGGCTGCGGCTGCTTCAACCCAAAACGCCCACGCACGGATGGCTGCCAGCACCAGTTCGACTTCGGCGGCCGGCAGCCGAAAAATCGGACGCGACAGCACCTCGGCGTATTCGGCCAGGATCCGGTCATCCACCACCGCCTCGGCGCTGCCGTTGCGCAGCCACTCCACAAGGCGGCCCGGCGGCCCGGCAGGCGACAGGAAGCCGGACACCACCACGTTTGTGTCAAACACCGCGCGATTCATTTCCGGCCAACCCGCCGCGCCTTGCGGGTGGCGGCGATCTCACAATTGATTTCCGCCAACGACAGCCGGGCGGACCCGCTGCGCGCCGCCGCCTCCCGCACGCGGCTCAAGGCCAGCCGGCAGCGCGAGTCGCGGATGGATTGGATCATCGTCTCCGGGTCTTCCGAGGCGTCCACGTTCACCAGCACGGCCACGGGCCGGCCGTCGCTGGTCAGCAGCAGTTCCTTTTCGGCCAGCAGCCGCTCCTTGAGCCGGCGCGGCTGCTTCAAATCCTGGATGGCGATCAATTTCATTATACTAACCTTATACCGTCCTTTTAAGAACCTGTCAACTGACCTTGATGCTCTGGAGCACCAGTTCGATGCGCTTGTCTTCGGTCTCGCAAGCAGCGCGGAATTCCGGGCTTTGCAGCTTGCGCCTAAGGCAGTCGTCAAGGTCAGCGTACGCCCGGTTATTCGACGCTGGCGTGCGGCGGCGGGTCGCAGTTTTCATAGTAATCTCGCCAAAATTAGGGCGTCAGCAGCGGCACCGTGGAGAAATAATTCTTGAATCGCGCCTGGTCGCGTGTGGCAATCTTCCAGCCCATGACTTGAGCCTGTGCGCCGATGAAGAAGTCGGGCAGCGGCATTTTGGGCGGCGGACTGCCGCCGGAAACGCGCCGCGCTGTGACATAGCGGTGATAAGCCTTGCTGCAAAGCGCTGCTGACTTGGCAGGTATATCCGTGATCTGGAAACCCCATTTGTGCAAGTCGGATTCCACCTCTTCGGGATACCGGTCACCCGCGCAAAGCTCTGCCACCGTAACGGCGCTTACGACCGCCCCCTCATTAAGAACCGCAGAGACAAGTTGTTTAACGGCCCATTGGTGATGGGCTTCGTCTTCGTCCAAAACGTCAATGATGACATTGGTGTCGAACAGAATCATGGCTCCCTGGTCATGGCCCGCAGTTCTTCCCAGGTCATCATCGGTTTCATCTTGCTCGCCTTAATTGCGGCCAACACCTCGGCTCGGGTTTTTGTCTTCGGCGGAGCGGGCTTGTTCAGGCGCACCAGAAGGAAATGGCCGTTGCCTTCGTCCTCAAAGGCAAACACGTCACCCGGCCGGGCGCCTGGCATGACCACCCGCTTCTTGCTGTCGGCGATGACTGTCATGGTGGGATAATCCCACATTAATGGCTGCGATGCAAGCGCATTCCCGGTTCCATCTCCGCCGAGTGCAGGCCACCGGGAGCGGCACCGGAGGGGACGGCTGTCGGCGTGGAAAATGGTTTCATTAAGGCTTGGGATAACCCACGGATTGCGCCAGAATGATGATCTGATCCGGACGCAGTTTAAGTCTTGGGCCCAGGGTCGCCCGGTCCACCATGCCTCTTGCCCCGGTGGCCAACCCTTCGGACGCGCAGAACAGATAAACATTTTGGGAAATATAGCCGACGTCAATATTGGCGTTGTTCGTTTTATTGACAGCGGTGCCCGTGCCCATCTTGGCGAGATCGGCGACAAACACCAGCGTCACCGGCGCGTCCTTCACGAACGCCTGGGTTCCCCCCAGCGCGCGGATGTCTTCGGCGACCACCCGATCCAGCCGGTTGGACGCGGCGGAATAAACATACGCGCCCGATTTCAGCAGCACATAAACATCGGTTTCCTGATGATCGCTGGCGGAAGGCGCGGTGCGTTTGCCATCGGGCCGGTTGATGCCGAAAGCGGACCAGAGCAGGCTGGAGATTTGTTGGGGCGAAAGTTCGTTGGTGGCAAATGCGCGGGCCGTGGAGCGTTTCGCCAAGGCCTCCATCAGCGGCATCCCGCCGGATTTTTGCGGGGCTGGAAGTTCAACCGATTGCGCCCAGAGGTTGCCGGCCAGAAAGGCCGCCAGGAGGATGGATAATTTCAATTTCATAATCATTTTTCGTCAATCCAGTATTGCCATCGTTTCAATTCTCCGCCGAGTGCAGGCCGCCGGGGGCGGCGCGGAAGGCGGTCCCGACCTGTCGGGACTCGGGGTTTTCCGGCGAGGCGGTCGCGCAGTTCCACAGGCACGCGCCGCAGTGGATGCATTTCTCGCGGTCGAAATTCGGCACGCCGTTTTCGCCGGGCGTGATGGCCTGGCCGGAACAGGCTTCAATGCACAGCTTGGTGCCGCATCGCCGGCATTCGTTCGGAAAGATAAACGCGACATGATCGGCGTAACCGGGCGGGGCCTGCACTTTGCCGCCCAGCAGCAGCGCGTCCTGATGCGAGACGAGCAACTGGCCGTCGCAGGCAATCGCCGGCCAGCCGGCGCGTTCCATGAGCGCGGCGTGCGCGGAAACGCCGCGCGCATAACAGTCGTCGCGAATTTTGCGCGCTTCGGCGGGGGGAATTCGGCCGCGAAAATAATCCTCGAGCGAGGGGATGCGTTCCCACGGGCGGAGCGGTTGGCCGGGCAGGACGAGCCGCCCGCCGCTCAAACCGGCCAGCGCCATGCCGATCAGGCCGGGAAGGACGCCGAGTTGGAAACCGTCGCGCGATTTTTCGGCGGCGCGCGATTCCTGATCCAGCCAGCTTGCGCGACGGCGTTGCACGTAGGTAGCTTCGAGATTCTCCTTCGTGAAAGGCCTCTTCGCCCGGAGCAATTCGAGGACGGCTTCGGCGAGTTGCGCGCCGGTGGCCCAGGCCTCGTCCACGCCGGAGCCGGTGAGGACGTTGGTGCTGCCGCTGCCTTCGCCGATGCGCGCGTAGCCGTCGCCTGCCAGATGCGGCTCGCCGCGGCGGCCGGATTCGCCGAGGGTCCTCGCGCCCCAGGAGCGGAGTTTGGCGCCCTTGAGAAAATGCCATAGATAGGGGTGCGTCATCCAATGCTGAAGGTAGCGGTAGGCCGTGCGCACCGGGCTGTCGAACCAAGACGGGACGAAGATGCCCAGCGAGGCGACGCGGCCCGGATGTGTGTAGAAGAATCCGAAGATTTCGGGCTCGGGATAGCCGAAGGTGTGCAGGACCGTGCCTGGCTGGAGCGGCGTGTCCTCCGGCAAATCCACGACGAACTTCATGCCCACCGCCCAATCGCGCGTGTGATGGTTTTCCGGCAAACCGAAAAGGTCGTCCAATTGCCGGCCGATCGCGCCGACCGGGCCGTCGCCCACCACGGTCAGCGCGGCGTGAATGTCCATGCCCGGCGTAAAGCCATCGGCGGGCGCGCCTTGTTTGGTCACGCCTTGATCGAGGAGGCGGACGCCGGCCACTTTTCCGTTTTCGATGAGCGCCTGCGAGACGGGTGTGCCGGGCCAGATTTGAACGGCGCCCGTGCCTTGCACCTGCGCGCCGATCCATTGCATGAATTGTCCCATCGAGAGCACCATGCCGCCGCGCTTGTGCAGGAAGCCGGGCGTCCAGGGGAGATTCAAGGCATCGCGCTCGAAAGGGAGCGCCCATTGGAAGGCGCGAATCGTCTTGTCGGCAAGCCGCAGCAGGGCCGAACGCCGGCTCGCGCCAATGGGGTCGAGCAGGTAAAGCACTTTCTCTTCGCCGACCGGCGCGGCCATGGGGATGCCGGCCTTTTCAATATCCGGAATGCTCGCCCGCAAGGCGCGGGCCGTGGTGACCACGCCGGAAACGCCGAAACCGATGTCGTCCGCGCGTTCGTAGCAAAGCACCTGGGGCGACAAACCGGGCGAGACGGCGCTTTCCATGGCGGGCGTGCCGTCGGCGTTAACCAGTTGTTTGGACAGCGTGGAGAGAAACCCCGCCGTCGCCGGGCCGAATCCGACGCAAACGATGTCCGCGTCCATGCGCGGGCGCTCGACAGCGGGTGAGGCTTGGTCTGGATTCGATTCGCTCATTGCAAACTGGATTGGCGCTGACTCGGCCTCATTCGGAGCCTACATCATGGGAGATTTTTGCCATGTCGAGTCATAATGTTGTTGGGATGCATGGGGCTACCCCCTCCCGCCGGGGGGGGCGGGAAGTGGAATTAAGTGGAATTAAGTGGAATTAAGTGGAATTAAGTGGAATTAAGTGGAATCAGGAGTTCTCTCTCCGTTCCCTCTGTGGCTTCCTGTTCAAGAGTGCTTTATCCGCGTTCATCTGCGTAATCCGCGGCCAGTTCTGGATTGGGCCGCCGTTGGGCCGCGCCTGACGCCCGGCGGCGGCGCTGGGCGCATCCTCGCGGAGGCGGCCCCGGACTGTGCCTTCCTGTCTCACGTTGCGAATTCAACCATAGGTTCTAATTTTTGTCAAGCCCCAAATGAAAAAATCGAGAAGAGTGAGTTTGCTTTCATTGAACTGTCCAAGCGGTTTTTCACGAACGCCCGCACGACAAACACACTCATCTGCACCGCGCGCGGACTGTTCAGGACACTCGCCGCCATGATCGCGCCGTGCTCGGTGAAGGGGAGAGTTCGGCGTCCTCCACGACCTTTCTCTGACCTCGCAATTTGCGAGGTCAAAGCCTTGTTCTCCTCTGCCGTAAGCGTGAACACAAAATCGGCAGGGAACCGCTCCTTGTTGCGTTTGACCTGCTCGTTCAAGCGCCAGGTCCATACGCCGTAAACTCTTGCCAAGTCGGCATCCAGAATGACTCTTTGGCCGCGGATGGTTCGAATGAGTTGTTCGACGGGCTGCTGGGGAATCACGGAAGTCGTGGTTTTCATGTGGTTGTGAGCGGATTGGTAAACGAAAATCCATGCCGGAGAAATGGTTGATTCTTCAAGGTCGCAATTTGCGACCTTGAGCCAAAGGCTGGGCCGAACCCGGCGCAAAGGATGTCCGCGTCCATGCGCGGGCGCTCGATGGCGGGTGAGGCTGGGTCTGGATTCGACTCGCTCATGGCAATCAGGATGGCGGCTTGCCGCGAATCAAAGAAAAGGCATTCCCCGGCGTTCGGTGTGGGCAACGGAGATCCGAGGCTGCCTGGGCAACTCCAGTCTGTTCGACATGGATCCCCTAACTCTTTGCCCCTGATTCTTTGGAGTGCGGCGGCTTGCCGCCGCTTTGCTCCCGCAAATCGTGGCTGATCCGAAAGCGGGAGCAAGCTCCCGCACTCCAAATTGACTGCGCTCATTCTTCAATGTTCCAGCAAGAATGGTATTCTCACCCGCAAGAATTGTCGAGGAACCTGGAATCGTCCACTGGTTTGGCGGCCGATTCCCTGGCCTTGCGCTGCGAAAACGTCCTTGCCAGGCTTCCGGTGTACAGGCTTTACGAGTGCCGCACGAGTTTGGCGTGGCGGCTGGTGTTTGCGGCGGAGAAGGGCCGGTTGGTTTTCGATGTTGCGGGCGATCACGACGAGGTGCAAAACTACCTTCGGAACAATTGGGCAAAAGTTCATAGCCTCTTGATTCTTCGCCCGGCAGAATGTAGTTTTCCCTGATGACCGCTGTCGCCAACAAACTACTGGACGATTTCAAGAAGCTCGCCCCCGATGAGCAATGGATCGTCCGTGAAAGAGTGATCTCCCTCACCGAATCCCGCCAGCGCGAGGCATTGAATCGTCTGCGCGGCTCCAGCGCCGGGAAGGGGCTGCTGGACAAACTGCTCGCCGACCGGGCCAGGGAGCGCGCCCGTGGCTGACGCGGTCATCCTGGACACCTCGGCCATTTTGACCCTGACCGGCAGCGAACCCGGTGCCGACGAAGTGCAAATGTATCTGGCGGAGGCCATTGCAGGGCGCATTCAGTTGCACGGCTCGTTCGCCAGCCTGGCCGAGGTGGAATACATCACCGCGCAGGAGGAGGGGGAGGAGGCGGCCCGCCAGCGGCTGGCCGACCTCAACGCAATGCCCATCCAGTGGCTCCCCTCGGACGCCGCCCTGTGCCACGAGGCGGCAAGGCTCAAGGCGGCGCACAAGATTTCATTCGCCGACGCCTTTGTCGCGGCCCGGCCAGGCGGTTTGACGGTACGCTTGTACACAAAGACCCGGAGTTCCGCCCGCTCGCCGCCGAGGTGAAGCAGCACATGCTGCCGCCAAAGTCCGGTGCGTCCGGCTCGTGAAGGCCGGTTTATTTGGTATGGACGGGCCTTCCCCGCGGAGTCTTCCCGTGTTGGTATCCGGATTTTCCCGAATATGGGGCGGCGACGCAGCGCCGCCCTACCGTGCTGCTCTGGTGCCACTGGCACGCCTTGTCTGCGGTTGTGTCAACAATGGAGAGGATTGCCGCCCTCCCCTAATTCGGGCGCTGCTGGAGCGTCTCATGCCGGGTAGTCCAGCGCTTCGCGGGTCATGACTTTGGTCAGCGATTCGGCGGCGCGGTCTTTGGCGAGACGGCAGCCGGTCAGGCAGGTGTCCAGTTTGGCGCGAAGGGCGACGAAGGGTTCCAGGCCGTCGCATTTCACGCACGGGCCGGCTTTGGGCGGGTGCGCTTCGCCGGATTCGGCCACGTCGGAATAGGCGCGGGCCGAGGCGTCCAGGCCGGGAATGATGCCTTCCAGCGCCGTCAATTCCTCCGCGCCGTAACAGGTGTGGCAGCCCGCTTCGTCCCACGCGGGATGGCGATTGTAGCCGTGGACAATTTCGGCGGAGATGCGTCCGACTTCGCCCGCGGCGCGCGCGGCTTGGACATGGCAAAGGTCGGTGAAGAAGGCCACCGTGCCGGGCAATCCGCCGGCCAGCGCGGGATTTGCCGCGCCTTTGGTTTCCAACTCGATGACGTCGAGGATGAATTGCCGCGCGGCCAGCAGCCAGCAAAGCGCGTCGGCCAGCGGGAAGGTCGCGCCCTGGCGCGTTTTGTGATAAAGCTTAGCGCCATCGGCATCGGTGGCGGTTTGCATATATTGAAGGGTCCAAAGCCAGAGTTGCATCGCCGTGCCGAGGGCGCAAGCGCCGGTGCCGGGGCGTTCGGAGGCGATGCGTTTCATTTCGGCAATCCAAAGCCGGAACTGGGCGAGGAACAGTTCGTTGGTCATGGTGATGGAAAGCTGCAATCGCTGCACCGCCTCCGGGCCTTCGTAAGTGGCTTC
>Ga0182027_10013731_pt1 | contig 11259 bp, 6 predicted proteins | sample 712E1DmetaG_FD_121300 | JGI IMG/M metagenome (GOLD analysis project Ga0182027, IMG submission 121300) | Permafrost microbial communities from Stordalen Mire, Sweden - 712E1D metaG (Illumina Assembly) | ecosystem: Environmental > Terrestrial > Soil > Wetlands > Permafrost | place: Sweden...
ATGTTGCCTATCTGCAAAATGCCCAATCCGGTAATATTACGGTTTATGGAACCAATGCATGCGGGAACGGAACACCTTCAAGCCTTTATATTACTTTACATCCGACTCCTCCGCAACCTGTAATATCCCTGAACCAGAACGATACCTTAATATCCAGTTCATTGCATGGCAATCAATGGTATTTTAATAACCAGCCGATACCCGGGGATACCCTTGACCACTTCCATGTTGCGCTTACCGGGGATTACTATACCATTGTCACTCTTGACAATTGCAGCTCCGACACCTCAAATATCATATTTGTAATTGCCGTCGGACTACAGGAAAATCCGGGATTCAGTGTCAGGGTGTATCCGAATCCCACAAACGGAAAGCTTGTCATTGACTTTATCACCCCGGCTGATAAAGTATACAAAGTAACCTTGATCAATGAGCTCGGGCTTACACTTCATGAATCCGAAAGGATGATCCCTAAAGGAGAATCCTCCTGGCTTATGGACCTTGGTAATCTTTCTCCGGGCCCTGTCCTGTTGATTATACAATCTTCCAATGGGATCATCAGAAAAAAAATAATTAAAAACTAGATCAGACCAAAATAAGACATCCCGCTATCGTTTTTTTAATGTACCTTTGATAGCTGTTTACCAGCCACTGGCAGAACGGAATACAAGGAATTAAATTAGTTTTTATCTGGGTTTATGAAAGCCGGAAGCAGGAACTTTTTATTTTTATTAGTCCTGATTAACTGTTGTTTATCTTTTCCTGCATTTTCTGATAATGCGCCGATAACTACCATGGGCAGCGCTGCAGTTTGCCCGGGTGCAACCTTCACCACTCAGATTACCGTGACAAACTTCACAAGCATCGGTTCGATGACCCTGAGAATTGAATATGATTCGACCGTAATTTCATTCAATCCGTCTCCATCTACCTTTTTTAATCCTTCTATAAGCGGCGCCAGTATCAATTCCACCCCGGTATCGGGAACCACAAAAAAATTAATGATAGCATGGGCAAGTGTTACACCTGTGACCCTTGCAAACGGGAGTATGCTGGCAACATTGAGCTTTACTTTCATTAATGGTACAACAACCCTGTTCTTCAATAATGACTCGGATGGCGGGGCTGATTGCGAATATGCCAATGCTTCAGGTATTCCTCTTAACGATATTCCAACCTCGACCTATTATATCAATGGACAGGTCAGCTCTGCCGCGGCACCTCAGCCTTCCCCTATATCCGGTCCTGTCAGTCCATGCCAGGGTACCAATGCAAATTATTCCGTAACACCGGTAAGCGGTGTGGTGTATACATGGATTGTTCCATCCGGGTGGACAATTATATCCGGCCAGGGAACAAGCTCCATGACAGTCACAGTTGGTAATACGGGAGGTATAATAAGCGTAATTCCGTCCAATTCATGCGGAAATGGTCTTTCAAGAAGCCTGGCCGTTAACCCGCTTCTGCTTCCTTCAACAGCAGGCCCCATTACAGGCTCTCCAGCCCCTTGTCAGGGTTCAGTTGGAAATATATACTCAATAAATCCTGTAAGCAATGCCACCGGCTATACCTGGACTGTACCAAATACATGGACTATAACGTCAGGGCAGAACACTACTTCAATAAGTGCTGCCGCGGGCACTTCGGGTGGAAGCATAACAGTCACTGCAAGCAATACCTGCGGTAACTCAAACACTGCCACCTTTACAGTTTCACCTGCCCAACCACCAACCGCAAATGCCGGCACCAACCAGACGCTCGGTTACGGATCCTCCGCAAATCTTTATGGTTCCGCCACAGGCGGTTCCGGAAATTATTCCTGGCATTGGGAGCCCGCTTCCATGCTGATCAACGCCGATGTTCAGAATCCAGTAACATTAAATCTGACCTACTCTGTGCTTTTTACTCTGACTGTTACTGATATAACAAGTGGCTGTACCGGAAACAGCCAGGTTCTGGTAACTATAACAGGGGGGCCCTTATCAGTAACCGTTAGCGCCAATCCAAACCCCGTCTGTATAGGCAATTCAACACAACTTTTGGCCCTTGTGTCGGGAGGAACAGGGAATTATGTCTTTACCTGGAGTTCCGATCCTCCTGGTTTTAACTCTGCTTTACAAGATCCATTGATAATCCCTGTTATTTCAACAACATATATTGTGTCTGTGAATGACGGATTTGCCATAGTCGAGGATTCTGTTCATATAATAGTATTGCCTCTCCCCGGAATCCCATCCCGGCCTTCAGGTCCTGACACGGTTGACCTTCAGTTTGTAACCAATACAATATATACTATTTCACCTGTTCCCACCGCGGCCTCCTATACCTGGGATCTCACACCGATTGACGCCGGATCGATCACAGGTACAGGGCTTGAAGGAACAGTGACATGGAACCAGGCATTTATCGGAACGGCTCACATCAAGGTCAAAACCCTTAATTCCTGCGGCGAGTCTGCCTGGTCACCCGAAAAACTAACTCTCGTGGAACGAACGACAGGCGTCCCTGATATTGCCGGAACCGGTCATCTGAGCGTGTTTCCAAATCCCAACCAGGGAGTCTTCAATGTCAGAATCGAATCTCAGTCCACTGAACCTTACGAATTACAAATCGTTGATCTTTCAGGAAAGACCCTGCTGGCATTCAGCAACCTCAGGATAAAAGGTTCCCTTGAAAAAGAAATCAGCCTTACTTACTGTTCAAAAGGTGTTTACTTAATCATACTGAAGAATCCTGAAGATGTAATTATAAGGAGGCTTTTAATCTATTGAGAGCAATAGCAGAGACTGAAAAGCCTCAGCATGTCTGTACCTTATTCCGGTTTAAAACATGATATCAGTTCACCGGTCCTGCTTTGACCCTAAAGAAGAAATATGCCCCGTTCCTTTGTCATAGGCGATATTCATGGGAATTACAAACCAATGATGGAACTTTTCAGGAAAGTCAGGTTTGACTATGAAAACGACCTGCTGATCAGCCTTGGCGATCTGGTTGACCGCGGGCCGGAACCGGTGAAAGTGGTGGAGGAATTGATGAAACTCCGGAATTTTATATATATCCTGGGGAACCATGATTACTGGTGTTTTGAATATTTAAGATCCGGGATCAGGAGTGCCGACTGGCTTTTCCAGGGAGGACAGGCCACTGTTACTGATTATAAAAACCATCCTGAAGCTGTGAAACGCCATCCGGACTTCTATGCATCGGCCCGGCTGTATCATATCGATAAGAAAAACAGGCTCTTCGTCCATGCCGGCTATGACCGGTTCCGTCCTTTTGCCAATCAGAAGAAAGATATACTGACCTTGCTCTGGGACCGGTCGCTTTACAGGGTAGCATCAGAATACGAGCAGGAAGGCAAAACATTTGAAGAATTCAGCGAGATCTATATCGGTCACTCTCCCACCCAGCTGATTATGCGGGACCAGCCGACTCAACTTGCTAATCTGTGGATGATGGATACAGGTGCAGGTCACCGGCGATTACTTAGCCTGATGGACCTAAACACCAAGGAATTCTGGCAAAGTAAATGTGATTTTTAAATTCCCGGATTCTTTTGTTTAATCAGGGCTTCTATTTTAGCGCTGAGCTTTGGTTGTTTGTTTTGCTCCGCCGCAGATCTGAGTCTGTTCAGGATCTCCATCGAGGTCTGTATATCCTCATTGAAAATAGCTTTATCTGAGGCCGCGAAGGATGCATAGTAATCGAGGTTCTGCCCCATAATATCAGCCATTCTGCTGCTGAGTTTTACTGCTGATGCTATATCTCCTGTCTTATAATACATTTCGACAAAAGGCAGGTCATAAACATCATAAACGTATTTTGGATCAGGGAATTTCGTCAGATACAGGTCAACCAGCGCCCTGCACTCTTTCTTCTTTCCTTTGTCGAGCAGCATCTGGCCTACAAACAGGGCAACCATCTTGGGCCTCATTGAACTATTATAACTTTCAGGATCAATATATACCTTTGGATCACTGAGATTGCCCCATTTGCATTTGTTCATGAATATCTCATATGAACCAAATGCATCAATACTTCCAAGCGAGGGAATGTAATTGGTCGAATCAGGCATTACAGGCATGAACTTATATACCCAGCCTTCCATGTAACAATACTGTTCAATATCGAGGAAGTTACGTACGGAGTTAGGTGCGGCAAAATAAACCGGCCTTTTCCAGTCGTTTGTGGCAATCATATCGAGAGTCATGATGTCGTTCTTGTATAGCAGGTTCGATTTGATATTAAAGGTGATCGAGTCCACAATTTTATCCTTAAAATATTCAGGAACGATTCCGTACTTCAGACAATTCTCTTTATTAACAGTGATCTTGATCTTTTTTGTTGGGAAGAATTTGATCTTTTCACCGCTATTAGCTGTAACAAAGGTCTGGGGATCCTTGCTTTTTATAAATTCCACCAGGTCCTTTAATTCAACATAACCCTTGATGCCGATGTCATAATACATGACGACATCATTGGTCCCGGGCTGATATTCTTCCATTGGAATGCTCAGCGGAACAGGTTCCGAATCATACATCTTTTTATACAATTGCTCGATATACCAGGAACCCGAAGCAAGCTCTTTGTTTATAACGCGGACATCCGTTCTCACGCCTTCCACTTCCTGGTTATACCAGAGGGGGAAGGTATCATTATCCCCATTGGTTATCAACACTGCATTTTTATCACATGAGGTCAGGTAGTTTGCCGCAAAGTCCCTGGCGGCATATTTCCCGCTGCGGTCATGGTCCTTCCAGTTCTGCTGAGCCAGAATCACCGGTACAAGCAGTGTTGTAAACACAGTAACCAGGATAATCGGGAGCAGACCTTTCAGTTTCGTTTTCCTTTGCAGGAAATCTATCAACGCGATCACACCAAGGCCGATCCATATCGAAAAAGCCATAAACGAACCCGCATAGGAATAATCCCTTTCCCTGGGTTCATATGGTTTCTGATTAAGATAAAAGGTAATAGCAAGGCCGGTCAGGAAAAAAAGCAATATGATCACTATGTTATTCCTGTAATCCTTTTTCAGCTGGAAGAAGAAGCCGATCAGCCCGAGTATCAATGGAAGCATGAAGTATTTATGCGAAGCCCTCGATGTTACGCTATCGGGAAGGTTAGTGAGCGAATTTCCCACATGATAATTATCAATGAATGGAATGCCGGTGATCCAGTTACCGTTCTTTATGCTTCCGAAGCTCTGTACATCATCCTGACGTCCTGAAAAATTCCAGAGGAAATAGCGAAAGTACATCCAGTTAAACTGGTACGAGAACATGAACTTCAGATTTTCACCAAAAGTCGGTTTGTTAACAGTCTGGGCTTTGCCATCCTCACCGGTGATCTCCATAGGGATACCGGGGCCTCCCCAGTTCTTAAAAAATTCCGAGCTTCCCGGCCTTTCCTGGTTTGAACAATACATACGCGGAAAAATTGTTGTAAACCGGGGATCATACACGGGAATTGTGCCTTTTCGCTCGTCAATCACATCATATTTTCCGGTGGTTGTATTTTTTTTGTAGATGGGGCTGCCGTCAGCATAATTAATCACCGGAGCTGTATAATACTGCCCGTAAAGGAAAGGCCAGGTGCCGTATTGTTCACGGTTCAGGAACGACACCAGGGAGAGGGCATCCTTTGGTTTATCTTCATTGATAGGTGTATCTGCATTGGAGCGGATTACCAGGGAAAGAAAGGAGGAGTACCCGATCAGTAAAAAAGAAAGACAGAGTAAAATTGTATTTAAAACCGTTTTTCCCTTTGCCCTTGTGTACCATAAACCCCAAATCAGAAGGCCCAAAAACAACAGGAAGTAAATGATAATCCCGGAATTGAAAGGCATTCCGAAGCCGTTCACGAATGCTATTTCAAAATCGCTTGCCAGTTTGGGGATCCAGGGGATCACAAAATACATCAGCGTTGCAACCAATACGAAAGAGATTCCCATGGTAATGGCAATTCCCCATTTGGTCGGGTTATATTTTCTGAAATAATACACCATGGAAAGGGCAGGTATCGTTAGCAGGTTCAGAAGGTGAACACCGATGGAAAGCCCGATCATAAATGCCACGAATATCAGCCAGCGGTAATGGTGCCTGTCATCCGCCACCTCATCCCATTTAAAAATGGCCCATACTACAATTGAGGTGCAGAAATAGGACATTGCAAACACGTTTGCCTCTACCGCCGAAAACCAGAATGAGTCGGTAAACGTGAACGTCATGGAACCGACAAACCCTGCAGCAAGTATCGTCCATAGTTTCTCTCCGGTCATTTCTTCTCCCTTTGGAACGAGGAGTTTTTTCGCGATCATGGTGATGGTCCAGAACAGGAACAGGATCACGAAGGCGCTGCTGAATACCGAAATCATATTTATCATTACGGCTACTTTGCTGGTGTCGCCGAAAGCAAACAGCGAAAGGAATCGTGCAGCCAGCTGAAAAGTCGGTGCTCCCGGGGGATGCCCGATCTGAAGTTTGTACGAAGTGGCGATATGTTCGCCCGGATCCCACCAGCTGACTGTGGGTTCCACTGTTTTAATGTAAACAATAGCGGCAATGGCAAATACCACCCAACCGGCAATTGTATTAAGCTTTCGGTACTGGTTCATAAAATACCTGATGTTTAATGAATTTTTGGAAATGACTGGCAAAAGTACAAAAAGACTGCTGATTACCAGATATTAATAACGGACATTAATAAGTACTTTGTATAAATAAGCTATTTTTGCTCAATTCACAGGTAATGAATCATCAGTCGTTGGACAAAAATCTCTGCTCTATATTTTTTAAGGCAGTTGTTTTATTGTGGATGGCACTCTACCCTGTATTTGCAGGAGCCCAGCTGATCATTTCGGGCGATTTTGACACGAGGTTCAGTTATCTTAATCTGAGGAGGACTGTCCCCGATACCCTGAATAACAAATTGCTGAGTGTTTTAGGTACGGCCGAACTGGACCTGGCATATAACGGCAGGAAGTGGAATGCTTTTGCTTCTTTGTATGCATCCTACACTCAGGGGTCCAACCTGTTTTCGGTCAACGCGCCCGGTTCGCTCACTCTTACATTCAGTCAGGCCTGGGTGATGTATATCATCTCAAAATACTTCTCCATCCAGGCAGGAAGAATTGAAATTGAATACGACGACCAGCGTTTTTTTGAGGCACGCGACTGGAGCGGCCTGGTGACAAGCCATAATGCTATCATCGCACATTACTTTGTTCCCGACACCAGTGCCATGATTGATCTTGGGTTTGCCGCTAACCGTTTTCACTCCACGCCCTCGCTGTTTAGTACAGATCCTTCAGTGAACAGCTATCGGTACCTTACCTATCTCTATTCGTATAAAAGCTTGTTCGACGATCAGTTACACCTGATTTTCAATGATATTTTCAATGCCGACGACAATGGCCTGAATCCGGATGTGCTTTACGGCAGGAATACCCTCGGAGGGAGTTCCTGGTGGTCAACTGATGACTGGAATATCAACCTTGCAGGCTTTTACCAGTTCGGGCATATCAACGACGGCCGAAGATTAAGTTCCTGGTATTATGCAGCTTATGTAAGTTACCAACCGGTTGAATGGCTGACCTTGATGCCGGTCTTCGAACATTTGAGCGGAGATAATCTGGCAGATTCGGCCGAATGGAAAAAAGTGGTTCACGGGTTCAGCCTTCTTTATGGAAATATGAACCGTTCGTTCGGAAAATCGGGAATCTTCAACAGTTCTTACAGGACCAATCTGCATCCCGGTCTTAACAACCTTTATTTCGTAAATACATTTGACATCCTTCATAATTTTTCCATCGAACTCTCCTACCACTGGTATAGCCTGCCCCATCCGTATATCCGCGAATATGTTCCCGACAGCAACAAGATCATGATCGTAAAAGTACCGGAAAGTTTTATGCACCAGGTCGAAATGCTTTTTTCATATACCCCCGTTCCTTCCCTCGAATTCAGCCTCGATTATCAGCTGCTATTCCCGGGAAAAGGAATGATAAACTATAATGGCTGGAATTTCACCGCGGGTTCTCCGGTATCAACTGCTTATATTGAAGTGGAATGGACTCCGGTTTTCTATCCCCGTAAAAAGAAATATTCAATAATAAAACCCTATAGCCCCGGTCATAATGCAAGGTAAAAAGATCCTTTCAGGCCTAAAACCCCCGGCTCATTGTTAATAATCCGATGATATCTTAGGAAAAAGCTTGGTTTTTTTTAGATTAAAAGCCTATATATTTGCCTTCCATGAAAAAATGTCTTTCTATTGTAGTCGTACTGATTATCATTGCGATACCCCTGTTTTGCGGCGCCCAGAAAAAAGCTCCTCCCAAGGCAAAAGCTAAGGATAATGCGGCCGGTTTCAAGGAAAAACAGGGGAAAGATCAGATACCTCCCTTGAGAGAACTCTGCGTTCTGAATTATAAAACTGATTTTTCGACCCTTGCCGACAAATACAAGGAAGACCTTTTTCCCAAGAGCAATGCCAAAAGCGCAATTCATTTTTACCGGGGTATCAGCCTGCTGAAACAAAAAATGTATTTTGAATCTATCAGGGATTTTAAGATCGCCAGGCAAGACACAAATATCAACCGTAATATCTGCAATTTCTTTATCGCCCTTTCATATATGCAGCTGCATATGAACGACAGTATATTGGGTATCTGCGGTAACACGCTAAACGTTCCCGGGCAGGAACTGATGAAACCTGACTACTGGAATAATGCTGAATTTACGCAGGAAAGAGTCTTTATCTCATATATACTTGGTACTAACCAGGTGCTTAACAAACCCACGGATACGCTTCTGATTGATGCTTTGTACGGCTTCTGTACCCGCGAAGATAAATTCCTGGAAGCCTATTACAACTATGGGACATACAGCTATAACCTCGGGCGGTATAAGAAATCCATAGATATGCTTGTCAAGGTTCATGACCTCAAACCTCCCGAAGACAGCCTGATCCTGCTTGACCTGGGGTATATGTACCGACTGGCGGGCGATAATGTGCAGGCCATGAAATCCTACAATATGCTTCTCGGGGAATGCCGTTCATACATGGGTTACAACAACCGCGGCTGCCTCTTCGCCTTTATGGAAAAATATGGGAAATCCCTGTCGGACCTTTCTACTGCCATCCGTAAAAACCAGCATGGAATTGATGCCTTATGCAACCGCGGGCTGGTCTATCTGAAAATTCTGGAATATAAAAAATCCGTGGCGGATTTTACGACAGCGGTTCAGATTAAACCTGATTTTTCCGATGGTTATTATTATCGTGGATTTGCTCTGAAAGCCATGGGTGACTATGCAAATTCAGTAGGCGATTTCACCCGGGCGCTTCAACTGAAAAAGTAACAATGGGCTGTTGATAAAGTTCTCTCAACAGTTATTTTTCCCCTGACTTATGCAGTATCTTTACCCCTGTTCTATTTATCGGGCGCTTCATGCATAAATCAACTTTATTACTACTTCTCCTATTTTTGCTGTTATTTGGTACGAAGGTGGATTCTCAGACAAACGGAACTCTTGGGAACAGGTTTTTCAATAACTGGTCGTTGAGCATAAGCGGGGGGCCGAATATTTTTTTCGGAGACCTGAAGGAAAATAATATTTTGCCGGCTACGAGTCCCATCAATGAAATCCGTTACGCGGGGACTATTTCTCTAAACCGCCAGCTCAGCCATGTATTCATGCTCAGGGGGCAGTTTTTCTTCGGCCAGTTAGCCGGTGAAAAGTTAAATTATAAGGATGGCAGCCCATGCAACCAGTATTTTACCAGCACTATTTTTGATCTTACCCTGAATACAACAATAAATTTCAGCAACCTCTTCCTGAGGTATAGCCCCAAACGGTTTTTCTTTGTTTATGGAACGATTGGCGCAGGCGCCGCAAACTGGATCACGAAAAAAAGAGATATTACAACGAATGAAATTATCGCAACCGACGGCAGCTGGTCAACAATTAATCCGCATATTGTAATTCCTGCCGGCCTGGGCGCTTATTTCAGCATAAAAAATAAAGTAAACCTCGGTTTGGAATGGACTGTCAGATGTTTGGCAATAGACAGACTTGATGCCACGGTTGGTGGCATTCCATATGATATTTACAGCTTGCTGGCCTTCAACCTCACCTATAATTTCGATAGGCCTTCAAGCAACAAACTGAGCCCTGCTTCCCCGCAGAAGCAGATTGGCCCTCCTCCTCCCCAGCCACTGCTCGAAGCCGAGATAGCAGCTGAAAAGCAAAAGGAACAGGCTGCCAAAGCACAGGCAGCTTATCCCAAACTTCCTCCTCCCGTGCCAGTTAAAGACACCATCAGGCCTAAACAACCTGTCCTGGTTCCGGATACAATTCCAATAGAAGAAGTCTTGCAGGTGGATACAACTGAGATGCCCGCTCCTGTAAAAGGTATCTCTTACAGGGTGCAGGTCTTTGCATTCAAAGAAAACACTTTCAGCGCCGATCATATTAAAGAGAAATTCAAACTCCGCCAGATAGTAATGAAGGAATACTCCGGTGGCTGGTACCGCTATACTATCGGATCGTTTACTGATCTCAGTGAAGCTAAAAAGCTGATGACCGAATTACGTAATACAAAAGTAATTCCGGATGCCTTCATTGCAAAATATATCAACGGCAAAAGGGCTTCTCCTGCTCCTCCGCGTACCGTTAAACATACAAAATATTCCAAAGGAAAGGCCTACTACCACAAACCCGCACATAAAAAATAGGGTAATTCCCCTTCTTTGATCCTATCACTTTTCCCGTTTCCCCGGATTAAGCATAAAAATGCTTATGAAGGGAAAAATTTTTACAGGGCTGCTTGCCTGCTGGCTTCTGCCCTGGGCTTCGGTTAATTGCGAAGCCGCTGATATCATTACCGCACAATCCGGTTCTTGGACAACTTCCAGTACATGGGTTGGTGGAGTTGTACCCGGGCAGGGCGACAATGCAATCATTCAAAACGGCCATACCGTAACGATTCCCAGCAGCGGAACAAAATCCTGTACAAACCTGATTGTCGCAAGCGGGGGAAAACTGTATGCCAATACCGGTGGGACTCAGAGGTATGTCGACATTTACGGGGATATTACATGCAACGGCATAATCGGGAATGGTTCCGTGCTTGACGGTATCTCGTTCAACATTGAAGCTGCCACCTGCCTGATCAGTGGCAACGGGGTATTCGACGCATCAAGGATGCGAAAGAACACCGGTGCGAATTCCGCTACCACGCTGACCATTGCAA
>Ga0182027_10013732_pt1 | contig 11257 bp, 13 predicted proteins | sample 712E1DmetaG_FD_121300 | JGI IMG/M metagenome (GOLD analysis project Ga0182027, IMG submission 121300) | Permafrost microbial communities from Stordalen Mire, Sweden - 712E1D metaG (Illumina Assembly) | ecosystem: Environmental > Terrestrial > Soil > Wetlands > Permafrost | place: Sweden...
AAATTTGTGCAATTCTTCGACTTTTTTTTCGTCGCTTCCTGCCAGATAGCGGTTTTTGTCAAAAATATTATCGGATAAAACCACTTTATAGCCTTTATTTTCAAAATATTTTTTTTCCCTAATAATATTTTCCTCGGATTCAATAGGACCGGAAAGCGCAATGATACCAATAGTATCGCCTTTATTTAATTTTTTAGGTTTAATTAAGTTCATAAACATTACCAATTTAACTTGGGTTACGCTATAATAATTTTATTAGCAAAGTAAGAAAAAGACAATGGGCGAAAAATACATACCGTTATACAGAAAATACAGACCGAAAAATCTTCAGGAAGTTGTGGGGCAAGAGCATGTTAAAAAGGCACTCACAAACGCGATAAGCCTGAATAAAATTTCGCATGCTTACCTTTTTACGGGTCCAAGAGGTACGGGTAAAACTTCGATTGCAAGAATCTTAGCAAAATCTTTGAACTGTAAAGAAGGTCCTACCTTGACGCCTTGTGAAGTTTGTCCGAGCTGTATCGATATAAAAAATTCAACTTTAATTGATGTAATCGAAATTGACGCTGCGAGTAATAGAAAAGTCGAAGATGCGCAAAATATTTTGGAAAAAATCCAGTATGTGCCCGTGAATGGCAGATACAAAATCTATATCATAGATGAAGTTCATATGCTGTCGAATCATGCCTTTAACGCGCTTTTGAAAACGCTTGAAGAACCGCCTGAAAACGTTATTTTCATCCTTGCAACAACAGAGCCGCAAAAGGTTCTCGAAACCATTACAAGCCGCTGCCAACGCTTTGATTTCAGAAGAATTACAACAGATGACATTGTAAATCACCTTAAAAATATTGCAAAAGAAGAAAAAATTAAAATTGAAGATGAGGCTATTTTTACCATTGCAAAAAATTCCGCCGGCGGAATGAGAGATTCACTTGCCCTGCTTGACCAGGTGAGTGTTTTGGGTAGTTCAACATCAATCACGACAGAAGATGTAAACAAGCTTTTGGGAAGAATTTCTTTTGATGTTTTAAACAATTTGGCAGATAAAATAATCCAATCAAAACCACAAGAGGTGATTGAGCTTTTGGAGCAGATTTACAATAACGGAAACGAACCGTCGCAAATTTTAACCAACATGTTGGGTTATTTTAAAAATCTTTTAATCGTCAAAAATTGCGAAGGTGATAATCTTTTGGTGAATTTAACTCAATTGAATAATACCCAAATTGAAAGTTTAAAAACGCAATCAGGGCACATCGAAACCCATCAAATTACGTTTTTAATAGAAAAAATTGTTTATTACATAAAAGAATTAAAAACGACAACAAATCAATACTTATGGCTTGAAGTTGCTATGATTGATTTGTCGAATTTAGCCGAAAACACTTCACTTTTGGCGTTGCAGGAAAGAGTTTCCCGACTTGAAAACGGCTCAGCACCTGTTCAAGCTCCTCAGCATGTTTACGTCTCTAAGCCTGTAAAGCAGGAAATGGGAAATAGTGAGTTAGAGGGAAAAGGGAAAAGGGAAAAGGGAAAAGAAGAAAGAGGTATGGCAGAATCAGAAGCCAGCCCTCCAGCCCTCCAGTCCTCCAGCCCTCTCGAAAACCATACCTCCATACATCCAGACATCCATACATCCGAAGAAAACCCTTCAACCGAAGAAGAACCTCCAATGCCTGTCTCTAAGCCCACTGCTAAAACGGACGGCAATCTTATCGGTCAATGGCATGAACTATTACAAAATATTTCCAGTCCTTCCGTAGTATCGCTTCTTACCCAGCAAGCAAAACCGATTGAAATTTCTGAAGAAAAAGTGATTATCGGCTGCAAAGAAAATTTCTTTAAAATGTTGGGCAGCGAAAACAAAAGGGCTTCTATAGAAGAAGGAGTACATAAACTATTTGGTAAAAGCGTGTCCGTAATTATTAAATCTGCATCTGCTGAAGATTTTTCGGCGGGTGAAAAAAAAAACCTAGCTAGAGGGATAGAGGTATTGGGGGATAGAGGTATGGCAGAATCAGAAGCCAGCCCTCCAGCCCTCCAGCCTTCTAGTCCTCCTGAAAGCCATACCTCCATACCTCCAGTCCTCCAGACATCCGAAGAAAATTTTTCAACCGAAGATGAAATCGACGAGGACGACGATTTTATTGAACACGAGTTTGCAAAAAAGATTCCCGAAAAGTTTGTGCCTTCAGATCAAGTATCAATGGTTATGAATTTGTTTGATGGAAAATATATAGAGTAACGGATGTATAGAGGTATGGAAGGATAGAGGTATAGCTAATTTAAAAAGCCATCCATAAATCTAGTCCTTCAGCCTTCTTTTTATGGTCTAAAAATCCCGACAAATTTAACCTTGTAAATAGGTATATCAATATCGCCATTTTCGGTTCTTATCCTTACATTTTCCCAATCTTTTATAATTATTTTGCCAAAATATCTTTCAATAGAACGTTTTTTAAACAAGTTTACCCTGACGTCAACGTAATCATTGAAAACAAGTGATTCGTTGGGGCGTGAAAAAGAATATAAATTTCCGTCTTTTTTATATTCGACAAAATCATCTATAACAGTTACAATTTTGCAAGGAATAACTTTGCCTTTTGCATCTATTATTTCATCTGCAAAAACAAGGTTTTGCACCATCAAAAACAAAAAACAAATTAAAATAATCTTTTTCATAATAGTCCTCAATTAATTAATAATATTTTATAATATATCAACCGGGTCAACATCAACCATAAGCTTGATATCTTTCGGAACCGTAATTTGATTTAGAAAACGCGAAATAAAAGCATGCCCTTTGTCTTCCATTTTATTTTTAATTAAAATTTGAAAACGGAATAACCCTTTTATTTTCTCAATGACGCAAGAGGTTGGACCAAGCACGATTAAACGCTCTGAAACTCCCTGCTTGTCGATAATTGTATTTAATCTAAGCGCGATTTCCTGTGCTGATTTTTCTGCGCGGAAATTGTTTTCAGAACTCAGAATTAATCTGATTACCTGCGCAAACGGCGGGTAGTCAAATTCTTCTCTTGTTTTAATTTCCGTATTATAAAATTCTTTATAATTTTGGGCTTTGGCACTTTCAAACGCGTAAAAATCAGGGTTGTAGGTTTGAAAAATAACGCTTCCCGAAAATTTGCCTCTACCGGAGCGCCCTGCGACTTGGGTTAAAAGCTGAAAACCTCTCTCTGACGCCCTGAAATCAGGCATGTTGAAACTTGAATCGGCTGAAATTACACCGACTAGGGTAACGTTTGGGTTATCCAAACCTTTTGCAATCATTTGTGTGCCGATTAAAATATCGATTTCGCCTTTTTGAAATTTTTCTAAAAGATGAATGTGGGCGTTCTTTTTGGTTAAAATATCGCTGTCAATTCGCTCAATTCGAGCCTTAAATTTTTCATTTTCAAATAATTCTTTTATTAAAATTTCTATTTTTTGTGTGCCTGCGCCTGAATTTCTGAGCGCATCGCTTCCGCAATCAGGACAGGTGTCTGGGAAAGATTTTGTTCTGTTGCAGTAATGACATTTTAATGTCGCGCTTTCGCTGTGCCAAATCATCGGGATGGAGCAGTTTTCGCATTCAATTACCTTGCCACACGCCTGACATTGGGTGTATGTCGAAAACCCGCGGCGATTTATCAGCAAAATTACCTGCTGACCTTTTTCAAGTGTTTCTTCAATCGCTTTTTGCAATTGAACGGAAATCACGCCGCGATAAGCCTGTTTTGAGTTGTTTTGCATATTTATAACAGAAGTTTTGGCGATTTGAGCATTGTTAAACCTGTTTGGCATTTCAAAAAGATTCCCCGAATTAGCCGCCTTATAATAAGTTGTCACGTCAGGCGTAGCACTTCCCAAAATCAACGGGCAGTTGTGAAATTGCGCAAGTTTTTGTGCAACTGTTCTCGCGTCGTAGCGAGGGGTTGGGGTTGTTTGTTTGTATGCGTTTTCGTGTTCTTCGTCAATGACAATCAATCCGATGTTTTTCAGCGGTGCAAAAACAGCCGAGCGCGCCCCTGCGAGGATTTTTATTTCATCCTTGTATAATTTTTGCCAAACATCAAATCTTTCGCCTTCTGAAATGCTGCTGTGCCAAATTGCAACATCGCTTGTGCCGAATTTGCACGCTAATCGCTTGGTAAGTTGAGAAGCAAGCGCGATTTCCGGCACTAAAAACAAAACATTTTTACCTTCTTTAATGGTATCGTTAATGAGTTTAAAGTAGACTTCGGTTTTGCCCGAGGCGGTAACGCCGTGGATTAAGGAGGGCTGGAAGGTTGGATGTATGGAGGTAGGGCTGCTTGAATTTGCTATACCTCTATCCCTCCATCCCTCTATTTCTCTTATCGCATTATAAACCTTCTCTTGCTCCTTTGACAGCTCATGCAAATCCTCTTTTTTGCAATCCTTGAAAATTTCAAGCGGGTTTCGATAAATTTCTTCATCCGAGATTTTTACACAGCTTAAAGCCTCAAGTTTGTTAATGCTTGCCCGTGTTGTTTTTGCAAGCTTTTCAAAGTCAATTAAGGACATTTTGCCCTGATTTTTAAGGAGTTCGAGGATTTCTAATTGTCTTCGTTTTGCCCCTTCAAAAGAAACAAACTCAACCGATTTCTCCGTTTTTGAATTTTTATCAATCAATTTCAGCGGAATCGCCATGTTAAGCACGGTTACAAAGTCAGAACAGTAATAATTCGCAACCCATTCCAGTAGTTTTAGATATTCAAGGGTGAAAAGCGGTTTTTCGTCCAATATTTTGCTTACTTTTTTTGCTTTGATTTCTTCGGGCAAATAATCCCCGAATCCCACAATAAAGGCATTAATATTGCCTTGGCGACCGAACGGAACTAAAACAGCCTGTCCGATTTGGATTTTCTCCCTCATTTCATCAGGGATTAAATAGCTGAAAGTCTTAACGCCCAGCCCTGTTATACTTACAAGAGCAAGGGCGTATTTGTGTTCATTTTTTTTTGGTTTCATTCCGCCTCAAAAAGGTTATAGGGTTATGAGGTGATAGGGTTATTGGTTTTGATTAGCTTTCGCTTTTTGATTTGGTGGGCTGTCTTGGATTATCGGCAACTCGGGAAAGCGTGGTTTCCCTCGTAAGGACGAGTTTCGTGCTTTGCACTCACTCTTGCCGAAATCCGCTGAAGCCCACCCTACCTGCTATTCGCTATTTGCCACTTGCTTTTCAACCTATAACCCCATAATCTTATAACCTTATAACCTCGTTGTTTTTTTATTCTTCTTCGCTCATAAATTCCTTAAACGCTTCATCAACAGCTTCTTTTAACAACTCAATGTTTTCCGGTGAACAAGTTACTCCTTTTTTTGTAGGAAGCCATGTCGCAGCGTCATCGGTTGTGTAGAAAATTCTTAAATCAAGATAACTTTTACCTTTATATTCTTTTATCGCAATTTGTAATTGTTCAGTTGCACTTCTTGGAATAGTCGCAATCATTTTGCCTTCATCAGCCATCTTTTCTCTCCTCATTTGTCTAAATACAAGGAAAATTATAGCACAAAAAAGCCTGTAAAATCTTACAGGCTTTTTAATAATATGTTTTAACCTTGCTGTGCCTATTTTTTGACCCCGACAAAGCTTTCAAGATCAGTTTTATTAATTGGCATATCAAACATTATTTCTTGACTATCCGCATTTCCCGGCAATTGCGTTGCTTGTCCGTGTGCGCGGAAATATCCATCCGAAATTCCATAACAATTTTTTGCGTCCCCAAATGTTTGACCATTCTTAGGATGAAGAACATATTCATCTTCACAAAGAGGAACCTTTATTCCCATAATTCTAGGACATTTTTTAAGTTCTAATCTTCCGGTGAGTAAATCTCTATTAAAATTATTAACAGTAGTACTGTTGGATTTCCCTACACTTAGAATTGCAGGAAGCTCCGCGGTTGGTTTATCGAACTTTTTAATTGTTCTTATCGCTATAACCGCTACAGTTGTTTTTGAATCTACTTTGTCTGTTGGTGCCATAATAAAATCTCCTTACTTTATCTATTATTTTTACTTTTATATCCAACGAATTTTTCAAGGTCTTCCGCTTTAATTCCTTTTGGCATAATCAACAAAGGATTACCGTCGCAGAATCCATAGTCTTTGGGTATATTTAAACTTTTTCTTACATCCTCACATTGTTCAGTTTTTTCTGGAATATAAGTATATTCGCTTTCGCAATTAAAAAAATCTAAGTTTTTGTCGCATATTTTAGGTTTAAGCGTGCCGGATTTTAAATAGTTTTTAAAATTTACAAGAGGCAAAGGCTTTTTTTTAGGATTAGTTGTCGTGTTCTTTTTTGGTTTATCTTCTGATGATGGTTTAGTTCCGGATGGTCCGGCTACAAGTGTTGATGATGCTATCGCATTTACAAATAAAGGTGTTCCCATAATAAATAATCTCCTAATAAAATAATCCCCTATGTTTATATAAAAGGAATTATTTAATTAGAATTGACTTTTTTGCGGGAATTGTAAAGTTGTGTTAATTTAGATGTATGGATGTATGGAGGAAAAGATGTATGGCAAATTTAATAACCATACCTACATACATCTAGCCCTCCAGCCTTCTGAGTTCACCTTTTAAATACCAGGTCTTTGCGCCTGTAATTTTAACGTTTATAAATTTGCCTACAAGATTTTTGCCGTGCGGAATGTGGACAATTTTATTGTTACGGGTTCTGCCGGTTAAAATATTTTTTCCCTTGTGGTTTTCAAAATTATCGATTAAAACTTCCAGTTCGCGCCCGATATATTTGTTGTTTGAAGCGAGGCAATTTGCTTTATTTTGTTCGTTTAAACGCTTCAATCTGTCTTCTTTAACTTCATCAGATAAGAATAATTCTTCCCATTTAGCAGCAACTGTTTGCTCGCGAGGTGAATATGCCGCTGTGTTGGAATAATCCAGTTCAAGCTCTTGCATAGCCGTTAGGGTTTCTTCAAATTGTTTTTCGTTTTCTGATGGAAATCCTGCGATGAAATCACTTGTTATAGTAACATCAGGCACTTTTTCCCTAATTTTTTTAACAATTTTAAAATAAGTTTCTCTGTCATATCTTCGATTCATTTTTTTCAAAATTTCGGACGAACCTGACTGCATTGGGATATGCAGGCACTCACAAACTTTATCGCAAGCGATAACCGTGTCAATTAATTCATCCGTAATATCGGTTGGATAAGACGTGGTGAATCGAATCCGAAAATCGCCATCAAGAGCGTTCAATTTAAGCAGTAAAGACGAAAGTGAGCAGTGAGCAGTGAGCAGTGAAGGGTTTTCTTTTTGGATTGCCGCGTCGTTCTGCAAGCAGGACTCCTCGCAATGACATGACTTTATTTTTTCTTTGTCAAAAATCTCTCCTTTTCCCTTTTCCCTTTTTCCTTTTCCCTCAACTTCTCCATTTACCATTTTCCATTTACCATTTACCTTGCCATAAGAATCCACATTCTGCCCCAAGAGCGTAATTTCTTTAAATCCTTGCGCCAAAGCCTCTTTTGCTTCTTTGATAATTGTTTCAGGTGAGCGCGAACGCTCGCGCCCTCTTGTGTAAGGCACAATGCAGTAAGTACAAAAATTATCACAGCCTTCTGTTATCGTAATCCAGGCGTTCACGCTTTTTGCCCGTTTTAGTTCAATATTTTTTTCTGGTAAAGGGATTTCGCCTGCAGCACAAACCTTTTCACCAGCTTCAATTCTTTTGATTAAGTCGGGAAGTTCGTTAATGTTATGAGTTCCCATCACCAAATCCACAAAAGGCATCCTTTTGAATACGGCGGCACCTGTTTTTTGTGCAACACAGCCGCAGAATGCAACTTTTAATTCAGGGCGTGATTTTTTCCATTTGCCCCAAGTCCCGATTCTGCTGAACGCTTTGTCTTCGGAAAGCTGTCTTATTGAACAGGTGTTAATTATAAGCAAATCGGCGCTGTCTTTGTCTTTTAGTTCACGAATTTCTTCATAGCCTAAAAAATCCAGCATCCCAAGCATTTTTTCCGTATCAGACTTGTTCATCTGACACCCCAGTGTTTCAATGTAAACCTTTTTCATAACTTGATTATATTATAAAGACGCTTAGATGCAAAGTTTTTCAGAAGGCTGGAGGGCTAGATGTATGGAGGTATAGCTATTAAATTTACCATACCTCTATTCCTCTATACATCCATACCTCTGCTTCGCATCTTCATGTTATAATCGAACTATGAACAAGAAAGTTATCAGTTCAAATAGAAAAGCGTTTCATGAGTACACAATTTTCGACAAATTTGTCGCAGGGATTGTACTTATGGGCACGGAAATTAAATCCATCCGCAAAGGTGCTGTGAATTTAAAAGACAGCTTCGCAAAAATTGAGGATGGCGAAATTTTCTTGTATAAATGCCACATTTCGCCTTATGAGCAAGGAAATCGTTATAACCACGAGCCTGAGCGTGTGCGAAAACTTCTTCTAAATAGGAAAGAAATTCTAAAAATGTTGGGAAAAATTAAAAAAGAAGGTTATACAATCGTTCCGTTGGAATTGTTTTTGACAAACGGGTTTGCCAAGGTTGAAATTGGCTTAGCAAAAGGTAAAAAGCTTCACGATAAACGAGAAGATATTGCGAAAAAATCTCAAAATCGCGATATGCAAAGAGCTATGAAACAATAATTTTGTTTGTTGTATAATTATAAAGTGAATAGTAAATTGTAAATAGTAAATAGTAAATGGAGGAGATTTTGTTTCGCAAAATTTTAACTCTTAGCCCATTCGACCATTCAATCAAAAGAGGGATATGAAAAAATGTATAGCAAAAAAGACATCGTAAAAATTTTAAATGATTTTAATTATTTTATAGATGAAATAACTTTAAGCAATTTTATTAAAAACTGGAAAATTGATGCGATTTATGAAGATGAGGATGGCGTTGAGTTTTTCGATAATTTGTCAATTGCAAAATTAAAAAAAGGAATAAGCTTAAAGTCGCAGGGTTATGCCAATGAGCAAATAACTTACCACATAAAAAAATTGTTGGAAGAAAAAACTTCTGCGGAGGAAGATAAAAAAGAAATTACCGCAAAAACTGCTTCTGCGGCTGAGCTTCAGAACTTAACAATAGACGTAACGGGGCAAACTTTGCAAATGCTGGCAGACGCTGTTGCTGAAAAAATTACTTCAGGAATCAAAGAGCAAATCCAAAATTCTGAATTTGTAACTCAATTGCTCGAAGACGGTTCGTTGAAAAAAGACAATGAGAATTTAGCTAAACAGGTCGAAGAATTAACCGAAGATAACAAAAAGCTTGCAAAAAGAGTGGAAGAGCTTGAAAAAAGCAAAAAACTTTCCCCGATTAATTTTGAATTTTTTAAGAAATATTTTAATTAGGTTATAAGGTGATAGGGTGATGGGTTTATAGGTTTTGCGTGGGCGCTTGCCTTTTTGACTTAAGCCTGATTTGCTATTTTTCATTTACTTTTTAACCTATAACCTTATAACCTTATAACCTTATAACCTTATAACCTTATAACCTTATAACCCCATAACCTTTAAAAAACTTAAACTTCATGTTGACAATGGACTTTTAGCCTGTAATAATAGGATGAGCGGATTTTCGGCAGGGCGCCGTGTGGCTTTAGCCACCCAGCCCGAAAGAGCAAATAGTCCGATGGAGTGCTAAAATTGCTAAAGCAATTTTAAAAACGGAATCAAGGACTATGCAAGCCCGAATAATCCAAGAAATACACTAGTATGATAGGTTCATCGTTTTTAAATTTTTCGCTACGCGAAAATACGATGCCTCAAAAGTTGAAAGGATTTAGAAATGTACGCAATAGTAGAAACAGGCGGAAAGCAATACCAGATGGAAGAAGGTCGTTACCTTAAAGTTGAACTTCTTGATGGAGAAAAGGATTCAAAAATAGTTTTTGATAAAATTGTTATGCTGGCTAACGGCAAAAAATCAAAAGTAGGACAACCTTATGTTAAAGGCGCTTCTGTTGAAGGAACAATTTTAGACCATGGTAAAGAAAAGAAAATAATTGTTTATAAACAAAGACCTAAAAAAGGTTATAGAAAAAAACAAGGTCACAGACAAGGTTTCACAAAAGTTATGATTACAAAAATCAGAACAGCGGCGCAAAAAAAGGCAGCTGAAGAAACAACGGAAGACTAAGGAAATAGGAAATAGGTAATAGATTTTAACCATTCCCTATTACCTATTCCCTAAAACATAAAGTTATAAATTAAAACAAGGAGTAAACAAACCATGGCACATAAGAAAGGTATGGGATCAACCCGTAACGGCAGAGATTCACAAGCGCAACGTTTAGGCGTTAAAAAATACGGCAGTGAAAATGTTAAAGCAGGAAATATTTTAGTTCGTCAAAGAGGAACAAAAATTCATCCGGGAAATAACGTTGGAATAGGTTCAGACGATACTTTATTCGCTTTAATTGACGGTACTGTAAAATTCGAAGCTCACAGACGCGATAGAAAACAGGTTAGCGTTTATTAAGCAAAATGCAAAAAGCAAAATGCTAAATGTAAGAAAACACTTTGCACTTTGCATTTGGCACTTTGCAAAAACTTAAGGCAAACAATGACTGACAACAAGATAATAGTAACAATCTCCGGCACAGATAAAGTCGGTATAGTTGCAAAAATTACAACTGTTCTTGCAGAGTATTGTGTTAATATCGAAGATATTAAACAAACGATTATGCAAGGACATTTTGTTATGTTTATGCTCGGCGACATCAGCCAGTCTAAACACTCTTTCAAAGAAATAAAAGAAGCCCTGATTTCTTCTTGTGAAAAATTGGAAATGGAATGTTGGGTTCAACGCAAGGGCATTTTTGATAAAATGCATACAATATAAGGAAATAGGGAATAGGCAATAGGAAAGATTAGGTGCGATTTTTCAGAAAGAAAAATCGCACCTAACTTATTTAATTAATTTCTTAATCTTCCAAATCAAATATTACATTTGGATTTTTTTCTTCAATTGCTGCAGCAATTTTTTTGACAATCTCTTCTAAGCTGAATTTAGAGTAAATAATCATTGATTTCTGACCTACTAATAGAAGGGATATTTTCCCCGGACTCGTGAAATCATCTACTTGACTGACATGTGCTGGATTGAAAAATCCTTTTGAAGTTTTAATGAATGCTCCAAAATTTTGACTTGAATTTACTTTTTGAATTTGCATACTAATATTTTCCTTTCTTCTTTTATTTAATTAATTTATTAACCTA
>Ga0182027_10013736_pt1 | contig 11253 bp, 8 predicted proteins | sample 712E1DmetaG_FD_121300 | JGI IMG/M metagenome (GOLD analysis project Ga0182027, IMG submission 121300) | Permafrost microbial communities from Stordalen Mire, Sweden - 712E1D metaG (Illumina Assembly) | ecosystem: Environmental > Terrestrial > Soil > Wetlands > Permafrost | place: Sweden...
ATCACCCGCCAACTTGCTAACTTGCCATCTCCGCGTAGCGGAGGCTAACTTGCTGCCTTTGTTTCAACCGATCCGCTTGGACTCTGCAATACACTGCCCAACTGGAACCATGTTTCTTATCAGTCCCCCACCGGTGTTTCCGACCCGCTGCGCATGAAACTCCGGGTGCCCCATCCTCGGCGCGTCTTTGTTTTTGCGCCTAGGATGGGTTCGCATCGACATGCATACGCTTACTTGCTTTTCAAAAACTTACACACTTGTTTCTTATTAGGGCACGACTTCAGTCGCGCCGAACACGGTTGGATGATCGACGAGGGCTTTACAGACTGCGGAAAAAAACCTGATTTCTGTGTCGTTTTCCCGGGGAGCGCGGTTTTTGTCCTTTTCGGCTGGTCTCGCCCGGGTTTCCTTTCTTCGTTTTTGTGTCTGGAAGCCGTTTTTTCGGCCTCCAGGCACACTTCGGCCCTATCGGGCCAGCGATTCAAGCGGAATCAGTCTCAGCATGCACACCAGATTATGGGCCACAATGGTCAACCGGCAGAACCAATCCAGCCGCTCCAGCGCCCGGTCCACAAGCACCCGAGTCTGACGTGCCGGAGGATCGGCCGGGATCCGTTGCGCCAAGGTCAAATAACTGAACATCGACGTCTGTTTCTGATCGTCGCCACGCATACCTATGCGATAAAGCAAATCAAGGCAGTATGCTCTAACCACCAACAGGCAAAGAGTTTTTCCGCAAGCTGTGAAGCCCCTGAGGGATGCTTTTCGGGCTCCTCTTTCAAATCGAGGCCGTTTTCCGCAGCAAGTTTGGCCCTGTATGAAATGGCGACTTCGCCGCCAGGCTTGTTCACCGCTTCTTCCCCGCCGCCTCATTGGCCCCGCCAAAGCTGGCCTTCGCTGGTTCGCTGATCGTCACCGTGGCATCCACCGATTGCTTGCGGCCGCCCCGCGCCACTTCATTCTTTCCCAGCGCAATCTTGCCGTTTGCAATCGCTGCATCCGCGGTCCACCGGTCGAAACGCGCCAGCGCCGCCGTTCCTTTGCCAACGGCCCCATGCCGCCACTCAAAGTGCAGCGCGCCCTTGGCCGAGTCGGCCAGATCCTTGCCCGCGTAGCCTTCGAGCTCGATGTTTCCGTTCGCGTCGAACGTGCCGCCCCGCCAGCTCTCGCCCAGCAGTTGGCCCACCGCAACCGGATTTAGCTTCTTGAATTCTCCGCTCAGCGTGTAGTCCGGCTTATCCCCGGTAACCAGCGTGCCGGCTCCGTGCAGACTCCCGCCCAGCAGCGTGGCGTCCAGACTCGTAATCTCGGCGCCTGTCGGCAAAAGGCGCAGAACAGCCGTTGCATTCTTCAGCGTCACCGGGCCCAGCGTCAGCGTATCGGCCTTCACCGTGCCATCCACATGCGGCCACACCGGCGTCGACGCCGGATGCAGCCGGTTGATCAGATCGGAAAGCATCGTGCCCTTCACGTGCGCACCCAGAATGGCGGTCTGCACTGTCGCCGCATCCAGTTCGCCAAATTCCATCTCAAGATGCGCCGTACAAGACTCCGGAACGGCGCAGCTCGACGGCACAGTCAAACTCGCCCTTCCCTTCAGCGGGCCGTAGGAGAATTCGATCGGGTCCCAGCGGCTCTCGTCGATGCCCCCGGCAAGGTTAACGTGCAGCGTTGCCTCGGTAATCTCCACATGGTTGGCAAGGTAATCGGCCTTCCAGTTGGCGTTGTGCACAGTGACTGTTCCGCTCAGGCTGTCCGCGGCCGGAATCACAGGTTCCTCTACATCCGGTTTTGCCTTGGCCGCGTGATTCACCGCGCGTGGCGCAGCTTCGGCCAAAGGTTGAGCGGGCGGCGCCATGCCTGCAACTGCCTCTTCGGTGGGCAACCACGGCCCCACTGCACTCAAGTCCAGCGTCAGCGGGTCGCCGGCCAGTGCTTCCAGCATCGGCGCTCCCTGAACGCCGGCTGCATGAGCCAACTCCCGGCTCTGCGCAATGCTTGCTTGTCCCCGCAATGTCACCACGTAGCCGCTGCGTTCCAGGCGCACATTCACCGCAAGTGGAGTCGTTCCGCCCATGGGAATCGCCACGGTTCCCATCAGCGCCGGCGCTTGGCCAGCAGCCGGTTCCAACACAATCTTCGGTGCCTGGATCGGCCTGCTCAGACCGCCTCCGCTCAGCGCGAATCCGTCCATGGTAAAGCTGCCGGTGAGTGGGCCTGCTGTCTCCGGACTGCGCCCTGCCGCGCCCGCTTTGGTCGAGCGAGCCTTCGCCGCCGGCTTCTTCACTTCGACACTCGCCGTTGCATCGTAGCTCACCTTGCCGCTGGCCGTGCCGGCGGCCTCCAGCCCGGGGTCGACGCCGCTGCGCACCGTCCGCAGCGCATTGAGCCCCGCCGTTACGGGAATTCGATCCAGCTCCACCGAAAAGCGAGGCGAACCGCCGCCGCCCGGCAGATCCCCGGCCAGCCGTACATGGCCGTTCCCCAGCGGAGAGTCGCACGCCAGCTTCTCAATCGCGCGCTCGGAATAGTGGTAGACAAGGCTGCAATTGGCATCGAAATCCATCGACGTAGCCGGAGTGAATTCCTCCCGGTGAACCCCCGTCGCCCGCAGCCTGGTCTTGATCTGCGCCGCCTCGGCCGTCCCGTCCAGATGCACTTCGCCCCGCAGGTCCCCTCGCCAACCTGCATCGGAACCAGTCACCAGCCGCGTAAGCTGGCCAAGCTGTGCCTCCCGCCAATCCAGGTCGAGATGGATCGGCATCTGGCGCATATTGGCCGCCCGTAGCGCGCTCGCCTCCAACTCCACAATCCCCGTATCGCCCAGGTTCATGCTCACGTCGGTGCGCGCTGGCTGCCCGCGCAGCCGTATCCGCCATTCGCCGGGATTGTTCTGCCAGAACGAAATATCGGCATCCACCAGCGAAAACGGCAGCTTCTCAACGCCGTTCTTGAAATTGACCCGTGAGTTCGTCGCCGCAAGGTAAGGAAACGGAGCGGCTCTCACGCCGGCTGGCCCCGCCTTGGTGGCCGCCGTCTGCAACAGCGACTCCAGGTTCCAGCGCCCCTCCGGCATCCGCACCAGGTTCAGGCTGGCCTCGTCCACGCTGACTTCGCTGATCTCCAGCCGTCCGCGCCATAAAGAAAGCAACCGGATCGATGCAACCACCTTGGTCGCGTGCAGCAGCGGCTCGGCGCCATACGCCGGATCCTCTTCCACCGTCAGATCGTACAGAACAAAACCCGGCCTCGGCAGCAGCCGCCCGCGCACCGACGAAAGCCGCACCGGCCTTCCCAGCGACGCCGCCATCAGCCCCGTAATCCGGCTCGTGTAACGGCTCATGCTCACCAGCGGCGGCACGATCAACACCGCCAGGATCGCCACCAACACACCTAGAGCCAGCCAAAGCCGCGTGTGCTTCTTTCCTCCGCCTTGCTCGTCTTCCGTCATGGTCTTTTCTATAGTATCCGCTCTGGCGGGCCGTGATCAGCGGATTACTGCAAACGTCCGCTTCCAGCGCGTATCGGTAAAAACATGCGTCGCAATGTGCCCCATCCACCGAAGGCTGTGGCCGACCCCGGTTTGCTCCAGTTCGTCCTCCCTCGCCCTGAACGACCAGAAGTTGAACAGCGGCCGGCCAATGATGTTCTCCCGCGGCACAAACCCCCAGAACCGGGAGTCCGCGCTATTATGCCGGTTATCGCCCATCATGAAGTATTTGCCCGCCGGAACAACCAGCTCCCCATCCTCGACATGACTTGAGAATTCCGCTGCCCACGCCTCGGGAATCAGATTGCCCGGCTCGGGATCGGGCTGCACCCTGGGAAACTCGTCCAGAAAGTCCATGTGATTTTCCGCGGTCGTCGGCTGCGCGTGCGGCTGATTCTGCGCCACGCCATTGATATTCACTACGCCGTCGCGCAACCGGATGTGATCGCCCGGAACCCCGATCAGACGCTTCACCAGAATCAGGTACTCCGGCTTTCCCTCAACGTCGTCCGTCACCGGCTTCATGAAAACCACTACGTCGCCGCGCCTGGGCTCGCGATACCGAACCAGAGGCATCCACCGCGCCGGCGGGGCCAGCGTAATCCGGTCCACCACCAGGTGATCGCCCACCAGCAGCGTCTTCTCCATCGATCCCGAGGGAATGACGAACCCCTGCGCCAGAAAAGTGATGATGAAAATGCACACCACCAGCACCGAGCAGTAACCGGCAACCGTCTCCAACAGCGTTTCGTCCGCCCTGGTTTTTTCGGAATTCATTCCCGCCTGGCCTGCGCCTTCCGTCCTGGCAAGCGGCGCATCCGGAACCGGCGTCTGCGCACAGGGCATTTCCTTCTTTATCATTCCGTAGCTCGTTTATCAGTGAACAGTGGACAGCAATCGGTTGAAAGTTATCGGCAATCAGCGGGTTTACTGACCCCTGACCCCTGATCCCTGTCTTTTGCCCTACCGCACCACATGCAGCGTCCGCCCCCACCGCGTGTCGGTGAAGAAATGCGTAGCCACGTGCCCCATCCAGGCCAGACTCGCGCCCAGCCCGGTCTGTTCGTACTGCTCTTCTGAAGTCTTGAACGACCAGTAGTTGAACAGCGGCCGGCCCACGATATTCTCCCTGGGCACAAAGCCCCAGTAGCGCGAGTCCAGGCTGTTGTGCCGGTCGTCGCCCATCATGAAGTACTTGCCCGCCGGAACCACCAGGTCCCCATTCACAATGTGATTGGTAGACTCCACAGCCCATTCTTCCGTGGCGCTCGGATCCATCGCCGGCGGAATAGTCGGAAACTCGTCCAGAAACACCTTCTCGCCGGGATTCGCCGGCATATCCAGCCCGTCCTTCGGCTGCGTCTGCGCCACGCCATTGATAATCACAACGCCGTCACGCAAATGAATGCGGTCGCCCGGAACCCCGATCAGGCGCTTCACCAGAAACAGGTATTGCGGCTTCCCATCCGCATCCGGATCGGGCACCGGCTTGATAAACACCACAATGTCGCCCCGCTTGGGCTCGCGATAGTGAACCAGCGGCATCCACTTCGCCGGCGGAGCCAGCGTAATCCGGTCCACCACAAGGTGGTCGCCCACCAGCAGCGTGTTCTCCATCGATCCGGACGGAATCACGAAGTTCTGCGCCAGAAACGTCAGAATGAACAGGCCCACCACCAGCACCGAACAGATGCTGGCCGCCGCCTCAAACGGCGTCTCCTCCACCCTGGTTTCTTCTGGATTCGATTCCGGCAGTTTTTCGGTTTCCGTCTTAGCGGTTTTCTTCTTCGTCATCCTGTCGCTCGTTGGTAGTTGCCAGCTTTCAGCTCTTTGCCTTCAGCTTCCAGTCGCCAGTGGTCCAGCGTTCTTACTGATCCCTGATCCCTGACCCCTGCCTTTAGTCGCCAGTGGTCCAGGGTTCTTACTGATCCCTGATCCCTGACCCCTGTTCCCTGCCTTTAGTGCACCACATGAAAGATGCGTTTCCAGCGGGCGAAACCTGTCAGCCTTGCCGAAAGTTCCCTGTCGTGTCCGAGTCTATCATCCTCGGCTTTCAGCGAGGCATGCTCCACATCGGTAGTCGAGGGACGGCTCAGCGAGAAGTAAATCACCAGCGGCCGCGCCACAATCGCCTGCCGCGGAACAAAGCCCCAGTAACGCGAATCCTTGCTGTGATTGCGATTGTCCCCAAGCACAAAATACTCGCCCGCCGGAACCACCAACTCCCCGTGCTCGGTCAAATTCTGCATCTGCACCCACCAGTCCGGATCAACCTGCGGATCCGTATATACCGGTGCCGGAAAATTGTCGCGGAACGGATTGGCAGGCGCCGGCTCGAAGGCCGCATAGGGCTCGTCCAGCGCTACCCCATTCACAATCACGCGCCCGTCCTCGATGCGCAGATGGTCTCCCGGAACGCCCACCACGCGCTTCACCAGCAGCGGCGGCTGCGGATGGTGAAACACAATAATGTCGCCCCGCTCCACCTCGCGATACGGCAGCAGCCAGCGCGTCAAGCGGCTCGAAGGCGCATACACCTGCTTGTTGAACAGCAGAAAGTCTCCCACCAGCAGCGTGTGCTCCATGCTCTCGGACGGAATCAGCAGCGGTTGCAGCACAAACGTGAGCAGAAACAGCGCCACCACCACCGTCCGCAGCAGCGAGGCCATCGCCTCCGGCAAAGTCGGCAGGTGCAGCCTCAGATGCGCGAGACCATGTTCCGGCTTGCCCGCCCGCGGCGCGGCATCGCCAGCAAAAGTGCTCTCCGGTGCGCTCTCAGCTGTGCTCATTCCTCTGCCTGTTCCTCCCCGGTTCCTTGCAGCCCGTCCGGTTGGCCTTCCTCAAGCCCAGCCTCTTCCGCCGCCTTCAGCCGCTCCAACGCCCTTCGTGCCGCATCCTGCTCCGCGTGCTTCTTCGTGCTGCCGGTCCCGCGCGCCAACGGCTTTCCCGGCTGCCCGTCCTCAACCTTCAGACGAACTTCCACCAGAAACCGTTTACGGTGGCCGGGGCCGCTCTCGCTCTTCACACGGTACACCGGCGTTCCCGCACGCTCGGCCTGCAACAACTCCTGCAGCGCCGATTTATAGTTACCCAGCGCCGCGCCTGAACGCAACTCCTTGGCCAACTGCTCGGCCGCCTCGCCCAGAATCTTCCGCCGCGCAAAGCCCCTTACCGGCTCCAACCCTCCGTCCAGAAACAGCGCGCCAATCACTGCCTCCATGGTATTGGAAAGCACCGTGCTCTTGCGCCTCAGCCCGGTCTTGTCCTCCCCCCGGCTCAACCGCAGATACCTGCCCAGCCCGATCGCCCCGGCCACCTGCGCCATGTGCTGCCGGCTCACCAGTTGCGCGCGAACCCTGGTCAGCTCGCCCTCCTGCCAGTCCGGGTGCAGCCCGAAAAGCGACTCGCCAACCACCAGTCCCAGCACCGCGTCGCCCAGAAACTCCAGCCGCTCGTTGTCGCCTGTATCACCGTTCCCAGCCGCGCCTGAAGATCCCTCTCCGCTCTCATGCTGCTGTTCGAGAGCCGCCAATTCCTTCGCCAGCGACCGATGCGTCAGTGCGCGCACCAACAGTTCCGGTGCTCTGAAAGTATGCCCCAATTCGGTTTCAAGTTCCGCCAGAATCGCGTCCACGTGCGCCTCACCTGCCTGCATCTCTGCACACACAACCAGAGCAGCGCCACCCCGGAGACTTCCACCGGCAGCGCCCCTTGCAATTGATACATCGGCACGCCAAGGGCATTCTTGCGTCTTTGATCGATTATTGCGGCTTACCGTTACCCGTTTGCCCTGGAGTGCCCGTAACCGCCTTGCCGGGAGGAACCGCGCCGGGAGCGTCCCCATCCGCATCCTCGTCACAGGTGTGCCCGTTCACCGAATACGCGTTCTTCACGCCGCACTCCGCGGCCAGGCGCGTATCCTCCTGCCCGTCGCGAACCGTCTGCGCCAGTTTGTACTCCGACAAAGCCTCTTCCCGCTTACAGTCCAAATCCAGCATCCGGCCTAGATAGATGTGCGACCACGCCAGCAGCCTGTGATCCTTGCTCGTCCCCAGCGTCTTCTGGAAGTCGTCGATCGCCTGATCCGGATGTCCCGTCATCGCCGCCGCCCTGGCCAGGATGAACCAGGCGCGCGCGCTGTCCGCCTCCGTATCGGCAGCTCCGTTCTTCTCCGCCAGCACCTTCTGCGCCATCGCGCTGGCCGTCGCCACGTCGCCGCCTGACAACTTCGCCTCCGCCAGATCCATCCCCGTCAGCTTGTGCGGCTTGCTCCGGCCCAGCACCTCCGCGTCCGCTTCCTTGTCGAACTCGATCTGGCGCGCGCGATGCACCTGTTGGTCCACGTCCATGCTGTACACCATCTCGCCGATCGTGTCCTTCAAACTCGCCGGATCTCTTTCAAACTGAAGCATCTGCTCATAAAAATATTGCGTCAGCACAAACCCTTGTCTCATATCGTGCTGCACCGTCGTCACGCGTACCCCTTCCTGCTTCTGCTCCACAAGCTGCCGCTCGTGCTGGTAGCGAGGCAGTTGCGACCGGTCAATATCCGTTGGCATTTTGTAATCCGGAATCCCGGTATTCATCGTCCGCGCTTCGATCGCCTTGATCAGGCACTCCACCGTCAGCGGTACCGTGTCCGACCGGTACCGGAACTCCAATGGCGCCTCCCGTATCTCCTTCAGCACCGGCTGCGTCCTGTCGATCGCGTTCGCCCGCGCATACAGCAGCGGCTCAATCACGTAGTGCAAATAAGTGTGGCGAACATCCGTCATCCGGATCTTCCCATTCACCGGCGACACCACCACTACGTAATCCGTCCCATAGATGCGCGCATTCACCGTGCTCGGCGAAAGCATCGGCTCGATCACAACGATGAACCGCCGCCCATCGTACGTTCCCGCCGGCATTTTGAGATAAAGATTGGTAGAAACAATCATCCGCGACAGCTCATCGTGCAACTGTACGGCCGCATCGTCATACGTGTGGTGCACCGTAAGCCAGATCCCGTGCAAATCCACCGCATCCGCAAAATCCTTCAGGTGCGGCACAATCTCCGCCACCTGTGTCGCGTCCGGCGGCATCTCCGTCAACTCCGCCGTCGTCTCCATATCCGGCGGAGGCGTCAAATACAGCGACAACGAAATGTACTGCGCAATATCCAGTTCCGTGCCCGTCATCCGGTGCTGGGCAATGTACAGGCACACCGCATCCCGCTTGGCGCGCGCATCCTCGCTCGAGGCCAGCGCCTTTTCGATCTCCTCGCGCACCTGCTTGCGCACCGGAGCGCTCGCGTCCAGCCCCGCATCGTAGCCGCACATGTTCAGCGCCGCGGCCATCACAAACACCGGCTCGGCGCTGGTCAGCGAAATCGTCGGCCCCGCCGGATCCACCAGCGTCGGCGTCTTCTCCCGCACATACGCCTGCGCCGCGGACGAACTCTGCCCCCCGCCTGGATTGCTGCTTGAAGACTGCGCGCAGGCCAAAGAAGAAGAAATGCCGCCCAGCAGGCATAAAAAAGCCGCCGCAGCCAAATAATTCGATCGAATCGTCATAAACCTCATCAGTGAACCCTGCCTGCAAGTCTAGTTAGACGCGCAAGCAGGGTCAAACGGGATGGAAATTCAGCCATTAGCTCTCAGCTTTTAGCTTCCACCTCTCAACCCGCTGCCCACCTTAGCCACCAAGCTCGGGTGCCCCACCCTCGGCGCGTCTTTGTTCTTGCGCCTAGGGTGGGATACCATGCACCCAATCTCGCGCGCCCAAGGTACCAGGGGGCCCCACATCTGATCTTCTCAAAAAGCTCGGGTGCCCCAGGTCCCGATTTTGGGACCTGGGATGTAGTGAGGATGTTGAATACCAAAGGGGCCGTGGAGGCCCAGTAAGTATCCTCTGGCAGAGCGAGCAGGCTTTATGATTGGCGGCCCCTCAAAGAAGCCTGCGTAGAAGCGCTCCATGCCGGCAGCAGCCAGTCGCCCCGCGCCGTAGGCTCAGTGTGGATTAGCCCCGCGCTTCAGCGTGGGGTTGGCAAAACCGGCGATTCATCCGGAGTCCCGTAGGGACGGCGCTCTTTCCTCAGACTGCCACGAGACCCCTTGGAGACAAGGGGCCTTCGTGTTGCTGGCGGTGTCCCCGGCTCGACTTGGCTAAATGCGAATCGGCCGGCACGAGGGCGGCGGCTCATTGCTTAACTGGTAACTTACGAGTTGACGGTTATCCAACCGGGAACCCAGGAATCCAGGAATCCGCACGCTTTTCCTTGGCACTGATCTCGAAACGCGGTTCAGCGATAAATTATCAATTGACCCTAGTTGGCGGCAATCACCACCAGAGTCACGTCGTCCTGGAAATGGTCTCCGCAGAAACCCGAAACACGAGCGAGCAATCGGTTGTTCAGTTCGCCAGCTGAGCGGGTGGAGTTCGTTCGCGCAAACTCCGCAACGTTTGCTTCGCCAAACTCTTGCTCGTCCGGGCCTGATGCTTCCGTGATTCCATCCGTGAAGAGCAATAAACGGTCTCCCGGCCGCAAGTCAACCGTCGCATCCTCATAGGTCCACGAAGGAAAAACGCCCAGGACAGCGCCGCTCTTTTCGAGCATCCGGGTCTGGCCACGAGAGACGAGGACCGGGTAAGGATTTCCGGCATTGCAGTATTGCAGGGTCCGTGCATTGCCATCGAGCACTCCATAGAAAAAGGTGACGAACTTCCCGATGGCAATATTTTCATAAAGCAGCGCGTTTACCTTCCCGCATAGCCATGCCGCGCTCTCCGATTCACTGGCAAAGGCGTGAACGGCAGCCTGCACGTTGGCCATCAACAGAGCAGCCGACACTCCTTTGCCAACAACATCTGCTACGCAAATGCCCAGTTTATGTCTGCCCAGCTTGAAGACGTCATAGTAGTCGCCGCTGACCGCGTGAGCCGGGCGCCAGATTCCCGCAACCTCGAATCCGGGCAGTTGGGGAATCTCCTTGGGGAGAAGCGATTGCTGTATCTCCCGTGCGCGTTGCAATTCCTGCTCTTGCATTTCAAGCTGCGCGGTACCGAGATCCACCGAGCGCTGCAGTTCGGTATTGCGCCGCTCAAGCTTCTCCTTTGTGGTCTGGTAAAGAAAAATCAGCACGCTCGCAACAAATGTAATCAGAACTGGAAATTTCCAGCCTGTTCTGAGCAAGTGCCCCAAAGTTTGTGGCGTGGGTGGCGCAAGAATCCAAACGACCACCGACGAGAGGACGTAAACCGGGATCAGGAGAACGAGCAGGATCGGGAGAAAGAACAACCAGTTGTGAGGAAATGGCTTTTCAGAATAGTACCTGTGCAACCTCTGCGTTATAGGCACCACAATATTCCCAATCGCAATCGAATAGACCAAAATGGTGAGCGGATTAATCTGCTGTCCAATGGCCCAAAAGACGGCTCCGGCGATTGCGGAGATCGCGATGTAAACGATTTGCTGTCTCAGGAAACGTATGAGAGAAGACGGGGCTACCCGCATGCCGACACGCTTTCAAAACCTTGCGGATGGTGACGATCTCATTTCCAAGCTCTGCACGGCAACATATCCAAAGCAGAATAGGAGGACAGCAAACCCCAGCGGGTCCAGGATCTCGGGCGGACTCGGAAGCCTCAATGGAAGCGACAAGTTGCCATAAATCGCCTCCAAAGCGAAAAGAAGGATGCCTAGAGAAAGGACAGTGCGGTTGGGCAGGATGAGGAATCTCCGACTGAGCTTTGGCACAGCAACGACGATTGCCAGGACCGTG
>Ga0182027_10013737_pt1 | contig 11252 bp, 8 predicted proteins | sample 712E1DmetaG_FD_121300 | JGI IMG/M metagenome (GOLD analysis project Ga0182027, IMG submission 121300) | Permafrost microbial communities from Stordalen Mire, Sweden - 712E1D metaG (Illumina Assembly) | ecosystem: Environmental > Terrestrial > Soil > Wetlands > Permafrost | place: Sweden...
ATGGAGCACACCCTGCCCATGATCCTGCAATGGGACGAGAGCTTCGACATCGGCTCCGACACGCTGACCGGCGTGAACGACGCGGATTACCAACCACCGTTCCCGCTTACGGCCAAGCTCAACAAGCTGACGATCAAAGTGGACCGCCCGCAACTTTCGCCCGAGGACATCCAGAAACTCGAAGAGGCGCAGCGGAACAACAAACTCAGCGAATAAATCCATTTCGCTTGTGAACCACGCGGGCTGGTCCGTGCCGGACTGGCCACCGGATCGGCCCGCGAATTCACCAACGAAATAAAAATTAGCTAAAAGAAAAACTATGAAACGAAACAACCTGATGAGATACGGCCTGACCGCCTCAGTGACATTGGCGACTTCACTTGCCCCATCAAGCCGGGCCGAAATCCAAACCACCGGCGTCATCGGTGCGCCCAACGCCACCACCACCATCAGCGGTGGACAATTACCGCCGCCCGACCCGAAGTTTGGCGGCGTGATCAAGCAGAAGGCCGCCGACTCGAAATCGTGGTGGGCACCGACCGTTGTGCCGCCCAAGGATGCGCCCAACATTTTGCTCATCATGACGGACGATTGCGGCTTTGGCTCGCCGAGCACGTTCGGCGGCGTGATTCCCACCCCGGCTTTGGATCGCATCGCGGCGAACGGCCTGCGCTACACGCAGTTTCATTCCTGCGCGCTGTGTTCGCCAACGCGCGCGGCACTGATCACGGGCCGTAACCATCACGTCGCCGGATACGGCGTGGTGGGCGAGGCGGCCACGGGTTTTCCGGGCTACGATTCGGTCATCCGCAAGGAATGCGGAACGGTCGGAGAAATCCTGAAGGAGAACGGTTATGCGACGGCGTGGTTCGGCAAGGACCACAACACGCCCTTTTATCAATCGTCCCAGGCCGGGCCGTTCGACCAATGGCCGACGGGGCTGGGCTTTGATTATTTCTACGGGTTTGTCGGAGGCGACACCAGCCAGTGGGAACCGAATCTGTTCCGCAACACCACGGCCATCTATCCGTATCTTGGACATGAGGGGAAATGGAACCTCACCACCGCGATGGCCGACGAGGCGATCCAGTATATGAAGCAGCTCTCTGAGATTGCGCCGGAAAAACCGTTCTTCGTTTATTACGTGCCCGGCGGAGTTCATTCGCCGCATCATCCGACGAAGGAGTGGATTGACAAGGTTAGCGCGATGCACCTGTTCGACGACGGATGGGACAAATTGCGTGACACCATCTTCGCCAACCAGAAGCGGCTGGGGATCGTTCCGCAGAACGCGGAACTGACGCCGTGGCCAGACGCATTGCAGCACTGGGACCAGCTGGCCTGGGATGAAAAGAAATTGTTCGTGAAACAGGCGGATGTCTTTGGCGCGTATCTCGCCTATACCGACCATGAAATTGGCCGCGTGATTGACGAGGTCGAAAAGGAAGGCAAGCTCGACAAGACTCTCATCATCTACATCAGCGGCGATAACGGGGCCAGCGCCGAGGGCAGCACCAACGGCACGCCGAACGAATTCACAACCTTCAACGGAGTCGTGGTGCCGGTGAAGGATCAGTTTCTGTTCTATGAGTTCTGGGGATCAGACCTGACGTTCCCGCATTATGCCGTGGGCTGGGCTTGGGCGTTTGACACGCCGTTCAAGTGGGTCAAGCAGGTGGCGTCGCATTTCGGCGGAACGCGTCAAGGCATGTGCATGTCGTGGCCCGGTCACATTAAGGACGTGGGTGGCATCCGCACGCAGTTTAGTCATGTCAATGACATCGTGCCGACCATTCTGGAGGCGACCGGCATTCGCGCACCGGACACCATCAACGGGATTAAGCAACTGCCCATGGACGGTGTGAGCATGACTTACACCTGGCCCAAGGAAAATGCGAACGTGCCGACCAAACATAATACTCAATATTTTGAGATGCTGGGCAACCGCGCCATTTATCACGATGGCTGGGTCGCGGCCACGACGCCCGTGACCATTCCGTGGGAATTGAGCACCAAGGCGCCGCCGGATGTCATCACCGGCTACGGCTGGGAACTTTACAACCTCCAGAATGACTTCACGGAGAATCATGATCTCGCCGCCCAGATGCCCGGCAAGCTCAAGGAGATGCAGGCTCTCTTTTATCAGCAGGCCGCGAAGTTCGATGTGCTCCCGCTGGACAATTCGACCCTCGCCCGTTTTGTGACGCCGCGTCCGAGCGCGACCGCAGGCCGGACCACCTTCACCTACTCTGGTGAGTTGAGCGGCGTGCCGGCTTCTTGTGCGCCGGACATTTTGGATCGCTCCTACATGATTCATGCGGAGATCACCGTTCCCGAAGGCGGCGCGGAAGGCATGATTGCCACCGAGGGCGGACGGTTCGGCGGCTACGGCCTGTTTTTGAGCAAGGGTGAAATGGGCTTCGGCAAGGGCCACGTGGTGTTTCTCTACAATCTACTCGGTCTGCAGCGGACCGCCTGGGAAGGCCCGGAACTCGCACCCGGGAAACATACCATCACGTTTGACTTTGAATTTAACGGCCCGGGTCTGGGCAAGGGGGGCACCGGTCAGTTGACGGTGGATGGAAATCGGGTCGCCGTGAAATCCTTGGAACACACCACGCCCATCATGTTCCCGGAGGACGAGACGTTTGACGTGGGCCTCGACACCGGCACGCCGGTCTCGCTCCTCGAATATCACTACGACTGTCCGTTCAAGTTCAACGGGACGATTGACAAGCTGACATTTGAACTAACCCCCAAGCAGTTGGGCCTGGATGACCAAAAGAAAGCCGCCAAAGTCGGTGCCGAAGTGAACAACTAGGACTGGGGCTAAGTCGTTTGGACGTGCGATGAAAAAATTGCTCATCCTCACCGGCGTGGCCGAAGCCGCCACGGGCGTGGCGTTGATGGTCGCGCCGGCGCTGGTCGGGCATTTGTTGCTGGGCGCGGAGCTGGCTGGCGTTTCCATCGTCGTGGCCCGTGTGGCCGGCATTGCGTTATTTGCCCTGGGCATGGGCTGCTGGCCGGGGCCGGCGGCGCTCGGCATGCTGAACTACAGCACGCTCGCCACCGTGTATCTGGCCTACCTCGCCATCGGGAGCGAATGGGTCGGGCCGCTGTTGTGGCCGGTAGTCGGGTTGCACGCGGTCATCACCATCCTGCTCGGCCGCGCCTGGCTCATGAACCCCAAAACCGGCGGACGGAACAACCACGCCAACGAGCAATGAAAATGACATAAACTATTATCCAATTCTGAACCACGCGGGCTGGTCCCTGCCGGTGTCAGCGCCACTGGCCATCAGGCATCGGACCGGCCCGCGACTTCACGAGCGAATAGCTTTGCTGACGGATTCAGGCGGGAATTGACGCTGATAAATCTTCGGCGCACACTCGTTCGCGTCAAACGCCATGAACCCGCTGGAAACCTATCTTGAAGAGTTGCGCGCCATTCGTTCTTCCGGCGCCGTGGTCAAGGAAACTTCCGGCTATGGCGCGCTCGCCAATCTCCTCAACGCCATCGGCCATACGCTCAAGCCCAAAGTCCGTTGTTTCATCCACGTGAAAAACAGCGGCGCGGGTTTGCCAGACGGCGGGTTGTTCACTCCCGACCAGCTCAAAAATACGGACGACGAAGCGCCGCTACTGGGAATCCCGCTTCCGTCGCGCGGCGTCATCGAAGTCAAAGCCACCAGTGCCGAAGTTGATGATGTGGCGGACACACTACAAGTCCGTGAGTATGTCAGACATTACGGAGCGGTGCTGGTGACGAACTACCGGAGTTTTCTGCTCCTGAAACGCGGGGACAACGGCAAACCCGTCCGCTTGGAATCGTTTCAACTCGCGCCAGACGAAAAATCTTTTTGGGTCGTTGCCAGGCAACCGCGCAAAGCCGCCAATGAACTGGGCGAACGCTTTACCGAATACTTCAAGCGCGTGCTGCTTCACGCCGCGCCGTTGAACAATCCCAAGGACGTGGCTTTCTTTCTCGCTTCGTACGCCCGCGATGCCCGCGTGCGCGTGGAAGGCGCCAAAGATTTGCCGGCGCTGGCCGCCGTTCGCACCGCGCTGGAAGAAGCGCTGGGCATGAAATTCGAAGCCGAGAAAGGTGAACATTTCTTTCGCACGACGCTGGTGCAGACACTTTTCTATGGCGTGTTCTCAGCTTGGGTTCTCTGGCACAAGCAGCATAGTGGCACAGGCGTCTCGCCTGTGAGTCTCAAACCCGATGGCCCGGCTGGCTGCGAACCGAAACTCACGGGCAAGATGCCTGTGCCACAATTTGACTGGCGTGCCGCCGCGTGGACGCTTCATGTGCCGATGATCAAGGCGCTGTTTGATCAAGTTGCAACACCGACAAAGCTCGGCCCGCTTGGCCTGGTGGAAGTGTTGGACTGGACCGCTGCCGTGCTCAACCGCGTGGACCGCGCCGCATTCTTTGAGAAATTTCTGGAGACGCACGCTGTCCAGTATTTCTACGAACCGTTCCTGGAAGCGTTCGACCCCGAACTCCGCAAGCAACTGGGCGTCTGGTACACGCCGCCGGAGATTGTGCAATATCAGGTCGCCCGCGTGGACGCCGCGCTGCGCGAGGAACTGGACATTGCCGACGGCCTCGCCGACCCGCGCGTGTTTGTGCTCGACCTCTCCTGCGGCACCGGCGCGTATGTCATCGAAGTGCTGCGGAAAATTGGACTCACGTTGAAGGAAAAAGGTGAAGACGCATTGGCGGAACTCGCCGTGAAAGAAGCGGCGCAAAAACGTGTCTTCGGTTTTGAAATCATGCCCGCGCCGTTTGTCGTGGCGCATTTGCAACTGGGTCTGCTCCTACAAAATCTCGGCGTGCCGCTGGACGATGCCAAAGGTGAACGCGCCGGAATTTTCCTGACCAACTCGCTGACCGGCTGGGATTTTGCCGGGGAGAATCCCAAGCTTGCCAACTGGCCGGAACTGGAAGCCGAGCGCGCGGGCGCGGGCAAAGTCAAGCATGAGAAGATTCTAGTTATTCTCGGCAACCCGCCCTACAACGCCTACGCGGGCATCAGCCCGGAGGAGGAGCAAGGCTTGGTTGATTCTTACAAGGCAGGTTTGGTTAAGGAATGGGGCATCAAGAAATTCAACCTCGACGATCTTTACGTCCGTTTCTTCCGCCTGGCCGAACGGCGCATCGCGGAAAAGACCGGCCTTGGCATAGTCAGTTTCATCTCCAATTTTTCCTACTTGGGCGACCCGTCGTTCGTCGTGATGCGGCAGCGTTTTTTGCAGGAGTTCGATTCGCTTTGGTTTGACTGCTTGAACGGCGACAGCCGTGAGACCGGCAAACTCACGCCGGAAGGCAAGCCCGACCCGTCCGTGTTTTCCACCGAATACAACCGCGAAGGCATCCGCATAGGCACGGCGATAGCAACTCTGGTTCGTAGGAGCCGACGTGAGGAGGCTCAAACTTCCCAAAAGAAAAGTCAGAGACTCCTCACGTCGGCTCCTACAGGTAAAACAGGTGAAGTATTCTTCCGCCAGTTTTGGGGCGTGGACAAGCGGGCGAAGCTTTTGGAAAGCCTCAACGCGAAGAATTTCGCCCAGCAGTATGACAAAGTTGAACCGGCGCAGCAAAATCGCTTTTCGTTCTGTCCTTCGGAAGTGGATGGGTATTACCACAAATGGCCAGCCTTGACCGAACTCTGCGCCGAAGCCCCCAGCAATGGGCTGATGGAAAAGCGTGCGGGAGCATTGATTGACATTGATCGCAAAGCTTTGGAAAACCGGATGCGTGATTACTACGACCCGAAGGTTACTTGGGATGAATTGAAAACTCTGAAAACCGGGTTGACGGAAGACGCTGCCCGGTTTAAAGCGAAAAAGGCCCGGGAAAAAGTCACGGATGCCGAAGATTTTCAGCCAGACCACTTGCGCCGCTATGCGCTTCGCCCATTTGACACGCGCTTTTGTTATTTCAGTTCCGAGCGGCCACTTTGGAATGAGCCACGTCCGACGCTTTGGCAGCAGTGCTGGAATGGAAACTCATTTTTGCTTACCCGTATGAACTGCCCACGCAGCCCTGAAGGTGCGCCGATGAGTTTCACCCCTTGCTTGTGTGACGACCATTATCTGACGCCAGACGCGGTTGCAATTCCGCTACGTCTTCGCTCTGTGTTGCCAGCCAAGCCAAAGAAAAAAGACGACGGCAACGGTGAATTTGGAAACATCCTGCACGAAGCCGCGCCGGCCTACCACGCGGGCAAAATCACCGCCAATCTTTCACCGGCCGCCCACGCGTATCTCGCCAAACTCGGCATTCAGAATCCCGATGGTGACGCGGACACGGCGGCTTTGATTTGGATGCACGCGCTCGCCATCGGTTATTCGCCCGCCTATCTCGCGGAGAACGCGGATGGCGTCAGGCAAGATTGGCCGCGAATTCCATTGCCCGAATCGAAGGCCGCGTTGCTCGCGTCGGCGGAACTGGGCCGGCAAGTGGCCGCCTTGCTCAACACGGAGACGCCGGTGGCGGGAGTTGACTCTGGCAAGATTCGTCCCAAGTTGGTGAAGCTTGCGGTCGTCACCCGGCTGACCAAAGACCCGTTAAATCTTTCCCTCACCGCCGGCTGGGGCCACGCGGGGCAGAATGGCGTGACGATGCCCGGCAAGGGCAAACTCGAAACGCGCGCGTTCACGGCGGAAGAAGTGGCGGCGTTCGACGTAGGACAGGCGTCGCGCCTGTCTCCATCTATTTCAGGAAAGTCAGAGACAGGCGCGACGCCTGTCCTACAATTGCTCGGCCCCGCCACCCACGACGTTTTTCTGAACGAGTCCGCCTGCTGGCGCCACGTGCCGGAAAAAGTCTGGGATTACACCATCGGCGGTTATCAGGTCATCAAAAAGTGGTTGAGTTATCGCGAGCAGGAGTTGCTGGACCGCGCGCTCACCGCCGATGAAGCCCGCGAAGTCACGCGCATGGCCGGCCGCATCGCGGCACTGATTCTCCTCCAGCCCGAATTGGACGCCAATTACCAGCGTGTGAAGGCAAAAACATTCGCCTGGAACCCATGAGCGCCGCACAACCAGAACTCTCCGCGACGACGCCCCGCGATCCGTTTTACGTTCTTCCGGGCGATTGGGCGAGGCGGGGTTTGGTGGACGCGGCGTTTGTCGCGCGTTCCGTGGCGGCGATGCGCGACCTGCCGGACGCGGAGCGGCAGTTGCGCGAAGCGATGGCGGAAAGGCTGGAGAGCATCCGCGCGATTGATTTGGTTTATGGCAACGAGCCAAACGAATGGGCGACCGCCACGCGCGAGCGGTTATGGCTCGAACACTTCACCGCCGAAACAATCTTGGGCCGTTTGAAATCGGCGATGAAAGGCAACGAGGTGAAGCGATGAATTTGCCCGGCCGCCCGCTCACGCCGGACGAGGCGCGCGAAGTCACGCACATGGGCCGCCGCATCGCCGCCCTCATTCTTCTCCAAGCCGCCCTCGACAAGAATTATCAAGCCGTCAAATCGGCATCCATTCCGCTCAGGGGGACCGGAAAGGAACTCTCCGTTTCCGCTGTTAGCTCCTGTTAAAATTTGTTGAAACCAAAACCATGAAAACACAAACTATGAAAACATTATGCGGCTTTAAATTAACACTTCTTGCCCCGTGCCTGTTGGCGGCGCTGTTCGCCACCGGCTGCGCCTCAACCAAGATCACCAACCGCGAGGCGTACTTCCCCGGGCCACTCCCGAGGCCCGGCAACATCTGGGTGTATGACTTCGCCGCCACCGCCAGTGATCTGCCCGCCGAATCCGCGCTGGCCGGCCAGCCGGACCTGGACACCACGCCGCAAACCCCCGAGCAGATTGCGGAAGGACGAAAGCTGGGCGCGCAAATTGCGACGGAACTGGTCGCGCAGATCAACCAACTGAGAATGCCGGCCACGGTGGCTTCGTCGGAAACCAAACCGCAGATCAATGACCTGGTGATCCGGGGTTATCTCCTTTCGATAAACGAAGGCAGTGCCGCCAAGCGCGTCACCATCGGATTTGGCTCCGGGTCGTCCGAGCTAAAAACGGCGGTGGAAGGCTTCCAGATGACGGCCACGGGGCTGTGCAAACTCGGCTCCGGCACGGTGAACTCCGGCGGCAGCAAAACGCCGGGAGCGGCTTTGGGATTGGTCACCTTGGCGGCCACCGCCAACCCGGCGGGACTCATCATCAGCAGCGGGATGAAAGTCTATGGCGAGGCCAGCGGCAGCAGCAAGGTGGAGGGCCGGGCCAAGGCGACCGCCAAGGAAATCGCCGATGCGCTCAAGCAGCGATTCCAGGAACAGGGCTGGATCAATTGATTCGCTTGTGAACCGCGCGGGCTGTTGAACAAACTGAAATGCCAAAAAAACTGAAATGTTGCATGACCGGCAAACTGGCGGTTCCGTTTTCAGCTTTCAGCTTTCCGAATTTCCGCTTTTCCCTCAACGGCCCGCGAATTCACGAGCGAAACGAAAACTGAAACTGGAAATCAATCCATGAAGACACATCGCAGCTTGAACAAAGCCATCGCGCTTTCCGGCACACTTGCCTTTCCCGGCAAACCACCTGAAGTCCCCCTGGCACTTCTAGGAAAACTGGCGAACCTCATCCCGTGTCTGTTCGTGATGCTCGTGGCCGCCGGGTGCGCCTCGACCAAGATGACCAGCCAGCAATCATTTGGCACCGATCCGCTCCCGCGACCCGGCAACATCCTGGTGTACAACTTCGCCGCCACGGCCGCCGATGTCCCGACCAACTCCGCGCTGGCCCGCCAGGATGCCGTGGACGCCACGCCCCAAACCCCCGGGCAGATCGCGGCGGGACGGCAGTTGGGCATTCAAATTGCGGCGGAGCTGGTTGGACAAATCCACGGCATGGGGATGCCGGCACAGCGGGTTGGGACGGAAACGAAACCGCAACTCAACGACATTGTGATCCGGGGTTATCTCATTTCGATAAACCCGGGCAGCACCGCCAAGCGCGTCACGATCGGGTTTGGCTACGGGGCGTCCGAAGTGCGAACGGCCGTGGAATGCCACCAGATGACGGCTCAAGGATTGCGCAGACTCGAATCCGGCACCGTGGATTCCGGCGGCAACGAGGCTCCGGGGGCGGCCTTGGGAGTAGCCGCCTTCGTTGTCACCGCCAATCCGGTGGGACTCATCATCAGCAGTGGAATGAAAGTCTATGGGGAAACCAGCGGCAACAACCGGGTTGCGGGCCGGGCCAGGGCAACCGCCAAGGAAATCGCCGCGGTGCTCAAGCAGCAGTTCCAAGACCAAGGCTGGATCCATTGATTTGTTCGTGAACCACGCGGGCGGTTGAAAAACACTGGAACTAAAATGAATGAAACGCTGAAATGTTGTCTGGCTGACAAACTGGCCATCCCGTTTCAGCCTTTAGCCTTTAGCCTTGGTTTCAGCGGCCCGCGAATTCACCAGGGAAACAGAAATGAAACTGGATTTTGACACGAGCAAACAGAGATAACCGAGGCAGAATGGAAATCCCCGCCCCATCCGTTACCTCCCCTGGCACGCCGAAGCCTCTGGGCGAAGGCCGCTGTTCAACGCCTGAAAACCAAAACTATGAAAACTAAATACCAGCAAAACCTGCTCACCGCCGCGCTGATTGGCGGGCTGGCGTTCACCTCAACCATCGCCCGTGCCACCGAACCGATTTCACCGGAGGCCGCCCACGCTATTGCCGTGGATGCCTATCTCTACTTCTATCCGCTGGTGACGGTGGACATCACGCGGAAACAATCCGTGAACGTCGAACCGGGGAAAGAGTTCGGCAAAGGCCCGATGAACATGTTCGTCAGCGTCCCGGCGTTTCCACCTGCCGATTTGAAAGTGGTCGTGCGGATCAATTTTGACACGCTCTATTCCATCGCGTGGCTTGATCTCACCAAGGAGCCACAGATTGTTTCCGTGCCGGACTCGCACGGGCGGTTTTATCTCCTGCCGATGCTCGACATGTGGTCGGACGTGTTTGCCTCGCCCGGCTCGCGGACGACCGGGACGCAGACTGGCAATTTCCTGGTCACCCCGCCCGGTTGGGTGGGAACGGTTCCCAAAGGATTCTCGCAAATCGCTGCGCCGACACCCTATGTCTGGATCATCGGGCGCACCCGGACAGACGGCCCGGACGACTACGCGGCGGTGCATGAGTTTCAGGCGGGCTTGAAGGTCACTGCCCTCTCACGCTGGGGCAAGACAGCAGAGCCGGTAACGGTGACGATTGACCCTACGGTGGACATGAAGACGCCGCCGAAAGTTCAGGCGGATACCATGCCCGCCGACAAATTCTTCACCTACGCCGCCGAACTGCTCAAGCTGCATCCGCCGCATATCACCGACCAGCCCATCATCGCGCAGATGAAACGCATCGGCATCGAGCCGGGCAAGAGCTTTAACTTTAACAAGCTCGACCCCGCCGTGCAGCAGGCGCTGATGAGCGCGCCCGTAGATGCCCGGAAACTCATGGCGTGGAAGGTGCCGACGCTGGCGCGAGTCGTCAACGGCTGGTCTATAAACACCGACACGATGGGTGTCTATGGCAACTACTATCTCAAGCGCGCCATCATCACGCAGATCGGCCTCGGTGCAAATCTCCCGGAGGATGCGATTTATCCGTCGAACCTGTTTGACGACACCGGCAAGCCGCTCGACGGTGCGAACAAATACACCGTCCACTTCGACAAGGGTGCCACGCCGCCCGTGAACGCCTTCTGGTCCATCACGCTCTACGATGCCGACGGCTTCCAGGTGCCCAAAGCACTCAACCGTTTTGCGGTTAGCAGTTGGATGCCATTCAAGACCAACTCCGACGGCTCGCTTGATCTTTATTTTCAAAACGAAAGTCCCGGCCCGGACAAGGAACCTAACTGGCTGCCTGCGCCGAAGGGTCCGTTCAATCTGACCATGCGTCTTTATGGGCCGAAGCCCGAGGCGCTCACCGGCAAATGGAATCCGCCGCCGGTGATGAAAGCCCAGGCGCTGCCTGCTATCGGCGCTCAATAATCCGCTTGTGAACCACGCGGGCTGGCCTGATGGCTTGTCCGGCCCGGACCGGCCCGCGAATTCACGGTCGAAACAAAAATGAACACGAATTTTGAACAGGAGCTAACGGCGCCGTAACTCAAAAGTGGGTGTTACCCAAGGAGAGGCCGGAAAATGCTCCGGTTGACTCAAAAGTGGTGTTACCCAAAGTCCCTTAAAAATGGAACCGAAGGAAGCCGGGGCGCGGTGGC